>Ga0315274_10015511_pt1 | contig 10792 bp, 15 predicted proteins | sample YL17G02_20_MG_FD_203700 | JGI IMG/M metagenome (GOLD analysis project Ga0315274, IMG submission 203700) | Sediment microbial communities from Yellowstone Lake, YNP, Wyoming, USA - YL17G02_20 | ecosystem: Environmental > Aquatic > Freshwater > Lake > Sediment | place: USA: Wyoming | collected...
AGCTTCGATCCCAATCATCGCTGCGCCTATCGCTACTACAAGAGCGATCCCGACGATCAATACGACCACTTTGGTTTTCGGGTCGTTTCTTCCCCATCTTTTGTGATTAAAAGAAAGGCTAGAAAATGAAAGTTAAATTGTACATTCGTGGGGGCGCTTGGGACTACGATAAGAAGTACAAAGATGACAGGCTCGCCCGTTGCGCTTATCGCTTCAGGTACTATTCCGGCCTCCGGTACCTCGGTTTTCGTTGTTGTTTTTCCCCATTCTCCGTGATTAAAAGAAAGATTAGAAAATGAAAGTTAAACTAATTCGCCTTCGTGGGGGCGCTTGGAACTGCGATGACAGGTACGCCCGTTGCGCGTATTGCTACAGGTTCGTTCCCGGCTACCGGTTCCACCGATCCCAATTATCGCTGCGCCTATCGCTACTACAAGAGCGATCCCGGTGACCAGTACGACCACTTTGGTTTTCGGGTCGTTTCTTCCCCATTCTTCAGAAAGATAAAAAATGAAAACACAACAAATCGTTGAAAAACAACATATTGAAAAACGAGTTCGCGGCGGCACCTGGGTCGCCGTTGCCGTGTATCACCGCTGCGCCTTTCATTTCAGTTCTGATCCAGACCCCCGGCACGATCACCTCGGTTTTCGGGTCGTTTCTCCCTCATTTAGAAAGGTAAAAGATGAAAACACACCAAATCGTTGAAAAACAATATGTTGATAAACGAATTCGCGGTGGTGAATGGTGTGGCGGTCGCTGGAACCATCGTTGCCACAGACCCAACAGATCCCGGTCCAATTGGAGCTTCGGTTTTCGGGTCGTTTCTTCTTCTTCAGAAAGGTAAAAAATGGAAAGGAAACACGAGGGGCAAATCTACCACAGTAACGGAAGAGGATTAGGAGACGTAATAGCTTCGGTAATGCTATATCTACAATGGAGCCAAGAAAGCGAACAACCACTAAAAATGTCAACATGGTATCCAAAAGGAACAAAAGAAAAATGCTATGCACAAAAACTACGAGAAATATATAACTTACTAACCCCAGAACAAGCAGCCAAACTAATAATTACCGACGAAAGACCAACCACAAGATTTTCACCCGAAGAAGGAATAAATCACGTATTCCAAAGAATATCAATCAAATGGCATCCAAACAACATTACCAGTAAAATAATAGCATATCAATTTGACGGAAAAACCCATACAAAAAAGAACTTTCCAAACAAAGAAGCCGAACAAGACGTGCTAAACTACATCAACCAACTAGGATACCAAACCATAAAACTAGGATATGAACAAACAATCAAAGAATGTGCAGAAATATTATCACGCTCATTCAGCTTCGTAGGCGTACCAAGCGGCATGAGCGTTCTATCAGCAGCCGTAGGAATACCATACATAATGATAGTACATGGACTAGGAAAAGAATGGGTAAAAAAGATGAGATATGGACCATTCATATTATGTAACGACGGAAACGAATACAAACAAGTCATCAAAAACTATCACGAACAAGGACTAGAATATTTCCGACAAGAATGCACCAACGGAGACATATGGGAAAAATGGCTAAAAACACTCGATTAGGAGACAAACAATGCATGGCGGTCATGATTGTAAGGCCGTTTGGGGCGAAGTAATAGCACACGACGCATATGGATTTAGAAGATGGAAAGACGGAGAATTACCAACAATCATCGACATAGGCGCAAATGTAGGAATCTTCTCACTCTTTGCACACTTCAGACACCCAGAAGCAAAAATCCTTTGCATCGAACCCTGCAAAAACACCTTCCAAAACCTCCGCATGAACGTCGGATTCATCCACAACATCATCACCGACAACATAGCACTAGGAAAAAACTCCCCTCTATTCTTCTTCGACACCGGATATTCCGGATGCAACCTCTTCTATGAAGACAACAAACAAAACAACTACTCAATAGACGGATTACCACTACACTCATTACTAAAAAAACACAATATCACGCCAGACAACTCATTCATAAAAATAGATTGCGAAGGAGGCGAAAGATATCTACTAGCTGACGAAGAAGAAACAAAATCACTAACAAAAGCAAAAGCAATTGCCCTAGAAATCCACTTTCCACCAACAAACGCAAACGCACGCGAATGGCCAAGATTCAAAGATTTCCCACCTTGGGATAAATACGATAAATGGATCAAAGAACACTTCCAAAATTTTAATTCCAAATATAAAGGAAACAAAAAAAGAGGATACGGCACGTTCCTCCTCACAAGGAAAGATTCATGAAAAGAAACCACGAGGGGCAAATCTACCACAGCCACGGTAGAGCCCTAGGCGACGTCCTAGCAAGCACAATGTTATACCTACGATGGAGCCAAGAAAACGAACAACCAATAAAAATGTCAACATGGTACTTTAAAGGAAGAAAAAAAGGATACTCATATAAACTACACGAAATACTAGAATTATTCACCCCCGAACAAACAGCCAAACTAATCATCACAGACGAAAAACCAACCATAAGACACTCATCCGACGAAGGCATAGACCAAATCTTCCAAAGAATAAAACACAAATGGCACCCAAGCAACGTCACTAGCAAAATAATAGCATACCAATTCGACGGAAAAAACCACAAAGAAAAAAACTTCCCAAACCAAGAAGCCGAACAAGACGTACTAAACTACATCAACCAATTAGGATACCAAACCGTAAAACTAGGAAAAGAAAAATCACTAAACGAATGTGCAAAAATATTATCTTACTCATTCAGCTTCGTAGGCGTACCAAGCGGCATGAGCGTCCTATCAGCAGCCGTAGGAATACCATACATAGTCATAACCCACAAATTAGGACAAGAATGGCTAAAAAGAGTAAAATATGGACCATTCATAATATGCCAAGACGGAAACGAATACAAACAAATCATCAAAGACTATCATGAACAAGGACTAGAATATTTCCGACAAGAATGCATCAACCAAGACAACTGGACCGAATGGCTAAAAACATGTTGGACTTGCAACGACTGCGGACAATTAGAGACCCTGGTTGAACCGTCAAGGCAAGAATGAGCCGAGTCACCACACTTGTATGAAAATCCAAATAAATCCAAACCTAAAACTAATAGAACAATTCCTTGCAAAAGCAGGAAACAGCCTAACAACGTTCCGATATTATCAAAAAAGATCAACCACCATTTCTCAAAAACACCAAATCACGTTAATCGGTATCCAAAACAATAAACCCATAGCTTACGGCCACCTCAAATGGAACGACAAAAAATTATGGTTAGGCATATGCACATCACAAAAGCATCAAGGGAAAGGATATGGAACAATCATCATGAAAAAACTCATAAACCATGCAAAAAACCATGCCGACTTCATTTATCTAACCACTGATGAAAACAACCACTCAGCCCAAAAATTATACAAAAAACACGGATTCAAAAAAATAACCAGACGAAAAAATATCACGTATTTTAGACTAGAACTGAATGAGAGTAAGCCGAGCTAGGACACACGCATGTCTGACACATTTGGATCACTAATAGATAAATTACAAATAATTAACCTAAAAATGTGGAACAACCAAGAAATATTATATCAAATCAGAAAAATGACTTATCAACAATTTCAAAAAACCTACAAACCAGATATGAAAAAACTATATTTAGTCCTAAAAAAATGTTGTGATCTAAACATACAAAGAAACCAACTAATAGACGAAATAGATCAACACCACCAAAAATGGCTAAAAGAAATTTACAAATGCATACCAAAATTAAATGAAGACGGACGAATCATTAGCAAACCCACAAAAACCCCAGACTTCGAAAAACTCCTACAAAGAAAGCATAAATCATATGCCAAAAAAACCAAAACATAAAATTCCCAATTATAAACCATATTTTCCAAAGACAGCATTAAAATATGTAAAAAATACTATACGATCCGGATGGATATCGTCAACCGCAGGAGAATATCTCGACAAATGCGAAGAAGAATTAAAAAGAATCCTAGACGTTAAATATGTAATTCTAGTCAGTTCTGGCACTGCTGCAATGCACCTCATCGCTCGAATCATGAGAAAAACGTACCCCGAAAATTACAACGTCGTAGGCCCAAATAACTGCTACATGTCAGCTTGGAACGCATGGTTATATGACCAATCACAACACCCAATAACCCTAACCAGCATAGAGCCAGACCTACAAACATGGAACATGGATATTAATCAAATCACGCCATCATTAAACAACACAATCATGATGATCGTCCACACCCATGGAAACATTATTAACGTCCCAAAAATAAAAAGAGACCACCCAGATCTAATCATCATAGAAGACAATTGTGAAGGATTATTCGGAAAATACGAACAAATCTACTCAGGAACCGTAAGTCAAGCATCAGCAATTAGCTTCTTCGGCAACAAAACCATAACCAGCGGAGAAGGAGGAGCAATCCTAACCAATGATCCAAACGTTAACGACGAAGCTAGACTCCTAAAAAATCAAGGACAATCGAAAATAAGATATCACCACGACGTCCTAGGATACAACTACCGATTCACCAACCTACAAGCCGCAATACTATTTTCACAACTAGAAGAAATCAACCAAATAATGAAAAAAAAGACAGAAATCTACCAAACATATAAAGAAATGATGTTAAACATAAAAGACGTCTGGCCACAATACGTTCCACCCGAAACAACACACGGCAAATGGACCTTCGGAATCAGATTCATTAACGACCCCGGATATCAACAAAAAGAAGAATATTACCGAAACGAACAAATAGAAATAAGATCAATGTTCCCACCAATAAACGCACACGGATACGCAAAACAAATAACAAGCATCAACGGCTATGAATATGCAAAAAAACTCTACGACGAATGCATAATTTTACCAAGCTACCCAGACCTAACCCTTAGAGAAATAGAATGGATAATCTACATCACCAAGAAATACAAGGAGAGATCATGCCGACCGCACTAATAACTGGAATCACTGGTCAAGACGGATCATATCTAGCCGAATTATTATTAAAAAAGAATTATCAAGTTCATGGACTAATACGACCAAACAGCACACCAAATAATGACAGAATTCAACACATAATAAACCGCCTTCACCTACATCCCGGAGACATCACGGACTCATTAAATCTAAATCAAATAGTCCAAACAATAAAACCAGACCAAATCTACCACCTAGCCGCCCAATCTCACGTTCATCTAAGTTTTGTAATCCCAGAACTCACATCCAACATTGATGCCCTAGGAACGCTTAAACTTTTAGAAGCAGTAAGAAGAAACGCACCAAAAGCAAAATTCTATCAAGCATCAACAAGCGAATTATTCGGAAATCAAAAAATGCCAACAAACGGTTATAATGAAAAAAGCCCAATGCATCCAAGAAGCCCTTATGGCGTTGCAAAATTATATGCCTACTGGATGGTAAGAAATTATCGAGAAGCAAATAATTTATTCGCAAGCAACGGAATATTATTTAATCATGAATCACCAAGAAGATCCCCCATTTTCGTTACGAAAAAGATAATATCCTGGTGCGTCCAAAACAATAATAAAATATCCAATCCAAAACTACCAATACAACCGCTCGAACTAGGAAACATACACGCCAAAAGAGACTGGGGACACGCACAAGACTACGTCCTAGCCATGTGGATGATCATCCAACACCCATATCCAGACGATTGGATCGTATCAACCGGAGAGACTTATTCAGTAAAGCAATTCATACAACATTGCTTTAATTTCATGAAAATATCAATAAAATGGAAACGCGACCCAAACAACCCAAAATATCAAATAGCAACACATAAAGACAAAATACTAATAACGCAAAACGATAAATATTATAGACCAACCGAAGTACCCATCCTAAAAGGAAACAGCCAAAAAATCAGAAAAAAACTCAACTGGAAACCAAAACACACACTAGAAACATTAATCCAAGACATGTGGCTCAGCTCGTAATCAATAACAACAGGGAGAGGGAGAACTAGGAAACGGAGTTAAACCGAGCCATGGGTTACTTCGTTCACAGGTAATTGTTCTCGCAATTAAAATGATAAAAACTGTAGGAGAAAAGGAAAAATGCTTTCAATGGGGACGGGACGAAAGGAGAGATCATGAATGAATTTTGGATTAGTTGTAAAGAAGGTATGCCTGAAGACTTTGTTCTAAGTGAAAGAGGAGAAAGCGAAATTGGACCAGACGACAGGGTGCTTGTGTTCTCGCCGGAGTATCCGGCAAAGCATCCGATGAGGTTTCGCATCATGGATGCCAGATCCGTCCGCATTGCGACCGATGCATCGCACTGGATGACGCTGGAGTGCCGTCGGCCATTGTAGGCAAAAAGGAAAAATAATGAATAAATCAGAGGAAGTTAATAAAGAAAAGCCACACACCCGAACCGAAATATTTATAATAAGCACCATTAGCTTAGCTTCTATTATTATTGGGTTATTTTTTGTGCCACTCCCCGCCCCTAAGGTGACCGCGTTTCCATACACCCATCGGTATTCGGTACCATTTTTTAAATTTTTTGAGACAACGGACTCGTCGCGGCCCGAGGGGTCAGAATTGTTGTGGAAAAATAGGAATTGGGAATGTTATCGTACCAAGAATATGTTTGGTGGATATACAACTACAACGAGAGAAACAAGAGAAGGTTATTATGAGAGAATCCGGAAACATGAACATCTTCCTATAATAGATCATGGCAATGGAAGAGGAAGTTATGTAATTCCGTCAAAGCCAAATGAGTAAGCCGAGCCATTCCAGAGGAAAACCAACCAAAAGGAGAAAACATGATCCCAGAGGAACCAAAAGCAGTATCCCCAGAAGCTAAAGATCGAAGAATCTTAGTAAAACCATTTACAAGACTTAATAAGATCGTCCCAGAACATCACAGAATCTTAAGACACCCAGACAACTTACCACCACAAAGACAAAACATAACAATAACCATCAAGGAACACATAAAAAATGGTAAAATAATAAAAACACACACAAAACTCATAAATAGAACATCAAAACCAGAATGTAATTGCGACTGCAAAAACGAACCAAATTGCGACTGCAAAAACGAACCAAATTGCGACTGCAAAAACGAACCAAATTGCGACTGCAAAAACGAACCAAATTGCGACTGCAAAAACGAACCAAATTGCGACTGCGTCTCCAAAACAACATAAATATGGGACGGCAAGTCTGGTTGACTCGGGGTGTCTTATAAACATCCGTCTGACGTGAGGTTCGATTCCTCCCCGTCCCACTCTTATAAAGGAAAGTCAATGATGAAATCGATCAAAGGGAGCATCCGAACGAAAGGAGAAGAAGATGAATAAAGCCTTGTGGACGGTAAACGGAACGAGACGGAAGAAATTGTACGATCCCGCAGTAGAGGAAGAAATGAAGCGTTTGGTGAAGAGGAGGGAGGCGGACGTGGCCTCGGCGGAGGCGGACGTAGCATACGCACGGGAGAAAATGGCGGATGCGCGGACATGCGTGAAATCCGCGAAGTGGAGACTAAAAGAGGCAAATAGATGGTTGTCTCGTTCCCGCAGAGGCAAAACTATGTAATTCTCATAGAAAGGAGTTATCATGAAAAATCACTGGCTCTGGATCATTCTGTTAACTGAAACCTTAACGGAAGGAAACGAAAACCGCCATATACAACCAGTAGAAAAACCTACTCAACAACAAAAAGGATATTCACGCCTACTCCAAGCCACTGATTACATACGCGCAAAAGAAGCTAGAACACGATTTAACGTTACTGGTAAAGGATTAACCGTAGCAATCCTCGACACCGGATTACGAACCACCCACGTTGACTTTGCAGGACGCATAGTCGGAACAAAAAATTTCACTACTGACAATAATAATAAACCCGACGACGCTAATGACGGAAACGGCCACGGCACCAACGTTACAGGCATTATCGCCGCTAAAGGAGACCACATAGGAATAGCCCCAGAAACAGGAATCGTCTCCCTCAAAATAATAAGAAATGATGGTAGCGGCAGCTTTACTCAAATCACTGTAGCCTTACAATGGATAATTGATAATTACGACGCTTTAAAAATCAGAGCAGTTAATATGTCCCTAGGAGATGGAGGTAATTATGTTAACTTAGCATTAGAAGATGCAACACGAGAAAAAATACGAAAATTACGAGACCTTCGCATTCCCGTCATTGCCGCAGCAGGCAACGGTTTCTATAACCATAAAAGCCAACAAGGCATGATTTATCCAGCCATATTCCCAGAAACCATAAGCGTCGGAGCCCTCTACGACGCTGACATCGGACGTCAACATTACATTGAAGGCGCAGAAGCCTTCACCACCGGCCCCGGTCGCATAGTCCCATTCTCTCAACGCCTACACTCAAGCCTAAATGAAAACGCTCGAACCGACATCTTCGCCCCAGGCACCCCCATAATCTCATCAGGAATTTTTGACGACCATGGAGAATCTATCCAATGCGGAACTAGCCAATCTACCGCCGTCGTTACCGGCACCATCCTCCTCCTCCAAGAATACGTTTTACGAACCCAAGGTGAACTCCCTACCGTAGACCTCATAGAAAAATGGCTCATCCAAGGATCCAGTTATCTAGTTGACGGCGATGACGAAGACGACAACGTAGAAAACACCGGACTCTCCTACCCAAGTCTCGACGTAATAAATGTCATCGAAGCCATCGACCACCTCCCACCCACCAAACCTCACATCCTAAACGAACCAAAAGACCAAACCATACTCGAAGGCAAGAGAGCAACCCTAGCCTTTACCGTTTCCGGCACCCAACCACTCCAATTCCAATGGCAACAAGACGATCATGACATCCCCAATGCTATCCATCCTAATTATACCACTCCTCCTCTCACCGGTGCTGATGATAACGTTCATTTCCGTTGCCGCATAAGCAACGCATTAGGCGAAACCACCAGCCGCGAAATCCTACTAAAAATTCTAGAAGGTCCCATCCAACTTTTTCCAGGCATCCCCGAACATAAAACCACAAATGTCAAAAACATTTGGCAACACTTTTATGTCCTAATACCTGACGACGCTCAAGAATTAACCATCAAACTCTCTAAAATGAACCATGATCTCGACCTTTACGTCTACAGAGACGCTCTATCAACTCTCTTCCAGTGGGATTTTCGTTCCTGCGCCTCTGGAGACGAACAAGTTATTATTAATCATGATACCAAACCTCCACTTTCAAAAGGCGCTTGGTTTTGCTCCGTCTACTCCGGTTATAGCTTTGCCTCTAGCCCCTTTACTATAGAAGCATCCTTACGAACATCACAAACCATAGCTCCGCCCAAGATAATTTCCGAACCTTATGCCACTCCTTCTCCTAATTATACTCATTCTAATTCTAAATTTCAGATAATTGTTGAAGATCCTAATCCTCTTTTTTATTGTTGGAGCTTTGGCGATGGTTGCCGTTCCTTTGCTCCAGCCCCTTCACACGTCTATGATTTAGCTGGTCATCACAACGTAACCATCACCGTCAGCAATGGTTTTACAGCAACACGTTCTAGCTTCACTCATATAGTACTTTGGAATCCCAACTCTCCTCCTAAATCTTTACAGATATTTCGCATGAAAATTCTTCTAAATACCAAAAAAGACGATCGTTGTCAACTTACTGGACGTTTAAAACTTCCTTCTGACTTTAATCCCGATGGCGTTGAAGTTCAAATTATTGTTGGTAATTATCATGCTATTTTTGTCCTAGATACTAAAGGACAAGTCAATGATAATGAAACTCGATTTAAACTCAAAAATGGACGTTTTGCGCTTTTAATGAATGGAAATTGGAAAACCTTACGAGATGGATCTAATATCCGGCAAAATGTTCTTGTTTCAGTAATTTTTATTATTAATAAAGAAATCCATTTTGCAGAAAAATGGATAAAAATTTAACGTCCAAAATTAGTTATGGTCGAATTGATGGGAACAGATGGATTCATAGAGGCCCTAATTAAATTATTTGGAGTCGTGGTTCTTATCCATTTTCGCCATTGGGTGACGGTTGGCGTTTTGGTTGGATGTTGTCTTATGTAATTTTTTACTTTTTGTTTTATTTGATTTTGTTGTTTTTTGGGCAATTTTTTAATTTGTTGTTTTATTTTGATTGGCGGTCTTAGTTGTTGTTTGTTCGTGTTCATGTTTCTCTATGATTAAATACGTATGGAAATCTAGACAATATAATTTTCTGTGTGATTTTGCGCGTTAAGATGAATCTGGGCGGTAGAGGTCATTTTTGAGTAATTCTGGAGCATGTTTTTGGATGTACCATTTCGTGTATTTTTCATTTTGGATTTTTTGTCTGTTTTTGCGATTCATTTTGCTATATAATATGTTAAAGATAGTTGTGGTTAGGAGGTTGAATACTGGTGCTTTTCCTGGAATATATCTTAGTTTTTGTTGTTTTATTTTCTCCATGGTTTCAATGAAGGCTTCGTTTACGAGTTCTTCGTATTCTTCTTCACTTTTAGGATGAAATTTTTTGCTTATCCCTTCACATATCTTTAGGATGAGTAATGATAATTCAGCCCATTCTTGTGGGTTTTGGGTTTTATTCCAATTGTCCCAATGTTGTTCGAGATCATGGGTTTTTACGTAGGTTGGCATTTTTCCTCCCGTGTTAAAATACGGTTTGATAGGAGTGATGATGATGGCGCAAGTGGCTAAACTTTTTCTTCGGGGATCAAAATTGTTTCAAGGACTATCTTGTG
>Ga0315274_10015512_pt1 | contig 10792 bp, 7 predicted proteins | sample YL17G02_20_MG_FD_203700 | JGI IMG/M metagenome (GOLD analysis project Ga0315274, IMG submission 203700) | Sediment microbial communities from Yellowstone Lake, YNP, Wyoming, USA - YL17G02_20 | ecosystem: Environmental > Aquatic > Freshwater > Lake > Sediment | place: USA: Wyoming | collected...
ATCCGTGGCTACATCTCCACCGTGCGCAAACAGCGCAGGCAGGTTCTGTCGTGCATCCAGAGTGCCTTCCTGGGCCACCCCGTCATGCCTGCCACTGCTGCTGAGTAGTTACGAATAAGGGGGAATAGTGAAGCTACAATGCTGAAGTCACGGGGAAGCAACGGTTACCCCCGCTCCGACCGGGCTAGGCAAGCCCTTGTCGCGGTTCTCCGGCCTCTACCCTCCTTTCCCTGCCAGGAGAAAGCTCTAAGCGAAGCGGACAACCTTTGGCCGCAATAGTACAACGCGGAATGGAAAGCGTAAAGCGGAGTGCATTCTATCGCTGAAGTCCTACCGACGTGGGTATGGTCCTGTCAAAGGGTAAGACTACCGGGAGGGACCATGCCTGCAAAGGACGGTTTGACTATGGAATCGCGTCGAGAGGGCTCTCTGCTCGCCAGAAGTGACCTTTCTGGCACAGGCAATGGTATGCCGACGCGGCAATACCACTGCACCGGGGCGATTCAGCGCGGGTTGGGGCTGGTTTCGTGGCTCCAGGTGCACACTGGAACCACTTCGACACCAGTGCCGGCGCCGTGAAATGATAGCCATGGATCATGTGCCGTAAGGCCGACGCTCCTGGCGGTGCTGGCTAGAGGGATCACGTCTACCCTCTCGGCACTCCCCTGTATCAGGCGGTCATCGGGTGTAGCGGCGCCATTCCTCTAGCGTCACCACCTGGGGTTCTGTCAGGACCCCTTCTCTCAGAAAATCGACCTCGAAATCCGCCACTGCCTGGCGGTACTCGCTCTCCTCGGCCCAATCCAGTCGGGCCAGGAGCTGCCGCTCATTTCCCACAACGCCGACGAGTAAGGCGCTGATAGGCCCATCCTCTTTGCGGCGCTTGGCCAGGAACTTGATGGCGCCCCCCATCATCAGCAGTCCCACCTGGAGGAGTTTCTCCGGTGGAGGCTCTCCTTCTGCCTCGCTTTGCCCGGCGCCAACCACATCATCGTCCTGCGTGATGGACGGCTGGAGGCGGAGGGGACGTTGGCGCACCTGCTCGCCACCTCGGCCGAGATGCGCGAGCTATGGGAGGCAGGGGTTGGATTATCGGCACGGGCCCGGTGAGCCGGCAACCGGTTGACGTCGACGCCCGCCTGAAGTTCAATCGCCATAGGGTCCACCGCCCGGTGATGTCGACCATGCCTCAACATTCGGCGAGCCCCGGACGGTCGGCGAGGAGCGTGGGCTATGGCGGTGCCGGAGACGATGCGCGCGATGGTGCTCGAGGCGCCGGGGAAGCCGCTGCGCCTGATGCAGGTGCCCGTGCCGCGGCCGGGGCGGGGGCAGGTGCTGCTCGAGGTGCGCGCCTGCGGCGTCTGCCGCACCGACCTGCACATCCGCGATGGCGAACTGCCCGATCCCAAGCTGCCGCTCATCCTCGGCCACGAGATCGTGGCCACGGTGGTCGAGAACGGGCCGGGGGCGAGCCGCTTCCCACCGGGGCGGCGCATCGGCGTGCCCTGGCTCGGGTGGACGGATGACACCTGCCGCTTTTGCCGCCGAGCGCAAGAGAACCTCTGCGACAACGCGCGCTTCACCGGCTACACCATAGACGGCGGCTATGCCGAGTACGCGGTCGCCGACGAGCGCTACTGCTTCCCCCTGCCCGAGGGCTACACCGACATCGAGGCGGCGCCGCTGCTCTGCGCCGGACTCATCGGCTACCGCACCTACCGCTTGGCCGGGCCCAATGTCGAGCGCCTGGGCATCTACGGCTTCGGCGCCGCGGCGCACATCGTCGCGCAGGTGGCGGTGCACCAGGGCAAACGCGTGTACGCCTTCACCCGCCCGGGCGACGCGGCGGCCCAGCAGTTCGCCCGCGAGCTGGGCGCCGCCTGGGCCGGCGGCTCGGACGAGATGCCTCCCGAGCCCCTGGACGCCGCTCTGCTCTTCGCCCCGGTCGGCGCCCTCATCCCCGCCGCCTTGGCGGCGAGCGACAAAGGCGCCGTCATCGTCTCCGGGGGCATCCACATGAGCGACATCCCCTCCTTCCCCTATCGGCTGCTCTGGGAGGAGCGCGTCGTGCGCTCGGTGGCCAACCTCAGCCGCCGCGACGGTGAGGAGTTCCTGGCCCTGGCGCCGCAGGTACCCGTGCGCACCGAGGTGCAACCCGTGCCCTTGGAGCAAGCGGAGGAGGCGCTCTCCGACCTGCGCGCCGGCCGCGTCCGCGGCGCCCTCGTGCTGGTGCCGCGGACGCCTGATGAGGAAACGCCGGCGACTGAAGTCGCGCCTGGAGGCCTACCGGCCAGGCGTCGGCCTCCGCCGACGCTCACGAGGTAGTATCATCGGCGCAAACGGGCCTCTGGACCGGACCCCAGTTGAGCCGCGAGGGACGCACCTGCCATGCGGGAAGACAGGCTAGCCCTTTCCGTCCATTTCGTCTGGCGCACCTGGGACCGTCGCCGCTCATCTCCCCTGAGATGGAGAGACGGCTGTGGCGCGCAATCGCGAGCGAGCTACAGGAGCGCAGGTGTGGCGTGTTGGCGCTCGGCGGTACCCAAGACCACGTGCACCTGCTTGCCTCGTTGGCCCCTACTGTCTCCATCTCCGAGCTGATGAAGCAGGCCAAAGGCGTCTCGAGCCGCTTCGCCAATAGCGTCCTCGGCTACGGCGGCACCTTCAAGTGGCAGGGCAGCTACGCCGCCTTCTCAGTCAGTCGCTGGGACCTCGACCGGGCGGCGGAATACGTCAGACGCTAGAAGGAGCACCACCACACGTGCGAGCTCTATAGCGATTGGGAGCAGCCTCCCAGCACACCGAATCAACCAATAGGCTGCAAGACTGCGCCCTCGCCATAGCGACGTTTCCCCACGGGCACGCGTCGGCGTAGGCCGGCGCCCGGCCCCAGGGCCTCCAGGCGCGACTTCAGCCGCCAGCCCCCGTCTCTCCCTACTTCTCCGGGATCACCGTGGCGCGGTTCTCGCTGCCCAGGTCCTCAATGATGACGAGGGCGCCGAAGTTGACGGCGTAGGCGTAGAGCGTCTTGCCGTCCTGGCTCACCGTCACGCCCTCGATGTCCAGCCTCTCATCGCGGATGCCGGCCGCGTGGTAGGCTTCGGCGGCGCTAGCCGTGTAGAGCAGGCTGTCCGTGGCTACGTCTATGGCCGACACCGAGCCGTCGGGCACGTTGGTGGCGTAGACGATGCTCTCGTCCGGGCTCATGGTCAGCCCCGCCGGCTGGCGACCAACCTTGATCCGGCGCAGCACCCGCCCCTCGACGATGTCGAAGACGTCTACCCCATCCTGGCCGCCCTCAGGTCCGGGTGAGTGGCTGGCTGTGTAGCCCTTGCGCTCGTCCGGCGCCATCACCAGGTCGTCCGGCTTGCTGAAGCCCTCAGGCACCAGCACCCGTACGGAGTAATCGGTCAGATCGATCTCGAAGACCTGGTTCTTGTGCCAGTTGGCATTGATGTAGCGCCGGTCGCCGGCGATGAACTGACCCTTGCCGCCATTGGCCGACTCGGGCGGCTCCGCGGGGTGCACGACCATCACATGCTCGGCCTCCAGCTTGAAGGGGTCGTCGGCGTTGCGCAGAACGGCGATGGAGCCATCCATGTTGTAGTAGAACATGCGCTTGCCGTCGGGGAAGACGTTGACGGCATATCCGTCGCCGATGCCCTTGCCGGCGTAGGTCTTGACGACCTCCAGTGTCGTCAAGTCGATGGCCACCAGGTAGGTGCCGGCCTGGTAGAGATAACGGCCGTCTATAGTGGTCGCGGTGACGTCCGGGTGGCCGCAGACCTCGAGTGCCTTGGCCTTCGTCTTCGTCGCCAGGTCGAAGATGTTGAGGTGTGTCTGGGTGCGGTTGGGCACGAACTCGTAGCGGTCAGGCACGCCATAGGCGCGGTGGGAGCGGATGGGGTCGAAGTGGATCGGCAGGCGCCGATTTGCCGCCATGGTGCTACTCCCTGCAAGATTGGCGGGATTGTAGCGCAGCCACCAACGAGTGACGAGTAACGCGGACACGTGACGAGTGAAACGTGAACGGATCGCGCCTCACTCGTCACTCATCACTCATGGAGGTCACCATGCCCAGCATCAATCCCTTCGACCTGCAGGCGCGCGCCGAACTGGCGACGCACGGCCTCACCTCCCTGCTCGACCCCGAGCGCGACGGCCTGATGTACTTCCTCGGCGATTGGCGATCGCGCCCACCACGAGCCGACCACGGCCTATGGGACTGCGGCGACGGCTCGGGCCGGCACGTTGACGCCCTTACGCTCGCCCGCAGCATGGTGCGCGCCGGCTCACCGGAGGCGCGACCGGCTCACCGGAGGCGCGACCGGCTCAGGGCGATGCCCAACTCGAGGCCTGGATGTGGCACTTCCTTAAGTATGAGGGGCTCTCCTGGCTGCCGACAGAGCCCTGGGCCGTGCCCTGGGGAGCGGATATCTTGCTCGTTGACTGGCAGCCGGGCGAGGAAGTGGCCGAGATCAGTTGGGCGCAGCGGGCCACGCTCATGGCCATGGTCACCCGCTTCCTGCGCACCGGCGAGGGCCGCTACGCCGAGGCGGCGCGGGCCATGGTAGATGGACTGCTGCGCATCGCCGTCCGCTCCGCGGACGGCCTCTGCTTCCCCGAGGGCTACTACCACGCCGACGGCTGGCGCTACTGGAAGCCGGGGCTGTCCTTCGGCCTCGAGGACTACAACGCCGTCGTCGCCGGGCCGCTGCTGCGCTTCTTCGAGATCACCTGCTACCGGCCGGCATATGCCCTGGCCGAGGGGTTACTGAGCTTCGCCCTCAAGCACAGCCGCATCTACGGCCCGGACGGCCGGTTCCTCCTCGGGCGGGCCGGCACGCCGGAGACCGCCCACTTCCACACCCGCACCAGCTTCGCCTTGGGAGCGCTCAAACTGGGGCTGATCGCTGAGCGTCCAGAGCTAATCGCCTGGGCTCAGCGCGTCTACGAGCAGGGCAAGACGTGGGGCACCGAGTTTGGCTGGTTCCCCGAACACCTGCCCAATCGCCACGCCGAGACCTGCTGCACCGCCGACATGATCAAGCTGGCCCTGCTCCTCGGCCGCCACGTCAACTCCGCCTACTACGCCGATGCCGAGCGCTACGGGCGCAACCACCTCTTCGAGAGCCAATACCTCTCGCTTCAGCGGCTGGAGGAAGGGGTCGCCCGCCTGCCGGCCGAGGAAGGAAGGCCGGGCCGCGACTTCCCCTACTCCAGCTTCGAACGTGTGGCCGAGCGCCAGGTCGGCGCCTTCGCGTCGCGTCCAACACTCACGGACGCCATCGTGCCCGAGGCCTCAGCCTTCATGCAGTGCTGCAATGCCGCCGGCACACGCGCCCTCTACGACCTCTGGCACTGCGCCGTCGAGGAACGTGCGGGGCAAGGGGGTGAGCCGGCCCGCTTAGCCGTCCACCTGCGCTTCTCCGTGGAGACGCCCGCGCTGCGCGTGGTCAGCCACGAGCCGGCCGAGGGCCGCCTGGACGTGACGGCGCGGCGGGCTTGTCGCTTCTCGGTGCGCCTGCCCGAGGGCGAGCGCCAGGCCCTGCTCGCCAGGGCAGGGGAGGTCGTGCGGCCGCTCGAGGCCAGGGGCGGTTACGTCGAGCTCGATCTCGGCGCGGGGGAGACGGCGCGGCTGCACTACCCCCTGCGCGAGCGCAGCGCCTTCTACGAAGTGGGGTATGGCGAGCACACGGGCCAGTGCCAGGGCTTCTGGCGCGGCGAGACGCTCATGCGCGTGGAGCCGCCGGGCCAGCACCTGCCGCTCTACGGCCGCTCGCCCGACCTGCCGCCCGTCGAGCCCAGCCCGTCCGCCGCGACGCCGATCGAAGCGATGTGACGAGTGACGAGTGATCCGTGAGGGGTGAGCGCCCTTCACGCATCACTCGTCACCAATCACGGAAAGGGAGCGGAGCGCTATGACTGCCATCTCGGATCCAGCAAGTGGTCTCGAGTTCGCCGGGGCGAACGCCTCGCATTTGCTCCGCTCCATGGTCCGCAGGCTCTCGCTTCTTTGTCTGGTTCTGCTTCTTGGTTGGCTACTCGTCGGCGTAGAGTACCCCTCCGCGCTCATGGCAGTAGTGGTCGTCGTCGGCGGCACAGGGCTGGTCGGAGCCTACTGGCTTGCCTCGCGCAACCCGAGGCTCGCCGCCGGAGCCGTGGTGGCGCTCAGCTCGCTGGGCATCACTGCTCTGGCGGGGGCGACGCTGGCGCCCGCCGGCTGGTCCTTCCTCGTCATCCCGCTGCTGCTGGCCGGGCTGCTGACTGGAGCGTTGGCCTCGCTCCTGCTGCTTCCGGTGCTGATCGCGGTTGTCGCCGTCGTCTCGCCGCTCGCCGGCCCGGAGCTGAGGCTGGTCTGCTTCATCCTCGTCGCCACCGGCACTCTCGTCGCCTCGTGCGCGCAGCTCTTTACAGGAGAGCTGCATTCGTCCTGGCTGATTAATGCCAGCGCCTCTAACCTGCAGCGGCAGCTTTCCAACCGCCGCGCCGAGCTGGCCAGCGCCATTAAGACGCTCGAGCTGACGAACCACCTGCTGCAGAAGACCAACCTGGAGCTAGAGATGGGCCGTCGCGAGGCGGACGAGGCGCGGCAGTTGAAGGCGCAGTTCGCGGCCAGTATCAGCCACGAGTTGCGCACGCCTCTCAGCGTCATCCTCGGCTTCACCGAGATCATGACGCGCACGCCGGAGGTCTACGGCGACATCTCTCCCTTCCGCAAGCTCGCGCGCGACATCGGTGAGCTGCGCCGCGCTGCCCGATACCTCTCCGGCCTGGTGGACGACATTCTGGATCTGGCCCGCATCGATGCCCTGAAGATGCCTATACGCCGCGAGCAGGTGCACATCCAGGAGGTAGTCGAGGAGGCCGTCGGCACGGTGCGCGGCATGCTCGAGAGTGGACCGGTCAGCCTGTCCGCCAGCGTCGCGGCAGGCATCCCGCCGCTCTCCCTGGACCGAGTTCGCATAGGGCAAGTGCTGTTGAACCTGTTGACCAACGCCGCCCGCTTCACGGCACAGGGAAGCATTGCCATGTCCGTCACCTTGGCCGATGGCGACGTACTTGTATCGGTCAGAGATACGGGTCCGGGCATTCCGCCGCAGGAGCTAGATCGCATCTTCGATGAGTTCTATCAATTGGAGACGGGTTCCGGCCACGGCGGCAAGGGGCTTGGACTCGCCATATCGCGGCGAATCATCCAATTGCACGACGGCCGGATCTGGTGCGAGAGCGAGGTGGGTAAGGGCACGACCTTTCACTTCACGCTCCCCCTCGTGCCCCGCCACACGTCGCGACTGGTAAGACGCAGCGAAGCAGGTCTGCCGCACGACCCCTTCCCGCCCGCGGTGGTCGTCCTGGACGAGGGACCGTTGGCATCTAGCTACCTCCACCGCCATCTGGAGGAGTATGAGGTACGTTGGGCGTCCAGCGTGGAGCAGGTGCTGGCCCACCTTGACGAATGCCGACCACACGCGGTAGTGGTCAACAGCGCCCTGGCGGCCGGGCCCGTTTTCGAAGAGCTCAGGCAGCGGTTGCCGCCGGGCCTGCCGCTCGTCTGCCTGGCGCTGCCTTCCGCCAGGTGGCTGGGCCAGGACTCGCGCTTCGATGCCTGCATGGTCAAGCCGGTGTCCCCCTTTGACTTGGCGGCGCTCGCAGCCAAGCTGGCGCCCCAGGGGCCCTATCTGATCGTGGACGACGACCGGGGTTTCGTCGCGCTGCTTCGCCGAACTCTCGAAGAAGTCATCCCAGCCGAGGACATCCACTGCGCCTATAGCGCCGCGGAGGCGCTTGAGTTGGTCCGATCATTCGAGCCGGCGCTCGTCTTCGTGGACATCGTCATGCCTGAGACGGACGGCTTCGCGCTGGCGGACTGCATCCGGGAGCGGCAGCGGGTGGTCAAACCTCATCTCGTGGCGGTGACGGGCACGAGCCTGGGGGAGGATGCGTTGAGCATGCGCGGCGAGGAGTTCACGATCAGGCTCGCACGCGGCTTCCGAGGTGAGGAGCTGGCCAGCTTATTGAAGGCGACTCTCAGCTCCGTGCGGGCCAGCTACGTCTAGAAGCCCACCAGCTGCCGGAGCGGCGGTCGTGCCTCGACGACAGGGATCACCTGGGTTGCGGGCTTCTGCCTCGCTCCAGGCATCTCTCCAGCGCCTGCAGGAGAGCGGGGGCGGTGATCGGCTTCTTCAGACAGGCGGTGGCGCCCAACGCCTGCGCCAGCTCAGGCTCATCGAACACCGAGCAGATGAGCACCGGTATGCCACGCGTCTCCGCTAGCTCGCGCAGCGAGCGCAGCACCGACCAGCCGTCCAGCTCGGGCATCAGCACATCGAGTATCACGGCATCGGGGCCGACGGTGCGGGCCATGGTCGGAGCGGACTGTGAGTCCGGCGCGGCCACGAGCTCATACCGGCCGGTATCCTGCAGCAGGCGTTGGTAGAATTGCACCACGGCGGGGTTGTCCTCAACGATCAGTATCAGGCGCTTCCCTTGCCTGGGCACGTGCAGCTCCACCTCTGCCTCAGCCCTCGACTCACTGAGCGCCAGCCGCATTCCCTGCGATCGGCACAGTTGCACCACCTCCTCGGCCAGAGTCGGCAGGGGCGTCCCGGTGCGGAACCGCAGACTGATGACGTCGCTGTTCCTCTCCTGCCTGCCAGTCAGGGTCACGCCACCCTGACTCGTGTGCCGCAGGGCCCAGCTCAGCAGACTGACGAGCACTTGGCGAAAGAGAGCCGGCTCGACGGTAGCGGTGAACACGGACTCTCCCGCCGGCAGCCCTATCGTAGTGCCCCGCATGTCTGCCAGCGGCTTGACCGTCTCCACGGCCGCTAAGACGACGGCCCAGAGATCGGTCTCCTGCTTGCTCGCCCCCAGCCGCTTCAGCTCGGCTTGCAGCGACGGTGTGACCGGCTCTTCTTCAGCCTGAGCCGGTTGCCGGGCGGCCAGCTCGGAGAGGTAGTCCGCCAGCCTCTCGACGGCCGCGGCGAGGTCGCGGTAGGCTTGCCTCGGGCTGATGTGCAGCTCCTCGGAGGCCTCCGCGAAGGAAAGCCGCTGAACGTAGTGCAGCGACAGCAGCTCATAGCCGCGCAGGGACGGGGTCAGTGGCATTGCGCTCGAAGGCGGCTGCAGCACCTCAATCGCATCCAAGAGTATCGAGCGCATAGCCTGGGCGCGGCGGTGACTGTCGCTCTCGGCAACCGCTCTCTCGAAGCGGCGGCAGATCGCCAACTGCGAGAGCGCGAGCGGGTCATAGAGGCACTCCAGCGCTTGCTTGAGTTCGTCGGCCCACATTGCCTCACAAGCCTCCTCTCAGCACCGCATTATAGGGCCACCCCACAGGCCCCACCACCGAGTGTGGCGCGACCTGTCAGTCGCATGACGAGCAATGTCACAGAGCCGCCACCTATAATGGTACCGACCCTTAACCGCATCGCGTCCTACCGTCCATCACAGGATTGTACCCCAGGATGAGGAGGCTGACGTATGACTGGTCGGTTGACGAGAAGACAGACGTTGAGGCTTGCCGCCGTCGGCACGGTCGGCGCCGCGTTGGCCGCCTGTGGGGCTACGCCCACGCCCGAGGTAGTCAAGGAGGTGGTGACCCAGGTAGTAGAGCGCGAGGTAACCAAGATCGTTGAGGGCACGCCTCAGGTCGTCAAGGAAACGGTCGTAGTAGAGAACACGGTTGTTGTGGAGAAGATAGTCACCGTTGAGGCACCGGAGCAGACCGAAGGACCGGTGAATATCACCTGGGGTATGTACCAGTTCGAGCCCTGGCTTATCCTGCTCAAGGAGATTTTCAAGCAGTTCCAGGAAGCCAACCCCAGTATCACGGTCCAACTGGTGGAGGCGCCGTACGATCAACTCTTCTCCAAGGCCGAGGCCCAGGCTATCGCCGGCGATCCGCTCAACGTCTGCATCGGCGACCTGCCCTGGACGATGCCCTGGGGCAAGCGCGGGCTGCTGCGGGATCTGACGCCGCTATTGGAGATGGTGGACACCTCCATCTTCTTCCCCGGGGTCGTCTGCAACGACACCATTAATCCGGAGACGTGGACGGGTGGCTGCAACGCTGGCGGCAACGTCACCCTCGCCTTCCCCGGCAACGGCACCTGCATGCTGGTGTACCTCAACATGAAGCTGCTCAAGGAAGCTGGGCTGGACTATCCAGGCGAGGATTGGACCTGGGACGACTTCAAGCGGTATGCCATCGCTCTCACTAAGGACGCCAACGGCAACCACCCTGGGGAAAGCGGCTTCGACAAGGAGAACCGCGTCCAGTACGGTACCGACGAGAGCTTCGGTTTCGGCTACTACGCCGTTATGTGGGATTTCCTGGCCCACGCCGAGGCGCACGTGACCGACATGGAGCGCACCAAGTGCCTTCTGAGCGAGCCACAGGCCCTGGATACTCTCAACTGGATCTACGACCTGGCGATTACCGAAGGCACCTCGCCTATCCCCGGCGGCTTCACCGGCATAGCTCAACCGTTCTTCACCGGCCAGATCGGCATGGTCTGCGGCGGTTCCTGGAACGTCGACCCCTGGGCGGCGGAGTTGACCGACTTCGAGTGGGACGTGGCCCGCTACCCGATCGGGCCGGCCGGCCCCGACCATCGTATCTCCTACAACACGGGCTGGGGAAACTCCCTGTGCATTTTCAAGGACGCCAAGTTCCAGCGCGAAACCTGGGACGTGTTCAAGTATGCGCTCATGACCGAAGAGGGCACCTACTGGTTCGGCACCGCGGGCGTGCCAACGGTCAAAGCGGCGGCGCAGACCGACGAGT
>Ga0315274_10015514_pt1 | contig 10791 bp, 11 predicted proteins | sample YL17G02_20_MG_FD_203700 | JGI IMG/M metagenome (GOLD analysis project Ga0315274, IMG submission 203700) | Sediment microbial communities from Yellowstone Lake, YNP, Wyoming, USA - YL17G02_20 | ecosystem: Environmental > Aquatic > Freshwater > Lake > Sediment | place: USA: Wyoming | collected...
AACCTAAAGAGTATGTTTGAGCTCTCCAAGAAGTTAGGCATTAAGACTAAGATATACCTAGCAGGAATACAGGTTAGAGATACTTCTTTTGGAGAAGGTTTAAGTGAAGCATTAAAGAATAAGAAAAAGGAAATTGTAAGACAGGTCTCTATATTTATTGAGAAAACTTTTTTATAGCTTAAAGGCTTAAATAATGGCACAAAGCTGGGGTGTTTCTTTGACTGTGCTAATCGGCGGCATTATTTGTGCAATCCCTTTTTTAATTATAAATATTTTTTATCCGGATTTAAGAAAATTGTAGGGAATTTTTATTTGCTTTTTTCAAAATTAGTAATAAAATAGAGCAAAAGAAAGTATTTACCAAGTAGAAGGGAGGAGAGTAAAATGAGAAGGTGCGGTTTTATAATTTTAGTTTTTATTTTTATGGTTTCTCTTTCGGCTTGCGGTAAAAAACAGCAGACTCAAGAAGAGATACCTGAACCAATGCCCATGGAAGAACTAAGTAAGTTGAGTACTGAGGCAGCACCCATGTCTCAGAAGGAAGTAGCGGGGGACCAAGCTGCAACCGGTGCACCATTAGAACCCTTGCCTCCTGTAACTTCTTATAAACCCACATCTCAGGAAATTCAGATAGCCTTAAAGAACGCCGGTTATTATACTGGGGAAATAGATGGTAAAATCGGTCCTCTCTCAAAGAAGGCCATCGGAGAATTCCAGAAGGCCAATAATCTTAAAATAGACGGTGTAGTTGGCCCTAAAACCTGGGAGGTTTTGAGTAAATATCTCAACCCCGTTGTAGATACAGCTACCGCTGCTAAAAAAAAGAAGAGATGATCTTACCTTGAAAAAAGGGTAATTTTATTGTATACTTTAGGGTGCCGATAAAGGTAAACCTTCCCGAATGTGGTTTCTCTTGAGAAGAAACGGTTCGGGACCCCAAACGAAAAGCTTAAAGGCTTGAGTTCGGGGCGAGAAATCGGGGGGCGCAAAGCTACAGGCCTAACCCCGGGCGGATGGTTCGGGTAGGGCGGCTGAGTTGCCGAAAAGTGATGATGGAGGCGAAGGCCTATCCTTTATCGGCGTATTTTTTAATCCCAACATTTTTGTTGGGATTTTTTATTTTCACATGCTATAATATTAGCAATTATGATTAAGTTCCCTGAACATTTCTTATGGGGAGCCGCTACTTCTGCCTATCAAGTGGAAGGCAACAACACTAATTGTGATTGGTGGGAGTGGGAGAAGCAAATCGGCCTAAAAGAGACCTGTGGCGAAGCTTGCCATCATTACCAGCTTTATAAAGAAGATTTTGATTTAGCTAAAACCCTTAATCATAATGCCCACCGTTTATCTATAGAATGGAGCCGTATTGAGCCCCAAGAAGGCAAATTCTCCTCTAGCGAATTAGCGCATTATCGCGATGTTGTGCTTTCTTTAAGAGAACGCCATATTGAGCCCATCGTTACCCTGCATCATTTTACCAATCCTTTATGGTTTGCTAAATTAGGCGGTTGGCAGAATAACAGGGCGCCGGAATATTTTTTGCGCTATGTAGAGAAAATTGTTGATACCTTAAGCGATCAAGTGTGTTTTTGGATAACCATAAATGAACCCATGGTTTATACCTACCATTCCTATATCTTAGGGATCTGGCCTCCCCAAGAAAGGTCTTTTTCCAAAGCAAAGAAGGTAAGAGAGAATTTATTCGCCTCGCATATTCAAGCACACAAACTAATCCACGGTATTTATAAAAAGAAAAATTTATCTTTTCCCTTGGTAAGCGTTGCCCATAATCTGCAGGCATTTGTGCCTTGTGATTTGAGCCTGAAAAATAAATTCGCTGCTTATTTAAGGAATAAATTATTTAATTTTTCTTTCATTGAACGGCTCATACGTTATGGCTCTATTGATTTCATCGGCATTAATTATTATAACCGCAGCCTGGTGGATGTAGAAAGATGGCGTCCTAAGAACCTCATACTTGATATGTGCAAGAAAAATCACAGCCGGCTTAAGAAAAATTCTTTAGGCTGGGATATATATCCAGAAGGGTTATCTGGTTTACTCTTAAGGCTTAAAAAATATAACCTTCCCGTATTTATTTTAGAAAACGGGATCTGTACCGAAGACGACAATGCCAGATGGGATTTTATCTATCAGCATCTGAAATATATCTACCGGGCAATGCAGGAGAAGGTTAGAGTTTTAGGTTATATCTACTGGTCATTGATAGATAATTTTGAATGGGATAAAGGCTTTGGGCCGCGTTTCGGGCTTATTGAGATAGATTACAAAACTTTTAAACGCAGTAAAAGAGAAAGTGCTAAAAAATTGGCTTTGGTTTGTCAGACCGGGATATTAGATTAGATGGAATCTATAAATAAAGAATCAATACTAAAAGATATACCTTTATTTGCAAATTTAGCAAAGCCAGAATTCGAAATTATTATAGAAAGATGCGGTTTCAAGGATTACCGGAAAGGTCAGATTATTTATACAGAAGGTTCGCCTGCCGATGCATTTTATTGCGTTGTTTTGGGCAGAGTAATAATTTATACGCAGGACCAATATGGTAACCAGACGGTATTAGAGTATTTGCATCGCGGGAAATATTTTGGGATTATTTCCCTCCTTACAGGCGAGTCGCATTCGGTAACGGCAAAGGCACTCAATGATTGTTCCTTGCTCATTATAAAAAAAGAGGATTTCGACTTTATTTTAAAAGAGACACCAAAGCTCGCTATTGACTTAAGTAAGACACTATCCCGTAGGCTAAAAAATAAAGATATTCACCACAAAACTATCTTTGAAACCACGATTATTTCGGTATTTAGTTCCTATTCCCAAGCCGGCAAAAGCATCTATGCCCTGAATCTGGCTTTTGGTCTTAATAAAGAAACGCATAAATCAGTAATAATACTAGATATCTGCCCTAAAGAAAAAACGCATAGCCTACCTGCCAAATTAGAAATTACAGGTGATTATCATATCTTTGATTTGTCCGGTCCTTTTAAAGAAATAGCCACAACCTTGAAAGATTTTGTCTTAAAAAATAAATCCGGCATAGATTTGATTTGTTTTTCCTATAAACCCGATGACGATTCTTGTGTACATACCTTAATGGGCGGTTTAAGTCTTCTGCTTAACGATTATAATTATATAATTTTAGATTTGCCGTCTCAGATGGATCAGATTTGTTTTGATATGCTGAACCAAGCAGATTTAGTGCACGTCTTAACTAGTCCAGAGCAGGTGGATCTAAAGAGGACTAATAATTTAATTGAGAAATTAAAGAAAGAGCTTAATTTTCAAGAAGAAAAGATAAAGGTAATTATCAATGAATATAAGTCATCCAGGCTTTCCTGCGAAGAGCAATTAGACTTATTGGAGCATGGCATATTTGCTACCTTGCCTAGAATAGAATTACAAACTTCAGAGCGGATATTTTTAGATGAGCCAGATTCAGAATATGCTAAAGCGATAAAGAGGGTTTCCCGTCGCGTTGGAGATTGTCTAGTAGGCCTGGCCTTAGGCGTGGGCGCTGCCTATGGTTTTTGTCATATTGGAGTATTGAAAGTTATTGAAGAACAAAAGCTTCCCGTTGATATTATCTCCGGTTCAAGTATCGGCGCAGTAATTGCCAGCCTTTGGGCAACCGGAAGGTCAAGCCTTGAAATCCTTGAAATCGCCCAAGAATTCAAAGAAGCAAAATATATTTGGGGCCTGGTAGATTTGACCATTCCTTCCTTGGGCTTTATTAAAGGGAATAAGCTCTATTATTTCTTAAAAAAATATTTAGGTAATAAGACTTTTCATGATGTAAAGCTCCCTTTAAAAATAATGGCCAGTGATGTTAAAAAAAAGGAACCTAAAGTCTTAGATAAAGGCTTACTTATTGATGCAATTATGTTAAGCTGCGCTATGCCAGGCGTATTTATACCTTTTAGGTTTAAAGACGAGATATTGATGGACGGAGGCCTGATTTGTCCCTTACCGACGGAAATTTTGTTTAAAATGGGGATAAAAAAGATTATTGCCGTAAATGTTACTCCTTCACGGGAGGATATACTGCGGCAATACGAGAGAATCGAAAAAGAAATAACGATGGAGTCTGCTCAGAAAAACTGGCTAAGCTTAAAAAGATACTGGAAGAACAGATTTAAAACCAATATACTGGATATTATATTTAGCAGTATTGAATTAATGCAATCGGAGATAGCGCAGAAAGAGGCGCAGTTCGCTGATATAGTATTACATCCGGATACAGGCGGCCTGCATTGGTTAGAATTTCACGAAGCAGAAGATTTTGCCAAAAGAGGGGAAGAGGAAACACGCAGAAATCTCGATAAGATTTTACAGATCATAAATGAATAATCTTCCGGTTAAATTTATTGCAAGAATAATGGCGTAGAGGTATAATTTATTATTTGGCGAAACAGTTTTACTTCATAAAGGAGGAAGAATGAAAAAGATAAAAATCAACCCTTCGACTCTACGCTTGAGGGTTGATGGTGAGCAAGGTCGAACCATCAAAAATTTTGGATTTTATATTATTATTTTGGTATTTGTATTCTGCATTTATAATCTTACAGGTTGCGCTTCATTTAAAGAGACGGTTAAAGGTATAGCCGGTGTTTCTACTAAGGCATTGGAGGAAGGCAGAAAAGATGCAATAAAGAAGACTTTTAATTACGATTACTTTACTACTTATACCAAAACTTTGGATATATTAAAGGATATCGGTGCGTATATTTACACGCAAAATGTAAAGAAATATATGATTGCTATTTATGTCTCTGAAAAAGATACCACGCCGGTAGGGATATTCTTTAAAGAAATAGATGCAATTCATACACAGATAGAGGTATCTTCTCCCAGCCTTTCTGCCAAAGGTTTGGTTTCCGTCAAATTATTTTCTGCTTTAGAAAAAGACCTGCCGCAAAAATAAAATTCTATCATGGTAAGTAATTCCGGACGTTTAATTACCAGCCAGAAAGCCAAAGAGATAGATTTGAAAGCTAAAGAAAGATTCGGTATATCTGTTTTAGTTTTAATGGAGAATGCCGGAAAGGCCGTTGCCGAAGAAGCGATGGAAGTTTTAAAAAACCAGAAGGAAAAAGTAGCCATCTTTTGCGGAAAGGGCAATAATGGGGGAGATGGCTTTGTGGCAGCGCGGCATCTTTTGACTTACGGTATCAAACCAGAGGTATTTTTAGCAGGTAAAATAAGCGAAGTGAATAACGAGGCAAAAATAAATTTAGAGATCTTTCGGAAATTAAAACTAAAGGTACTAGAGGTTAGTGAGAGCAATTTAAATTTAGTAAAAAGAAAAATTTCTAAATATGAGTTAATTATCGATGCGCTATTAGGCGTAGGGCTTTCAGGTGAGGTAAGAGGAATTTTTCGAGACCTAATTGAGTTAATTAATTCCTCCAGAGCATTTATTTTGGCAGTGGATATTCCTTCGGGTTTAGATGCAACCACAGGGAAAGTTTTAGGTTGTTGTGTGAATGCAGATAAGACAGTTACATTTGTAGCAAAGAAACGTGGTATGGTTATCGGTGATGGACCAAAGTACTGTGGTAGAGTTGTAGTAAGAGATTTAGGAATACCACTATAATTTTGATTTTGCGGGTGGCTTGGTTTGGTTTCGAACAGGGCGTCCGAGGAACCCGAGCGGGCACGGTTGCCCAGCTAAAAATGAAGTCGGGCAGAGCGAGGGTCCGCAGGCGAGCGCAGTTTTGCCTCAGCTTTAGGTAAAACAAGCTCGCCCTCGCGAGAAACAAGACAAGACAGGACCCACTAAAATAGTAGCGATTTATTTAAATAAGGAGGAGTGATATGCCATACGACAGTAGTTTGGATGAGCAGTTATTTGCAAAAGAGTGGGAAAGTGAAAATGGGAAAATTGTGGTGAGCGTTTATTCTTATAATAATGGTCCTAAGAAACTACAGATTATAAGAGAGATTAAAGATAGGGAAGGAAAATCTAACTTTGCCAAGCTGGGCAGATTATCTAAAGATGAACTTCAGGGTATTTTGCCTTTGATTCAGGAAGCCTTAACTGTTATGTGAAGGCTAATATGTTAAACACCTCAAGTCATTGACGATAAATTACTTGCAAGAAATTCTAAAGCCAGATATAATTATTTTAATTATTCAGCCTAAAGCTATCTCTTTGGGTGAAAAAATTAGTCCAGAAGTAAAGAAGACTTTAACGTAATTAGAGGATTGGTTTTCCCGCCTTACAAGAAGCGTTAAACATTAGTCGGTTCAGCGGGATTTCGCTAGATAAAAGCTTAAGGTACTCAATATGGCCAAAGTTAGAGATAGTTGGGGTTCGCGTTTGGGCATTATTATGGCAGTGGCTGGCTCAGCCATTGGTTTAGGGAATTTCTTAAGATTTCCTGCCAAAGTAGCTTCAAACGGTGGCGGCGCCTTTATGATTCCTTATTTTGTATCTTTATTTTTATTGGGTATACCGCTGATGTGGATTGAGTGGACTTTAGGCCGCTATGGCGGAGGTTTTGAACATGGCACAGCCCCGGGAATCTTTCACAGCATCTGGCAGAAAAACCGTTTTATCAAATATTTTGGGGTCATCGGTATATTTGGGCCTTTGGTTATTTTCATCTACTATACCTATATTGAATCCTGGACTCTGGCTTACAGTTTCTTTTCTTTAATGGGAAAATACGCTAAATTAACTGACCAGGCAGCCATGCAGAGTTTCTTACGCGGATTTCAAGGATTAGAAAATAACCCATATTTTCATGGCTTAGGCCTCGCTTATTTATTTTTCTTGATTACCTTTGTTTTAAATATCTGGGTAATTTATTATGGAATTAAAGGTGGCATAGAAAAACTTTGTAAATGGGCAATGCCGCTCTTATTTATCTGTGGCTTTATGCTTTTGCTGAGGGTTTTAACTTTAGGCACACCTGATTTAACCAAGCCTGCCTGGAATGTTTTGAATGGTTTTGGATTCTTGTGGAATCCGGATTTTTCCGCTTTAAAATCTGCTAAGGTATGGCTGGAAGCAGCGGGGCAAATATTCTTTACTTTAAGCGTCGGTATCGGAGTCATCCTTACTTATGCCAGCTATTTATCCAAAGGCGATGATGTAGTTTTGTCAGGTTTAACCGCTGCCAGCACCAATGAAATCGCGGAAGTAATCTTAGGTGGTAGTATTGTAATACCTGCAGCATTTGTTTTCTTTGGCCCAGTTGAGATTCAGTCTATTGCCCGCTCAGGAGTATTTAACTTAGGGTTCGTCACCACGCCCTTAGTTTTAAATCGTTTACCCCTGCCTGAGATTTTAGGATTTCTCTGGTTTTTTTTATTGTTTTTGGCGGGGATTACTTCTTCGATTTCCCTTGCCCAGCCAGCAGTAGCCTTTTTAGAAGATGAATTTGATATTGATAGAAAAAAAGCAGTGTGGATATTTGCGGTTATTTCGTTTATACTTTGCCAGCCCGCTATTTTCTTTTTAAAAAATGGGGTGGTAGATGAATTAGATTTCTGGGGTGGCACTTTCTTTTTAGTTGTATTTGCTACCATAGAAACAATTCTTTTTGCCTGGGTCTTTGGTATGGAGAAAGCCTGGGATGAAATACATAAAGGTGCGGATATGCAGGTACCTAGAGTTTATAAATTTATTATCAAGTATATTACGCCTTTATTTTTATTTCTTATAATAGGGGCGTGGTTCTGGCAGGAGTGGTTACCCATAATTTTCCTGAAAAATGTCTCTGCGAAAAACCTCCCCTTTATTATTACTACTAGAATCGGATTAATTCTGGTCTTTTTAATTTTAGCCATTTTAGTTAAGCTTGCCTGGAAAAGAAAAAGAAGTATAGGATAACGAGATGAAAATACTGGGTTGGATATTTTTAATTATTTCCTGGGGTGCGCTTTTAGGTCTTACAATTTTTTGTTTTGTAAAAGTTTTTTCGAAAAAGGAGCTGAAATGAAAAAAAACTTATTTCTTTTGATTCTCGTCCCGTTCATCCTTGTAAATATTTCCGGATGCCTTCCTCTTATTGTAGGCGGAGCAGCCGGAGCTTTGGGCGCTTATGCCACAAGCAGGGATACCATCCAGGGAGATACGGATAAACCTTACGATTCTCTTTGGAGCGCTGCGTTGGAAGTCGGTAGAATTCGCGGTACCATCAAACAGGAAGACAACTTAAGAGGTTATATTGAATTAATGGTAGGTTCAAGCAAAGTATATATCAGGTTGATCAGGATGACGCAGTCCACGACGCGTTTAAGGGTTTCTAGCCGTAAGCATCATCTTCCCAATCTCGATCTGGCTCAAGATATCTTTGTAAAAATTATAGAGCAAGCAAGGCAATGAATCTTTTAGCTAATTTTCTTACCGGCTTAAGTCTAATTGGTGGATTTGCGGCAATTATTTATTCCTTAGAAGGTCATTTTACTTTTGCCTGCTGGGCGATTATTTTATCGGTTATCTTTGACGGCTTAGATGGCCAAATAGCCAGAAAAAATCCAGTTCCCAGCGAGTTTGGTAAAGAATTAGATTCGTTAGTGGATGTAGTCTCTTTTGGGATTGCGCCTTCGATATTAGGTTATGTCTTTGTTTATCGAGAGTTTTATTTCTGGGCGACTTTAGTCCTGTTTATTTACCTTACTTGTAGTGTTCTTCGTTTGGCCAAATATAATATTACTCCTAAAGAAAAATTAGTAAATTATTTTTACGGTTTGCCTACTACGGTCAGCGGCGGCGTTTTGGCTTCTTTTATTCTGATCTTTAGAAAGCATAGAGACTTATCTCCTCCGCCGGTTATCTTTTTGTTTATTGTTCTAACCTTGGCAATTTTGATGGTCTCAAGAATAAAATATCTTAATTTGGACGGCTTAAAACAGGTGTTAGGAAAATCGATGCCCCTGCTTTTAGTAATCGCATTAATTAGTATTATATTTTTACCTGAAATTACTATTTTTGCGCTCTTTATAATTTATTTGCTATTTTCTCCATTTGTGGTAAAATTTCTTCACTTCAATCATTAGCAAATGATAAGATTTTTGACAGCTATCCTGCCTAAGCAGGATATACTTAGCAGTTAAAATTGAATTAATGCGCCGAGGTAGCTCTCCGCCACAAAACATGGCGGATTTGCTAACAAAAAGATTTAGCCGAGGTAGCTCAGTGGTAGAGCGCGGCCCTGAAAAGGCCGGCGTGGGAGGTCCGATTCCTCTCCTCGGCATTTTTTCAAGAAAAAAGCCGTTGTTTTAGTTAATACACAACGGCTTCTTTATTTTAGGGTTATTCCTTAAAGTTATATTTTGGTGACGTTAGTGGCCTGTTCTCCTTTTGGACCTTGGGTGACCTCAAATTCCACTTCCTGACCTTCCTCTAAAGTTTTATAGCCTTCTCCTTTGATTGCGCTATGATGGACAAATACGTCTTTACCATCTTCGCGTGTGATAAAGCCATAACCCTTCTGATTGCTGAACCATTTAACTTTACCTCTTGCCATTACTTGCCTTTCACCTCCCTTATAATGAAAAAACCGCAAAGCAAATTAATTTTTGACTTGCGTTTGCGGCTTTTTAAACAGTTCCAACATCTTGTACTTTCTGTTAAGCTATTAATTAACAATATAGCATCTTTTTTTATTTTGTCAACGTATTTTTTATGATATAATTACACAAATCACTATGCCGACGTAGCTCAGCTGGCAGAGCAGCGCTTTCGTAAAGCGCGGGTCGAGGGTTCAATTCCCCCCGTCGGCTTTAATTAAAATTATGTCAAAGTTTGGCGATGTTTTAAAAAAACGCAACTTTTTTTTATTATGGTTGGGTCAGATTATCTCCCAGTTAGGTGATAGGCTTGACCAGATGGCCCTGATCGCTTTTATTTCCCTGCGGACTCCGGGTTCTACTATCCAGATTGCCAAGGTGCTCTCCTTTACAATCATTCCCGTTTTTTTAATCGGTCCTCTTGCCGGCGTATATGTAGATAGATGGGATAGACGCCGTACCATGTATATCTGCGATTTCTTAAGGGCAATTTTAGTTTTTAGCATACCCTTCTTTTTGTTTCATACCAAAAGCCTCATTCCTATTTATCTTATTGTATTTATTACTTTCTCTATCGGCCGCTTTTTTGTTCCGGCAAAATTATCCGTAATACCGGATCTGGTAGATAAAAAAGAGTTAGTGATGGCAAATTCACTGGTAAATACTACGGGTATGATTGCGGCGATCTTAGGGTTTGGTATAAGCGGCGTATTGGTAGAATATCTGGGCGCAAAGAGCGGTTTTTACCTCGATGCTTTAAGTTTTTTAATTTCAGCCACCCTTATTTTTCTGATTGCCAAAAAACAGGCTAATCCCTTTGATTTTAAAAAAGGGAGTAAAGAAATAGTGGAGGTAATCAGGAGGTCGGTGTTGCAGGAAGTAAAAGAAGGAATTTTGTATTTCATAAAAAACAAACACATCCGACTTACGGCAGGGCTGACTTTTATTTTATGGTCGGCATTGGGTGCAGTTTATGTGGTTTTGATTGTATTTGTACAAAAGACCTTGCATTCTACGACCAAAGACTTAGGGCTGATGATTATGTTTTTAGGAATAGGTTTATTCTTGGGCTCTTTGTTTTACGGCCGATTTGGTGCGCGGATTTCTCAATACAAAATTATCTTTGTCTCTTTGGTCCTAAGCGGTATAATGCTGGTTGTTTTTTCTCTGGGGATCCAGCGTTATCCTAATTTTTTTGTCGCGGCAATGCTTTCATTCCTCTTGGGTCTTTTTATATCTCCGATT
>Ga0315274_10015515_pt1 | contig 10790 bp, 6 predicted proteins | sample YL17G02_20_MG_FD_203700 | JGI IMG/M metagenome (GOLD analysis project Ga0315274, IMG submission 203700) | Sediment microbial communities from Yellowstone Lake, YNP, Wyoming, USA - YL17G02_20 | ecosystem: Environmental > Aquatic > Freshwater > Lake > Sediment | place: USA: Wyoming | collected...
CGAGTTCCTCGGGCGAGCCCTGCAGCAGTTGCGCCACCACCTGGTTGTCCCCGACCAGGTCCCGGTTGTCGAAGGCCGCTGCGGCCAAAGCGATCTGGCGTCGCACCCGGTCACGCAACTCCTGGGTGGCCGCTCTGCTGAAGGTGATCAGCAGCATCTGGTCGAGGGTGGCCTTGCCCTCGGCGATGTAGCGGGTGACCAGTGCGGCCAGGGCGAAGGTCTTACCGGTTCCGGCGCTGGCCTCCAGAACGGTGGTGGAGTTCGGTGTCGGCAGCGGCCCGAGCAGATTGAACCGGTGGGGTTCGGTTTCCGGCTTCATCGTTTCCGGCTTCATCACCGTCCCTCCTGCGCGGCGTTCAGTAATGGCAACCACAGCCGGGCCGCATAGGCACCCAGGCGGTTGTCCTCACCCGGATGTTCCTCACCGGGTCGCAGCGGCTGCATGAGATCAGCCAGCGGCGCGCCCGGCCTCCAGGCCCGTACGTGGGCGGCCTGAGCGTCGTCGCCGGGAAAGTTGTTGGAGCGCCACCGGTTTCCGGCCGCGTAGACCGGATCGGACCCGGCGTGGCGGGCCTCGGCCCAGGCGAAGGAGGTCTTGAGCGGCAGCGGAAGGGGTTCGCGGCGGCCGGCGTCGTAGATGGCCACCAGATCCCGCAGCAGATCGGGCGCCGGCGCATCCGGTCCCGCCAGGGAGACCCGCCGGGGCCGGGTTCCGCGCTTGGCGCGGCCGATGCACACCGCCGACCAGTCCGTCGTGGGCAGATGGGCGGCCAACGCCAGCAACGGGATCCACGCCGAGAGCAGGTGCTTGCCGTCCAGCCGGGAATAGGTCACCGAGACCAGCCGGCCACTGAACACCGGGCCGACGGTTCCGGCCAGCCGGCGGCCGCCCCCGAGTTCGATGTCCACGTCGATCGCGCGCGGCGGCTGCGACCGAAGTGGCATCGCGTCGGAGGCCAGCAGCACCGCCTGATCGCGGATGGCCCTGGCCTTGCGCCAGCCGAGCTGACCCGGGGGCAGGGTGCCGCGACACCACTCGGCATTCAGCGCGCGATCCGGGCTCATCCCCCGCAGGATGTCGCCCAGCATCCGGTCGCCGACAGTCCATTCCTGCAGGGCATCGATTTCGACGGGGATCGCATCGTCGAGGCTGTCGACCTCGGTGGGCAAGGTGAAGTCCAGCGCACGGAAGAACCCCTTGACCGGATCCTTGAAGAAGGCCACCAGGTCGGCGAGCGACACGTCGCCGGGGATGGGCGCGGGCAGTAGGTGGGCCGCGAACCGGGGCCGGTCGGCGCGGCGACCCGCGGCCGCTGTGGCCGCGCGCTGCACCGTCGGGTCGAAGCTGAACGACGTCCCCCGCAACTGGGAGATCAACGCTCCCGGTTCCACGTTGCGGGCGTCGAACGGCTGCAGCGGGTGGTGGACGGTGACGTTGTCACGCACGTTGCCGGTGGCGGTGGCCTCGAGCGCGTCGAGCAACTCGGCCAGCGGCACCGCCGGGGGACGCTGCTGCCCGGAGTACTCGTTGGCGCCGGTATAGGTGATCACCAGGGTCTCGGTGGCCGCGCAGATGGCGTCGAGCAGCAACTGGCGGTCCTCGGAGCGGATGTCGCGCTCCCCGGTCATCGGTTCGCGTGCCAGTGCATCGTCGCCGTCGACCGCACCGGCGCGGGGGAAGACGGTGTCGTCCAGGCCGACCAGGCACACCACCCGGTGCGGTACCGAGCGCATCGGGACCATGGTGCAGACGGTCAGCGTCCCGGTTCGGAAGTTGGCCCGGGTAGGCCGGCCGGCGAGGTGCTGGCCCAGTAGTTGATGTACATCGGAGAGCCGAAGCGGCGTCTGATCACGCGTACCGGCCCTGGCCACAACACCATTGAACTCCCGCTCCAGCTGGCTCACCTGCCAGGCGTCCGCGTCCTCGACGCGGGCGATGAGCGTGATGCCCTCGGCGAGGGCGGTGAGCCAGTCGCGCAGCGGGCGGGTGCCGCTCAGCGACTCCACCACGGCCTGCAGGCGACCACAGAATTCAGCCAGCCGGCCGGCCAGTTCGACGCTGTTGCTGCCCACGTCGTCGAGAGGCAGGGTGGTCTCGATCCAGGCCTGCGAGTCGTCGGAGAGCGCCACCCCGGCCAGAATCCGGTCCAGGCCGAACCGCCAGGTGTTGTGCACGAAGTCGACGCCGTACGGGGCACGGTGATTCGGGTCGAAGCCCCACCTGATGTTGGCCTCCCGCACCCAGTCGGTGATGTCCTGCAGGTCGTCGTCGGTGAATCCGAAGCGGGCGCGCACCGGGTCCGCGCCCGCGATGTCGAGGACCTCGGTGGCGGTGACCCGGCTTCCGGTCAGGGTGAGCAGTTGGGAGGCCACCGCCAGCAGCGGGTTGGTCTGGACCAGCGACCGGTCGGCCAGCTTGACCCGGAGTTGATGGGCTGGATGAGCCCCCGGGACCACCTCGCCGAGCCCGAAGTCGGCGGCGATCAGCGGGGCGTAGGTCTCGATATCCGGGCACATCACCAGGATGTCGCGGGGCTCGAGGGTCTCGTCGTCGGCGAGCAGACCCAGCAGCACCTCACGCAGCACGTCCACCTGCCGGGCCGGGCCGTGACAGCTGTGCACCTGCACCGAGCGATCGTCGTCGCTCAGTGAACGGCCCTGCGGGGGAACGGCATTGCCGGCGATGTCCGATTGCAGCCAGCCGAGCAGGGTTTCCGGACGGTCGGAACCGGACAGGAACTCGTCGGCGGCCACCTCCGCCGGCAGGCTGCGCTGCAACTCGCGCAGGTCGCGGCCCAGAGTGGCCAGCAGCGGGTGCGCGACGCTGCGGTGGCTCTGGTCCTCGCGGCGCGGAACAACGCCGTGCAAGCCGGCCAGATCGTTCCACAGCTGTGCGCTCGGGTGCGGTAGCCACAGGTGCACGTCGTGGTGCACAGCCAGTGCCTCGATCAGTTCGATATCGGTGGCAGCCAGCCTGGTGTAGCCGAACAGCGAGATCCGCTCCGGCAGATCACAGCCCGTCTGGCGCAGCTGCGCAACGGTTTTGCCGTGGCGCATATGCGGCGGGTCGATCTTCATGGCGCCGACCAGGCGCCGCCACAACTCCGGCTGCCAGGAAAGGTCGGCGTCGAGGCCCTCCGCGTCGCCGTCGAGCCAGCCGGCCAGGAGTTCGGGGCGCTGCCGGGCGTAGGAGGCGAACAGTCCGGCCAGTCGCCGCGCCACCGCGTACCGGCGGCCCATCCGCAACTCCCTCTCCTCCCCGGCTGCGAAGTGGCCGAGGTGGGCGGCCAGGGTGTGGCACCACGGTTCGTCGAGGTGGGTGTCGATGACCTCCAGCAGCGGCCAGGTGATGGCATCCGGCGACCAGGGGTCGTCCTCACCGGTGCCGGCGGTCAGCCCGGAAATTTGAGCGATCAGCGACGCCGGCGAGCGGAACGACACCCCCGCGCACACCCCGTCCGCGCCGGACCCGCGGCCCAGCACGTGCGAAAGCCGCTGCGAAAGCCAGCGTTCCACCCCGCGTGCGGGTACCACGACGAGCTCCTCCGTGAACGGGTCGGGAAGCGGCGTGGCCAGCAGATTCCCCAACCCGTCCGCCAGGATGTCGGTGCGTTCCGCGCGGTACATGTGCAGGGCCATCGCCGACCACCGTAGACCGGCCCCCCGACAGACTCGGGCGGTCGCGCCGCGAGCGCCTTGACGGCGCCGACCGGCATCGACACTGCGGCGGGAACGTTGGTGAAGTTGAGCCGGGGCACATGTTTGCGCAACCGCCGCGGCTGGAGGGGTAGGTAACACCTTTGCCCACCTCGCAGCGACAACGTCGTAAACGGGGGTGGGGGCCTACCGCTGCACGAGTCCCCTTGTCGCTACGAGGTGGGCAATTGCGCACGTGCTCCTCCGCGACGGCGGGGACGCCACAGCCGGCCGGCAGCTCAGCCCACCAGCCGCGCGATCGAGCGAAGCGGAATGTGCAACCACCCCGGCCGGTGCCGGGCCTCATACGCCGCCTCGTAGACCGCCTTGTCCAACTCGTAGACGGCGAGCACGTCGGCGTGCGCGCGGGGGTCGAGGTCCGAGGCCGACGCGTACCCGTCGCAGAACGCGGCACTGTTGCGCTCCGACCATTCCCGGGCCCGGGCCGCGAGCTGCCGGTCGACCTGCTCATCGAACGAGCCGTCCAACGGGTGGTAGGCCGCGTAGGCGAACGACCGAAGCATCCCGGCGATATCCCGCAGCGGCGAATCCGGTTGCCGCCGCAAGCGCAGTGGCTGGCCGGGCTCACCTTCGAAGTCGATCAACAACCACGCCTCCGGAGTGCGCAGCACCTGCCCGAGGTGCAGGTCGCCGTGCACACGCTGCAGGGTGATCGGCGCGCCTGCGAGCTTGGCGTAGCGCTCCTCGATCGCCGCCACATACCCGGCGAGTTCAGGCACCGCGGCCGCCGCCGAGGCCAGCCGTTCGCTCATCAGCGCCACCGGCAGCGCTGTTGTCGAAGTCCCCAGCGCCCGAGCAAGATCTGCGTGCACGGAGGCGACCGCCTCACCCAGGCGGAAGGACTCCCCGGCGAAGTCGCCCCCCACCTCGTAGGCGTACAGGTCGCCCTCGGCATAAAGATCGCGGGTACTGGCGGTCGCCATCTCCCAGCCCCCCGCGGAGTTGGCTGCGTAGGCGGTCACCATGCCCAGCGGGCACGGCTCGCCGGCCGGATCGTCGCTCATCTCGAAGGAGCCGAGCAGCCTTGCCACATGAGGGTTCTCGGCCCGGGCCAGTACCCGGTTGAGCTCGATGTCGGGGTTCACCCCGCAGGCCACCCGGCGGAACAGCTTGAGAATGGCGCGCTCCTCGAACACCACGCTGGTGTTGGTCTGCTCGGCCTCGGTCACCCGCGCCTCGGCATCAACGGGCAGCACCGCCCCCGGCTCGCGGGAGAACCGGACGTCGCCGATCACCGCCGCGGAGTCGACCAACGACAGCAGGAACCGGGCCGACTCCGGCTCGTACAGCCCGTCGTAGGCGGTGTGCTCATCGATGCTGCCGATCGTCGCGACGGAGCCGTACTCAGACATCGGTGCCGAATCCCACTGCACCACAACCTGATAGCGCTCGCTGGTTCCGTCGGTGTATCCGACGTCGATCAGCGCCAGGTCCAGTCCGTCGCGCAATGACGCCGCCTGATGCGGTTCGACGGTGGACGGTGTGCGGCTGCGGCCGGCGTACCACCGTTGCTGCGGCAGCCACTCGCTCCACGGCAGAGCGACGATCGGGCTCATGGGCTCTCCTCGAGTTGCAGCTTGAACCAGTAGAAGCCGTGACCCGGCAGCGTGAGCAGGTACGGCAACTGACCGATCCGGGGGAAGGGCACATGGCCGGTGAGTTCCATCGGCGTCCAAGAGCTCCAGTGCTGCAACTGCAACTCGATCGGCTGAGGGAAGCGGGACAGATTGTTGACGCACAGCATCACTTCGTCACGCGCCTCGCGGACATACGCCAGCACCGACGGATTGGACCCCCCGAGTTCCCGGAAGCTGCCGACCGCGAACGCCTCGTGGCGCCGCCGGACGGCCAGCATGGTGCGGGTCCAGTTCAGCAGCGACGCCGAACTATCCCGCTGCGCTTCGACATTCACCGCCGGGTAGCCGTAGATCGGGTCCTGGTTGGGCGGCAGATACAGCCGGCCGGGATTAGCGGTGGAGAAGCCGGCGTTGCGGTCCGGGGTCCACTGCATCGGCGTTCGCACCCCGTCGCGGTCGCCGAGCCAGATGATGTCGCCCATGCCGATCTCGTCGCCGTAGTAGATCACCGGCGAGCCGGGCAGCGACAACAGCAGCGCGGTGAACAACTCGATCTGGTTGCGGTCGTTCTCCAGCAGCGGAGCGAGCCGTCGGCGGATCCCGACATTGGCCTTCATCCGCGGGTCCTTGGCGTACTCGGAGTACATGTAGTCGCGCTCTTCGTCGGTGACCATCTCCAGCGTCAGCTCGTCGTGGTTGCGCAGGAAGATGCCCCACTGTGCGGTCTCCGGAATCTCCGGGGTGTGGGCCAGGATCTCCGAGATGGGGAACCGGGACTCCCGGCGCACCGCCATGAAAATCCTTGGCATCAAAGGGAAGTGGAAGGCCATGTGACATTCGTCGCCGCCGGTGGCCGGATCTCCGAAGTACTCGACCACGTCGGCCGGCCACTGGTTGGCCTCGGCCAGCAGCACCCGACCCGGATACTCGTCGTCGATCACCTTGCGGCACTTCTTCAGGAAGGCGTGTGTCTCGGGCAGGTTCTCGCAGTTGGTGCCCTCCCGCTCGAACAGGTAGGGGACGGCGTCGAGCCGGAAGCCGTCGATACCGAGGTCCAGCCAGAACCTCAGGGCGTCGATCATGGCCTCCTGCACCGCCGGGTTGTCGTAGTTCAGATCCGGCTGGTGGGAGAAGAACCGGTGCCAGTAGAACTGGCGGCGCACCGGGTCGAATGTCCAGTTGGATTCCTCGGTGTCGACGAAGATGATCCGAGCGTCCCGATAGCGGTCACTGGTGTCGCTCCAGACGTAGAAGTCGCCGTAGGGCCCGTCCGGGTCACGGCGGGACTCCTGGAACCACGAGTGGGTGTCGGACGTGTGGTTCATCACCAGGTCGGTGATGATCCGGATCCCGCGGCGGTGCGCCGCGTCCAGCAGGGCGACGAAGTCGTCGACGGTGCCGAATTCGGGCAGCACCTTGTAGAAGTCGCGGATGTCGTAACCCCCGTCACGCAGCGGGGAGTCGTAGAACGGCGGCAGCCACAGGCAATCCACCCCCAGCCACTGCAGGTAGTCGAGCCGATCGATCAGCCCGCGCAGATCGCCGGCGCCGTCGGCGTCGGAGTCCAGGAACGCCCGCACCAGCACCTCGTAGAACACCGCGCGCTTGAACCAGGTCCGGTCCGCGGGCAGCGCGCGGGCATGGCCGAAGTCGCCCGCGCTGGGGTGTTCCACCACACCGCCTTCGATGTGGCTGCCCCCGGCCGGCCCGGTCAGATCCATCTCCGTCGCACTACCCCGCCCTCACCGAACCCGCAGGACCACCTTGCCTCGGGCGGTGCGGTTCTCCAACGATGCCACCGCGGCGGCGGCCTCCTCCAGCGGGTACACCTCCGGCTGCGGGGAAGCAAGCTTCCCGGACTCCAACAGTGCAGCCAGACCCTGCCACTGCTCGGCCAGCGCCTCGGGGTGGGTCATCGTCCACGCGCCCCAGCCGACGCCGACGACGTCAATGTTGTTGAGCAACAACCGGTTCACCTTGACGGTGGGGATCTCCCCGCCGGTGAAGCCCACCACCAGCAACCGGCCGGCCGGCGCCAGTGAGCGCAGCGAGTCGGTGAACCGGTCCCCGCCGACCGGGTCCATCACGATGTCGACGCCCTTGCCGCCGGTGAGTCCGGCGACCGCGTCCTTGAAGCCGTCGGCGAGCACGACGTCGGTGGCACCGGCCGCGCGCGCCACCTCGGCCTTATCCTCGGTGCTGACCACCGCGATCACCCGGCCGGCCCCGAGTGCGGGCGCCAGCCGCAGCGTGGAGGTCCCGATACCGCCCGCGCCACCGTGCACCAGCACCGTCTCCCCGGCCGCGAGTCGGCCGCGCGCCGTCAGCGCGAAGTACACCGTCAGGTCGTTGAACAGCAGTCCGGCCCCGGCCTCGAAGCTCACGTTGTCCGGCAGCGGGAACACCCGGCCGGCGTCGAGCACGGCGGTCTCGGCCATGGCGCCGCCGATCATCGTCAGCCCCACCACCCGGTCGCCGGCTTTCACGTGCGCACCCTCGGGAGCCGAACGCACCACGCCCGCCAGTTCGGCGCCGAGGGTGAACGGCAACTCCGGGCGGTACTGGTATCGGCCGCGGGTCAGCAGCGCGTCGGGAAACGCCACGCCGGCGGCGTGCACGTCGACCACCACGGAGCCGTCCGGCCCTGAAGTCGGGGTGGGTTCCTCAACCTCGGCCACCCCCACCGAGTCCGGGCCGCCGAGCGAGGTGACCCTGACCGCACGCATCAGGGCTGCTCGATAGCCAGCAGCTTCACCTGCAGTTCGCCGCGCGGGGTGCGGTAGGTGATGGTCTCGCCGGCCTTGCGCCCGAACAGCGCCAGGCCGAGCGGGCTGTCGGCGGTCAGGGTGGTGTCCTCCTCGCCCGCCGGCGTCTCCTCGATGAAGTTCACCACCCGCATCCGGATGTCCGCGGCGTCGTCGGGAAACCGCAGCGTCACCCCGGTGCCGTTGGGCAGCTGGCCGGGGACGGTGCTGTTACCGCCAGCCAGCAGCCAGGTGACGCGGCTGATCTGCTCCTCGACTCCGGCGAGGTCATCGGCGCGCTGCAGGGCCTCGGCGGCGTCGCCGCGGTCACCGACGGTCTCGGCGTCGCCCTGCAGGTCCGAACGCAGCTGATCGCGGCGACGGCGCAGGTCGGCCAACTCGGCCTCCAGTCGCTCGCGCTCCTGCTCGGCGAATTCCTTGGTTCCAGTGTCCCGACTCATGCACGACAAGGTACCGCCGCAGTCAAATCCCCCAACCGGCGGTTACCGTCATCGACAACCGGTGAATCGCCGGTGAACGGAGGGTTGACGGCAGATAATGCTCGCTATGCCAATCGTCGCGGCGATCATCGTCACCATCACACTGGCCGTCATCGTCAGCGGCCGCGCCCCTGCGGTGCTGTGTCTGGTGTGTGCGCTGCTGGTCGCCGCCTTCCTCGGCATCGCCAAACCGTCGGAACTGTTCGCCGGGCTGAGCAACGGCGGCGTCATCACCATCGCGGCCATGCTGGTGATCGCCAAGGGGGTGTTCTACACCGGCGTGGTGTCCCGGGTGACCTACCGGCTGCTGTCCGGGGTGGGCTCGATCCGGGCGACGCTGGTGCGGCTGATCCCGCCGGTTGGCGTTATGTCCGCGCTGATCAACACCACGCCGATCATGGCGATGCTCATTCCGGCTACCAAGGAGCTCGAGCAACAGTCGGGAGTGCCGGCCCGCGGGGTGCTGCTGCCGATCGCCCACGCCACCACCCTGGCCGGTTCGGCCACCCTGATCGGGACAAGCTCCAACCTGGTCATCGCCGGCATCGCCGGGCCGCTCGGGGTCAACCTGACGATGTTCTCCTTCCTGCCGGTCGCGCTGCCGGTCGCGCTTGCCGGCTGGGCGGTGCTGCTGCTGACCGCGCCACTGTTGCACCGGGAGACCGAAGTGACGCAGCGCGACCTGTCCTGGCGGGCCGAGATCCCGCTGTCCGACATCGCCAACAGCATCGGACACAGCGCCGGTGAACTGGGCATCGAGAGCACCCCGGAGTTCGAACTGGTCAAGGTGAACCGCGTCGGCGAGAAGGTGCCCACCGACGCCCGGCTGGAGGCCGGCGACGTCCTGGTCTACCGCGCCACCGAGGAGGGTGTGCGCGCGTTGTGGGGCAGCCCCCGGTTCGGCCTGGCCCGCCAGGATCTCTTCCTGGTGTCGGTCTCCAGCGATGAGGCCACGGCGATCCAAGAGTTGGGCGAGGACGAGGACATCATGGTGGTGGCCGCCGAGACCAGTCGGTCGCTGCGGAGGGCTGAAGCCAGGCCCGGGGAGATGTGTCTGGTGTCCGCCCACTCCGCCGAGGTGCTGGCTGATCACCCCCTGGTGGGGCTGTGGCAGAAGGTGGCCGGAAAGGCGCCCCAGACCGGAAAGACCGCGGCCGCACTGGCCATCCTGCTGGCCGTGATCGTGTCCAGCTCGTTCGGCCTGGCCCCGGTGGAACTGATCGCGACGGCGGGTGCCGCCCTGATGGTCCTGACCCGGGTGTTGACGCCCCGCTCGGCGGCACGCGCACTGAACTGGAACATCCTGGCCATCATCGCCGGCTCGATCGGGCTGGGCACGATCGTGGTGAAAAGCGGTCTGGGCGAGATCCTTGCCGATGCCATCGCGAACCTGTCCGGCGGGGAGGCCGTGCTGGTGGCTCTGGTGTTCGCCGTCGTCACCACACTGCTCACCAATGTGATGACCAGTGCCGCCGCCGCGGCCATCCTGACCCCGGTCGCGGTCAAGGTCGCCGGCGACGCAGGCCTCGATCCGGTGGTCCTGCTGACGCTGATCGGCACCTGCATCTCGCTGACCTTCCTCAACCCGATCGCCCACCAGACCAACCTGATGGTGATGGGTCCCGGCGGGTACTCGACGAAGACCTTCGTGCGCTTCGGTATCCCGGTGACGGTGGTGGCGCTGGCCGTCGCCGTCCTGGTCGGCTGGGCCCTGCTCAAGTAGCGCTGCCCGGGCGGTATCGTCGGCCCCGTGGCCTCCCGCGATCACGGCGACCCGGGCGACGCCCCGACCATGGCGCCGCCGCTGAGCGAGATCGCGGACGCGACCCGGCCGTCGGCGGCCGAGGAGGCACGCACCATCGCCGCCTCCACCAACGCCGGGACGCTGGCCAGCCTGACCGCCCCCGGCGACCCGTGGGCGTCGTTCGTCACCTACGGACTTCTCGGGGGTGCACCGGTGCTGTGCGTCTCGCACCTGGCCGAACACGGCCGCAACCTGGCCGCCGACCCGCGGGCCAGCCTGGCCGTGGTGGCGCCGGGCGCCGAGTCCGACCCGCTGGCCAGCCCCCGCATCACCCTGGCCGGTGTGGTGGAACAGCCGGTCGGCGCCGAGCTGGATGCCGCCCGCGCCGCCCATGTGGCTGCGGTCCCGGCGGCGAAGTACTACATCGACTACAGCGACTTCGCGGTGTGGGTGCTGCGCGTACAGCGGGTGCGCTGGGTCGGCGGGTACGGCCGGATGGACTCGGCCG
>Ga0315274_10015519_pt1 | contig 10789 bp, 7 predicted proteins | sample YL17G02_20_MG_FD_203700 | JGI IMG/M metagenome (GOLD analysis project Ga0315274, IMG submission 203700) | Sediment microbial communities from Yellowstone Lake, YNP, Wyoming, USA - YL17G02_20 | ecosystem: Environmental > Aquatic > Freshwater > Lake > Sediment | place: USA: Wyoming | collected...
CCATCACCGCCGTGCGGCGACAATTGTGGCAGCAGTGGGTTTTTCAAAGGGGCGGTCATGCAGCAGCCTTTGCAAAACTCCCCAGACATTTTCGCCAACTCCTACTGTTTGGCCTGGCTCCCGCAGCCTGACGGGAGCCAAAAAGGGCAAAAGTCGAACTCAGTCACCACAGTTCTCCCGCACCGCTGCCTCTCTCCCGACGGGAGAGGGGAACCAACAACAGCCCCACGCAACCGGCCGTCACGGCCACACGAAGCACAGCGCCATTTTACATGGTCAGGAGGGGAAAGGGAATATAACGGGTTTCAGGAGAAGGGAGGATTTATACGATAAGAGTATGAAACGGAGTCGGAAAGCCCGTACGATCCAAAGGACTCTGCGGAAACGCTTTGCCGCTGGTGGATAAGCCGCTTCGCCGAGGCCTGGGGAATCGTAGAGAGTGTCGGCCGCGTCAGGACAGTTACTGCACTGGCAGGCAAGGTCACCCGCCTGTGGTGGGCCGCCAGTTGCAGTTGTGAGGGGGGCTTGAGCCCCCTACGGAATCACGGAGGCAAGAGAATATGGAATCGGTAGACCTGGATGCGCTGTCGAAGTATACGGAGATTTCGGACAACGCGCGGTTCTTTCTGGAGCACAGCGAGAAGAAGACGATTTACACGCTGACCGTGCGGATAAGCGAGGAACGCATTCTGGCGGCGGACTGCTACGTCGTGTACCACAACACGGCGCGCGGGCCTGCCAAGGGCGGCATCAGGCTGTCGCCGCACGTGACGCTCGAGGAGACGATCGACCTTGCGGAAAGGATGACGTGGAAGACGGCGCTTGTGAAACTGCCGTTTGGGGGAGGCAAAACGGGGATTGTGATAGACCCTGCCACGATGACGCTTTTCGAAAGGATAAACCTTATCCACGAGTACGTGCACATAATGCAGGGGGACCTTCTGTCGGGGGCGTACGTGCCGGCGCCGGACCTCGGGAGCACGCCGCAGGACATGGCGATAATCTACGGCGAGACCCACAGGCTCGACAGCGTAACTGGAAAGCCGCCGCGCGTCGGGGGATTGCCGGGGCGCCTGGAGGCGACGGGGCGCGGGGTGGCGCACGCGGTGAGGCTGGGCCTCATGAAGTTCCTGGGCAAACCCGTGGAGGGGGCGACGGTGGCGATACAGGGCTTCGGAAACGTGGGGTCATGGACGGCGAAATTCCTGGCCGACTGGGGAGCGCATGTTGTCGCAGTAAGTGACATCACTTCGGGAATCTACGATCCCCGGGGACTCGATATCGAGCGGCTGAGGGCATTTGCGGCACAGCACGGGGAGATAAAGGACGCCAGCGGTGAGAAGCTGACCAACAAAGAACTTCTGGGGCTTAAGGTGGACTGCTTCGTCCCGGCGGCTGTGGGGAACGTACTTACGGGGGACACGGCGGGCAACGTGAAGGCGCCGCTGGTGGTGGAAGGGGCGAACGGCCCGACGACGCCAATCGCGGACAAGATACTTGCGGACAAGGGGGTCAAGGTTGTGCCGGACATCCTGGCGAACTCGGGAGGCGTCATCGCAAGTTACATAGAGTGGCGAAAGGCCAAGTCCGGAAGCATCACGGGTAAACAGGAGGTCTTCGATTCCATCGAGCAGTTGATCGGCTCAACCGCGGAAGAGGTATGCGGCTTAGCCGAGGAGAAAGGCATCTCGTGCAGGATGGCGGCCCAGGTCACAGCGGTCAGGGAAGTCATATCGGCGATGCACGACAGGGGGTGGTTGTAGAAACTCTGACCACAGGCCCCGGCATTTAGGGCCCGGCTTGTCGCACGCAATTCTTCGCAGTTAGTAGGGTGGGCTTTAGCCCACGCGCCAAGACCGCTCCTGCTCGGGGGCCCCGCAAATCACTTGGTTGTCGCAGGCGTATGGCGGGACCGCATCTCGCCGATGCCGTAGGGGCGCACGGCGTGCGCCCGCTCCGCTGCTACCCGCTGATCGGTCAGCCGCAAAAGCCCTTGAAAGAGCGCCGTGCCGCCATAGAATTACCTGTGCACGTCCTGTGTTGACATTCGGGATTTCGGAAAGGAGTTCTGGAGATGGGAAAGGCTTTTGACCTCACGCCCGTTGAAGTCGATAAGGTGAGCACGAAGTACCGGCGGATAGCGACGAGGATACCGGTGCCGGAATCGCTGCCGATCCTGGAGCGGCTCAGGAAGTTCGAGCCGGTTTCCATGTCGGGGCAGCCGCCGGTCATTTGGGACCGGGCCGAGGGCGTGAACGTCTACGACAAGTGGGGCAACAAGTGGCTCGACTGGTCGTCGGGCGTGCTCGTGACCAACGCCGGCCATTCAAACCCCCGGATAGTTGACGCGATAGTGCGGCAGGCGCAGCACCGGCTGCTCCACAACTACTGTTTCCCGAGCGAACTCAGGGCGAGGCTCGCGGAGAAGTTGGTTGAGGTATCCGGCGGTATGTTCGAGAAGGTATTTCTCCTCACGACCGGAAGCGAGGCGGCCGAGAACGCGATAAAACTCGCTCGCACGAACGGCTTCCAGGCCGGCGGCGAGAAGAAGATCAGGATAGTATCGTTCTCCCGCGCGTTCCACGGCAGGACGCTCGGAGCGCAGTTGGCGGGTGGGATACCGGGCCTCAAGAAATGGATTGTGAACCTTGACCCGACGTTTGTGCAGGTGGAATTCCCGGACGGATTCCGGTGCGAGGACGCGAGTTTCGAACACTTCCTCAGGCAGTTGGAGGAGCAGCACGTGGCGCCGGAGGAGGTTGCGGGCGTCATCACCGAGACCTACCAGGGCGGGGGCGCGTCGTTCGCTCCGGTGGAGTTCATGAAGGAGCTGCGTGCCTGGACGGAAAAGCACAATATCGTGCTCATCTGCGACGAGGTGCAGGCGTGCTTCGGACGCACAGGTAAACTCTACGCGTTCGAGCACTACGGCATCGTGCCGGACCTGGTATGCCTTGGGAAAGGCGTGACGTCGAGCTTGCCGCTTTCGGCGGTACTGGGCAAGTCGAAGATCATGAACCTTTACGGGCCGGGGGAGATGACGTCCACGCACACTGGCAATCCCGTCTGCTGCGCGGCGGCGCTCGCGAATATCGACGTGCTACTCGGAGATAAACTGGTCGAAAACGCGGCCCGGATGGGCAGCATCCTCCAGAAGGGGCTTGAGGGTGTAAAGGACAAGTACGCGGACTCCATAGCCGCGCACCACGGCAAGGGGCTCGTCGCGGGACTGCACATGGTAAAACCGGGCGGCAGGGAACCGGACGGGGACCTCGCATTTGAGATAGTCAGGCGCGCGATGTGCAAGGGCCTTTTGATGTTCTCGCCGGTAGGTTTCGGCGGGGCGACGGTTAAGATCGGCCCGCCGCTTGTCATGAACGAGGAGGCGCTTAAGGAGGGCCTGAGCGTCCTCGACGCGGCGATTGGGGAGAGCGTCGCGGGCGCGGTGAAGGCGTAGCCGCCGCAAGAGCGTCCGGTGGGCCGTGCGAGGCGCGAGACAAATCAAACAAGTTGCCGTCGGAAATGCCGGAGGAAGAGCACGAGGCCGGCGGAGGGCGCCTTGGGGTATGGGACCGTTGCGCAGGTGGGGGCAAAACTTGGCCGGTGACTGAGGCCACTCGTGCGCGGTCGGCTGAGAAGGAAACTCAAGAGATCGTGAACAAATAACGGTTTCCGTTATTCGTCGCGTCAGCCGCGAGAATCCGATGACTGCCTGTCAGAGGGGACAAGAAGTGATGAAGATCAAAGTTTGGTTAGTCCTTCGTGAAGGCCCAATGCCGCGAAACGGGGAATGGTACATCACCCAGGTATTGAACAGCCTGCAGTTGGACGGCCAGACGGTGAAAAGCCAATTGCACCCTAACTCCCGTGGAAGTGTTTCGGCCGTTGGGCCTCTTAGCGATGAGGCTGCCGTCTTGGCGCTCATGCATTACGCCGACGAACAAGGCCTCCCCATAAATGCCGCCGTTGACGACGTGGGACGGTTGAGTTTCACTGACGGCCACGGATACCAAGGGTGGTTCGTATACGCGCGAAGCAGCGGTCCTCCCGCTCGCACGGCCCCTGCTCAGAAACGGCCACTGTCGTCCGGGAAATGGCGGCGATTTCTTGCGACGCTTGCGGGGGCGTTCGGCCTTAAGAAACGTTGAGGTTAGACCTCGGTGGCGTCAACATGGAATTCGCGTTGATCCTCCCGGAGGCGGGGCGATTCGTGATTCGCTACCACGACGTTTTCATGCCGCTTGACGGGCGGGAATTGCGTGCGTGAGGGGGATGATCGCGACGGGTCCTGATTTGGAAAACAGCCACACCTCGATGCGTTGCGGCGCATACGGTCGCCGCCTCCTCGTTGCGCTCCTTATCGCAGCCTATCTCGCGATCCTCATCAGGAATTTCGCCCCCGGCCTTGAGTCGCCTGACGTTAACGGATACTACGCTCAGGGCAGCCTGCTGGCGACGACGGGGAAAACTTACTTCGTTGTCGAATCGCCGGTCCAGTTTGTCGGCCGCCACTGGCTGGTGACCGGGGACGGCAGGTTCTACAGCCGCTATTCGCCGGGGTTCCCCGTATTGATTGCATCGGTGTACCGGGTCCTGGGTGCGAATGCCTCGTTGGCATTGAACGGTTTTCTGGCCCTTCTGGGCGTGTTTGGCATCTATCTTCTCGTGAATATCGAACTCGGCGGCTACTGGGGTGTTGCCGCCGCATTCATACTGGCAACTAACGTAACCTTCAATATTCACTCGATGATCAGCGCTTCTCACATGTTGGCGTTGGTCCTGCTGCTATTCGGATTCTTGTTTTTCGTTATCTGGACGAGGAGCGGGCGTATCGCCTCCGTATTCGCCGCCGCGCTTTGCATAGGTTGTCTGCCCGCTGTCAGGCCCCCCGAAGCGTTGTACGGCATGGGCGCGGCTGCATTCATCCTGGCCCACTCGAAGGGGCGGCCGCGAGTCTGGCTTCACTGGCTCGCTGCCGCGGCCGGAGGGCTCGTGCCCCTGGTTCCTTTCCTCTTATACAACCACTATGCCTTTGGCGCGTTCTGGAAGACCGCTTACGAACTGACCCGCGAACAGTCCGGCTTCTCTCTCAGGAATATCCTTTACCACGTCCCCGTGTACGCCCGCACGCTTTTCCATGGCGACGGCTTGGGAATCTTCTTTCCGCTCGGCGTTGCCGGCGTTGCGGTCATGTGCTCTCTTAAAGGGCAGCGCAGGACGGGCTGGCCCCTGGTGTTGTTCTTTACACCCGTCACGCTGCTCTATATGGCCTACTACTGGGCCCCCATTGAGCAGGTCGATTACACGGCGCGTTTTCTCTTGCCGACATTTCCGCTCTATATCTATGCCGGGTTATGGGCCGTGCGGCGCCTCCGGGGCCTCGGCGGCTGGCACAGGCGGCTCCGGGTCATTCTGTCCGTCCTTATCACGCTCCAGGCAGTATGGGGAGGGGCGCGGAGTCTCATCGCCCTCGGGTACATCCACCGGGCGAAATCCGTGTTCGCGCAGGTCACACGGGTCCTGGACGCCAACGTTCCTCCCCGCAGCGTAGTAATCGCCAACTCCGATATCCAACAGCACTTGGACTTCGTCCGGCGATGGCGCTTGGTGGACCTGACTCTCGCGTGGGAGCATCCCTTCGAAAAGGCGCGTGAGGACGCCGACGCCGGCGGGCCGCAGATGATCCAGACGCACAAGCGCCTCACCCGTGCGCTCAAATACGTCAACCTGGCGCCGGACGCCCGGGAAGAGGCGTTCGCCAGGGACGTGCTTGCCTGGGCGGGCGCGGGCGACGTATTCTATGTTGGCACCGAGGCGGACATGAATGGCATGCACGGGAAATGGTTTCGTTCGGCAAACTTCCGGATAGTGGCGCGATCTGCGCTCCCGAAACCGTCGGCCTCAAGGTTCGGCGCGGCAATAGAGGAAAGATGGAGACTGGTCTTAAACCCGTTCCGCAGGGCGGACGAATTCGTCGTTGCGAAGTGGACGGTTGAGCGGCCGCCCGGCTGATTGCCGCCGGAGGCACGGAGCACAGCACCGCAGGAATCCGCAACGCGGTTCGGGGCGTGCGCCGCGGAAGGTTCACTTCCTTGACCGGGGGCGCAGGGCCGCATAAAATTTCCGGAGGCGGTTGGGCGCGGGAAATTAAGGGCACTTCACCCGTTCGAAAGGAATGGCAATGGCCGAGCGCAAAGGTTCGCGCGCCGGGTCCCTGTCCCGGAGCGCGGTCGAGAAAGCGGTCAGGGACGCGGTCGCCAGGGCGCGCGTATTCGATCTGCACACGCACCTTTACGAACCGAGATTCAGGACGCTCCTCGTGCGTGGAGTGGATGAACTCATAACGTACCACTACCTGATCGCGGAGGCGACGCGGGCGTCGGGGCTTGACCCGGCGAAGTTCTACGCGATGCCGAAGGCGCGCCAGGCGGAATTCATCTGGGAGGAACTCTTCGTGAAGAGGTCGCCCGTGAGCGAGGCAACGCGGGGCGTCCTCACGACGCTGTCGGAGTACGGGCTTGACCCGAGGCGAGACGGGCTTCGGGGGGCGAGGAAATTCTTCAAGAGTCTTACGCCGGAGAAGCACGTCGACCTGGCCTTTGCGAAAGCCCGGCTTGCCGGCGTGGTGATGACGAACGACCCCTTCAACGACGCGGAACACGCAGTGTGGGAGCGCGGCGGACGGCGGGACGAAAGGTTTCACGCGGCGCTGAGGATTGACCCGCTTGTGGTGAACCTGCCCGAATGCGCAAGGAAACTCCGGGCATGGGGGTACGAGGTCGACGGGGATTTCACAGGCAGGAGCGCGCCGGAGGTGAGGCGCTTCGTCGGCGACCGGGTGCGAAGAATGGACGCCCGGTACGCAGCGATGTCGTTTACGCCCGATTTCGCGTGGCCGGACGACAGGCTGCAGGGGCGCGTGTTAAGGGAGGCCGTGATACCGGCGTGCAGGGACGCAGGCGTTCCGTTCGCGCTCATGATCGGGGTCAGGCGAAAGGTACGGCCGGAACTCGGCGACGCGGGGGACGGTGTCGGGCAGGGCGCGCCGTCGGCGGTGGCAAGGCTGTGCGCCCAATTTCCGGACGTGACGTTCTTGTGCACGATGCTGTCGCGGCTGGACCAGCATGAACTCACGGTCACTGCGCGGAAATTCGCGAACCTCAAGTTGTTCGGGTGCTGGTGGTTCTTGAACAATCCGTCCATCGTCGCTGAGATGACGGCCATGAGGGTGGAACTGCTGGGGCTGACGTTCGTGCCGCAGCATTCGGACGCGAGGATCCTGGACCAGGTCGTCTACAAGTGGAAGCATTCCAAAGAAACCATCGCGCACGTTCTGGCGGGCAAGTACGCCGACATGTGCGACGCGGGCTGGCGGCCCGCCGTCGAAGAGATCAAGAGGGACGTGAACGCCCTCTTCTCCGGGAACGCAATGGAGTGGCTCGGAATCTCGTAAGTCACCGGGAGAGCCCGAACCCGGGAACCCAACCTCGGCGCGCAAAAACGCGCCCTACGTTGTTCGCGGGAAATCGACCAGGACGATGGCGGTTGCGGCGACGGCGCGCCCCTGGCCGATGGCGCCGAAGCCTTCGAATGTCCGGGCCTTGAGCCCGACCGCCGAGACAGGCAGGCCGATAATCTCGGCGAGGCGCTCTCGCATTCTGGACTTGAGCGCTCCGAGTTTGGGCTTTTCGAGGTACACAGTCACGTCGACATTCACGGGCAGGGCGCCCGTTTTCCTGACTTCCTCCAGGACTCTGCCGAGAAGGACGCTTGAGTCGGCGTTCTTCCAGGAGGGGTCGGTGTCGGGGAACCATTCTCCGATGTCACCGAGGCCGAGGGCGCCGAGAAAGGCGTCGGCGATTGCGTGCAGGACCGCGTCGGCGTCGCTGTGACCGGCGGCGCCGAGTTCGAAAGGGACCTCCACGCCCGCCAGGACAAGACGGCGGCCGGGCGCAAGGGGATGAATGTCGAAACCGTGACCGATACGCATAGAGCACCGCCGGTGTAGGACCTTTCATAAGCGTCATAAAGAACCGGGAATTCCGCGCGGCCGAAGTCTAGCCGCCTGTGGCGGGCCCGCCCTGTACTATTGGCCGTCCCGACTCGCGTCGGGACGCGCCACTACGGAGCAGGCCGCCGGCGGCATATACGCAAGGCCGTACGCCGCGAACCGCGCCCCCATGAAGAGCAGCCGGTGGCGCGTGTCGCAACGGAATTATCTACGGGCGGCTCCAATTGGAAAAGGAAAAAACCACGCCCGGCGCGGCCGGGCGTGGTCGAAAGCCTGTCTCGTGCGGGGCGAGGCCCGCCGTACGCCGGCGGACAAGTCTACCCGCCTGCGGCGGGCCGCCGGTGGCGTAGGCTTAGTGTCCCTGAGGAGAGAGTTTATCGAGTTCGACCTGGGCCTTATCGCGGACTTTGAGGTCGGTGGAACCCGCGACCGCCTTCTTGTACATATCAGCGGCGGCATCGTAGCGGCGGACCTTGCGGTACATGTCGCCGGCCCTCAAGAGCGCTGGCAGCGGTGTGGCAGGGTCCGTTTCGTATGCCTTCAGGAAGTACCTGGCGGCGAGGTCGTAGTCGTGATAGTAGAAGCCGGCATAGATTTCGCCCATCTCGAAGGCCGCGGCGGGCGCCTTGACACAGTCCGGCCACGTATTGAGGATCTTCTCGAAGCGCTTCAGGGCGAGGTCGCGCGTGGGCTTGCGGTTGCTCCCGGCGAAGATCTTGCCGTCCTGATAGTAGTCCTCGGCCTCAGGCACATACTTGAGGACTTTCACGGGTTCCTTCTTTTCGCCGGTCCCGGTGACGTAGTCGTACTGGGGGACGGCGTTGAAGGCCGCAAGTTCCTTTTCAGCCCGTGCGGACTTCGCGCCGTCGCCGGTGCGCAGATAGTAGTTGTAGAGTTCGTTGAGGCCCGCCTTGTAGTCGTCGCGCGCTTTGACCACTTTCTCAACGAGCGTCATTTCAGTGCCGGCATCATACGTCTGGGCCAGAACTATCCCGGCCAGGACTGCGGCTATGATTGCTCCAGCTGTCAACGTGCCCTTGGAACGCATATATCCCTCCTTCTTGTGTCAAGAAAGGCTCAGTACCCTCAGGTAATACATATCTTCCCAAAGTATCGACAAAATGCAAGGCTTTTTGCACGAAAAAAAGACCTAAACATCAGCGAGGCAAAGAGATAATCGCGCGGGCAATGGCGAGATCTTCGGGGGTGGTTATCTTGATGTTGTCGTGGGGGCTTTCGACGATGGCCACCCTGCCCCCGAAAAGCTCAACGAGGAGGGCATCGTCGCTAAAGTCGCCCTTTGAAACCGCACGGTAGGCTTTCTCTATGACTTTGCGGCGAAAACCCTGAGGCGTCTGGGCACAGTAGAGGCCTTCACGTGCGACGGTCTCGGTGACGGCGCCGTCTTTGACCCGTTTCAATGTGTCCCTTACAGGGGCCGCGGCGATGGCGGCGCCGTGCTCTTCGGCGGAGGCGATGACGGCCTTTATCACTTCGGGTTTCACGAAGGGGCGCACGGCATCATGAATGAGGACGACCCTTGCGGCGGGGCTTAAGGCCGCCAGGGCGTTGGCGACGCTCTGGGTACGGGTCCGGCCGCCCACGACCAAGTCGGTAATGGCAAGGGGCGGCTCGGGGGAGAGGAGTTTGTCCCTCTCGTCGTAATCGGCCCTGTTGAGGGCGAGGATGACCTGGCCGATGCGGGGGATGCGGGCGAACTTTTCAAGGGTGACGTACAGGACGGGTCGGCCGCCGAGATCGAGGAAGGGCTTGCGCACGGCGCTTTTCATGCGGGTGCTTTCGCCGGCTGCGGTGATGACGAGCGATACGTCGCGCGGCATCGGGAATTATCCTTCGGGTTTGCCGAATATCATGCGGCCGGCGCTTGTCTGGAGGACGCTGGTCACGGTGACGTTGACGGCCTTGCCGATGCGGGAGCGGCCGTTCTCGACGACGACCATGGTGCCGTCCTCGAGGAAACCGACTCCCTGTTCCGGTTCTTCGCCGACCTTGATAATCGTGACTCTGAGCGACTCGCCGGGCAGGACGACGGGACGAAGTGAATTGGCCATGTCGTTGAGGTTGATCACTTCGACGCCGTGGACTTCGGCGACTTTCTTGAGGTTATAGTCGGTCGTGAGGATTCTGCCGTCGGCCGACAGCGCGAGCCTGACGAGGCGCTGGTCCACCGGCTCATCCCCGCCCTCGCTCTCGAGGATCTTGACGGTGACGCCGGGAGTGTTTCTCAGTTCGGAGAGGATGTCGAGGCCCCTGCGCCCGCGGACCCGCCGCGATCGGACGCTGGAGTCGGCGACCGCCTGGAGTTCGGAGAGGACGAAACTCGGGATGACGAGTTGGTCCTGGATAAAACCGGTCTTGACGAGGTCTGCTATGCGGCCGTCAATGACGGCGCTGGTATCGAGGAATATGGGCCGTTCGCCGCGAGTCTGGCGGTGGAATTCGACGTAGGGGATGACGAAGCGGAAGTTATCCTTGGTCTGGAGGATGACGCTGACGCTGAGGTACGTGAGAATCACCCAAGCCAGGAGCGTCGCGGCTTTGGCGTAATCCGCGTTCGTGAAGTCCGGGAAGAGGACGGAAGCGGCGCTTGCGGCAAAGAAGGCCAGCATTCCGCCGACGATTATGCCGGCGAAAACGGCGATGAGCAATGCGGGCGAGCGGCGGCCCAGCCATACGTCAAGAAGGACAGCGACAAGGCCGATGCCTACGGAGAGTATGAGCATGTAGTCCACGTCGGCAAAGACGGCGAAGAAGCCA
>Ga0315274_10015520_pt1 | contig 10789 bp, 7 predicted proteins | sample YL17G02_20_MG_FD_203700 | JGI IMG/M metagenome (GOLD analysis project Ga0315274, IMG submission 203700) | Sediment microbial communities from Yellowstone Lake, YNP, Wyoming, USA - YL17G02_20 | ecosystem: Environmental > Aquatic > Freshwater > Lake > Sediment | place: USA: Wyoming | collected...
ATATGGCTACGGGCCGCCCTTGAAGTCCAACCCATCCAGCGTGTCCAGCCGGCGGATTTCCGCCGTGTAGCCTTGGCGGAACGTCGGGTACTGGAACCGGTAGCCCAGCTCCATCTTGAGTTTGCGATTCGAGATCTTCTTGCTCGTCGCCCCGCGTTTGCGGCTAACCTCCGGCTCCGTGGGGCCGAACGGCGGCAGGTCCCGCCCCAGCGTTTCCGACAGCCAGCGGAAGAAAGGAAGCTGCGTCACCGGTTCGTCATCGACGGCGTTATAGACCTCGCCCGGCCGGCCCGCCTTGAGCACGGCAAGGATGACGCCGACGAGGTCGTCGCGGTGGATCATATTGAGGAGCCGCTCGCCTTTGCCGGGGATCACGGCCTCGTTCCGCAGGTATTGCTTGAACCGATGGCCACGGTCTGGGCCGTAGATGCCGGCTACTCGCAAGATCACTGCGGGGAATCGCCGCTCCCGAGCAGCGGTGAGGAGGAGTTGCTCGGTCTCGACCAGCACTTTGGCAGTCTCGTCTGCCGGCTCGGTGGGGCTGGTTTCCTTGACCAGCGAGCCGTCGTCCTGGCCATAGACGCCGGTGCTGCTGGTATAAACGAACTTCTTCGGCGGGGACGCGGCGAGCCAAGCGATCAGATTGCGCGTGCCCTGCAAGTAAACCTGGCGATAGTCCTCCGCTCCGCCGCCGCGGGTCGAAGCGACTGTGTTGACCACCCAGTCGAACGGGCCGGGCAGCGCCGCGAGGGTTTCTGGTTGAGTAACGTCGGCGACCGACGGCTGGATGCCAACGGCCTTCAGCTCAGCCTCTGCGGCGGCGCTTCGTCGGACGCCGAACACCTCGTGCCCCAGCCGGGCCAATTCGGCGCCGACGGGCAAGCCCACATAACCGCAACCCACGATCAGGACGCGCATAGGCAGATTGAACCACCGAGACACGGAGACACCAAGAGCCAATTCCGCTTTGAACGCAGCGCGTTCGCGGCTAGCTTCCACACGGCGATGAACCCGGTCCGACACCAGGTCGAGCAAGGCCAACCAGAGGGAAGCGAAACGTCATTCCGCGTTCCGCACTCCGCGTTCCGCGTTCCCGAGCTGTTGGCTCCGGCGGGGGACTGGGACTGCGCGCGCGCGGCCGTCGAGAACGGGGCCGACGCCATCTACTTCGGCCTCGAGAACTTCAACGCCCGGATGCGAGCCCGGAACTTCACCTCCGCCGACCTGCCGGCGTTGATGGATTATCTGCATCGCCGCGGCGTGCGCGGCTACGTCAGCTTCAACACGCTGGTGTTCCCCAACGAACTGGCCGAAGCCGAGCGGAGCCTTCGCACGATCATCGCCGCCGGGGTCGATGCGGCCATCGTCCAGGACGTCGGCATCTGCCGGCTCATTCGGCAGCTTTCGCCGGACTTCCCGATTCATGCCTCGACGCAGATGACGATCACCAGCCCGGCCGGTGTGGAGTTCGCCCGGGAGCTGGGCTGCCAGCTCGTCGTGCTCGCGCGTGAGTGTTCGCTCAAAGAGATCAGCACAATTACGAATGCCGAGTGCCGAGTGCCAAAGAAAGGGGGAAATGAGGGAACGCATTCGGACTTCGAACTTCGAACTTCGAACTTTCCATTGGAGGTGTTCATCCACGGCGCGCTGTGCGTTGCCTACTCCGGCCAATGCCTGACGAGTGAGGCCTTGGGCGGGCGCTCGGCCAATCGCGGCGTCTGCGCCCAGGCGTGTCGCATGCCCTACGAGCTGATCGCCGACGGGAAGCCGGTGCCGCTGGGGGATCGCCGGTATCTGCTCAGCCCGCAGGATCTCGTCGGCATCGAGGTGTTGCCGGATCTGCTCCGGCTCGGCGTCGCGTCACTCAAGATTGAGGGCCGGCTCAAAGCGCCCGAGTATGTGGCGAACATCACGCGCGTCTATCGGCAGGCCATTGACCGCATCGCTGCGGAGATGGCTGACCATCAAGACGCGCAAACCCGGAAAGGGGGCGGCGGGTCCCCGGCCTCGCCGGCTCTCCCTGGTTCGGACCAGGATCTCTCACGTCTGGCAAAGGGGCTGTTCGCAGATTCTCGCTACGAGCTCGAGATGGCTTTCTCGCGGGGGCTCTACACCGGCTGGTTCGGCGGCATCAACAACCAGGAACTCGTCCATGGCCGCTTTGGCAAGAAGCGGGGCGTTTACCTGGGTGAAGTCAGCCGGGTCGGCCGCGACGACGTGTCGCTGAAGCTGGAAGGACCGCTGAAGCCCGGCGATGGCGTGGTGTTCGACGCCGGCCGGCCCGATTTGGAGGAGGAAGGAGGCAGGGTCTATGAAATCCGAAGTTCGAACTCCGAAGGCCGGAGTGCCCGTGAGAGCTTGTTTGAAGACCACTCACTGGGTAGGGCGAGGCGTCCCTGCCGAGCCGATTCTGGGACCGATCCTTCGAAGACGGCTCATCGGGACGATTCGCCCCACCTCTTTCAAGCAGGCTCTGCGGTGATCCTGACCTTCGGGCAGGGGGACATCGACTTCAATCGGATCCACGTCGGGGACAAGGTCTGGAAGACGAGCGATCCCGAACTGGAACGTCGTCTGCGCCGGAGCTTCGAGGGGGATCGACCGAAGTTCCAGCGGCCGCTCGACGCGGTAGTTCACGGTCGCACAAGCCAGCCGCTGACATTGACTGTTCGCGATGAGATCGGCCACGTGGCGAAGGCGGAGTCAGCCATGCCGCTGGCCGTCGCCACGAAACAGCCGCTCACGGAAGCGCGATTGCAGGAACAGCTCGGTCGGCTGGGCGGGACCGCGTTCAGGCTGGGCACGCTCAAGGTCGAACTCGAAGGCGACGTGATGCTGCCGGTCAGCGAACTGAACCGGCTACGGCGGGAAGTCGTGAGCCAGATCGAGGTCCTGCGGGCTCAGCCGAAGCGATGGACCCTTGTTGAACGCGGAACGGGGAACGCGGAACGCGGAACATCGAATTTGGACCTCGGAACGCGAAATGCGGAACGCGGAACAGGGAACACGGAATGCGAAACGCGGAACGCGGAACGCGGAACACAAATTGGGAACCGGGAGTCAACTGCGGGGCGAGCGAAGCCGGGGGAACCGGAATTGATCGTCCTGGTGCGTTCGCTGGCTCAGATGGACGCCGCGCTGCGTGGCGGTGTCCGCACGCTCTATTGCGAACTGGAGGACCCGAAGCGCTACCGCGAGGCCGTTCAGCGCTTCCGCGAATGGCAGGCGCACCCTTTGCGCTCGCCCCTCGCCCCTCGTCCCTCGTCCCTTCTCGTGGCTCCTCCACGCATCACCAAGCCCGGCGAGGAGTGGATTCTGGAACAGGTCCGCTCGGCCGGCGCCGACGGCTACCTGGTCCGCAACTTCGATCACTTGGCGTTCTTCACCGGCGCCCGGCGGATCGGCGATTACTCGCTCAATGTCGCCAACGCCCCTGCCGCCGACTACTTCGTTCGCCGGTTCGGCCTCGAGTGCGTCACGGCCTCCTACGACTTGAACCACGCGCAGTTGGTTGACCTGCTGCGCTCGGCGCCGCCCGAGTGGTTCGAGCTCACGATCCACCAGCACATGCCCCTGTTTCACATGGAGCACTGCGTCTTCTGCGCCTTTCTCTCGAGCGGCACAGACTTTCGGAACTGCGGCCGGCCCTGCGACCGGCATGAGGTGCAGCTCCGCAATCGCGTCGGGGCGGCCCATCCGGTCAAGGCGGATGCCGGGTGTCGGAACACGGTCTTCAACGCGCTAGCTCAGACCGGGGCCGAGCATGTCGCCCGGCTCATTGCCGCCGGGGCGCGACGCTTCCGGATCGAGTTCCTCAACGAAACACCGGAGCAGGTCGAGCTGACGATTGGGCGCTATCGACAACTGCTCCGCGGTGAAATCAGCGGCGCGGAACTCTGGCGGGAGCTGAAACTGTTCAACCAACTGGGCGTCACCCGCGGGCCGATGGGATGAACAGTTCAGCCAGCCGCAAAGAGGCGCAGAAGGCGCAAGAGGAAAGAGTTGGTGAACGAATCGGAGCCAGGGGACCCGGCAGGGAGAGTGGGGATCGGTTACGCCATCGGAAGGCGTCCGTATCTTTTCACTGCTATTCGTCAGAATCTTGTTCTTGCGGCAAGATTTTTGGTTGCGGCTTCGCCGCGCTGTGCTTCCTGCGCCTTTTGCGGCCACGCAGTCGTGGTTCCCAAGGTGAATGCCCGTCTGCGCGGCCATGCTCGGAAGTAAACCGTTGAGAATCGCTGGCTGAGGAGGGCTTGACCGGCCTTCGTGTTTTCGACATCTTGTCAGCGACCAAAACCAGAAAACGCAACATGGCGTCTTCGGGGCACAGGCGGAGGGTTGCAGGCAGAAGGAAGCAGGACCTGGAGCCAGAAACGGCGCCTCTCAATCATGATGCACCATACTCCACGCCGACGCGCAGTTCTCATCGCCGCCGGGGTTGCGCTGGCGGTCCCTCTCGTCTGCGTGCACGCACAATCCCCATCGAGCATCGGCGGGCGCACCATTCAGTTGACCATTTCCAGCGGCACCTTCCCCCCGTTTGCCGCAAGCGGTGCATACCGGTTTCTACCTTCGGCTGTGGACAGCGCTTACGCGATCGTCCCGATCGTTGGAGACGTCGCGGCGAGCGCCGGGAGCCATACGTACACCAAGACCGACGCGGATAGCGCGAGACTGTCGCTCGACGACAGCGTGGTCGGCGAACTTACGGCAGACTGCAGGTTCAGCACGCCAAGCTCAGGAACATACACCCTGACGGGCATCGACTTCCCGGGAGCCAGTCAGACCGGAACGTTTGTGCTTTACGCTGGTGCCTCTCCGACCTCGGTTGCGGGCACGACGGTAACGGTCACCATCACGAGCGGGGAGTTCCCGTTTGGAGAAGACGGCTCCTATCGATTTGTCGCTGCCGCTTCCGGGGATACGTACGAAATCATCGCCCTGTCGGGAGATGTGGGAAACAGCTCCGGGACCTACTCGTACAGCCAGAACTCGGCGTACACGGGGCTCATCGCTTTCAATGACTCGGTCATTGGCCAGGGGCTCAGCTCGCAACTGAGCTTCGACTCGCCGACAACCGGCACAGTGCTGCTCCAGAAGTCGGGCAGCACAGGATACCAGACCGGCGTGTTCTTAATGACGACCCCCGGCGTTCGACCTTCCATCACGACCCATCCCGAATCGCAGACCGTCGATGTTGGGGCGAGTGTCACTTTCAGCGTTTCGGCGAGTGGTACGCCTCCGCTGACTTACCAGTGGCGCAAGGGGACGAACAGCATCAGCGGTGCGAACGCCTCTGCGTACACGATCGGCAGCGCTCAGACGTCCGATCAAGGCGAATACGACGTGGTCGTGAGCAACTCAGCCGGGTCGGTCACCAGCTCAACCGCAACATTGGTCGTCGTTCCGCCCCTCGTCCGACCTTCCATCACGAACCAGCCTGTATCGCAGACGGTCGAGGTTGGGGCGAGTGTCACGTTCAGCGTTTCCGCGAGCGGCACGCCTCCGCTTGCTTACCAGTGGCGCAAGTATGGTGACGACATCGGAGGGGCGAATACCTCGGTGCACACGATCGACAGCGCTCAGACATCTGATCAGGGAGACTACGACGTGGTCGTGAGCAACTCGGCCGGATCAGTCACCAGCTCAACCGCAACATTGGTGGTCGTGCCACAGCCTCCGAGCGGTCCTCCCGTGATTACATCCTTTCGGTCTGATGGGGAACTGGTCTGCACAAACCTGGAGCCGGGCACTGTGGCAGTGATCGAATGCGCGCCCACAGTACCCGGCCTGTGGGAGAGCGTGGGAGGGGGCCTGGAGGCCGTGACGGTCGATTCGAACCGGACGATTTGCGTCCATGTGCCGATCGAGAATGATACCCGGTTCCTCAGGGTCGCGCAGTTCGAGGCTGCGCCGGCCGATATGGCCTTGATCCCTGCCGGCTCGTTCAAAATGGGGGACACGTTCGGCGAATTACCTTCGGCCCTTCCGGTCCACAGCGTTTATGGGAGCGCGTTTTACATGGACAAGTGTGAAGTAACGAAGGCGCTGTGGGACAACGTCTATCGGTGGGCCGTGGCGCATGGCTACAGCTTCGACAATTCGGGGAGAGGCAAGGCGACGAATCATCCCGTCCACACCATCAACTGGTATGACATGGTGAAGTGGTGCAATGCGCGGAGCGAGAAGGTGGAGCGGGTGCCGGCGTATTACACGAGCGCAGCGGAGAGGACGGTGTATCGGAGTGGACAGTTGGACCTGCAGAATAGTTGCGTGAAGTGGAATGCAGGATATCGGCTGCCAACGGAGGCGGAGTGGGAAAAGGCGGCGCGGGGCGGGGCAAGTGGAAGCCGGTTTCCATGGGGTGACACGATCACGCACAGCCAAGCCAACTACGAGAGCGATGGCCTCGGCTGCGACGTAAGCCCGACGCACGGCTACCACCCGACGTTCAACGATGGGGTCATGCCTTACACCAGTCCTGTGGCCTACTTTGCGCCGAATGGGTTCGGGCTTTACGACGTGGCGGGGAACTTGTACGAGCGGTGTTGGGACTGGTACGGGGTGTATTCGAGCGGCTCGCAAATCAACCCTCGTGGCCCTGAGTGGGGCTCGGAGCGCGTGGTGCGTGGCGGCAATTGGTTCCACTCCAACTATGGTTGCCGGTGTGCGGATCGCGAAGACCTCTATCCGGGCGGCAGCTACAACGGCGGTATGGGTTTTCGGTGCGTCCTCCCCACAGACTAGCCGTGAAGAGCACAGAAGAAGTAGGCAAAGCTATCCGGGTATGCTCACCCCCTGGGAGAGGTCCTCCGCCGGCAAGCGGCAGGGGGTCGGGGAGCCGCTCGCTTTCGCGCGCCCCCCACACACGCCATTCGGAAACAGAAACCCCGCCCACGGGAACGGGGTTCCGTTAAGGGCGCTCTGCGGCGGCGTCAGTAGTCCTCCGGCAAAAGGACGGTCGTCGCGCTGCGGTCGGCCTCGGTGATAACCAAGAACCTCGTTCCGTTCTCGCTGATGTGATTCATCGCACAATGCTCCCTCACCGGTGCAGCTTGTCCAGCCCGATCGCCACACCGTGCTGATGGTCCCATAGTGCGGATTCCCGCGACCCCGAATGTGACGCCAGGACGGCGCGAATACAGATCTGCAAGGGGTCGAGTGGTCGTTGAGATTCCTGGGCACCGCTGGTTGGATCCAGGGCAGGAAAGCATCGAAAGCCAGCTTCTTGCCGTCGCTCGGCCTGTGAAAGTTCGTTCTGATCCGGGAATTTGGCTTCTCAGGCAAGCCGCAGTTCCTTCATGATCGGGCCGAACTGCGATGGAAGGTCATGACGCACGAGAGTCGGTCCGGAGGGGGTTCGAGTGGCTGTTGAGTTTCGCAAACAGCTTTGACTGGACCGAGCGCAGGAGGCGCATCGAAGCTCAGCTTCTGGCGACGACTCGGCCGCTCGCCAGGCTGCCGACCTCGGATGACTTCAGGTCCGTCTCCGTCGTGGACGACCGAATTGGATGGTATCTCTACCTGGCGGAAACGTGGCTTGATCGGCCGGATTCTTACGAACCGATCCAAGGCGCCCGCGTCCTGCCGATATTTGAACGGCTTGGGAGGCATATAGAACTGTTGGACCGGATTGGTGGCGTCCGGGAGAAATGCCTGGATCTCCTCGGCCCCCAACGCGGTGGTCCGGATGGCGGCTTGTTCGAGATTCTCACGGCGCTGATGTATGCGCGGGACGGTTGGCGGTCCGTTGAACTCATTCCACCATCACGAACGGGTAGGAGCCCGGATATCCGAGTTCAGAGTGGGGCTGCGGAATGGTTTGTCGAATGCAAGCGGCTGGTTGGTCGATCCGACTACAGCACAAGCGAGCGGAAGAGGTGGCTGCGGCTGTGGGACCCATTAGCAAAGAAGTTGCTGGAGCAACGCCTGCCGCTCGTGTTTGAGATTTGCTTCCACGTCGAGTTGGTGTCCCTGCCCGACGATTTTGTCGTGAACGCTCTGGCAGACAAACTTCCGCTGGTCGTGCCGCCCTGCACCGTCTTCGAGAATCACGAGTGGACCGTTCGGGTCCGGCCGGTGGATATGGACGGAATCCAAGAACGCCTGAAGAACTCCTTCGTCAAGAATCCTTCCGACCAGCTTCAGGAGTTGATCATTGGGTGCCGTGTGCGCCAGGGCGGATGCACCACGGTTTTTCTTGCCAAGGGAGGCACCGTGGGTCCGCCGACCGGAACTAACCGATTCATCGAGTCCATTGGTTTCGCCGCCGGTGCCGTGTGGGACTGCGATGCGCAGCGCAGCATCGAGATCAGGGCGCGGGACATACGATCACAACTCGCGAACGCGTTGGAGCAGCTTCCAGCCAGAGCACCGTCGGTTGTACACGTCGGGCTTGAAACCTTGGACGGCTGGGCCGTCGAGAAAGAGCGCTTCGAGCGGATCTGTCGGACGGTCCTCTCGTTTGATGCCAGGGGGAGGAGCCTGCACTGGATCTACTGTCATCTCTTTCAGCCCTACTCCCCGCCCGAAGCCGACTGGGTGCTCGACGAAACGGTCTATTTCTTCCGACGAGGCGAGTACGAGGGGCCCGCTCCCTTGAAAAGGCACTCCCTGATCGTCCCCGACGAAAACGCGAGGCCCGGGGTCCATTGGAAGCCTTGATCGGTCCCGTGCTCACTGCCTTCCTGCGCAGATTGTCCGCCTGGAAGCGGCTCGGCACGCGGAGCGGGGAGTGTCCTCGGCGGCGTTTCGTGACACGCCGGCCGCCTGCAAGTCGTACGAGCTCGTGGCCGTGGAGAGGTTCGTCTTGGAGAGGGGCTCATTGTCCGCCGAGGTGCACGGGACTCGGCGGCGATCTTCCGTCAGATGGCGATTCCGCTGGCCTGAGAAGCCCGGATGCCCATTTTGGCAGCCGCGCGGAATTGCCTTCTCGCGGGTCCTCACGTGGCCGCCCGCAGCCGGACGTCTCGTCAGTCAATCTCACAACGGGAGTAACTCCACGCAGTTGGCGAAGTCCTCCGCGTTCTCGGCCTTGGCCAGAAGCTCCAGGTCCTCAACGCACTTCCCGATGGTGATCCGAAGCTGGTGGGCTGCACGTCCATGTAGAGACGGATATTCACGGCAACGCGCCGGTTTCGCGCAGTCGTTTCCGGAGCGGAGACTCGCCGGCCTGGGCGCGCATCGCTTCGATCTCGCGCAAGCTCTGCTGAACCTGTGTCTCCAATTCCTCGCGATGGTCGTAGTAGTAGCCGAGCGCCGCATGAATCTGAGCCAGGGACAGGTGGGGATGCTGAAAGTGGATCCCCCATCGTGACTCCTCGCGTTCGATCCGTGTCCATCTGTGTCCATCTGTGGTTTCGATGGAATTGACACGCTTAGGAGGTCCAGATGGTCACTCCAATCCCCGGTCTTCGAGATCGATCTCATCCAAACCGAGGTAGTGGCCGAGCTCATGCAGGTAGGTGGTGCGGATCTCCTCGCGGTAGATCTCCTCGTCGCCCTCGGCGAAGTCCCACAGGTTGTCGAGGAAGAGAATGATCTGGCTGGGGAGCGGTTCGGTGGTCAGTCCGCTCTCGGCAAAAGGTTCGCCCACGAACAGGCCCAGGGTGTCCGGCTCGATGCCGTCGTCCACCAGTCCCGGGTTGGGCTGGTGTTCGTAGGTCACCGGCAGGGCCCGGGCCCGCTCCCGAAGCGGGCCGGGCAGGGCGCCCAAGGTGTCCCGCACCTCCGCCTCCGCCGTTGCGACAAGTTGGGTCCAGTTGAGCGACATGCCGGGCCGAGGATACACGGAGGAAGCCCCATGACCAGTCGAAGCGGGCCGGTGGGCAATGCCTCGGTTAACCCCGGTGAAGGGCTGCGAGACGCACGGGGATTATCGTCCTCATCCTCGTCGTCGTCCTCGATTCCCGGCACTCCCTCCCGAGGACGACGACGAGGAAGACGACGAGGACGAGCCACCCCTGGGGAACACTGACCGGTGACGCCGCCGGCGCAAAAAACCCTTGTGCAAAAAATCGGGTTACGGCAACTTGGCGCTCCCCTGCAACCCGCCCTGTGGCCGGTTACAGGGGACGGACTCCGAACAACCAGACGGTCGGATGCGACATTTTCGCGCCATAATGCCTGTACTGTTGCTGGCGGCCCTGCCGCTGGCCGGTCTGGCTTCGGAAGCGGAAGGCGGAAGCGAGGGCTTGCCGCAGGCTGCTCCTGTCGTCTTTCACGTGGGCCCGATGCCGGTGACCAACTCGATGGTGCTGACCTGGGTGGTGGCGCTGGCGCTGATCGTGTTTGCCCGGGTGGCGACCCGCCGGATGGGCGCGGTGCCGGACGGCGCCCAGAACTTCTTGGAATGGCTGGTCGAGTCGCTCTATGAGTTTCTGGAGGGCATCATCGGGTCCGAGCTGGTGAAGAAAACGTTCTGGTTTTTTGCGACCATCTTCATCTTCATCCTGGCGGCGAATTGGTTCGGACTCATTCCGGGCGTCGGCTCCGTGGGCCAGGGCGTGCCGGACGCTTCCGGCCAGCTACACCACATCTCCAAACCGCTCCTGCGCAGCACGAACGCCGACTTCAACATGACGTTCGGCATGGCGATGATCTTCTTCGTCTGTTGGACGGTGTGGGCGATCCAGGCCAACGGCGTCGGCGGATTCATCCTCCACCTGTTCGGCCCCAAGGGCGACACGACCGGTTTCCTGAAAGTCCTGATGATCGGCGTCTTTGTCCTTGTGGGCGTGCTGGAAGTGGTGTCAATCCTGTTCCGTCCGATCTCGTTGAGTTTCCGTCT
>Ga0315274_10015523_pt1 | contig 10788 bp, 12 predicted proteins | sample YL17G02_20_MG_FD_203700 | JGI IMG/M metagenome (GOLD analysis project Ga0315274, IMG submission 203700) | Sediment microbial communities from Yellowstone Lake, YNP, Wyoming, USA - YL17G02_20 | ecosystem: Environmental > Aquatic > Freshwater > Lake > Sediment | place: USA: Wyoming | collected...
GGGACATCCGTGTCCCTATGGATGACGGCGAGCCGTGGCGTCTGTTGTTCACCTATCACCGGGATACCCCCTCGTCTTCTATGCCATTCAAATGACGCACCATGACGCTAGAAAATCATTTATGAGCATGGCCGTCTGCACTCGTTCGAGGAGAGCGCGCTCCAGGGGAGCGGCAGGGTCCAGCCTGCCGTTCACGTCCAGCGCGATGGCCGCGCTGGAGTTGTTCCTGGTACAGGGGACACGGGGGTCGCGCAGCAGTTGGTGGCGCGTGACGCCCAGCAGCGGATAGTCGCTCGCCAGCGCGGCGGCGATTTGCCGCGCCAGGTAGCCGGTGCCCCGCGATTCCAGCGTGTCTGTATCGTCCAGTCCAATGAAGACCATAGTGAGTTGACAAACCTTCTTCCAGCGCATCATTACCTTCAGTCGTTGCCAGAGGGGGAAAAGCGACTGAAGTCGCCACTACAAACCCCAAAAACCGGGTTTCTTCATACGCGGCGGTAGATGCGCGTGCCCGGATTCTCCCCTGCCAGCGCGCGGGTCAGGTTGCCCGGCTCCCGCCCGTTGATGATAAAGACCTCGCGCACGTTGCGGGCGTGCGCCAATGCACTCAACATGGCCCGCTCCACGGCCAGGTCCGACAGGTCCATAGCCAGCAGGTCGTTCACCTCGATCTCCGGGATAAAGTCGGCGGTGGGATCCTTCTTGGGATCGGCCGTGAACAATCCGCGCTCGTCCTTGACCAGGATGCAGCGCCTGGCGCCGACCACCTCGGCGGTGAGAAAGACGCCACTGTCGGTGCGGTGAGGGGGGATGCGCCCCCGCGCCGCCGGCTCTTCCCACAGGCCGTAGGGTGGCATGGCGTGCATCACCGGGATCGAGCCGAGCGCCATGTAGGCGGGCAACTTGACCACGTCTTCGTGGCCGATCTTGATGCCGCCGTGGGGGGCCAGCAGGATCGAGATCATGAGGGCGTTCTGCTCGCTGATGCTGGCACCCAGTTTGGCGAGCACCCCGGTGGGCATCCCCAGGTCCAGGGCGATGGAGTAGACGTGGCGACTGCGGGTGCCGCCGCCGGTCATGACCAGCAGTTGGTGCTCGGCGCGGGCGGCGACGATCTCTTCTACCAAAGGCAGCACTACCGGGCGACCCCGGTCTATGATGCTCTGTCCGCCCAACTTGACGACGTTGAGGTCGGGCAGGGCACGGAAGACGGTTTCCGTCTCGGTGCTGTCCAGGAGCGCCTTGTCCATCAACGATTCGGCCATGAGCGGGGTCTGGATGTGTAAGCGGCCGGTGGTGTCACGTATCAGGCTCATCGTACTCCTTGCCACAGAGATTACTTGCACGAGCGAGCGCCCCTCACCCCTGCCCTCTCCCCGAGGGGGAGAGGGTGCGAGCGCCCCTCACCCTTGCCCTCTCCCCGAGGGAGAGAGGGTGCGAGCGCCCTACACCCTTGCCCTCTCCCCGAAGGGGATAGGGAACACACTCCCCTCTCTCCGGCAGGGAGAGGGGCCGGGGAGAGGGAGCACACTCCCCTCTCCGTGGTAGAGAGAGGGGCTGGGGGTGAGAGTCAGCATCACTGTCGAACAGACGGGCATCAGTATACAAGACCTCAGCCGACAGGTCAAGGGATGCTGTTCGAAAAGCGCCATACTCAGTCCGCACCGCTGGGATGTGCCGCTCGCCAGGGAGCCGAATTGGGGACGAAGAGCGACTGGCCAAACTTGTCCACGCCGAACTGGCCGATCTTTTCCTGGGTAGGCACCGAGATGATCCAGTCTATGAAGGCGTTCGCCAGGTCGGCCTTGATGTGCGGACCTTTGTCCGGGTTGACAGCGAGCACGCCGTAGGGATTGAACAGGAGCGCGTCCCCCTCGACCAGGATCTCCAGTTGAAGCCCCTCCAGCGTGCGGGCCAGGTAGGTGGCGCGGTCGCTGAGCGTGTAGGCCTGCTGCTCGTCTGCCATCGTCAGCACCGCCCCCATGCCTTGCCCGGCCGAGATGTACCAATCACCGGCTGGCTCGATTTCGGCCGCTTTCCAGATGGACTTTTCCTTGCTGTGTGTGCCCGAGTCGTCACCGCGCGAGATGAAGGGGGACTGAGTCTGGGCAATCTTTTGGAACGCCTCAACCGCGCTGGTGCCCCCCTTGATGCCGGCCGGGTCACTGGCCGGGCCGACGATGATAAAGTCGTTGTACATGACGTCCTCGCGGCGCACGCCGTGACCGGCCTCCATGAAGGCGTCCTCTTGGGCGCGGGCGTGCACCAGCAGCACGTCGGCGTTGCCATCTTCGCCCAACTTGATGGCCTGGCCGGTGCCGACGGCGACGACGTCCACCTGGACGTTGTACTGCTGCTGGAAGTCCGGCAGGATGACGTCCAGCAGGCCCGAATCCTGGGTACTGGTAGTGGTGGCCAGGATCAACGTCCCTGGCTCAGCGGGTACCGCCGTCGGCTCCGCCGGCACGGCAGTGGGCTGCGGCGCCTGGGTCGGCTCGACGGGCACCGCCGCCGGCTCAGGCGGGGCCTGGGTCACCGGGGGCGTACCCCCGCAGCCGGCCAGGACACCGCCCAGCACGACCAAAACGCTCAGTAAAGCCAATGCTTTCTTCCACATGGGTCTCCTCCTAAAATGAGATGATGGGTTGCATACTCTTACGTGTTTCGTGTTCCGTGTTGCGTGTTCCGTGTTCCGTCACGCAACACGCAACACGCATCACTTCTACCATCCAACTTCCAACTTCCAACCTCCAGCCTCCAGCCTCAGTACACCATCCCGCCTCGCACGAAGGCGGCGGTGCGCGGATCGGCGGGGGACTGGAAAAAGGGGCCTACGTCGGCGATCTCGACGATGCGACCCTCCAGGAGCAGCGCGACCCGCTCTGCCAGCCGTTTGGCCTGAAAGACGTTGTGGGTCACCAGCACGATGCTGATCCCACGGTCGCGGTTCAGCGTGCGCGCGATGTCTTCGATCAGTCCCACGTTGTACGGATCCAGGTTGGCGGTGGGCTCGTCCAACAGCAGCACGTCCGGCTCCAGGACCATGGCGCGGGCCAGCGCCACGCGCTGGGCTTCCCCTCCAGACAGGGTGCGCGCCGGCTGGCGGGCCAGCCGGCCCAGTCCTACCTGTTCCAGCGCTTGCTCGACCCAGTGGGCAGCGTCGCGCTGGCCGCGCAGTTGCAGGCCAAAGTTGGCGTTGGCCCACACACTGCGGTTGAGCAGGATTGGGCGTTGAAACACGGTCGTCACGCGGCGCTTGAGTTCCAGCGGCACCGGCCGGGTGGCGTTGAATTCGACGTCCAGGAAGCGGATGGTGCCACCGGTGGGGTGTTCCAGGAAGTTGAGCAGCCGCAGCAAGGTGCTCTTGCCGGCGCCGCTGGGGCCGACCAGGGCAAAGATTTCACCCCGGCGGATGTCCAGGCGCTCGACGTCCAACACCCGCCGGCTGTTGTACACCTTGGTGACACCCTGCAACTGGTAGATGGGCTCGCTCATTCGTCGAACGCCTTTCCTTGCAGGTAGAGCATGGCCACGTTGGTGATAAACGACAAGCCTAACAGAACCACGCCCAGGGCGATGGCCAGGTCAAACGTGCCCTTGCGTGTCTCCAGCACGATGGCCGTAGTCAGCACTCTCGTCTTGTGCTCAATGTTGCCCCCCACCAGCATCACCGCGCCAACCTCAGAGATAATGCTGCCAAAGCCCGCGATCACGGAGACGACCACCCCCACCCGCGCTTCTGCCAGCACGGTCAAGGTCGTCTGCCAGTGGGTAGCACCCAGCGCCTGCACTTGCTGGCGCAGTTGGGGGTCCACGCCCATGACGGCGGCCATGGTGAAGCCTGCCACCAGCGGGAACGAGATGATGCATTGCGCGACGATCATGGAGCCCGGAGTGAAGAGGGCGGGGATGAGCGGCCAGTGCAGTTGCCCCAAGGGGCCGCTGCGGGAGAGCATCAAGTAGACGAACAAGCCGACGACGACCGGCGGGAAGCCCATGCCGGTGTACAACAGTGCAATAATCAGCCGCCGCCCGACGAAGCGGCTCAGCCCCAGCGCGGCCCCCAGCGGGATGCCGATGACCGTGCTGAACAAGAGCGCAATGCCCGACACGCGCAACGACAGCGCGACGATTTCGAACAGGGCCGGGTCGCGCGTGGCGATCAGGCGGACGGCCTCAAGCAGGCCGCGCAGGATATCGTTGATAGTTCACCTCCTCCGCTCCAAAAAAAGACGGCGTCCCGGAAAGGAACGCCGCCCCAGGCCAACCACCCCGCACGAAAACAGGTACCTCCACAAGGAGGCCCTACACAGAGAGGTGATGGGCGCATCCCCTTTCCAAACACGGGAGGCATAGCCGTTTCCCGCTATGCCCTACCGGCGTCACTCCATAGGCCCGCATAGGCCCTTAGGCAGCGACACTCGGAGACGCTGGACTTGGATTTGTCTAATGTACTCGAACCGCGATGACCCCCTACGATGTGCTCGCCTGACCCCTAGGAGATCCAGGTTTCCCGGCCGGTTTCCGACGTATCGTAACCACCGAAGGCGGCGATGGCTTCCCGGAACTGGGGCGAACGGACGACCATGATCAGCGCCTGGGCCGCCGGCAAGCCCCACACCGCTTCCAGGAGCACCAGGTCGTATCGCTCTTGGGTCAAAGGGACAAAATCGAGGCCGTAGGCCGAGGCAGCGGCGTGGATCCCCAGGCCCACGGTTGCCTCTCCCTGGTCCACGGCGCTCGCCACGGCCAGGTGGGTGGTTTCCTCCCGCTCGTAACCCGGCACCGAGGCGGGTTGGAGGCCGAGGGCCTTGAGTTGGGCATCCAACCAGACGCGGGTACCGGAACCGGATTGCCGGTTGACCAGGCGCACGCCAGAATGGGCCAGGTCAGCCAACGTCTGCACTCCCTGGGGGTTCCCGGCCGGGACGATCAGGCCCAAGCTTCGGTGGGCCAGCGTCAGCAGGGCCACCCGGCGGCCCGGCAACAACCGGCGGACAAAGGGGGTGTTGTACGTATCCGTGGTCTCATCCCAAAGGTGGATGCCCGCGACCTCAGCCTCACTCTGAGCCAGCGCCATCAACCCGCCCAGGCTGCCCACGTATTCGACGGAGAGGTGAACCCGGCCTGTCTCCTCGGCCAACGTGCGGGCCATGAGTTCGACCGCCAGGTCGTGGCTGCCAGCGAAACGGAATCCTGCAAGGGCGGCACTGCCGGGCTGGGGGTGAGGAACGCCCTTGCGCTGCAATTCCTGCCAGCGGAAAGTGGCGACCGAGAGGGCGGACTCGGTCTGCGCGGGCGTATGTCCGCTGCTGATCGCCTCCAGCAGGAATTGCTCGGCCCGGTTGACCAGCCTGGCCCACTGCCACGTCGGGCGCTCGGGCTGGAGTGCACCGGGCTGAACCCGCGTCCCGCCGCCACGATGCCCGCCCACCAGGCCCTCGCGGGCCAGCTGAGCGCAGGCACGGCTGACGGTGCCCGGGGTACAGCCCCAACGCTGGGCCATCTCCCGCACGGGGGGAAGTTTGTCGCCGGGCTGGAGTTCGCCCGAGGCGATGCGCCGGCGGAGGGACTCGGCGATTTCGAGGTAGAGGAAGGAGTCTGGTTTTGTCATAATTGTGTCGCTTAAAGCGACACAATTATAACAAGAGTCGGAGGCTTGTCAAATCAGAAAATCAGAAAGTGCCAGCCATCAACTCCTCGATCTCACGTTCGCTCAACGCCCGACTGTATACCCGCCACTCGTCCAGTTGGCCGTCAAAGTACTGCACCACCTGGCTGCCCTGCACGTTCGCACCCAATATGAACGGCGCCGAGGAGTTGTAGACCGTGCTGTACGCCACCGACCGTGAGGCTATCAGGTCCCCATTCACGTACACCGACAGCGTCCGCGCCCCCCCCCATCGAACACCCCCGCCACGTGATACCACGTCCCCGCACTCAGGGTGAACGAAGGACTCGCCTCCAGCAGATACCCATCGCTGAATCCCCCATTCGGCGACACGATGAACCCTACCAGGTTCCCAGGACGCAGGCCGAAGCGATAGCCACGGTTGCGACTGCCAAAGTCGTACTTGCCCGCCATCACCTGCCACTGCTCCACGCTCTCCGGATTCATCCACCCCATCAGCGTCAGGCTGCCAGCGACGTCCAACCCGCGCTGCGCCGCGTCGCTGATGGACAGGTATTCGCTGCGATCACTCTCCAGGTCAGCCGCCCGCCCCACTCGACCGGCCACCGACCCCACCGTGTTGTTGTCCGCCAGGTGGTTGCCTTGCCCAGAACTGTCCTGCCGCTGGCCGCTGGCCGCTGGCCTCGTCCAACCTCCAGTACCCTGACAGCCCAGACGACGGCGTCGCCGTCGCCGTCGGCACTGGCGTCGGCGTCGTAGACGGCGTAGGTGTGCTGGTCGCCGTCGGCACCGGGGTCTCGGTCGGGGCAGGGGCCTCCGTAGGGGTTGGAGTAGCCGACGGAACAGGCGTACCAGTCGCCGTCGGCGTGGGAGTCGCAGGCGGTGTGGCGGTACCGGTAGCCGTCGGCATTCGCGCAGTCTCAGTTGAAGTTATCTCGTCAGGCGGATAAAAGCCACCCTGGCCCGAGCTACGAGGGTAGAGTTCGAAGGTGAAAGCGAAGATGCGATACGTGCCGTACATCCAGTCTACGATGGAACCGTCCGTGATATACCATGCGCTACCTTGCCCGGCAGTGTAGCCGTTGAGGGAAGCCATGGCCTGCCCCATGGCCACAAAGACGTCGTGGTCGTCCACCGTCATATCGGGAGGGAGCGCATCATAGGTATAGCCATAGGGCCACAGGACCCTTTCACCGTAAGTGTGAAAGTCAATGTGGGCCGTAACCTGTTGATGCCCGCCAACTACCCGACTTTCTACGAAGGCGCGGATGGCAGCGGTCTCAGGAGCAGAGAATGGAAATGGACCGCGGTAGGTATCGCTGCTGGGGTCACCACTGGAGCCAGCACAACAGCCCCACTGGTAGCTCCAGTGGCGATTCAGATCCGTCCCGATGTCCAAACTGCCTTCGTTGGGCTGACGGTTCTTGCGCCAGGAACGGTACGTGCCAGTGGCGTGATCGTACTCACCACCGTCAGGGTTCACGTCGAATACAATGTAGATTTCCCGCGAGTTGACGAGGTCCGTGACCTGCGAGGCCACATCGTATTCATCGGTCAACATCTGGAGAATGTACAACCCTTGCTCCACGGCCAGATGCTCGCAGGCATGCTGATGCACTGTGAAAAGGACTTCGGGCTCTGATTCGTCCACCGCAGGGTTGTCGCTGACCTTCACCACCCATAACCCTCTCTCCTCGTAACTCTGCCCGATGGAGAACAGGTCAACGATATCGGCATGGTCCGCGGCCGCCTGGTGACCTCCGTTACCATCTCGTCATAATCGTGATAACCAGAGTCCGACGGAGGGAGACTCTCAGTTGGCCCTGGCGGAGGCGCCGACTCGACCTGGTACCCCAAAGACCGTATGGCCGCGATCTCTCTGGGCGTGGCACTGATCTCGACCCAGCTGCTGCCTACCGCATCAATCGCCGCGCCAGTCCTGGCAATCGCCGTGCGCTGAAACTTGTTGACGACATAGTGCACGACGTATCACTGAGTATGGTCCGTCCCCCCCTGGCCATAGACGGTCGCCTCGCCCGCAACGCACAGCAGGACAGCCAGCGCTAGAGCACAGGCTAACGACCGAGAGGCTTTGATCGAAGGCCGAAGAAGCATAGTATCCCCCTGCAGAGACAACTCCCAACCTAAAGGAGAAAAACGATCATTCCATCCTGAACGCCAGATGCTGAACGGGCGCACGAAAGCAAACCCCGCCACACCTAGCACCAGGCTTGCACGGCACTTTAACAACTGTATAACTGGAATTCGCTTCCCCGTACCACGCGGATGCAGAGTAGCCGCCCGTCCCGCCACCGCACTTGGGCTGCGTTGAAGCGGCGACATGTTTCTTCCATCGCTCGCTGCTGATCGGTGTAGCGGTACGGGTCCAGCACGACCTCGATCACCTCTTTGCCCCATTTGACCTGCCCAGGCTTGCGATAGATCATCTCAGTCGCAGTGTCTAACTCCAGGTCGCGCCATAGTTGGCGTTCAGCTTGGCCCCGTTCACCATCTGCCGAATCACGCGCTCCTGGCACGCCCAGCGTTGTCGAAGGCAGGTCGGCACGACCCCGGCCGACAGGTGTGCCGGAATACGCCCACTGTAGATGCGGGTTGGGTCTGTATCGCCGAGGCGTCGCATCAGGACTAGCCGGCGAGGATCGGCCTGAGCTCACTGGGGTCTTTCCAGCGGGCATACACCGCTTCGTGCTCAGGGTCTCCCTCGACGGCTTCCCATTCCCTCACCCACTCGAACACCGTCAGGATCTGATCCCCCTGGCGTGGCAGGACGGTGATGTAGTCCCTCTAACACCCGGCAGAAGTGAGCATTCACGGTGTAGTTCCATCCACCTACCAGGTGACCGTCCGGCCCGTTGATGAGCAACTGCTTGGTACCGGGCATCACCCGCTCCAACATCGTGATATGACCGGAGTGAGCACGCTGCTTGGTCCAATGCGCCTTCGTGTGCCGATCCGTAAAGACGGACAGCGGCTCATCTCCCGGATACCAGGCCTGGCTGTAGCAGCGGGCCAACTCATCGGCCAACGGATACCCGATGTGCAGCCCGGTGGCCTCCCCCAGAAAGTGCTCCACGGTGATATACTTGTAGGTGAAGCCGTACAGCACCTTCAACCCCGCTCCTTGATAGTAGTACAACTCACTCGGCCGGGTCAGGTGCAGGATCGGCCTTGGCGGCTTCGAGGGGAAAAAGCCCCCCCCGTTCTCCAGGGATGACGTGCCCTCGCCCGGCGGAGCCGTAGTCCCGACACCCTTCTCCCGCCCTCCAGACTGGGGCGGCCGCCCGGGCGGCCGCGTCAACTCCGCCTTGCACAGCAGGTAATGGTTCATCGTAGCCTCCTCGTGGCAATGGATGACCCGTAGTATACCGCATCTCGCCCCTATGGCCAATTCCAGTTATTCAGTTGCTAAAGTGCCGCGTCAGCCTGATGCTGGTAGCCAATCGCATCGCTATCGCAGATTCTACCGGCCTGTCCGCGTGGAACTACCGCAGTGGTCAATCTCGTAACTATCGAAGACATTGCCATTGGCGTCTATCGCACCCACACGCAGCCGACAGTCATTGATCTCCACTTTCAGGAAGTGATAAAGGCTGTCACTGTAAGCAGTGAACCAGTCACCGGCCGGAGGGTACAGAGAAGCTCCACCGCCGCCCGTGACGTAATAGACCACACCCCCATCCTGAGGCGTCGTGCAAGCACCATTGAGGATAGCACAGGTCCGCTCATAGTTATGATCGTGCCCGCTAAAGACGACGTCCACTCCACAAGTTTCAAAGATGGGCACCAGGTAGGTTTGCACTGCACTCGTGCTGCCGTGATAGCCGGAGCTGTAGGCCGGCTGATGGAAAAAAACAAACTTCCAGGGCTGCATGTTAACTTGCAAGTCATTCACCAGCCAGTTGTACTGGGCGCTGCCAGCCTTGTAGCTCTGGTTCATGTCCAGCGCCACAAAATGAGCGTTCCCCCAGTCGAAGGAATAGTACTCCTCTACAGCAACAGCAGGTGCATCTCTCGGCAGGTAATAGACATCGGTGTAGCCCTGATATCCACAGTTGCCGCTGTTCAGTTCGTGGTTTCCCACGCTGAGATAGAAGGGAACATGGCCTATACTCTCCTGGTAGAGGTCGAAATAGCCCCGGATGTACTGGTTCCACGAGCTGTCGCTCCCAGAGCAGATACCACCAGCGTAGACGATGTCGCCAGTATGAAGAACCAGGTCAAAACTGCGCTGGCTTACCTGGGTCGCCACGTCCCGCGCTCCCTGGCTGGGGGGTGAACTGGTACCGCCAGGCCGGCTGTCACCCAGCGCGGCGAACGTAAACCCTGGCGCTGTGATTTCGGGCGCAGTCGTGAAGGTAATCTCCGACCAAGGTGTTACATCGCTACCGCTGGCATATATTCTGTAGTAGTAGGTGGTATTCGCCGTCAAGCCAGCGATGGTGGCCGCATGCCAGTATTTGCCATCATAGATACTGCTGATGGCACCCGCCACACTGCTGTAGCTTTGATCCAGGCTATAGCGGACCTCGCTGGCTCCAGCGCCGTCAGTAGCCCAGGAGATAACCACCGTAGCAGTCGTGGTCTCACCGAGATATGGGTAAACCAACAGCTTGGGCGGGATCGGGGTCGCGGTTGGAGTGGGTGTTGGCGTCGCTGTCGGGGTGGGTGTTGGCGTCGCTGTCGGGGTGGGTGTCCCTGTTCCCTCCGGGCTGAAGGCCATGATGATAGGGAGGTAGGCGCCAAATGGCTGGGGTTCGTCAACTCCCCCCTGGTTCAAGGCGGTATCCGTACTCGACGCGCACAGGAGAACGGCTAGCAGCAGAGCATAGAGTAGAGAGCGAGCAACTTGACTTGGAGGTCGAAACAGCATGGCCCCCCCTTGCAGTAACAACTTCGAACGTGACGAGGTGAACCATCCACCTATCGTGAAAGCCAGGTGCCGAGCCGGCGCACGAAAACAAAAACCCGCCCTCGACATCACTCGTTCCACGCTTCCTTCACAGCCCTGATGCCGAGGTCGAACACTTCTTGTAGCGTCGTAGGGTGCTGCAGGATGTCCCCTTTGGCGTCCACGGGGCCGTACAACAGTTCTCCCCAGTAGCGCGCTTCGTACGGGCCGAAGAAGCCTTTGACCG
>Ga0315274_10015525_pt1 | contig 10788 bp, 7 predicted proteins | sample YL17G02_20_MG_FD_203700 | JGI IMG/M metagenome (GOLD analysis project Ga0315274, IMG submission 203700) | Sediment microbial communities from Yellowstone Lake, YNP, Wyoming, USA - YL17G02_20 | ecosystem: Environmental > Aquatic > Freshwater > Lake > Sediment | place: USA: Wyoming | collected...
TACCGCTCAAGATCGTCAAGGTGGGCGGGGTGTTCTTCGCCGCGCTCGGCCGGGCAGAGGATCCGCTGCCTGAGGCCCAATTGAACGTCATCGCGACTCACCTGTCACCCCAAAGCAAGTAATCCCAGCAATGGCCATCATCAACCAAGCCACCAAGGAACTTCAGGTGAAGATCGTCTATTATGGCCCGGCCATGGGCGGGAAGACGACCAACCTGATCAAGGTCCACGAGAACATCCAGACGGCGCAGGAGAAGGGCAAGCTGGTCTCCCTCGCCACCAGTTCGGACCGGACGCTCTTCTTCGACTTTCTCCCCATCGAGGCCGTCGCCATCAAGGGTTTCAAGACCAAGTTCCAGCTCTACACCGTCCCCGGGCAGGTGATCTACAACACGACCCGCCAGCTCGTGCTGCGCGGCGCGGACGGGATCGTGTTCGTGGCGGATTCGCAGTACGACAAGATGGCGGACGACGTGGAGAGCTTCGCCAACCTGGAGGACAACCTGCGGACCCTCAAACTGAACCTGGCCGACATTCCTTACGTCTTGCAGTACAACAAGCGCGACCTGCCCAACGTGGCGCCGGTCGAGTACATGGAGTTCCTCCTCAACAACCGCGAGGTGCAGGTCCCATCCTTCACCGGGGTGGCCTGCAACTGTGAGGGCGTGTTTGAAACCCTGAACATGATCACCCGGATGCTCCTCCACAAGTTTATCAACGAGAGCACCCGCCGGTCCGCCTGACATGGCCACGCTCCCTCAAATCCTCCAGGACGACGTCCGGGTGCTCAACGGCGCGCTGGAGGAATTGCTCGGCAAGAGCGAGGCCGCTTCCGCCTTGATCCTCGACAAGGGCGGCTTCCTGATCAGCGAACGAGGCAACACCGAGATGTTCGACTCCACCACCCTGGGCGCGCTGGCCGCCGCCGCCTACGCGGCCACCCAGGGCATCGCCGGACTGGTCAGCGAAGGCTCCTTCAGCAACGTCTATCAGCAAGGGCAGAACCACAGCCTGCTGGTGAGCAACATCGATGAGCACTGCCTGTTGGTCGTCATCTTCAACGCCCAGATTAGCGTGGGCGCGGTCAAGTACTACGCCGCCACGTCCATCTCGCAGATCGCCCATCAAATGGAAATCGCCCGGCATCGCTCGCCCGAGGAAGGTCTGGACCTCTCGATCCTTAACCTGGCCGATACCGGCGACATCTTCGCCAAACGCGACGAACCCGAACCCGAGCCCGTGCCCGAGGAACCCAAGCCCGCCCGCCGGCCCGCGCCGGCCCGGGAGGCAGCGCCTGCAGCCGACGAAGGTCTCCACCACCTGTTCGCGCGGAAAGGCGCCGCCCCACCGGCACCGGGACCTGTCGAGGCTGCGGAAGGGTCGGACGACGAACCGATCGTCAGGCTCCAGAAATTGAAGAAGCTCCTCGCCAGCGGCTTGATCAACGAGGAAGACTTCGAGGCCCAGAAGCAGAAGATCCTCAAGCAGCTCTGACGCCCGGCCGCCCACGCCGATGTCACGCCGGGTGTAGCCTCGCCTCCCAACTGTGGCCTGCCGGTCAGCCTTTCAGCGGGCCGTGAACCCCGGCGGCCACTTTCAACCGCAGCGCGTTCAACCGGATGAAGCCGGTCGCGTCGTTCTGGTCATACGCCTTGGCCGGATCGGCTTCCATGGTGGCGATGTGCGGGTTGTAGAGGCTGAAGGGGCTCTTGCGGCCGGCAGCGTAGATGCCGCCCTTGTAGAGCTTCAAGCGCACGGTGCCGGTGACGTTCTTCTGGCTCTCGGTGACGAGGGCCTGCAACGCAAACCGCTCCGGTGAGAACCAGAAGCCGTAGTAAACCAACTCGGCGTACCGCGGGATGAGCGAATCGCGCAGGTGCATCACCTCTCGGTCCATCGTGAGGCTTTCCATCTGCCGGTGCCCCGCGTGCAGGATGGCGCCGCCCGGCGTCTCATAGACCCCGCGGGACTTCATGCCCACGAACCGGTTCTCCACCATGTCCACGCGGCCGACGCCGTGTTTGCCGCCGAGCTTGTTCAGCGTCCTCATCACCTCGAGCGGCGTCATTTTCTTGGCGTTCACGGCCACGCAGTTGCCCTTCACAAAATCCAATTCCACGTATTCCGGCTTGTTGGGCGCGTCTTCGGGCAACACGGACAGGGTCGTGAAGTACTCGCGGTTCTTGAGGTGGGATGAGTCATACCACGGATCTTCGAGTATCCCGGCTTCGTAGGAAATATGGAGAAGGTTCCGATCCATGGAGTACGGCTTCCGGGCCGTCGCCTGCACCGGGATTCCCTTCTCCTCGCAGTAGGCGATCATCTCGGCGCGTCCTGGGAACTGCTCCCGGAACGAAATGTCTCGCCAGGGCGCGATCACCTGCAGGTTCGGGGCGAGCGCCGCGGCCGTGAGCTCGAACCGCACTTGGTCGTTGCCCTTGCCGGTCGCCCCGTGGGCGATGGCGTCCGCCTTTTCCTTGCGCGCGATCTCGATCATGCGCTTGGCAATCAGCGGCCGGGCAATGCTGGTGCCGAGGAAGTACTGGTTCTCATACACCGCGCCCGCTTGGAGGATCGGGAAGATGAAATCGCGCGCGAACTCCTCCTGGAGGTCGTCGATGTAGAGCTTGGAGGCACCGGTCTTGCGGGCCTTCTTCGCCAACCCCTGGAGCTCCTCGGCCTGACCGATATTGGCGCAGAAGGCGATGATCTCCGCTTCGTATTCCTCTTTGAGCCAGGAGAGAATCACCGAGGTGTCCAAACCGCCCGAGTATGCCAGAACAATCTTCATAGTTGTGTTAAATACCGGGGTGAGTAAACGGAAAGCGCCGCCTCCAGGAAAGCACAATTCACACGGTGGGGGCGCGGCCGTTCGCCTTCTGTCCGGCTGGCTCCACGTGCACCAGCACATCGGCCACGTTGGCCTGCTCCTGGCGCACGCGGGCCTTGACCTCGTGGGCAATGGCGTGCGCCCGTCGCACACTCATCTCCGGGTCCACTTCCACGTGCATATCTACGTAATAATGATACCCCATCTTGCGGACGAGGCACTTCTCGACTTCCGCCACGCCCGCAGTCGTCCGGGCCGCCTCGCGGATGCGGTCAATCACCTCGAGTGAGGGCGAGGCATCCATCAGCTCGTCCAGCGCGGGGCGCAGCAGCCGCCAGCCGTTCCAGGCGATGACCACGGAGGCGGCCATGGCCGCATAGTCGTCCGCGGATTCGTATCCGCCGCCGCCGATCAAGGCGACGCTGATGCCGACCCCGGCAAACAACGACGTGATGGCGTCGCTCCGATGATGCCACGCGTCGGACCGGACCGCCGAACTCTGCAGCGAAGCCCCTTCGCGATGAGCAAAGCGGAACAGGCTTTCCTTGATGATCACCACTCCCACGAGCACGTAGAGGGTGTAAGGCTCCGGCCCGACGAGATGCGGATTGGCAATCCCACGAACGGCTTGAATGGCGATCCCGGCAGCGGCCGCCAGCAGCATTGCGGCGACGACCGCCGCCGCCAGCGGCTCGGCCTTGCCATGACCGTAGGGATGGTCCTGATCTGCCGGTTCGGAGGCGACGACCATCGCGCGCCAAACCACCAGCGAACTGAACAGGTCGGAGAAGGACTCGACCGCGTCCGCGACCAGAGCATGTGAATGTCCGGCGATGCCGGCGATCAGCTTGCAGCCCGCCAGCACCGAGTTCACGGCCATCCCGAGGAAGGTGACGCGCAGACTTCGTTTGAGCCGTTCCTTCCGCACGCGCCGATTAAAGGCAAAAACCGCCGCCGCGTAAACACCGAACGGGTCTGCGCAGCGCACCGCCCTGTCCAGCCGGGAAGCCGTTCAAAGCCCGTGGCAGAAGAGGCCGTCGCGGAGCTTCGGTTCGAACCAGGTGCTCTTGGGTGGCATGATGCCGCCGGCGTCGGCCACGGCCAGCAGGTCGTCCACGCTCGTGGGGTGCATCGAGAACGCCGCGACGCACTCTCCGCCCTTGACCAATCGCTCGAGCTCCGGCGTTCTGCGGATGCCCCCCACGAAGTGGAGCCGCTCGCTCCGCCGCGGATCGTCAATCCCCAGGAGGGGCGCCAGCACATGCCGCTGCAACAACGAGACGTCCAGGCTCTCGAGGGGATCGCGTGCCGCGGCCAGCTCCGGCTTGAACTTGAGCAGGTGCCAACGGCCACTGAGATAGAGCGCCACCTCGCCCTGGCCACGCGGCGTGGCCGTCCCGGATTCGAGAACCGAAAAGACCGACCGCAGGCGTTCGAGGAAAGCCTCTGGCGTCAGCCCGTTCAAATCCATGACCGCGCGGTGGTAGGGCAGAAGCTGCACCTGATCGTGCGGGAAGAGCACTGCCAGGAAGAAGCCGCTGCGTCCCGCGCCTTGTCGTGCCTGGAACACCCGTGCGGCGGCGGCGGTCCGATGATGTCCGTCGGCGATGTAGAGATTCGGCACCTCCCGGAACGCCGCTCGAATGCGGGCGATCGTGTCCTGGTCGGCGATCGTCCAGCAGGTGTGCCGCACGCTGTCCGGCGCCGTGAAGTCGATGTCCGGCGGCCGGACCGTTTTCCGGGCGAGCATGGCCTCGAGGGTGCCGGTCGCGCGATAGAGAAGGAAGGCCGGGCCGGTCTGCGCATTCAAGGCCTCAAGGTGACGCACCCGGTCGTCCTCCTTGTCCACACGGGTCAATTCGTGCTTCTTGACCGTGTTGCCCAGGTAGTCCTGACAACTGACCACGGCCACGAACCCCACCTGGCAATGCCCGCCCATGACTTGCTGGTAAATGTAGAAGCAGGGCTGGGCGTCTGGTCGCAGCACGCCGTCCGCGATGAGCCGGCGGAAACATTCCCCGCCCCGGGCATACACCTCGGGCGAGTAGGGGTTCGTGCCTGGCGGCAGCTCGATCTCCGGCTTGCTCACGCGGAGGAAGCTCAACGGGTTGCCTGCCGCCCGCTGACGCGCCTCGTCGGAGGACATCACGTCGTACGGCAGTTCCGCGACGCGCGGGGCCAGGTCCGGCTGGGGACGCAGCGCGGCAAAAGGTTCAACGATCGCCATGACCGCCGCGCAAACTACGGGGAACGGCGGATCGACGCACGGCAAAACTGTCGGCGTCCGCCTCTGTGCGCAACCCAGTTTCTACAAAGAATGACCGAAAGATTCCTTGTGCCGAGGCCGGCGGCGGGCAATAGAATTCCGCCCTCAAAGATAAGCGCATGAGAACTTCATTCGTCCCAATCTGCGTCCTCACCACTTTCCTCGTCGCCGGTTCTCCGGCCCACGCCGCGGCCTGGCAGCCCGCCAAAGGGCCGCTCATGACCCGCTGGGCCAAGGACGTCAAGCTGGACAAAGTGCATCCCGAGTACCCGCGCCCCCAGATGGTGCGCAAAGAGTGGCTCAATCTGAACGGGCTTTGGGACTACGCCCTCGTCGCGAAGGACGCCCCGCAACCGACGCAATGGGACGGGCAGATCCTGGTGCCGTTTCCGATCGAGTCCGCGTTGTCCGGCGTGATGAAGCGCGTCAGCGAAAAGGAACGGCTCTGGTACCACCGCACGTTCAAGGTGCCCGCCGGCTGGAATCTGAAATCTGAGATTTCAAACTCGAAATCCGCGCAGCGCCTGTTGCTCCACCTCGGCGCGGTGGACTGGGAAGCGACCGTCACCGTCAATGGCCAGGAACTCGGCACCCATCGCGGCGGCTACGACGGCTTCAGCTTCGACATCACCGATGCGCTCAAGCCGGGCGGCGAACAGGAGATCGTCGTGGCCATTTGGGACCCGACCGATCGCGGCCCGCAGGCGCGCGGCAAGCAGGTGCTCAAACCCGGCGGCATCATGTATACCGCCACCACCGGCATCTGGCAGACACCGTGGCTGGAGCCAGTGGCGCCAGCCCATATCGAGCGGCTGCGGATCACCCCCGACTTCGACAACTCGGCTGTGGGCATCCAAACCGCTGCGGTGGTCACCAGTGGGCGGAACGCTGAGGTCAGGGTGGAAGTCCTGGACGGCAGGAAGGTGGTTCAGGAGGCACGGATCACCTCGCAGATCATCACGCCTTCCGAGCACATCAGCCCGCGCATTACCCTGAAGGTGCCCAACGCCCAGCCGTGGTCGCCCGACACGCCCTTTCTCTACGGATTACGGGTCACTTTCCTCCAGGACGGCAAGAAGGTTGACGAGGTCGAAAGCTACTTCGGCATGCGCAAGATCTCTCTCGCCAAGGACGCCAACGGCATCCAGCGCCTCATGCTGAACAACCAACCCCTCTTCCAGTTCGGCCCGCTCGACCAGGGCTTTTGGCCCGACGGCATCTACACGGCGCCGACGGACGAGGCGCTCCGCTACGACATCGAGATGACCAAGGCGCTCGGGATGAACCTCGCCCGCAAGCACGTCAAGATCGAGCCGGACCGCTGGTATTACTGGTGCGACAAGCTCGGCCTGCTCGTGTGGCAGGACATGCCCGGCAGCGGCGTCGGCGACGAGAAGACCGACAAGGCCCGGCCGGGCCGCGAGGACGCCGCCAAACAGTTCGAGGCCGAGATGAAGGCAATGGTGGAAGGCCTGGGAAACCACCCGTGCATCGTCATGTGGGTGCCGTTCAACGAAGGCTGGGGCCAGCATGACACGCCCCGCTACGTGGACCTGATCAGGGCGTGGGACCCGACGCGTCTCGTCAACAACGCCTCCGGCTGGACCGATCGTAAGGTGGGCGACGTGATTGACATGCACAGTTATCCCGGTCCCGGCGCGCCAAACCCGGAGGAGAAACGCGCCGCCGTGCTCGGTGAATTCGGCGGGCTCGGCATGCCGGTGAAGGGCCATTCCTGGCAGGACGAGAAGAACTGGGGTTACGTCAGCTACAAGACTCCGGAAGAGCTTACCGAAGCGTACCTGAGACTGCTGGACAAGCTGCATCCGCTGACCGGCGCGCCAGGTCTGTGCGCCGCGGTGTACACCCAGACCACCGATTGCGAGATCGAGGTGAATGGTCTGATGACCTACGACCGCGCTCTGGTGAAGATGGACCAGAAAGCGATCGCCGCAGCCGCGAAGAGACTCTACACCCCGCCGGCCAAGCGCGTGTCGCAGGGCACCAAGCTCGCCCCGCCCGCCACGCCGCTGCTCGCCTGCGATCCCTACTTCAGCATCTGGTCGCCGGCGGACAAACTGACCGACGCGGACACCGTCCATTGGACCGGCAAGCCGCATCGGCTGACAAGCATGGTGAAGATTGACGGCAAGGCGTATCGCGTGATGGGTGCAAGTCCCGCCAGCGTACCGGTGTTGGAGCAGAAGACTCTGGCGGTGACGCCGACGCGGAGCATCCACACGTTCGAAGGCGCGGGCGTGGCGCTGACACTGACGTTCATGACGCCAGCGTTGCCGGAGGACATTGACATTTTATCGCGGCCGGTGACGTATCTAACTTACGAATTACGTTCTACCGACGGCAAGAAGCACGATACTGCTATCTACTTCGACGCCTCGGCCGAGCTGGCCGTCAACGATCCGAGGCAACAAGTCGAGTGGAGCACGGATGAAATCACCGATCTGAGCACGGTGAAGATTGGCTCAAAAGACCAACCGATTCTGGCCAAGAAAGGCGACGACCTTCGCATCGATTGGGGATACCTTTACGTCGCCGTGCCAAAGTCTGGTTCTGCCTTGGCGAAGCCGTTGTCTTCTTCCGCGGCACGCCAGGCATTCGCAACTCGAAGTGCGTTTCCGATTACGACCGGGGCGCCGCCATTGCCTGCCAGCGAAGCGCCCGTGGCTGCCGTCCTCATCGTCTGCACACAAGTCTCCGCCCAACCCGTCTCCCGCTGGCTCATGCTCGTCTATGACGATCTCTATTCGATCCAGTACATGAAGCGGAACCTGCGGCCGTATTGGCGTCGCAGCGGCTGGGAGGCCGCCGACCTCCTCAAGGCTGCCGCGAAGGACTACGAGTCGCTGGTCAAGCGCTGCACCGCGTTCGACGAGGAACTCATGGCCGATCTGACCCGCGCCGGCGGCGAGAAATATGCCAAGCTCTGCGCGCTCGCCTACCGCCAGTGCTTCGCCGCGGGCAAGTTCGTCGCCGACGCCAACGGCCAACCGCTCCAGTTCTGCAAGGAGAACCACTCCAACGGCTGCATCGGCACGTCGGACGTGTTCTACCCGATGGCGCCGCAGTTCCTGCTCCTCGGCCCGTCGCTGGCCAAGTCGTTCCTCGTGCCGTTCATGAATTACGCGGCGAGCGAGCGCTGGAAGTTCCCGTTCGCGCCGCACGACCTCGGCACCTACCCGCACGCCAACGGCCAGGTCTATGGCGACGGTGAGCGCGGCGTGAACAACCAGATGCCCGTCGAGGAAAGCGGCAATCTGCTGCTCCTGTTCGGCGCCGTGGCGCAGATGGAAGGCAACGCCAACTTCGCCGGCCTTTACTGGAAGCAGCTCGAGCAGTGGGCGGAGTATCTCAGGAAAAAGGGCTTCGACCCCGAGAACCAGCTTTGCACCGACGACTTCGCCGGTCACCTCGCGCACAACGTCAACCTGAGCGCGAAGGCCATCTGCGGCCTCGGCGCCTTCGCCAAACTCTGCGAAATGCGCGGCGACCCGGCCAAGGCCAATGAGTATTTCAAGCTCGCCCGCGAATTCGCCCAACGCTGGGTCAAGGAAGCCGATGACGGCGAGAAGTTCCGGCTCGCCTTCGACCGCCCCGGCACCTGGAGCCAGAAGTACAACCTGATGTGGGACCGCATCCTCGGCCTGAACCTCTTCCCCGCCGAGGTCGCGCGGAAGGAGATGGACTACTACAAGAAGATCCAGAACAAGTACGGCCTGCCGCTCGACAACCGCGAGACCTACACCAAGCTCGATTGGATTACGTGGACGGCGACGCTGACGCAGAACCGCGCCGACTTCGAGGCGTTGATCGACCCGATCTTCACCTTCATGAACGAGACCCCCGACCGCTCGCCGCTGACGGATTGGTACCAGACCAAGACGGCGAAGAAGGTCGGGTTCACCGGTCGTCCGGTCATCGGCGGCGTGTTCGCCCAGATGCTCTACGACAAAGCCGTCTGGAAGAAGTACGCCAGCCGGGACAGGACCAAGGCGGCCAACTGGGCGCCCATGCCGACGCCGCCCCTGACGAAGGTTCTGGTGCCGGCGGCCGACCTCGAGGCCAACCTCCAGTGGCGTTACACGACCCAGAAACCGGCGGACGACTGGTTCAAAGCGGGCTTCGATGATTCGGGGTGGAAGTCCGGAACCGCCGGCTTCGGCACCGACGGCACTCCCGGTGCCGTAGTGCGCACCGAATGGAACACGCCGAACCTCTGGCTGCGCCGCGAGTTCACCTTGCCTGAGGGTGCGCGTTTCGATCCCCAGCTCTGGCTGCACCACGACGAAGACGCAGAGGTGTATCTGAACGGCGTGGCGGCCGCGGCGGTGTCCGGCTACACCACCGAGTATGAGGCCGTCGCGATTCGCGCGGAGGCCAAGGCGGGGCTCCAGGGCGGAAAGACTGTCATCGCCATCCATTGCCGGCAGACCGGCGGTGGGCAATACATCGACGCCGGCTTGGTGGACACCGTGCCGGCGGGCAAGAAATGATGGGTGGAGCCTGAGACGGCGTAGGGTACTGCCGCGTCCGGCCGAGTGGGAAGTCGGCGACACGGAAGCTTGGGCAACCTGCGCTGGGAAGTGCCGCAAGGCTATTTCGTACCGACCTGCCAGATCTCCCAACCCGCGCTGCTCCTGGCGCAACCCGCCGACAAATCACACACACCGCCTCCATTGCTGGCTCCAACCGGATCCTTGCCGAGCCAAAGGAAGGGGTATCTCGGAGTGACCGCCGGGCGGGCCGCCCGGCCGACCACGCTGCCGCGCGGGCGGCGTGACCTCGCGCGGCGGACCGAGTCCTGGCTAAGACTCCAGGGCTCCCATTTCGCGATTGACCACATGCGGTGCAGAGGCGTAGAGGAATCGATTAAGTCGGAAGACAGGATGAAAATGGGGACCAAACCGAAACGGTCTTTGGAGAGAAGCCGACTGCGAGCGGTCACGGATTGGCGCGTCCTCGCGTGCCAGGTCCGCTATCACCCCAAGCTTCTGGCCGAACTCTGTGGCGTTTCGCTCCGCGAGTTGGAGCGTTTTTTCCTGGCCGAGATGAAGCAGCCGCCGCGACGGTGGCTGCGCGTTCAGCGCCTCCCACAGGCCACCCAGATGCTAAGCCAAGGCCGCACGCAGAAGGACATCGCGGCGGCGCTCGCGTTCAGCCATCCATCCCATTTCATCCGCCGGTTCACCGAATCCTACGGCTGCACACCCGGCGCCTGGCTTCGCAGGTCCCGGGGCGCAACGCCCAGGCGAACGCGCGCCGCCGGGGTTCCCGACCGGTCGCGCCGCTGACAGGGGCCACTCCCCGGCAACCCTCTCTGATACCGGTCGCAGGAGGAAGCAGGGCACCAACCACCCCTCTCTGGCGCGTTCGTGCTATGAATGTCGCTTCTGTGCTATGAATCGTCATTGAGCAGAGCTTCATCTGAGCTGAGAGTATCGTCGATATGGCAAAGAACGGACTGCCTCCCAGCGGATTCCTCAAGGTGAGTTGCCCGGCATTCGACGCGACAAGGAGACTCGCCACACCCGTTCTGCTCGCACTCGCCCTGAGCTGGGCAAACGCCCAGATGCCGGCTGCGTACCGGGAGGATCGCATCATCATCAAACCAGTGGTTCCGTTGGAACGATTGAACAACCTGCACGCCCAGATTGGGTCGAGAATCCTCAAGCGGT
>Ga0315274_10015526_pt1 | contig 10788 bp, 8 predicted proteins | sample YL17G02_20_MG_FD_203700 | JGI IMG/M metagenome (GOLD analysis project Ga0315274, IMG submission 203700) | Sediment microbial communities from Yellowstone Lake, YNP, Wyoming, USA - YL17G02_20 | ecosystem: Environmental > Aquatic > Freshwater > Lake > Sediment | place: USA: Wyoming | collected...
ACTCCCCCCCTACAAGTAGGGGGGGCAAACAATCGGAATCCTCCGCAAGCGGGGGGAATTGATTAACCCCTCCGGCAAAATCTCCCTCATCTATCTTAAGTCCCTTAAAATCAATATCTTCCCTTCCGGAACGGGATTTGCTAAATAACTCCCTGAAGAGGACTATTTTGCCTTTAGGAAGGCAGAAGGTGAGAAAGATGGGGGGAAACAAGGGTCAGATAACTATTAACCATTCAGCATCAGCTATCAGTCTTGGCTCGCCGGAGCGGCAGACAAGGCTGGAGAAACTTCTCATCGCCGCCGATGCCACCGTTCGCGACGCGATTGAGGCAATAGACCGCGGCGGGGCGGGTATCGCGCTGATGGTCAGCCCCCAACGGCGGCTGATTGCGACCATAACGGATGGCGACATCCGCCGCGCTTCGCTGGCTCAGGTGTCCCACGATACGCCGGCGCGGTCGGTCATCGCCTATCGTTCCGAGCGTCATCGCGAGCCGGCCGTCGCCACGCCCCGGATGAGCATCGCGGCTATTCGCCACCTTTTCCAAGCCCGTTCGGTGCGGCAGTTGCCGGTGTTGGACGATGAGTGGCGGGTGGTTGATTTGATTGAATTGTCGGAAATGGTGGACGACGGCGAGCCGATGTCGGCGGTGATTATGGCGGGCGGGTTCGGCAAACGACTGCTGCCGCTGACCAAATCCACTCCCAAACCGATGTTGCCGGTCGGCGACCGTCCGCTGCTGGAGCGGATTATGAATCAGCTTCAGCGCGTCGGCATCCACAACGTTACAATGACTTTGCACTACAAACCGGAGGTCATCAAGCAGCATTTCCAGGACGGCGCGCGGTTTGGTGTGAAGGTGAATTATCTGAGTGAGGAGCAGCCGCTGGGCACCGCCGGCGCGCTCGGATTGATGGAACCGCCGGCCGAAACCACACTCATCATTAACGGCGACATATTGACCAATGTCAATATACCGGCGCTCTACAACTGGCACAGGGAGCACGACGCCGATATGACCGTCGCCACGCGCAGCTACGAGTTTCAAGTGCCCTATGGAGTGGTGGAGATGGAGGGCGTGAATATCCTTCGGCTGGTGGAAAAACCCGTCAAATGCCATTTCGTGGCGGCGGGGATATATCTGCTTGAGCCGCGCGTCTTTGCGTGCATCCCCAGGGGTGAGCGGCTGGATATGCCGGAACTCATCAATCGCGTGGTTAAGGAAAGGCTGACGGTGGTCAATTTCCCGATTCGGGAGAGCTGGCTTGATATCGGACATCCGGCGGATTACGAACGCGCACATACGGAAGTGCGAAAGTATGAAAGTGTGAAAGCGTGAAAGTGCCAGGTTATGAGGCGAGTGTCATCATAGCCCAAAGCCCGGAATCAATGTCAATTAATGTGGATAGCGCGATAGCAGAAGACCGGCTGGCGGTTATTGCCGAACGCGCGGAAATCGCCCGGCTGCAGGGCCGGCAGGTAGTCGTGGTGCAGGGGCTTGGTTTCGTCGGCGCGGCGGTGGCGTCGGTAGTTGCGGATGCGCGCGATGGCGGGGGCGAGCCGTTATACTTCGTCGTCGGGCTTGAACTGCCTAATGCCGATGGACATCGTAAAATTGCGTCGGTTAACGCCGGGCGGACGCCGGTAATTTCACCGGATTCGGAACTGTCCCGTCTGACATATCGCGCATCGGTTGAGAGGGGGAACTTGTGCGCGACCACCGACGAACGTGCTCTGGGGTTGGCCGATGTAATACTGGTGGATGTTCAGCTTGACGTCGCTCATCCCGACAGCGCAAATCCCGAAGAAGTCCGCGCTGATATGACCGGGTTTGAGCGGGCGATTAGAAGCATCGGACGCCGAATGCAACCCGATGCGCTGGTGATGATAGAGACGACCGTTCCCATCGGCGCATGCGAAAAGATTGTCAAACCGATTTTGGACGAAGAGCGTTCCGCCCGCAGTATCACAGCTCCATTGTTGCTTGCTCACGCCTATGAGCGGGTGATGCCCGGACCGCGCTATGTGGATTCCATTCGCCGCTTCTGGCGCAGTTTCTCCGGGATTGACGAAGAGTCCACCCGAAGAGCGCGTGAATTCCTGGAATCTTTCATCAAGACCGACGAATACCCGCTGCATGAACTTGCCGCCCCCGCGGCGTCGGAACTCGCCAAACTGCTTGAGAACTCCTACCGCGCAATCAACATTGCGTTCATTTATGAATGGACGCTGTTAGCGGAACAAACCGGCGTCAACCTGTTTGAAGTCATTGATTCCATTAAAGTCCGGCGCGGGACGCACGACAACATTCGTTATCCCGGCTTCGGGGTCGGCGGATACTGCCTGACGAAGGACGGCGCGCTGGCGCAGTGGGCGGCGCGGCAGCTTTACGGGCTGGATGTAACGCTGGATATGACGTTGCGCGCGCTGAAAACCAATCACCGGATGCCACTGCACACGCTGGATTTGCTGAAAGAGGTCTTGACTCCGCTGCCGGGGCGACGGGTGCTGCTGTGCGGGGCGTCCTATTTGCCGGAAGTTGGCGACACGCGACATTCGCCGGCGGAGTTGTTCGTGAATGAGTTAAAGCGCGGGGGAGCCGAAGTTCTTGTCCACGACCCTTATGTCAACCATTGGCGGGAGTGCCCGGATGTGCCGCTGTTCGGTGATTTGGAGCGGGTTATGAGCGGCGTTGACGCGGTGGTGTTCGCAGTGCGACATCCGGAATATATGCCATTGACCGCCGATGAGATATTGAAGGCGACCGGAAAATCCATTGCGGTTGTGGACGCGCAGAACATCATCAGCGACGATAAGGCGGATGCATTGTTCCGCGCGGGCTGCCGGGTGACCGGCGTGGGGAAGGGTCACTGGCGAAAGTTTGGGTATCACCAGGCGCGCCGTGGCTGAGCGACAAATACTTATTACCGGCGGCGCGGGTTTTATCGGCTGGCATCTGGCGCGCCGACTCAGCCGCGAGCCGGGTAATGTGGTGACCATTTGCGATAACTTCCGCCGGGGACGCAAGGATGACGAGCTTGACCTGTTGCTTCGTCACGCCAATGTGAAGCTTGTTTCGCTGGATATCACCGACCGGGCGTCGCTGGAGCAGTTGACCAACGGGTATGACGAGGTTTATCATCTGGCGGCGGTTATTGGCGTGAAGAATGTTCTCAGCGCGCCGCAGGATGTCCTGCGCGTCAATGGGCTGGGAACCTTGAATCTATTGGGTTGGCTGGCGGAATTGCCAAAGAAACCGCGGCTGCTGTTTGCTTCCACCAGCGAGGTTTATTCCTGGACGATGCAGTTTCACACGCTGCCGATTCCGACGCCGGAGGGGGTTCCGCTGGCGCTGACCGACCTGCGCAACCCGCGCAGCAGTTATGCCGGCAGCAAGATTTTCGGCGAGTTGGCGGTTCATCATTACGGCGCGGCGTTCGGCATCCCATATATGATTGTGCGTTACCACAACGTCTATGGCCCGCGGATGGGGTGGGAGCACGTGATTCCGGAGCTTTACCAACGCGCGCGGGACGGGCAGAATCCGTTGGTGGTCTATTCCGCCGATCATCGCCGGGCTTTCTGCCATGTGGACGATGCTGTGGAGGCGACCATCCGCGCGCTTCGCACACCCGGCGTGGAGGAGCAGACCATCAACATCGGCAATGACCACGAGAGATGGCGCATCGGCGATCTGGCACAGAAAATACTGGAGATTGCGGGAAGAAATGGAGTCGCCATAGAGCCGGCACTCGCTGTCAACGATCCAATTCCTGACCGCTGCCCCGACCTCCGCCGCGCCAGAGAGCTAATCGGATACGAGCCGCGCGTGTCGCTGGATGAAGGGTTGACGGCGACTTTGAAATGGTATTCCGAGAATTCGCCGGGGGTTGCCTGAATGCGCGCGTCAATTCCAGCTTTAACCATTACGAAATCCGCCACAGACCGGCGACGCCGCAATGTAAAGCCACCAGCCAAAGCCCTGGATGGCATCCCGCTCAGTGTTCCTGAAATTCGCGGCAACGAATGGCGTTATGTGAAGGAGTGTTTGGACAGCGCCTGGGTGTCGTCCGTGGGCGCGTTCGTGACCCGGTTTGAAGAGGCAGTTGCGAGGAAATGCGGAGCGGATTATGCCGTCGCTACAACCAGCGGCACGACGGGACTTCATACGGCATTGCTGGTCGTTGGGATAGAGCCCGACGAGGAAGTGTTGCTGCCGACCTTGACCTTCATCGCGCCGGCCAACGCTGTCCGTTATGTCGGCGCGCAGCCGGTTTTTATGGATGTGGAGCCGGATTACTGGCAGATGGATGCCGGCAAGACCGCTGATTTTCTGAAGCGCGAGTGTCGCACCGCCAAAGATGGATTGCGCAACCGGCAAACCGGGCGGCGGGTTCGGGCGCTGCTGCCGGTGCACATTCTCGGGCATCCGGTGGATATGGACCCGCTGTTGGAGTTGGCGCAGCGGTATAATTTGCTGGTCATTGAAGACGCCAGCGAGAGCCTCGGCGCGGCGTATAAAGGGCGTCCCGTCGGCGTTTTGGGAGACATCGGAGTATTCAGTTTCAACGGCAATAAAATCATCACCACCGGCGGTGGGGGAATGGTCGTAACCAATAACCGCGAGTGGGCGGTGCGAGCGCGATATCTGACCACGCAAGCGAAAGACGACCCGCTGGAATACATTCATAAGTCGGTTGGATACAACTACCGCCTCACCAACCTTCAGGCTGCAGTCGGCGTGGCGCAGATGGAGCAGCTTCACGAATACATCGCCGCCAAACGCACTATCGCGCGCCGATACGAGGAGGAGTTGATGGGATTGCCGGGCATCTCATTGCCGAAGAAAACGGATTGGGCTGAGAGTATCTGGTGGCTCTACACTATTCTTGCGGATAACGAGCGCCATCCCGGCGGCTGGCGTTGGTGGCACGAGCGGCTTAAGGCGCGCGGGATTGAGACGCGACCGCTGTGGCATCCCATACACGATTTGAAGATATACCGGGATTGTCAGGCCTATCGGATTGAACATGCGCCGGAAATCCAAAGACGCGCTCTGTCGCTGCCGTGTTCGGTGGGACTATCGGAAGAGCAGCAGGATCGCGTGATTGACGCGGTTCGTAAAATGACCGGCTATGGCTGTTAAAGGCGCTAATTCATCGCCGTTGTTCCTATTTTGGCGCGGGGTGGGCAAGGTTCAGCCTTCGGTCGGCGCGGAACTCGCAGTTGCCACGAGCCTAAAGATGCGCGGCATCAGCGTGGAGCATATCCTGTGCGACGGCGCGCTGTCCGGCTGTTTCACGCGCACCGCCGAACAAAACATTCCGATTCAACGGTGGCGGGAAGCGTGTTCGGGCTGCATTGCCAACGGTCGTGAGATGACGCGACGGTTCGGCATTACCTCGCGCAGCCACAGCGAGTTTCTGACCGAATCGTTGCTTAAAGAGCTCGCCGAACGCTCGTCGGCTGTTTCGTATGCTGACATTCGCAACCATCGCCACCGCGGGGTTCCGGTCGGGAAGTATGCCGCGTCGTCCACGCTGCGGTATTTCAAGGGGCACCCGTTGAACGGGCAGGGGGAGCCGATTTTACGGCACTACCTGTTCAGCGCGATGGCGGTCACCGAGGTTGCCTGGCGCGCGCTGGACGAGCTGCAGCCGACGCGCCTCTATATGCAGCACGGCACTTATGTGGATTGGGGACCGGCATTTGATGTGGCGATGATGAAGGGGATTCCGGTTACAGTGTGGGAGTGGGCGTTTTTAAACAAGCATATCTTCCTGGGCACGGCGCGCGAAGACAACCGGCTCTGTTTCCATTTCATCACCGATGAGACCTGGCGGAGGCTGGCAACCCAGCCACTCACCGGGCGCCAGCGGCAGGGGCTGCTGCGATTTATGACCGACCGTGTGACCAACGCCAGGGATTTGATGCCGATAAACCGCGTCGCTCCGCGGGAACCGCGCGATGTTCAACGGCAGCTTGGGCTTTCCGGAACGAAACCGGTGTGGGCGGTCTTTAGCCATCTGGACTGGGACTCCACGTTTGACATTTACATGTCGTCGTTTGAGCATTCGCTGGAGATGATGCTGGAAACGGTGCAGGTCATCGCCGAAACTCCCGATGTGAATTGGGTTATCAAGATTCACCCGGCTGAAAAAATCGCCGGCACGCTGGTCAGCACAAAGAAGGTTATTGAGGAGCGGTTCCCGAAGTTGCCCGATAACATTAGAATTATCCCGGCGGAGACGGACATCAACACTTACAGCCTGCTGCCGCTGCTGTCGGGCGGGGTCACTATTTTCGGGACGGTGGCGATGGAGCTGGCGCTGATCGGCAAACCGACGCTGGTGGCGGGGACGGCGCATTACTCGGACCGTGGGTTCACCCGGAATCTGACGGGACGGGATGAGTTCCTGAACGGACTGCGACAGGCGGCGCAAATCGGCTCGCTCTCACCGGAGCAAGTGGAGTTGGCTGAGCGATATGCGCACACGTTTTTCATTCGCAAGCAGTTGCCAATAAGGGCGCTCAATATGGACCTGAGGCAGTGGTCGGAGTCTGATTTTGCCAAACTCAAGCCGGGTTATGACCCGGCGCTGGATATGGTTTGCGACCGACTGGTGAATGGCGGGGAGTTTATGCTGGATGATGCCACCTTGGGATGTTCGTTATATGCATAGAAGTGAGCAAGGGTGAGCAAGAGTAAGCAAGAGTGAGCAAGGGTAAACAAGATTAAACAAAGGTGTTAAGGCAATAAAATGCGAACGGCTAATGGCTAACGGCGATTCCAAGGCGCTCTTTTTCCTGCGCCACCACAACGACCTGGACCATATCACGCCGGTCATCTACAAGTGGCTGACCACGACCGGCTGTCCGGCGGATATCTTCATCACCACTGAAGCGCGTTACCTGGATGACTTCCGGGTCAGGTTCCTCCAGATGCTGCCCAACCAACGGATTTTCGCGCTGGAGAACGTCATCGGGGACCAGCGTGAGATGGCGCGGGTGATGGCGGAGCCGGCGTTCGCGGAAGCGCTGGTGGGCGGCGTGTTTCAAGGGTTCAGCGGCGGAGTGATTACCTTTGACTGGACGATGTCGGAATTCGTGCGCAATGTGATGGCGGCGGGACAACGGCGTGGAATTCAAACCGTCGCTTTGCCGCACGGGGACGCGCCGCACATAAACTCCATGCTGCACACCGAACATCTGGATTACAGCGCTCTGGAAAACTATCGCCCGCACGCGGGTTTTGATTATGTCGTGACGCCGAACAGTCTGTGCGCACGGAGATACACGCGGTTTATGCCCGAAGCGCGAGTGCCGGTCCTCGGTTCACCGCGCTATTGCGATGAATGGCTCGCCGTTATGGGCGCAGCGATTCCGCTTTATAATTGGGAGGGTTCCGAGGCGGGATTGAAGATTCTGTTTCTTTTGCGCGATTACAACTATCCGGTGTTTTGGGAGGAGGCTGCGCGGACCAACCGGCTGGTGTTGCAGTTTCCGGACGCCTTCCTGGTCGTTAAACATCACACCCGCAGCGCGACGGTGCAGCGGCTGATGCGCGATCATCCCGACCTGGAAATTCGCGACCATCCGCGTTTCCGGATGGTTTACGACGAAGCGCATACCGCATCGCTCATCGCCTGGGCCAACGTGGTGTTGGATATCGGCACCAGCGCGGCGTTTGAAGCCGTCAAGCGCGGCAAGCCGGTGCTGTCTCTGGAATACCTGCATGCCGGACGGACGACCGTTGCGCACTACATCAGGGCGTGCGATATACAATATCGCGACCAACTTTATGACTGGATGGTTCGGTTTCAAACCGACCGGAATGCGGCGTTCTATGATGAGGACGAGCGGAGTCGGTTTGTGAGCCGGATGCTGGAATTCCCCGACGGGAAGGTGTTGGAAAGGTATGTGGAGTTCCTGAAGAAGTGCGCAAGAGTGACGGCTGAAATTGCAGACTTTAACGCAGCGCCGGTGGGATTGACGGTTGGGGCGGAGTTGGGAGATAGTGCTGTCAAACGGGACGTTTGCCAGCGCTCAAGTCCGGCAAGTGCCGGATAGTCCTACTGATTATAAGTCAGACAGGAGTATCCGACCTGCTCAAGACAAAACGAACTGACAGGGAATATGGACAACGCCGTATTAATGACCCGCTACCAAAACGGGCTGGCGGAATTGCGCCGCAGCAGCCACGGATTTCAGGTGTTTGAGAACCCCAAGTGGGAGGTCGGCGCCCACCCGGAAGGATACGCCGACTTTGAGATGGCATTTGCCGCGCGACAGTTGCAGCGTTGTCATCCCGCGGCAATCCTGGACATCGGCTCCTACCGCTGGTTTGTGTTGGGACTTCTGGCGCAGTATCGGGTGACGTCGTTGGACGTCCGTTCCCGCGCGGCCGCGTGTAAAAACGAGACGCTGCTGGTCGGCGACGCCAAAGCGCTGGAATTGCCGGACGACAGCTTTGATGCGGTCATCAGCCTTAGCTCCATTGAGCACTTCGGGTTGGGGCGTTACGGCGACGAGATTGACCTGGACGGCGACCGGAAGGCGGTGCGTGAGATGATTCGCGTGCTTAAGCCGGGCGGGCGGCTCATCGTATCCACCACCGTCACCAATGCTGCGCCGTCGGTGGTGTTCAACGCGCACCGGATATACAGCTTTGATATGCTGCGCGAGATGTTCAGCGGGTTGCTCTGTTTGGAGGAAGACTTTTTCAGCCGTGAGACGAAATCGCGTTGCACTCGCGAACGGGTAACGCGGCGGCCGGGGGAGTGGGACTCATATTGCGGTTGCTGGGAGAAGCCGGGAGCGAACGGGGGGAATGGGCACAGGAGCGAGCTTTCATCCCGCTGTCCGACGCCTCCGTCCGACAGCCAGACGAAAAGCAGCGGGATGGGGACGCCCGACCGCGCGTCGCTGGATCCAATATCCGACGCCGATGACGCCATACAGTCTTTGGTTTACGGCGACCTCGCCTATCCCAGTCCCAACCAGAAACAGGTGTTTCCGGCATACGTCAAGATGGTCAATCTCGCGTTTCACTATGGCTGCCGGAATGTTCTGGAAATTGGCGCCGGTCTATCCACTGCGGTCTGGGCGCACTATGCCGAAACGACCGGAGCGAAAGTAACGACGGTTGATGTGGATTATGAAGCGGTTATGCAGATTCTCGCCCCCAGCGGCGACGATGAGTTGGTGCGTAAGAACGTGGAGTTCCTGACCGGTGCGACGATAGCGACGGCTGATTTGGAGAGATACTACCTTGCGCCTCCACAGCGGACACTGTTCGGAATGCCGGTGGAACGGATGATTACGGCGTTGAATCAATTGACGAGACCGGACGGCGACGCTGCCATGTCACGGCGGATTTCAGCGCTGGTCGGGCGCGATGATTGGACGCTCGCCGATTTGTTGATTCAAAACGGCGCGCTGCGCTTTGACCGGCGACTGCTGGACCTGTTCTCAATAAATAATGATTTCAATAACGAGACGGCGTGGCTGCAGTCGGCCGCCCAACGGACGCGGGTGGGTTTGGTTGAGGAGCTGGCGCGGCGGGAATCGGGTTGGGATTTCATCTTCTTTGACTCCGGCGAATTTGCCTCGCTGCCGGAATGGGAACTGCTGCGCCAGACGGTCGCGCCGGGCGGTTTGGTCGCGCTGCACGACATCTTCTTCCCGAAGTCTTTGAAGAATGCTTTGGTGGCAGCATATCTAATGGTCTCGCCGGATTGGGATGTGATACTAATTGACGATCGCACGAGACAGGGATTGCTCGTAGCAAAGAAAAATGAAATATGAAAGAAGAAGGATAAGATGATGCCGGATGACGGACGAAGGATGAGTAAGCCATACATCATCGGCATAATACCGGCGCGGATGGGGTCGTCGCGATTCCCGGGAAAACCGCTGGCGAAGATATGCGGCATCCCGATGCTCGGTCACGTCTATCTGCGCAGCCGGATGAGCCCGCTGTTGGAAGGACTCTATGTTGCAACGTGTGACGCCGAAATCGCCGATTACATAACGAGTCTGGGCGGTGAGGCGGTAATGACGTCGCCGTCTCATGAGCGCGCCAGCGACCGAACGGCTGAAGCTCTGAGCATTACTGAAGCGCGATTGGGGCGAAAAGTGGACATTGTGGTAATGATTCAAGGCGATGAGCCGATGCTGCATCCCGAAATGATCGGCGAGGCGCTGCAGCCGCTGTTGGACGACCCGGCGGTGCTGGTCAGCAACTTAATGGCGCTCCTTAAGACCGCAACCGAGCATGACGACATCAACGAAGTCAAGGTGGTTGTGGACGGACGGGGGGATGCGCTCTATTTTTCGCGGGAGGCGATTCCCTCGCGACGGAAGGGCGGAGAGAACGTCGCCAAATGGAAGCAGGTGTGCATTATCCCCTTCCGACGCGACTTTCTGCTGACCTATACCAGGCTGCCGCCGACCCCGCTGGAGATTGCTGAATCAGTGGATATGCTGCGGGCGCTGGAGCACGGTTACAAGGTGCGGATGGTCCCGACGCGGTTTGAGGTTTACAGCGTGGATACCGAAGCCGACCGATCGCGGGTGGAGAGGATAATGATAAATGATCCCCTGTTAGCGGTTTATAAATAGGGGTATCGCGGCAGGTGCGTCGCGACGCTTCTGGACGCGCAATGCTTTTGGAGGCGACAGGCAGGGCGGCCTGTCCTACCAGGCAACTCCCCCCTTCAATAGAAGAGGGGGAGATAAAGGTGACAGACAGGAATGAGACCTTTGAAATATTCAGGAATTGTCTG
>Ga0315274_10015528_pt1 | contig 10787 bp, 10 predicted proteins | sample YL17G02_20_MG_FD_203700 | JGI IMG/M metagenome (GOLD analysis project Ga0315274, IMG submission 203700) | Sediment microbial communities from Yellowstone Lake, YNP, Wyoming, USA - YL17G02_20 | ecosystem: Environmental > Aquatic > Freshwater > Lake > Sediment | place: USA: Wyoming | collected...
CCCCGGCACATGCGTGTCGGGGCGGGCCGTTTCATGGGGCCGTCACCCGGCTGCCCTCCCCCCTCCCCTCAACTCTGCGCGGCGGGTGCGGGGACCCGCCTCGCGAAACTCAATGCACCGGTGGACGAGCCACCCGTGCCACCCGGCCCCGGGGGACCCGCCGCGCAAACGCCCAAACGCAAGCGGGGCCCGCGCCGTGGCGCGGACCCCGCGAATCATCCATCTCGGAAACGTCTCAGGCACAGGCCCGGGCGGCCTGCTTCAATTCGTCGACCTTGCGGAGGTCCTCCCAGGTAAACTCCGGCAGTTCGCGGCCGAAGTGCCCGCCCTCGGCCGTCTTGCGGTAGATGGGCCGCAGGAGGTTCAGGTACTCGATCATCTGGCGCGGCTTCAGGGGGAAGATGTTGCGGATGATCCGCGCGATGCCGACGTCGGAGATCGTCCCGGTCCCGTTCGTGTCGACGTGGATGCTGAGCGGGTCGGCGACGCCGATGGCATACGAGAGTTGGACCTCGCACTCGTCGGCCAGGCCGGCGGCCACGACGTTCTTCGCGATGTGCCGGGCCATGTAGGCGGCGCTGCGGTCCACCTTCGACGGGTCCTTGCCGCTGAACGCCCCGCCGCCGTGGCTTCCCTTCCCGCCGTAGGTGTCGACGATGATCTTGCGCCCCGTGAGGCCCGAGTCGCCGTGCGGCCCGCCCACCACGAACCGCCCCGTCGGGTTCACGTGGTAGATCGTGTTGTCGTCCAGGTACTTGGCGGGGATGACGGGCCGGACGATCTTCTCGAGGATGCCCTTGCGGATCTCCTCGTTCGAGACGCTGCGGCCGTCGACCTGGTCGGCGTGCTGCGTCGAGACGACGACCGTGTGGACGCGGGCGGGCTTGCCCTTCTCGTCGTACTCCACGGTCACCTGGCTCTTGCCGTCGGGCCGGAGCCACGGGAGGCCGCCCTTCTCGCGGACGGTCTTCAACTGCGTGCACAACTGGTGGGCGAGTTGGATGGGCATGGGCATGAGTTGCGGGGTCTCGCGGCAGGCGTAGCCGAACATGATCCCCTGGTCGCCCGCCCCCTGCTCCTTCTTGTCGGTGGCGTCGACGCCCATGGCGATGTCCGGGCTCTGGCCGTGCAGCGCCACCAGGACGGAGCAGTGCTCCCAGGCGAAGCCGATCGAGGCGTCCGTGTAGCCGATCTCGCGGATGGTCCTGCGGACGACGTCCTGGATGTTGACCTCGGCCTTCGTCGTCACCTCGCCCGCCACCAGGCACAGGCCCGTGGTCACCAGGGTCTCGCAGGCGCAGCGGCTCCGGGGGTCCTGGGCAATCATCGCGTCGAGGATCGCGTCGGAGATCTGGTCGGCCATCTTGTCCGGATGGCCCACCGTGACGGCCTCGCTCGTGAAGAGCGTGTGGTTCTCGGGGAGTTGGTAACTCGGCCTGCACGCACACGGCGCCGCTTTGGATCGAGCCTTCTTCGCCACGCGTTCGCTCCTTTGTCCTTGGGGCCGCGGGGCCGGGTCACGCCCGTCGAGCCCCGTCCCGGGAAGATGGAGTATTGTAGCGGCGCAGCGGCCCAAGGCAAGGGGAAACGCCCTCATGCCGGCGGGGGGCTGTCCGCCGGTTCGGCCTCGCCCTCGAGCGGCCGGCCCCGGTTCCGCCAGCGGCGGACCAGGTAGGCGACGGGCCCGCTCAGCGCGTAGCCGCCGAAACTGAGGGGCAGGATGACCTCCCGGACCAGGGCCGCCAGCGCCAGGCCCAGGATAATGAGGACCAGGTGCCGCAGCGGCCGCCGGCCGTGAAGGAACTGGTTCAGGACGTGCGAATACCGGAACCGCGAGACCATGAGCAGGCCCAGCACCAGCGCCACGATCGGCAGCGCAAAAAGCATGACGTGCCGCGCCAGGTCGTGCGCGTCGCGCCGCCAGAACGACGCCAGGACGATGATGAGCGACACCAGAGCCCCCGCCGCCGCCGGCGAGGGCAGCCCGCGGAACGTCTGGTGGGCCTCCTCGTCGTGCACGTTCTCGACGTTGAACCGCGCCAGGCGAATGAGCGCGCATCCCAGGTACACCGCCGCGCACACCCACGTCAGGCGCAGCAGGCCCACCAGCGAGGTCGGCATCCCCGGCCGCAGGCTCTCGCTCACGACCCAGGTCATGAGGAACGCCGGGGCGACGCCGAAACTGACGGCGTCGGCCACGCTGTCCAGTTGGCCGCCGAAGTCGCTCGTGGCCCGGGCGAACCGCGCGACCCGCCCGTCCAGCGCGTCGAAGACCATCGCCACCAGGACCAGCCCGCCGGCCCACATGACCGTCTTCGGGTCCATGGCGTGGGCGGCGTCCGGCGCGGCGAGCGCCAGGGCCTTGGTGGTCAGCGTGATGGCGCCGAAGCCGCACAGCGCGTTGCCCAGCGTCATGAGGGCGGGCAGGATGGCCACGTGCCGGATCTTCATTCGAACGCCCCGAGGACGGTCTCGCCGGCCTTGACGCGCTGCCCCAGGCGCACCGCGACCCGAAAGCCGCTCCCGACGGGCACGTAAACCTCGGCCCGCGAGCCGAACTTGATCATCCCGAACCGCTGGCCGCGCGCCAGCATGTCGCCCTCGGCCGCCCCGCACACGATCCTCCGCGCCAGGACGCCCGCGACCTGCCGGACCACCACCGGCGTGTCGCCGTGCTCGGCGTTGCGGATCGCCAGGGTGTTCGACTCGTTCTCGGCCGACGCCGCCGGGCTGGCCGCGTTCCGGTAACGCCCCGGCCGGTGGACCACGGCCTCGACGCGGCCGCGGCACGGCGACCGGTTGACGTGCACGTTGAGAGGCGACATGAAGACGGCCACCTTGATCGCGCGCCCGGGCAGGTGCCCGACGCCGTCCGCCTCGCCGATCTCCACCACCCTCCCGTCCGCGGGCGACACCAGGACCTTCGGCGCCGTGGGAACACGGCGCTCCGGATCCCGGAAGAAGTAGAGCACGAACCCCATCGCCAGGACGAACAGCGGCACGAGGTAGACAGCCACGAGCGCCGACGCCACGACGCCGGCGACGGCCAGGCCGCCGAACACGATCATCTCGCGGACACCGTATCGGGTCAGGGGGATGCGCACGGCCGCCTCCGCCTCCTCCTCGAAGTAGTGGCCGCACGGCACGCGCGTCAGGCGCAGGTCCAGCGCGTCATGCGGGAAGTCCCGGCACGTCAACTGGCGCTTCTCGTAATGCGTGCACCGGCGCGTCTCGTCCAGGTACGGGCAGTGGAACGTCAGGTCGCAGCACGAGCCGCACAGGCGGCACTCGCCGCGCCGGCGCTCGCGGGCACGCCGGACGTAGCCGGGCCGCAGGCGGCTGAGGCACTGGCGCCGGACCTGCCCGACCAGGCGCAGGACCCACCGGCCGAGGCGCGCCGGGCCGCCCGGCTCCGCCGCGTACGGGCGGTTCACTTCAGCGATGCCGCCGCCGGTCTCGTCGCGCCGGGTCATTTCTGGAGTCTATGGGTCCATGCCGGGGCTGTCAACTCCGGCGCGCCCTCACTCGAGGTTGGCGTGGCGGGAGTCGATCTCCCGAGGCGGCGTGCCCAGCCGCCGGCCGATCTCCGCGCTCACGGCGTCCAGGAGAAGCAGCAACACCTGCTCGAACAGCGAGCCGCCGTACTGGGCCGACCGGTCGTCCACGTCGGCCGACCGCTTCGAGGGCGCCGGGATGACGATGGTCTCGTTCGCCAGCCGCGCCATCGGCGAATCGGGCATCGCCGTCATGGCAAAGACGCGGGCCCCCGCCTCCTGGGCGACCTTCGACATCAGGACGGTGACCTGCGTCTGGCCGCTGGCGGAACAGGCCACCAGGAGGTCCCCCGCGCGGATCGCCGGGGTGGTCGTCTCGCCCACGACGTAGGCCACCAGGTCCAGGTGCATGAGCCGCATCGCGAACGCCCGGGCCATCAGGCCCGACCGCCCGCCGCCGACGACGTAGACCCGGTCGGCCTCCAGGACGGCGGTGACCAGCCGCTCCAGCCCCTCGGGCGACACCGCCGCCAGGGCCGTGTCCATCTCGTCCAGGATTCGCCTCACGCTGCTCTTGATGGCCATGCGATGGCGTCCCCAAGTACCCGGGCCGACACCTAGTATAACGCCCGCCGGGCCCGGGACCAAGGCAATTGGGCCCGCGCCTCCGCCGGCCCGGAGGGCTGCGGGGGACATGCTCGATTCCGTTGACACCGGCCCGGCGCGCGGCTACCCTGAAACCCGTCCGGCCTCGACGGGCGGCCGCTCCGAAGGAGCCTTCCCGTGAAACACGTCCTCGTCAGTCCGCTCTCCTGGGGCCTCGGGCATGCCACGCGGGACCTGCCGATCATCCGGTACGTCCTGGAGCGCGGCCACCACGTGACGATCTTGGCCTGCGGACGGGCCCTCGCGCTCCTCAAGCAGGAAGTGCCCCAGTGCGACTTCGTGGAACTCGAGGACTACCCGACGCCGTACTCGCACACGCGGTACTTCGTGCCGAAGTTCCTGGCGATGGCCCCGGTCATGTGGGCGGCGGTGATCCGCGAGGGTCTCCGCGTCCGCGGCCGCATCCTCCGCGAGCGCCCCGTCGACCTCATCATCAGCGACAACCGCTTCAACGTGCGGTCGCCGGACGTGCCGAGTTACATCATCAGCCACCAGTTGCGGTTCATGACGCCGCACGCCCTGCGCGCCTTCGAGTTCGTGACGGAGTACTTCAACCACTTCTACCTGAAGGACTTCGACCGGGTGATCGTGCCCGACTTCGCGGACCCCGACCAGAACCTGTCGGGGCGCCTGTCGCACCGGACGCGGTGGCTCCGGCCCGAGCAGATCTACTACGCGGGCGTCCTCTCGAGCACCGCCCGGATGGACGTCCCGGAGGACGTGGACCTCTTCTTCTCCATCTCCGGCCCGGAGCCCCAGCGGACCCAACTGGAGGAGATCGTCCTCGCCCACGTCAAGGACCTGGACGCCCGCCGCATCGTGGTCACCCTCGGCAAGCCCGAGGTGAAGGAGGTGCGGCAACTGGACGACCGGATCACGGTCTACGGCTTCCTGGACCGCGCGGGCCAGCAGGAGATGCTCAACCGCGCCCGGCTCGTCGTCTGCCGCAGCGGCTACACCACGGTGATGGAACTCGCGGAACTCGGGAAGAAGGCCCTCTTCATCCCGACGCCGGGCCAGACCGAACAGGAGTACCTCGCCCGGTACTACGAGGAGCGGGGGTTCTTCCACTCGGTGAGCCAGTACGAACTAGACCTGCCGCGCGACATCGCCCGGGCGCGCGAGATGGCGGGCGTGCCGCTGCGGGCCGACACGCAGGCGGGCGTCGAGCGGCTCTACGCGGACCTCTTCGCGCCGGTGCTCGACGCCTAGCGCTCAGACGCCGAAAATCTGCTTCGGGTTCTCGCGGAGGAGCAGCCGCGCGAGTTCCACCGCCTGGTGCTCCGAGAGGAGGCCGGGCTCCACGAGGTCCCGCGCCAGGACGCGGGCCAGCGTCCGCCGGTACATGTTGAACTTCGGCAGGCCGAACTCGACCTTGTACATGTCGCTATAGTAACCTATGAGTTTGTGCTTCGGCACGGCCTCCAGGCGGGCCCGCAACTCGTACTCGATGTGGGCCGGGACGTTCGAGTACCACCAGTGGCCCGACGGCCGCACGTTCGGGAAGATCCACGCGAACGTCGCCAGTTCGTGGGCCCACGCGACCGAGAGCGTCGAGACGGTGAACACGACCTCGGGGAACCGGTTGAACAGGCCGGCGTACTGGATGAGGCTGCCCTGCTTCGAGAAAAGGTCGCGGCCGCCGATGACGCCCGCCGGGTAGACGTTCCGCAGGACGCCGATCATCAACTGGAAGGGCTTCTGGAACTGGCGGCAGGCGTCGGCCAGCACGTCGAAGACGAAGGTGGCGAGCGCCTGCGACTCGGCGGCCGACAACTCCTTCCCGCGGAGGGCGCGGCCGAGGGCCTTCTCGGCGGCGGCCTCGTCGGGCTCGCGCGGCTCGAAGGACGGCGCGAGGCTGACCGCCGCCGACGCCGCCCCGTGCTGGACGAAGTAGCGCATGAGCCACCGGACCGCGTCGCGCACGTCGTCGGCCGAGGCGACCTCGATGCCCGTCTTGGCGGCCAGGCGGCGCCGGACCACCTCGTCCGCCAGTTGGAACACCAGGTCGTCAGCCCGCAGGCAGGGCACAAACACCGCGCGGTCCACCCCGGAGAGGTCCTCGTCGAACCGGTTCGTCAGGAAGACCTTCTCCAGGTTGGCCTTGGCGAGGACGGTCCGATAACGATCGGTCTGCTTGCCGGCCTCGACGACGGCCTGGTTGAGTTCCATGCAGTTCTGCCGCGTGACCCGGTCCGACCCGAGCCCGAACAGTTCCCGGGCCGCCTCGATCAGCCAGGAGTGCTGGACCGTGTTGTCGATGGTCTGGAGGCGCGACACCATCTGGGCGATCTGGTCGGCGTCGCTGCGGGCGGACTCGAGGGTCTCGACTGGCAGGCCCGCGGAATGGGCCAATTCGGTGTAATAGTGGTATCCCAGGAGGTCCGCCAGGGACCGGGCGTGGGGCGAAGCCACCTCGATGTGGCTGTGGCAGTCGACGGCCCGGACCTGGAGAACCTCGTCCAGAAGGCGGCGCTGGAGGTCGCTCATGGCTCTCCTCGCTCCCTGAACAAATGGGCCGACCGAGGCGTCATTATAAGGGGGCAGCCGGGGAAGGCAATCCGATGGGGCGTTTTTTCCGTCTCGTGCTCGCTTTCCGCCGGATTTCGCGTATAATCCAATGTAGAGGAGGCGCGACCGCCATGTCCTGGGTCGAGCAGACGTCGGCCAACTGGTGCCACTGGGACCTCGCTGCCTGGCAGGCGAAGCCGCCGCCGGACGCCGTCCTGGCGCGGTTCCGCGAGGACCAGAACGCCTTCGACATCCGGTTTCTCGAGGACGTCCTTGTGCGCGTCCGCGAGGACTACGAGATCCTCGGCCAGTTGGGGCACCTGTACACCCAGTCCGGCCGCTACCGGGACGGCCTGGCCGTCGACCGGCGGCTGGTGGCCCTCCGGCCGCGCGACCCCGTCGCCCACTACAACCTGGCCTGCTCCTTCTCGCTCCTGAAGCAGACGACGCGCGCCATCACGGCCCTGAAGATGGCCATCGAGTTGGGCTACAACGACGTCGACCACATGCTGACGGACCCCGACCTGGAGAACCTCCGCAAGGACCCGCGCTGGGCCGACCTCGTGGGCGTGCGGGAGCCGTAGCGCCGAACCGAAGATCCCCCGAGTGCGGCACGGCCCCGAACCGGCCGTGCCCCCCGCATCCTGGGACCCACCCCGGCCTTCCTGCCCCACCCGATGATGCGAACTGATCAGAGGATGTACTTCGCCAGGTCCTCGTCCTCGGCGATGCCCTTCAGTCGCTCGCACACGAACGCGGCGTCCACGCGGACCTCGCGCTCGGCCTCCGGAAGGTCGGGCGCGTCGAAACTGACCTGCTCGACCACCTTTTCGAGGAGGGTGTAGAGGCGGCGGGCGCCGATGTTCAGGCTCCGCTGGTTCACCTGGAAGGCCATCCGCGCCACCTCGCGGACGCCGTCCGGCGTGAAGTCGATCCGGACGCCCTCGGTCGCCAGGAGGGCCCGCTGCTGCTTGACGAGGGCATTGTCCGGCTCCGTCAGGATGCGCTCGAACTCCTCGGCCGTCAGGTCCTTCAGTTCCACCCGGATCGGGAAGCGCCCCTGAAGTTCCGGCATCAGGTCGGCGGGCCTGGTCTGCGTGAACGCGCCGGCGCCGATGAAGAGGATGTGGTCCGTGCGCACCAGGCCGTAGCGCGTGCCGACGGTGCACCCTTCGATGATGGGCAGGAGGTCGCGCTGGACGCCCTGGCGGCTGACGTCGGGCCCGAACTTGGCGTCGCCGCCGGCGATCTTGTCGAGTTCGTCGATGAAGACGATCCCGAGGTCCTGCACGCGCGCCAGCGCCTCGCTCGCGACCTGGGCGTGGTCGATCAGGCGCTCCGCCTCCTGGGCGACGAGGATCTCGCGCGCCTCGCGGACGGGCACGCGGCGGACCTTGCGGCGCGGCGGCAGGAACCGCTCCATCATCTCCTGGAGGCCGATCAGTTGCTCCTGCTCGTGGCCGCCGATCATCCCGAGGTCGACCTTTTCCTCCACCTCGACCTCGACCATGCGGTCCTCGAACAGGCCCGCGTGGAGTTTCATACGGAGTTTCTCGCGGCTGGCCGTCCGCTGGTCCTCGCCCGCCCCGGCCTCGGGCCCCTCCTCGGCCTCGCCGGCCGACGCCCACCGGCTGGTCGGGAGCAGGAGGGTCAGGAGCCGCTCCTCGGCCGCCTCCTGGGCCTGCGGCCGCACGGCCTCGGTCGCCTCCTGGCGGACCAGGTTGACCCCGAGTTCCGTCAGGTCGCGGATGATCGACTCGACGTCGCGCCCGACGTAGCCGACCTCGGTGTACTTGGTGGCCTCGACCTTGATGAAGGGCGCGCCGACGAGGGCGGCCATGCGGCGGGCGATCTCGGTCTTGCCCACGCCCGTGGGCCCGATCATGATGATGTTCTTCGGCGCCACTTCCTCGCGCAGGTCGGGCGGCAGTTGCTGGCGCCGCCACCGGTTCCGCATCGCCACGGCGATCGCGCGCTTGGCCTCCGCCTGGCCGATGATGTAGCGATCGAGTTTGCGGACGATCTCGCGCGGCGAGAGCGACTTCATGGCCCGAGCACCTCCACGTGGATGCAGTCGTTCGTGTAGATGCACATCTCGGCCGCGATGGCCAGCGCCTCGCGGACGACCTCGGCAGGGCCCAGGTCCGTGTGCCTGAGGAGGGCCGCGGCGGCGCTCCGCGCGTAGGTGCCGCCCGACCCGACGCCGATGAGGCCGTCGGTCGGTTCGATGACGTCGCCCGACCCGGAGATGATGAGGCTCGTCTCGGCGTCGACCACCACCAGGAGGCTCTCCAGGCGCCGCAAGACGCGGTCGGTCCGCCAGGCCTTGGCCAGTTCGACGGCCGCCTTGCGGATGTTGCCGGCGGAGTCCTTGAGTTTCCCCTCGAACCGCTCCATCAGGGCGAAGGCGTCGGCGGCGCTGCCCGCGAATCCGCAGATGACCTCCCCCTGCTCGCCGAGGCGGCGGATCTTCCGGGCGTCGGCCTTCACGACCGTCTCGCCCATCGTCACCTGGCCGTCGCCGCCGAGGGCGACCTGGGCGCCCCGCCGGACCGACAGGATCGTCGTTGCACGTATGCGCATAGCCTCTCCCTATCCGTACCGCCCGCCCCCGCGCGCTGCCGCGCGCTGCCGCGCGCCGCCCTGCTACTTCTGCCCGAACCGTTCGCGCCAGACGACCTCGGCGAGCGGCTTCTTGTCCGCCTGGGGCACCGCCCGGGGCGCCTTCCCGATCGGAAGGAGAATGACCAAGCGCTTCTCCTTCGGGACGCCCAGCAGTTCCTTCGCAAGGTCCTCCTGCTTCAGCAGCGTCCCCTCGACCCACACCGACGCGTAGCCCAGTGCCGTGATGGCCAGCAGCATGTTCTCGGCCGCCGCCGACGCGTCCTCGAGCCACCACCGCGAGACGGCCGGGTCGGCGACGATCCCGATTGCCGCCGCCGCCGTGGCGAAGCACACCTGGACGGGCTCCAGGGCCTTCAGCGTGGCCCGCTCGCGAATGAGGATGAACTGAAGCGGCTGCCGGTTGCCGCCGGACGGCGCCCGGCGACCGCAGTCGACGATCTTCTTCAGGTCCGCCTCCGACACCTCGGCGGGCGCATACTCCCGGACGCTCGCCCGCTTCTCGATCGCCTCAAAGAGGTCCATGACGGCTCCTTTCGTTGCGCCCCTCGCGGCGGAAAGCGCCCGGCGCTCCCGGCCGCCCGGGGGAGAACACGCTCATCCCTCGCAGACGGCCCGCAGCGCCGCGGCGCGAGACGCCGCACGCTTGGACTCCAGCGCCAGCGCGTCCCAGACGATACGGGCCTGGGCCTCCAGCGGCAACCGGAGGTTCGTGTACGGGTTCGCCTCGGTGGCCGCGTCCACCTGGGCCAGCCACGCGGCGGGCAGACCCTCCGTCCCCTTGAGCGCGCCGGCCAGCCCTCCGGCCACGGCGGCCAGGCAGTCCGTGTCGCGACCGAAGTTCACCGCGGTGACGATCGCGGCCCGCGGATCGCCCCGTGTCGCGCGGAACACGGCCAGCCCCTTCGAGACGACCTCGTTCGCCTGGCTGGCGGCGTAGGCGATCCCATGGCCGCCGTAATGCGCGTCGAACGCCTCGCGCATGGCGAGGGCGTCGTCAGCCCCGTCGGCCACGTCGAGGGCCCGCCGGATCTCGTCCCGGAGACCGGGGCCGCCCGCATCGACGGCGGCCGACAGGACGGAATCGACCGTCGCGTCTGGCGCCATGGCCGCGGCAATCGCCGCCGCCACGGCGCCCGCCCACGTCAGGCCGTCGCCCAGGGCCTGCTGGAGCACGCGGCCAACAGCGTGGGCGTCGCGCGCGGCCTGGGCGGGGTCGCCCGCGTTAACCAGGCCGATCGGGTGGCAAGACCGCGAGAGGCTGACGAGGTTCGTGTAGGGGTTGAACCGCCCGAGTTCGCTCCCGGGCACCCCCGCCTTCGCCAGGCGGATGAGGTGGCGGTCGAAAGGCTCCATGCACCAGGCGGCCTTCTCGGCGTCGACCTCCTCGCGCCACACGGCCGCCACGTCGTCGGCGGTCGGACGCCCCCGCGCGCGGCGAATCGCCCGGAGGAACACGCGCTGCCGCTCGATGCCGTCCTCAGTCGTGCCCGG
>Ga0315274_10015529_pt1 | contig 10786 bp, 12 predicted proteins | sample YL17G02_20_MG_FD_203700 | JGI IMG/M metagenome (GOLD analysis project Ga0315274, IMG submission 203700) | Sediment microbial communities from Yellowstone Lake, YNP, Wyoming, USA - YL17G02_20 | ecosystem: Environmental > Aquatic > Freshwater > Lake > Sediment | place: USA: Wyoming | collected...
CAGGAGCTGGACGGGATCGCCGTTCAGGTTCGGAAGATAGGCAAGGACATCGTGAGGGAATCCTGGCTCGCCAGGGGCTACGACATTCTCGAGTGTACGCTGGGCTGGGATTGCGGGACCTGTCCGGACAAGACGGTCTGCGATGACATCAAAGAGATACTCACCGTACGCAAGAAGAAGGCCGACAAACCCAAGAGCACCACGAAGTCGTAACCAAGTAGGCACAGCCTTTGCCGAACGCCAATCGCTGAGAGTGTCCAGGATGGGGGGGTTGTCCAGCAATGTAGGGGCGTATGGCCATACGCCCTGGTCCTCTGGCATATGAGAGCGACTAGCATGTCTGTACACGATTGGCGCTTCCTGACCCCGACGCACCAGGTGTAGTCGTTGATGTCTGAATCTCGTACCACCAAACGTCTGGTTGCCGTATGCGGCAAGGGCGGCACGGGCAAGACCGCGCTCACCGCCATGATGGCCCGAGTCCTGGTCGACAGCGGCACGGCGGGCAAGCTGCTGCTCATCGACGCCGACCCGGCTATGGGCCTGCCCGGCGCCCTCGGCGTGAACGTCAAACGTACGATGGGCCAGGTTCGCGAGGAGATCATAAGGACCGCGAGGCGAGGCAAGAAGGAAGAGAAGCTCCAGCTTGCCGACATGGTTGACTACATGGCGCTGGAGGCCCTCAACGAGACGGAGCGCTTCGCCCTGTTGGCCATGGGGCGCACCGAGACGCTGGGCTGCTTCTGCCCGGTCAACGACCTGCTGCGTGGCGCCATAGAAACGCTGTCGAGGAGCTTCGACACCATTATCATCGATGGCGAGGCAGGCCTGGAGCAATTGAACAGACAGGTCGTGCGCCGCGTTGATGCTCTGCTGATAGTGAGCGACGCCACATCCAGGGGCATTAGGACCGCAGCCCAGATCAAGAAGATGGTGGAGAGCGACAGGGTGATACAGTGTGACAGGATGGGGCTGGTCTTCAATCGGGTGCAGGGCAACGAAGAACTGCTGGCGCGCTCCGCTGAGGAGATTGGCCTGGATGTCTTCGGCTACGTGCCCCACGACGAAGACGTCGTCCGTTACGACTTGGTTGGCAAGCCCCTTCTGGAACTGCCCCCGACCTCGGTCGCCCTTGTCGCAGTGCGCAGCATTGTGGCAGGCTGCATCCTCAGGTGACGGTGGAGGAGCCTACTCATAGTGCGTCCACATCCTGATCACCTTGACAGTGCGCTCCTCTTCGAGAACCTGATAGACCAGACGGTGCTGGATGTTGATTCGGCGTGAATATGCTCCTGATAGGTCCCCGAGCTAACGGCGGAGGGAACACTGCTGTGGGACAAAGTCAGAGTCCGCCTGGCAAAAGGCCTGAAACACTATCTGAAAGTCGGGCTGCAAGCACGAATTACGGATTCTTGAGGCATTCATCATGATTGTCCACATTGCGCATAAGGAACACATTCCCATAGCGCTCAAAAGTCATGCGATATTTGGCATCAACATAGGCTTCAAAGACGCCTTCGATCCCTTCCACAGGGTGACTCCGCAGCCCCGGATGCCTGAAGTCCGCATTAAGCAAGCGGAGTGCCTTATCCACTTTTCTTTGCATGGCTTTGGGTAATCGTTCGTATTGTCTGACGAACCGCTCAGTGAACTGGAGCGACATTGCAGGTTAGGCCTCGTTGGTTGTGCCTGAAGCCCCCTTTGCCCGGTTGTGGAGAAAGGCTATGGCTTCCCTGGCATTATCAAAGCGGTGGATACGCCCAGCGCGAATATCCTCCTCGGCTTCACTTTCGCCCTCCTGCCAACGCCTGGTCCAGAACCATGCCTGCTCCTTGTCCACCAGCTTCTTCACCCGAAGCACGATCTCGCCGTCCTGAACCTTGACATCGAGGAAATCGCCTTCCTCTATGTTCAGGGCGTGGCGAACGGACCGGGGCAAGGTAACCTGTGCCTTCTTGCGCACTTGGATCAGGTCTGACACAGTGAAAGTCCTCCAGTCTGCTTTTCCAACAATCTTACTATATCAGAGTAGGGAAAGAATTCCAAGTCTAGTGCAATTGGGTGTGTCTCAAGTCTGGGCCCACCGCGCGAAGGTGGAACCGCGTAGCACAAACGAAGTAGATCACGAGCCTGGAGATGCGACATCTCACAGCCCGGTTTGGAGCCGGCAGGTGACGATCAGGGCTGAAATCAGTAGCCGCATAGGACTGGAAGGGGCAACATTCTGCACTGTGGGGGCGCGGGGCCACACTGGCCCTGGCTACTTGATGCCCTTGATGAAATCGTCCACCTTGATCGCGGCCATAGTCATCGTCTGCAGGGTGCCACGGGAACCAAGCTCCACCGCCATCTTGGATATCGCCTCGTTACTGGGGGCCTCCAGGATGTTGACGAAGTCGTACGGTCCCAGTAGGGCGTATTGGGCAAGGATCTTGACCCCCATCCCCTCCACCTCCTTGTTCACCTCCTTGCCCCGCGCCGGGTTCTGTTTGATGGTCTTCCTGCCCTCATCCGTGAGGGTCGTGAGCATGACGTAGATTGCCATCTCCGCACCTCCTCCTCAAAGAGCCGCGAACCCCGCGCCCCCATCCATTCACGCTACGGTGAAGCCCCCCGTATGAGGGGCTCTATGCTAGCACAACATTGGTGCGTCATCAACAGGCTCCCAGGAAATGGTGAGGGTCGCAGGTATCCCCGAGAGCAGTCCGGCGGGGATCGGCCAGACGTCGGCAGGTGACTGAAAGCTCGTTTGGCAGTGGCCCTGTCGATGGCACGCAAACGGTTCAGGCTGCTGCCTCCAGGAGCCAGGGCCGCCGTGCAGTTGACAACCACATGGCAGATGCTGTACAAGTACCCCCAAGACTGACTGGTGCATCGTAGGTCGAGGAATCAGGGCAACTTGTCAGCCTCCACGAAAGTGTTCGCTGGCCAAGGTTCCGTCGTTTCAGCTCCGCAACCGTAGAGGTTGTGGCCCGGGAGTCCAAGGAAGGTGCAATATGTTCTCCATCGACATGAGGACCGTTATCTTCTTCGCGGCCCTGATCGATGTCATATCCCTGGTCATCATTGCGTTGCTGTGGTATCAGAACAGAAAGCACTTCGCGGGCATACTCTTCTGGGTTGTTGACTACCTGATGCAAGTGGCAGCGATGTTGGTTCTCTATCTTCGAGGCACCGTTCCAGAATTGGCATCAATAATCGCGTCCAATACTCTGCTTCTGGGAGGGACCATAATCCTCCTCATGGGCTTGCAGCGCTTCGTCGGGCGAAAAGGCTCGCAAGTACATAACTGGGTTCTCTTGGCATTCGTGGTTGTTGCGATAACATACTTCGGCGCCGTTCAACCCAGCTTGTGGGTTCGAAACATCGCCATCAGCGCGGGGCTGTTTGTCTTGTGCTTTCAATGCATGTGGCTGGTGTTGCGCGGGGTAGAGCCCGAGTTGCGCCCGATAACACGCGGCGTGGGTATTGCCTTCGGAGGCTTATGTATCATAAGCCTTGTGCGTATCGTTGGGGAGGTCGTCTCGCCGATGGGGAGCAACGATTTCTTCAGATCGGGTGCCTTCGACGCAGCAATGGTCGTCGCCTTGCAGTTGTTCTTCATTCTCCTCACCTTCACCCTGATAATGATGGTGAATCTACGATTGGTTGCAGGGATCCGCAAAGCGGAGAGGGCGATCAAGGAATACTCGCAGCGGCTGGAGCAGATGGTAGAGGAACGCACCAGGGAGCTCAAAGATGCTCAGGAGCAACTGATCCGCAAAGAGCGTTTGGCCATCCTGGGGCAACTCGCGGGTGGGATCGGCCACGAGCTGCGCAACCCCCTGGGCGCCATCAAGAACTCCGCCTACTTCCTCAATATGGTGCTGGAGAAACCTGATCCACAGGTGAAGGAGACACTGGAGATAGTAAGCGAGGAAGTGGCGAGATGCGAACGCATCATAAGTACCCTTCTCGATTTTGCCCGCCAGAAGGCTCCCTCGCGCCGCGACACAGACGTCAACAGGGTTTTTCGGGAGGCCCTGTCCCGCATCAGCGTGCCCCAGAACGTGGTGATTGCCAGCCAGCTCGATGAAGCGCTGCCCACGGTGCTGGCCGATTCCGATCAACTGAGGCAGGTCTTCGAGAACATCATCCTCAATGCCATCCAGGCCATGCCCGCTGGCGGCCGTCTCCTCGCGGAGTCTCGGACACCTTCGGCAGGATGGGTGGCCGTATCCATAGCGGATACAGGTGTGGGCATCAGCCCTGAGAAGAAGCCGCGGCTCTTCGAGCCGCTGTTCACGACCAAGGCCAAAGGCGTCGGGCTGGGCCTGGCCCTCACCAAGATGCTGGTCGAGGCCCACGGAGGCACCATACGTGTTGAGAGCGAGGTGGGCAAAGGCAGCACGTTCACAGTCAGACTGCCAGTCAGTTGAAGGGGCAAAACAGAAGTGGCGACCAGAAACTCGGGGCCGGGCGTAGGGAAGCGGCTGCGGGAGACGCGCGTTTTCCGTCCTTGGACTAACGTTTCGAACAGATTGAAAGCTTACCGAGCAGCCCACCTCCAGCGTAGAAGAGGGCCGTGCGTATTCACCGCACAGGTGGCCGTGTTATGATTGGGTTGGCTAGCACTCTGCTCGCGATTGCTGGGAAGCCGAAATGGACAAACGAGATGAGCCTCCAGCCCGCCCGAGTGCGAGCCCAAGCGAACGGGCGGCGCGGCTGTCACCGGTGCAGAGCCACTACTTCCGCGTAGCGCGGCGCCTGCTGAGCGGGGAACGCGGCGCGGAGCAGATGGAGGCGCTTGTTGCCGATGCCCATCGCCACTATGATCACCTGCTCCGGCACACTCCCCAGCACAGGAACTGGGCGGAGCGGCAAGCTTACGAGTTCGGGGCGTTCGGCCTGGCCCTGTACCGCGCCCTGCGCGACGAGGGTGTAGAACAAGACGCGGCCGTTGACCTGGTGGCCCGGCTGGTGTGGGAGCCGGTGAAGCTTGTGGGGAGCATAGTCTCGGCCTACAGGTACGCTCCGAGCCCCATGGCACTGTGGAAGGCCACCGTGAAGCTGGATGCCCGGACATACCACGGGCCGCCCGGCTGGCAATACAGGTGGCTGGGGCCGGGCAGGGATTGGGATTTCGGGTTCGACGTCACCCGCTGCGCCTACTGCGAGTATTTCAAGCAGATGGCTGCACCGGAGGTGGCACGGGCATATTGTGAGGGTGACAACGTCATCGCAGAACGTCTCAAACCCGCGATCGAGTTCCGCCGTACCGGGACGCTGGCCACAGGCGGCGACTGCTGTGACTTCCGCTACAGGCGAGGCGAAAGCCGGGGCCGCTGACAGCCTGGCCAGGAGACGGAGTGCGAGCCCCGCGAAGTGAAAGCAAGGCAACACACCTGATGCCAATGCCCTGATCTGCTGGCTCCTCGTTCCCACGTCACGACCAGTCCGATAGCCACGATCCCTTCTCTTGAGCGACCCGGTAGCAGCCTCCTGCATCGGTTTCATCCCTTCTCCAGTCCGCCTGACGCCTCTGGCGTAAGCGGCAATATCCATGCTCATAGTCGTCGGTTACTGGGGTATTGACAAATGGTTCTGATTGTGGTAGTGTCTAGGCAAGCGGCAAGCGGTTGCCGCCTGCCGCCGAGCCAGAGGGATGGTTGCAGGACATGTCAGCGGAAGGCAGATAACCCGAGAAAGGAGGTGTGCGATGGAGTACAACTGGGGACCCCGTTTCATAGTCCCTTCTGAGGCTTTGAAGGACTATTCAGGTATGGTCCGGTTGCGGGAGGAGCTCGATGATGACCTGCTCGGCAAAGAGCTGGCAGAGCTGGGGATAACCGGGAACATCGTGAGGATCACCAATCCCTGGTATTTCCGCAGGAAGGGCGCGCAGACATGGATCAAGATAGGCGAGTCCGATGACAAGCGCGAGAACTTCCCTGTCTCATGGAACACAACCGGACTGAAGAACGGGAAGTACGAGGTGCTGGGCCTGATGCACGTATTCGTGAAAAGGGATAGGGCGGAACACGGCATCGCCCGGCAGAGCATAGTGGAAGTGAATGTCAAGAACTGAAACCTTGCTGCTGTCCTGCAACCTTCGGCTTGATTTGGGGGACGAGGCGGGCGGCGGGCTTCAAGCAGTTCCGAAGTCGGGCGGCGCACAGCTTCGAATTGCCCTACGGCGAGCAGGAGAATGAAAAGGGTCTACGTCAGAGAAGAGGCTTGCATGGGCTGCGGGCTTTGCCGCGTCTACTGCCAGACGCAGCATTCGCAGTCCAAGGACCTGGTGAAAGCGGTCAAGAAGGAGCAGCCCCGCCCTCTGCCCCGCATTCGCGTGGAGAGGAACGGCCATGTTTGTTTCTCTGTTCAGTGCCGCCACTGCGCCGAGCCATGGTGTGTCTACTCCTGTCTGACCGGGGCTATGCGGAAAGACCCCGCAACCGGCGTCGTAAGCGTCGATGCCGAGAAATGCGCCGGTTGTTGGACGTGTATTCTGGCCTGTCCGTGCGGAGCGCTGGTCAGGGACGCGCACAACAAGGTTGTCGCAAAGTGCGACCTCTGCCCCGGAGAGGATGTTCCGGTCTGCGTGGCCAACTGTCCCAACGAAGCACTGGTTCTGAGCGTGGATGGTGAGGGCGAATGATCGCGGTAATTGACTATGGCGCGGGTAACCTGCGGAGTGTGACCAATGCTCTGGCTAGACTCGGCTATCAGCCAAAGGTGACCAGCAAGCCTGAGGACGTGGAGAACGCAAGCGCTGTGATCTTCCCGGGTGTTGGCGCTGCGGGGGACGCCATGGAGAGTCTGAGGGAATCCGGCATGGACGAAGCCATTGGGAATGCAATTCGCGAGGGCCAGCCACTGTTCGCGGTGTGCATCGGCATGCAGGTCCTGCTCTCAGCGACTGAGGAGGGGGGCTGGAACGAGTGCCTTGGGGTCATTCCGGGGACGGTAAGGAGACTGCCAGGGAATCTCAAGGTGCCCCACATCGGCTGGAACCAGGTCAGACAGCTAGCCAAGCACCCTATCTTCGAGGGGATTCCCGATGAGTCGAACTTCTACTTTGTGCACAGCTACTATCCGCAACCGGAGGACGACTCACTTGTGGCTGGAACCACCGAGTACGGGATGACCATGTGCAGCGTGCTGCTCAGAGACAACTTGATAGCGACTCAGTTTCACCCCGAGAAGAGCGGAGGCCTTGGCCTGAGGATGTATGGCAACTTCCTGAAGATGGCGCGTGTCAAGGAGTAGGTGCTGTGACGATAGCGAAGGAACTGAAGACGAGGGTTCTCATCATAGGCAACTCCGCCGGAGGCATAGGTGCTGCGGAGGCGATACGAGAGAGTGACCGGGAACGGACTGTCACCATAGTATCCGACGAGCCGTATCTCAGCTACTCCCGTCCACTCATCTCGAAGTATCTGGCCAGGGAGCGCTCGTTCAAGGGCATGCTGTTTCGGCCGCTTGATTTCTACACCGGCAACAACATCGACACTCTGCTGGGGAAGCGCGTCAAGAGCCTCCGGCTGAACGAACATATGGCCGAGCTCGAAAGCGGTGAACATGTGGCCTGGGAAGACCTGCTGATTGCCAGCGGCGGAGTGCCGATTGTCCCCAGGATGGAAGGTACCGGGAAGAGAGGCATCTTCACCTTCACCACTTTGGGCGATGCCAGAGCCATTGACGAGTTCCTGGAGGGCATTCCTAATGCACTTGTCATTGGCGGCGGACTCATCGGGATCAGCGTAACGGAGGCTCTGAGAAAGCGCGGGGTGAAGGTCACGCTGGTGGAAATGAAAGAGAGAGTCCTGAACACGATTCTCGATGAGCAGGCATCCACGATGGCTCAGAAGGCTCTGGATCAGGCTGGCGTGAAGGTCATTACCGGCTGCACCGTAGCTGAGATCAGCGGCAAGGGTCTGGTGAGGGGTGCGGTGCTGGACTCCGGCGAAGAGATTGCCTGCGGCCTGGTGGTTGTAGCGATTGGAGTGTCGCCGCGCACCGAGCTTGTGCTGGGCACTGAGGTCAAAGTGAACCGCGGCATAGTGGTGGACCGCCACATGGCTACCAGCTACCCTCACGTTTACTCCTGTGGCGATGTGGCAGAGGCCTACGACTCGGTCTATGGCGTGAACCGGCTCACACCGGTCTGGCCCAATGCCTACATCGGCGGTAGAGTGGCCGGTCTTAACATGGCAGGAACCGAGGCTGAATACCCCAGCGGCACGGCGATGAACTCGCTCAACTACTTCGGCTTGGACATCGCCTCGGCAGGCATGCCAGTCCCGCCGGACCACGACGGCTACGAAGTTATGAGCAAGCATAAGAACGATGCCTACGTCAAGATTGTTCTGAGAGATGACCTCATCGCAGGCATGGTCTTCGTCGGTGACATCGACAGAGCGGGCATCGTCTACAGTCTCATGAGGGAGGGGACCAGAGTGAGCAGCTTCAAGAAGGCGCTGCTTTCCGATGACTTCGGCCTGGTGTCACTGCCCCGGGAGGTATGGCAGAAGCGCCTGGACAAAGACGCTGTAGTGGGAGGGCTAAAGAGATGAGAGACCTGAGCAGGATCAGCAATCCGCATTCTGACGACAAGGTAATGGACGGCTGTTCCATCTTCGGAATGATGGATACTACAGGCAAGCCGTTTTCTGGCGAGGGCGTGGTCAAAGCCATTGCCAACATGCATTTCCGGGGCAACGGGCTGGGTGGTGGCTTCGCCATATACGGGCTGTACCCGGAGCATCCCGACGAGTATGCTCTGCACATAATGTACCTCAGCCACGAGGGCAGGGCTGAGGTGGAGTCCTTCCTCAAGCGGCAATTCCGCATCGTGGCTATGGAGGAGGTGGCCGCCCGGCCAACACCCGCTATCGTCAACCCCCCTAGCGTGTGGCGCTATTTCGTCAAGGTTGACCCGCGCACATGCATGGGAAAGTCGGAGGACGACTATGTGGTGGAGAAGGTCATGGAGATCAACACCGTCATCAAGGACTCCTTTGTCTTCTCCAGCGGGAAGAACATGGCGGTGTTCAAAGGCGTGGGATACCCTGAGGAGATAGCTGAGTACTTCTGCCTGGAGCAGTACAAAGGCTACTTGTGGACGGCGCACGGCAGGTTCCCCACTAACACACCGGGTTGGTGGGGAGGGGCACATCCCTTCAATATCCTGGATTGGACCGTGGTGCACAATGGCGAGATCTCTTCCTACGGTACGAATCGCCGGTTCCTGGAGGAGTTTGGCTACCATTGCACGATGCAGACGGACACGGAGGTGGTGGCCTATGCCATCGACCTTCTGGTGCGGAGGCACGGACTTCCCATGCACATGGTGGCAAAGATACTGGCTCCGCCCTTCTGGAGCGACATAGAGCGCAGCCCGCTGTCGGAGCAGAAGCTGCTCCGCACGCTGCGCCAGGTGTATGCCAGTCTGCTGCTGAACGGGCCTTTCACGGTAATCGTAGCTCATCACGGTGAGATGATAGGTCTCACCGACAGGATAAGGCTGCGACCGCTCACCGTAGGCACGAAGGGCTCTGTGCTCTATCTCTCTTCGGAGGAAGCATCCATCCGATTGATTTGCCCGGATCTGGACCGGTCCTGGATTCCAGTGGGCGGTGAGCCCGTAGTCGGCAGCTTGCGCGAACCGGTCGTTGCCAGGGAGCTCGCTGTTGCGGGAGGAGCGAGGCCACATGCTGACTAAGAGGATCATTCCCTGCCTCGACGTGACGCAGGGCCGTGTGGTCAAGGGCACGAGCTTCAGTGACCTTCGCGATGCTGGCGATCCAGTGGAGCTCGCTGCATTCTACTACGAGCAGGGGGCCGATGAGTTGGTGTTCCTGGACATAGGGGCAACTCCCGAGGGCCGTGACACGATGGTCGACATTGTCGAGCGTGTGTCGGACAAGGTCTTCATACCGCTCACAGTCGGTGGCGGGCTGCGCAGCATAAGCGATATGCGGCGCATGCTGGAGGCCGGTGCCGACAAGACGGCCATCAATACGGCGGCAGTGCGCAATCCCGGGCTCATCAGCGAAGGGGCAAGGAGGTTCGGCTCGCAATGCATCGTGGTGGCCATCGATGCCAGGAGAATACCGGGCGACGGCACACTCAAGTGGGAGGTTCTGACACATGGCGGGCGGAGTCCCACTGGCATTGATGCTGTGGGATGGGCCACGCAAGCGGTTGGCCTTGGCGCTGGCGAGTTGCTACTCACCAGTTGGGATGCCGATGGCCATCGGAGCGGATACGATCTCGAATTGACCTCTACGATAAGTGAAGCCGTCACAGTCCCGGTCATCGCCAGCGGCGGCGCGGGCAATCTGGAGCACCTGTACCAGGCGCTGGTGATGGGAAAGGCTGACGCTGTTCTGGCAGCAAGCATCTTTCACTATCGAGTCTACTCAGTTGGTGATGCTAAGCGGTACCTGGAAGAGAAGGGAATCCCAGTGAGAATTGGGGATGATGGGACATGAAGACCTTTCTGCCGTCGAGGTTCGTGGTAGATCGGGACCCCGAGCGCTGCATACAGTGTCAGGTGTGCGTAAATCAGTGCAGCTTCGACACGCATTTCTATGATGCTGCCGACGACGAGGTTAGAAGCCGCGAAGAGAACTGCGTTGGCTGCCATCGTTGCGTGCTGTTCTGTCCGACTCGTGCTCTGAATGTGCGGAAGACGCCTCTGGGCTACAGGGACAACTACAACTGGAGCCCCGAGGTGATCGAAGACATCATCAAGCAGGCCGAAACGGGGGGTGTGCTTCTCACCGGCATGGGGAACGACAAG
>Ga0315274_10015531_pt1 | contig 10786 bp, 8 predicted proteins | sample YL17G02_20_MG_FD_203700 | JGI IMG/M metagenome (GOLD analysis project Ga0315274, IMG submission 203700) | Sediment microbial communities from Yellowstone Lake, YNP, Wyoming, USA - YL17G02_20 | ecosystem: Environmental > Aquatic > Freshwater > Lake > Sediment | place: USA: Wyoming | collected...
CTGCGCTCGTCGCATCCTTCACTTACACTCCGACCTCCCCGGTGGCAGGCCAGGCGGTACAATTCACAGACACCTCGACCGGAAGCCCGACTTCCTGGCAATGGAGCTCCGGCGACGGCGCCACCTCGACCTCCCAGAACCCGAGCCATACCTATGCGACGGCCGGATCCTATACGGTAACCTTGACGGTCGGCTATAGCTCCGGCTCCAGGAGTACAAGTCAGACTATTACGGTGTTGCCTCCCCCCGCGCTCACTGCCTCCTTCACTTATAGCCCGTCCTCCCCGGTGGCAGGCCAGGCTATACAGTTTACAGACACCTCGACTGGGAGCCCGACTTCCTGGCTATGGAACTTTGGCGACAGCACGACTTCAACCTCCAAGAATCCTAGCCATACGTATGCGACGGCGGCATCCTATACGGTAACCTTGACGGTTACCAATAGCTCTGCCTCCAAGAGCGTGAGTCAGACGGTTACCGTATCGCCTTCTTCCGCGCTCACCGCGTCCTTCACTTACAGCCCCTCCTCCCCGGTGGCCGGTCAGGTCGTATACTTTACAGACACCTCGACTGGGAGCCCGACTTCTTGGCAATGGAACCTCGGCGACGGCGTGACCTCAGCTACCAGAAACCCGAGCCATGCCTATTCGACGGCCGCATCCTATACGGTGACCTTGACGGTTACCAATAGCTCCGGCTCCAAAAGCGCAAGTCAGACGCTTACCGTGTTGTCGGCGTTTGCGGCATCCTTCACTTATAGCCCTTCCTCGCCTGCTGTAGGGCAGGCGGTGCAGTTCACAGACACCTCAACTGGGAGCCCGACCTCCTGGCAGTGGAATTTTGGCGACAACGCGACAAGCACTATCCGGAACCCGAGCCACACATATGCAGCGGTTGGATCGTACTGGGTGAATCTTATTATAACCAAGGGGTCCGATTCAAAAAGCACGAGTCAAATGATCACTGTAAGACCGCCCGCAACTATTACGGCGGCAAGCCCTTCTTATGCAGATGTCAAGGCGGCGGTTGATTCTGCCGTTTCGGGGGACACTGTTATTGTGCCCGCGGGTTCGGCGACGTGGAATAACCAGCTTGTTATAACGAAAGGAATTTATCTAATCGGGGCTGGTTCTGGTAGCACTTTGATAAAAAGTAGTTATTTCAATACGGATACAAATGCTTATAATTCCGTTAATTTCCTTTTTATTTATCAACCGGCCTCGCCATTATCCAATGAGGCTTTTCGTCTTTCTGGATTCTCTTTTGATTTCGATAATAAATGTTTCGGACTTCTTCTTAAAAATCAAACTACCTATGCTATAAATAAAATACGAATAGATCATAATGCTTTTACAAATGCCAAACAGACAGAGTTGATGATTTACGGAACTATCTATGGAGTAGCAGATAATAATACTTGGTCGAACTGTGCAAAAATGAGCTTTGACGGGATATTCCCGGGAACAAGTACATGGAATAATTGCGCTTATGAATTCGGTTCAGGAAATAATTTTTATTTTGAAGACAATACCTTAAGCCTGATAGATGATGATACCTTTTATCTCGAAGGCGGGGGAAGGGTTTGTTTCAGACACAATACAATAACCCTCGGGGGAATCACGGGTTACTATGGTATTTGGGATGTTCATACGGAAGAACCAGGTGGAACTTTGGCGGCGATGGGGGCAGAGGTTTATAGTAACACAATAACTGCGGCGGGCATAAAAAATCTTACATTGATTGGTCTTCGGTCTGGAAAAAGCCTTGTCTACGACAACGATATAAATAGTTGGGTTCCTGGCGATTTAAGACTTACTGTGTCAGAGGAACATATAGACACAGGTTTTGCACCATCCTCATGTCCCATCAATGGTCAACCGCTTCATGTTTCTGATTCTTATATTTGGTCGAATCGAACGAATAGCTCAACGATATTGGGCAACGCCTATTTTCCGTATGCCGATTCAAGCATAAATTATGGCGGAAATGTCGGCATAGTGCCGAGAGAAAATGTTCAATATTGGAAACAAGTTTCGTCCTTCGACGGCACAGTTGGAGTTGGCGTTGGAACACTTGCTATTCGTCCCGCAACCTGTTCGGTAGGTGTTGGATATTGGGCAACGGATACAAATACACTTTATAGGGCCACGGCAACAAATGTTTGGACGGCATATTATCAACCTTATATTTATCCTCATCCGTTGAGAAGTCTGCTTGCAGGCCAGGCTTCTACTGAGAAACAGTAAGTTACCAAAAAGAAGGCTCTAATTCTTTCAATAAAATTGTTATAAAAAGAATCCTCGAAACTACCTGTTTGAAGAGCTCCATCCAAAATTTTTAAAGGTGTTGTTGAGATTTGCCGTTTATATTATAATCTTCTAAGTTTTTTGGAACTCCGTCAGTTCGTCGATGAGATATTTTAAAAAGAATGCTGCTTCAGGCTCTGTGATTATATTCTTGAACAGGTCTGTAATTTTCCGAAATAATGCTTGGAATAATTCTGGCGTTCTGCCTCGCAGATATCTTGCCATATATTTCAGGCGACATTTGGCCGGAATTTAAGAAATGAAATAATGAGATTCTATACTAGATTTATTCATACTCTGATTCAAATAACGCCAATTTGGTTGGTAGATAAATTTTCGGACTTAACCCCTCTTATTCCTTATTATCATATGGTAAGCAACGAAAGAATAATTCATGTTTGCCATCTATATCCTTATAAAAATGAAAAGCAGTTTATAGATGATATTGATTTCCTTTGCAGCCGATATCAACCTATATCCCTCGTCGATATAATTGACCATATAAAGCACGGTAAGAAGCTGAAAAAAATGAGCTTCCTTCTTACATTCGACGACGGTTATAGCCAAATGTACTCTGTTGTGGCTCCTATATTAGCTAAGAAAGGTATCCCTGCGGTTTTTTTCTTGAATACGGGCTTTATCGACAATAAAGCGCTTAGCTATAAAAACAAAGCGAGCATAATTGTCGAGCATATTATTAACGATGAAACCTCTTTTAACAAAATAAAACATCAACTCTTTTATTTTTTTAATGTCCCTCTGAATGAGCTTACGAATTATATCTTATCAATCAAGTACAAAGAAGCTGGTATTCTTGACTTTATAGCCGAATTGTGCGGTATCAGTTTTGCTGATTATTTAAAATTAAACCGACCTTATCTTAACGGCGCCCAGATTCGCAAAATGATCGATATGGGCTTCTATTTTGGGGCTCACAGTAAGGATCATCCCCTCTATGCAGATCTTAGTTTAGAAGGTCAATTGAATCAGACAATTGAAAGTTTGCGGTTTATAACAAAAGAATTTGAACTTCCTTATTCAATATTCGCCTTTCCACATCATGATTTATCCGTAACTAAAGAATTTTTTTTGGAGATTGAAAACCAAACAGACCTAACCTTTGGAACAGGTCCTATTAAAACAGATTCAGTAACCACCAACTTGCATAGGATAAACTTTGAAAAAACATTGGAGCCTGCGGGAACCAATCTAAAGCGGAGTTTCATCGAAAAAGAAATTTATCGATTGCTTAAAATAGCTATTATCGAAAGAAATTGAACCCAGAGAAAATGTAGCGATAAAAAAACTATTTTAAACACCGATGACCCTATTCTAGAGGACAAGGGCGGCAGGGTTCGTCGGTACAAGAGGTCGCGGGTGGACTGTTCCATTCTCGCTAATGACGCGGTTATCATTTATCACCTGGCCGCGGGGACGGGCACAAAATCGTTTTCAGATGCTTTTCTTAATCCGGCAGTTACGACTCGTAATCTTCCAGAAAAAGAGGTTAAGCTTATTTTGTAGAATGGATAAAACAATAGGAAGAAAACATGTCTAAACTGCTTAAGCTCCGTTGAGTCGGGAAGAAACTGTTGACCATATTTTTTTCTCTCGATAATATGCGATGGGGGCTGGCGTCGGTCAATTCCTGAAGCTGAAACGCAAAGGATAAAAGAGCGGGTTTTTGCCGGTATTTATACTCAGCATACGTAAAAAAAAGGAAAAACCAAGGGCTGGCAGCTCCATAGTCCCCGGGAATCCTAAGGCGGGAAGAACAGGTCGAAAAATAACTTGTCCTCAGTAGATTGAATGCGGAGATAGTCGCGGTTTCCGGCTTAATCTGCGGCAAGATGGATAAGGGGACCGAATAGAGAGGAATCGTTCGGGCAGATTCTGTGCGCCTTTCGCACGTCCAAACGTACGATCATCAGTTCGATAGTCCACGGCATGGCGACAATGAGTCGGGCCATATAGATTCCGATCGCGGCCGTTTTGGCTCATAAAGTTTTATCTAAAGTCGACAGCGTTTTTGCCCTCGTCTATCGGCTGTTCAACTATCGTTGTTTGCATGATCTGGATGTTGGCGAAAAGGGTTGCTTTTCGCCATGAGCTGGATGGCGAGCAATCTTCCTTTGTGGATTTTATTGGCTTCGGTGGTCGTGCGGACCCTGGCTGTGCCTGACTTTGCAGCAGACTTCTTCAAGTTCGTTATATGCGATCTCAAGACTGTCGGGAAAACTACTTCCGCGAGATGCTAGCGATGGTTCTCAGAAAAGCCGGCGTATTCGCCTGTTTTCTACCGGAAGCGGTTGGATACGGGCATCGCAGATCTGCGCCAAGCCGCCGCGGCTAGGGTCAGAGTCGTCGGGATCTGGGTCAAAGGGCATCGGGAGCCCTGATCTGTACCCAAATCAATACCCCTGGATGCTTGGCATTCTTCGTTATCCTCACGGACTAGCCGACATGCCTCTCACGGCAGTTGGATATCCATTATATCAAAAGCATTCCTATGTCCGATTATATCAGAGAATCCAAGGACAGCTTCTGTCCCTGTTAGGGGTCAGTCTTTTCTTCTGGCCCGCCATTCAAAATAATGTCGTAATGAATCTAAAGTTCCTGAGAACTGATCTCTCCGGCGTCGCTTTGGTCTTTCATTTGTTAAGTTCGCTAACAAAAAGGAAACTAAAAATGATCGACTGTTATGCCGCACGGCTGTTGACATCGCAAAGCGGCAAGCGATATATTATCGTCGGTTTGAGAGCGATTCAATGTCCGGAGCGGCTTTTCGAAACGCCGCTAATACGGGAATTTACTTTGTCGTGAAGGAAGAATTTGTATGATCAACTATAAGTTCATCACCAAACACCTTTCGGACAAGCAGAAGTCCGCCATTAAGAAGGTTCTCGGGATGTTTATGTCAATGTGGCCTTCGAGCGCAAGTATTACAGTTCTAGCAATGAAACACGGCACCGATAAATGGACACATGGCTATATTCCGATCTACGAAAAGTACTTCTCTCCACTAAGGCTAAAAAAAATGAACATCCTGGAGATCGGCGTCGGCGGATATAGGGATCCCAAGGCTGGTGGTGAGTCGCTAAGAATGTGGAAAGAATATTTTCCGAATAGCATGATTTATAGCATTGACATCTATGACAAGATTCCGCTCGAGGAGGAACGAATTAAGATTTTTCAAGGGAGTCAGGACGATCCAAGATTTCTAGAGGCGGTTTTTAAGAAAGCGGGATCTTTAGACATTATTATCGATGATGGCAGTCATATGAACGAGCACGTAATTTTCTCGTTCCGAACACTATTCCCGTTGCTAGCTAACAATGGCATTTATGTGATAGAAGATCTTCATACATCCTATATACCCAAATATGGGGGTAGCTACGAAAATTTTGAACATTCGGGAACGTCCGTTGGAATGTTGAAGAAGCAGATTGATGGACTTAACTATCAGTGGATAACGTCTTACGTCCCGACCTACTTGGACCTGAACATTGTCGCTGTGCATTTCTATTCTAAGATGTAAATAGGAATGATCTTCGAAGTCCTGCCTTCGGCTATCATCTAGATGCAGGCGTATCACATTGCCATGGCAAAGACCCAGGATTTAGGTCAAGCGAAGCTTGAATTTTGATAAGTGCCACGGCTTTAGCGGTGGGTATCTACGTGGTTAGAAACAAAGGGGAGCATATCCAATTGCCCAAAATAACGAATCTTCAGTGGCGTATCATGATGAAATAAAAGATAATATATGAAATTATATCGGTACGGAGGTCAGAAACATGAAAGTAAATAAAATTATAAAAAGAATAATTAAAAAGCATAATGTTATCGCAGAAAATGAGTGGGAACATCAATATGTTAGTGGGCGATGGGAATATTTAAATGAACTAAAAGAATTGGCTCGTTACAGCCTGATAATTGGATATTTGAACTTTTTTAAGCCTAGCGGAGCGATTCTTGATGTGGGGTGTGGTGAGGGCTTACTCTTTGAACGGATGTGCTCATGTTCATACACTCAATATGTTGGAATTGATATCTCGGAAACCGCAATTAATAAAGCTATAAAAAAGAAGAACGAGAAATCTTCTTTCCTCAAAACCGGACTTGAAAATTATTCGACCAACATAATGTTCGATGTCATAATATTTAATGAAGTATTATATTATCTTGAAGATCCGATGCGAATATTAAAGCATTATAAGACTTTCTTGAAAGACGATGGAATATTTATTATATCGATGTACAATACAAGAAAGAATATTCAATTATGGAAGAAAATCGATTCAGTTTATATGCTCCAAGACGAAACAAAAATATCAAACAAAATAGGTGTTTCTTGGACATGCAAAGTTTATAAGTAATTCCAGTATTGTCCAGTTAAGAAAATTGAAAAGTCATCCATAATAAAGATAAGACAGAGGATACGGCCTGTTTCGGTCGTAATCGATTTGAACGCGATTTAGTATAATCGGCACTCTTCTGATTCTAAATATCAAGGAGCGACCGATGAACTTGAAGACGGCGCTAAAGAGAGCATGAAAAAGACGAAGTCTGAAGCCGAGTGGACGCCGAAGAGTCCGTGGCCAGTCGCGGTCGCGTCGCTTGCGTCGATGAAAAATGAATTTTTCAGCAGACCCTAAATAACAATCATTTATAACCTTGACAACAACCCGAAGTTATTTTACGATGCTTTATGTATTCACGGGGCTATATCTGGATTTGGTAAAAATTTAGTTAAGCTAAAAATATTGCCTTCAATAATCGCATTAGCTCTTTGCACCGCCTTTGTGCTCTTTCTGCTATACCTCGACCGAAAACAATCACTTCATGTGACCCGAGCCCTATGGTTACCGACAATTTGGCTGCTTTTAACGGCTAGCAAGGGAGCGAGCGGTTGGTTTCATTCATTTCGAGGCGGCCTCGATTCTGGAAGTCCATTAGACCGAACAATTTTAACTGCACTTATGTGTGTAGCTCTATGGATCCTGGTCCGGAGAAAATATGATTGGCGCACCACAATGAAAGAGAATACCTGGTTGATTGTTCTGATTGTTTTTATGCTCGTTAGTATTCTCTGGTCAAACATACCTTACATATCTTTCAAGCGATGGATTAGAGAGTTTCAGGCCGTCCTTATGGCTTTTGTTGTTCAATCTGAACCTTCGCCGCGCGAAGCTATGGAAAGCGTTCTCAGGAGAACAACCTATATACTGGTGCCTTTTTCGCTGCTTCTAGTTAGATATTTCCCCGCGTACGGCCGCGAATATGGCCGTTGGTTTGGTGAAGAACAATGGATAGGTGTCGCCCTGCAAAAGAATAGTTTAGCTCGATTGTGCATCATGGCTATATTTTTTATTATCTGGTCGCAAGTCAAGAGACGGCAAGGCAAGAATCCTCCGGTTTGGAGGTATCAGACCTATGTAGAAATATTTGTCCTGGTTATAGCATTTTGGCTCCTGGGAGGCCCAGGCAGAGATATATTTTATGCGGCAACTGCAATTTATGCGTTGTGTGCGGGACTATTGGCTTTCATAGGATTTCATTTAGCAAAAAAATCTAGAATAAATATGCGAGCCGGTGTTCTAATGACAATATTGGCTGTTATCATTACAATAGGAATTATTTCTATTTTTACAGGAGCATCTAATGCAGGATTATTAGCATCCGTTGCTGGGCGCAGTGCGACGCTGACAGGCAGGACAGAAGTATGGGCAATGCTCTTGCCAATTGTAATGCAACGACCCATCGTAGGAGGAGGCTTTGGGAGCTTTTGGACATCAAGAACAATGGAAGCGACTTTTGGCGTGAACGAAGCGCACAATGGATATTTGGATGTGCTTCTTGGACTTGGTTTTATCGGTATCCTGCTGGTCTCTATGTTCCTCTTGTCATCTTGTAGGAAAGCTCATCGAGAATTAGCTCATGACTTTGATTGGGGCGTCCTTTGGATTTGTTTTCTTATAATCGCGGTAGTTCACAATACGGCCGAATCTTCGATCCATTCGCTAACGTATTATATGACTGCAATTATTTTGTTTTTGACGGTTTCCTCAGCTAACGTCTATTCGTCTAAAGCGCAAATTTAATTGAATTGACCATTGTAGGGCATGACCTCCTCTAAAAAAATGCGTAAAACGACGGTTTCTATTAAATCATGAAAATTCATCCTCTCCATTTTTTTATGATTTTCCCTATCAGATGAGTATAATTACCTTGTTCATTTTTCTGGTATAAAGACATCATCTATTATGTTCCGAAGCAAAAAGTAGAAAAAAAAATATGCTGTTTTCTCGCGATCTTCAGGTTAAGACATTGTTCAGGGAGAAAATATAGTGCAGCTGTCAGTGAGGAACCCGGAAAAAAACGATAAGAAAAATGAAGGTGATTCATATGCCCAAATACTGAAATCTACATTCGTTATGGGAGGAGCATCAGTTGTTAATATATTCTTGGGAATTGTACGCAATAAAGTCATTGCTCTGTTGCTTAACCCATCTGGAATGGGCTTACTGGGAGTCTATCAATCAATAACTAGCTTAACAAGCACTGTTTCTGGTATGGGTATCAATGAAAGTGGCGCAAGGCAAGTAGCGTTATCTTTCGGGACAGGTGATCATTTTAAAATTTCCAGCACGTTTTTATCCTTACGCCGAATAGCTTTTTTCACGGGCATTTGTGGATCATTTTTGCTGCTTTTATCAAGCAAGTGGATTAGCTTATTGACTTTCAGCAATAAAGGGCACACGTTCGATCTAGCGTTACTTTCAGTGACGCTTTTCTTGGGAGCTGTCTCCGGGGGACAGCTCGCACTTATTCAAGGCACGAGACGGATCGACTATCTTGCCAGAATAAATGTTCTGGGTGCTTTTTGGGGAACAATATTAAGTTTACCTATAGTTTTTTTTCTTGGCATGAAGGGCATTGTTTCTTATCTAATAATAATGTCAGCGACAAACATTATCACTTCATGGTGGTATAGTAAAAAAATTAAAATCGTCGCGTCAAAAACGAACTGGCGAAACTCTTTATTAGACGCCAAACCATTGTTGACTCTGGGCACGGCGTTTATGATTGGAAATCTAATAATTGTAAGCGCCCAATATCTCTTGCGTGTTCTAGTTATGCGATATCTCGGATTAGACGCGGCCGGAGAATACCAAGCCGCTGCGATTTTGTCTACTGTTTATGTTGGCATTCTATTCAAAGCGATGGCGACTGATTTCTATCCCCGACTTTCCGCAGCATCTTTAAACGATCAGGAGTGTGGATTTCTTGTTAATAAACAAATTGAAACCGGCTTGTTGCTTGCAGTTCCTGGAATTCTCGCTACATTAACGTTTGCTCCTCTAGTTATTGTCTTATTTTATTCCTCTAAATTCATGCTCGCAGTTGATGTGCTAAGATGGCAAATATTGGGAGTATTCCTGCAGGTCGTTACCTGGCCCTTAGGATATATTCTCCGCGCGAAAGGTGATGGTAGGCTATTTGTCGCGACCGAGATATTCGGTAATTCTGTCTATTTGATACTTGCATGGATCGGAATTAAATATTTCGGTTTGCTAGGGATTGGGGTGGCTTTTTTCGTAACGAATGCTGCTTATTTTATTTTAATCCATAGGATTTCGCGTACCAAATATAGTTTTTCATTTGCTGCCGAGAATATCAACATTATACTAATTTTAGCAGCGGCAACTATAACTACTTTCATAAGCCCATATATCCTCCCAAGATTCTCTATTTTAGTCAACATTTTCATTATAATTATTATAAGCGTTTATTCTTTAAAAGAAATAAAAAGAAGAGTTGGCACTTTAGCAATATTATCTCACTCTTCAAGGCCCAGATCCAATAATTTAAACCATCCCGAATGCAAAAAATAATGTCTCAAAGGCATCATTTATGCATATGTATCTGTACATATAAAAGGCCAAAGCTGCTCGGTAAACTCAAAGGGGATTATTCGTTGGCGAAGATACCCACGAAACATTTTGGCGCCAACGAAGCCTATTTTCATCTGCTTCTCTTTGCCTACAATCTGATCAACTGGTTCAAACGTCTCTGTTTGCCAAAGCGATTTCAGAAAATGACGCTTAAAAGCTTAAGAGCTCAAATGCTTTTTGTTCCGGGCGAACTCATTAGAACAGATAATAAACCAGTCCTAAAATTTCCAGCGAATTTTTGGTATAAAGACCTTATTGAATACGTGGTAGCCGTAAGAACATCGTGAACAGTTTTCTAATGCTTCCAACCGTAAGGACATCGTGAACACTTGAAGGGTCAGGCGATAGGATCAACGACCTTTCCGACGAACGGAAAAGGAAACGTCTTGATGACCTTCCCCTCGTACTTGATGAAAACTCTACGGTGGTACTTCGAGAGCGTCGCCATGACGTATTGTCTTTCCAGTTTCCGGCGGATGAAGTATTCGGCGCCGTTGAACTCGATACAACCGTGGGCATCGACCT
>Ga0315274_10015533_pt1 | contig 10784 bp, 7 predicted proteins | sample YL17G02_20_MG_FD_203700 | JGI IMG/M metagenome (GOLD analysis project Ga0315274, IMG submission 203700) | Sediment microbial communities from Yellowstone Lake, YNP, Wyoming, USA - YL17G02_20 | ecosystem: Environmental > Aquatic > Freshwater > Lake > Sediment | place: USA: Wyoming | collected...
AGGCGTGGCGCTGGGCGGCCAGGCGGCCCGTGTTGACCAGGATGTTGGCGTCCGCGGTGATGCCGGCCACGGCGGCCGCGACGTGGCCGGCCAGGGCGTACATCTTCTCGCGGCGGACGCCGACGGCGGTCGTGTCGAGGAGCTGTGGGGTGCGGGGGTGGGTGTGGTGGTGAAAATGGATGGGGAAAGAAAGAGATGAGCACGGGTCCGGGGAGGCCGGTTTGTGCCCTCTGCGACGCGGCCGAAAGCAACCCGCGCCCCGCCACCCTGAGAGAGCAGGGGCAGGATCCACATCACACACGCACACCAACGCATGCGGCGCCCAGGGCACGCCACCAGGCGGGAAACGCGCTACCCATTCCGCCGACCCCCATTGAAAAAAAAAAGCGCGCTCTCCCCTCCTCTCCTCTCCTACCTTGGAAGTGATGCGCTTCTCGGCAGCCAGGACCACCCCATCCCGGGCCAGGACGCCCACGGCGGCGCCCGCATTGGAGATGGCCTCCATGGCGTACTCGACCTGAGACGGGTGTGGAGCAGAAAGAGGGGGTGAGCGCGTTGCCGTGTCGATCGCTCTGCTGTGCGCTCTCTCTCCCGCCGCGACCGCCGCTCGCTCCCCGCAACACACAGGCACTCATCTATGCCATTCTTGCTCACCTGGTACAGCCGCCCCTCTGGGCTGAAGGTGGTGGTCCGGGAGTCGTAGCGGCGGGCCATGGTGAAGATTGGAAAGATGAAGTGAGAGAGAGAGAGAGCACTCGCGAGAGAGAGTGCACGCTCGGCTCAATATTTTATTCAGCGCTCTTGTTCCGCCCCTAAAGATACCCGGCGCCTCTCCGCCAGGCCCTGGTCGACGGGCTGGACGTCATGCGAGGCGGGCAGGCCGGCGCCCTCCCTGACTCAGCGGGGAGCGGAGCAGCGCCGTCACCGGGCGCATGCGGCTTGTCCGGGATGGCAGTTGCAACCCTCAACGACCCCTGCCCCGACCCCGACCCGTTGTCCTCCCTTGCCGGCAAGTGCGACCGCACCAGCCCGGCCTGCCTTGGCAGCGGCGGGGGCGGCCTCGTGCTGGCCGCCCTGGCTGCCGACCTCCAGGCCCTCATGTCCCGGGCCGAGGCCGAGGCCGGCCCCGCCGCGGCGGCCGCCCTCCTCCAAGCTGCTCTGGCGAGCCTGGCTAGCAGGGCCGGCCTCTGCCTGTCCGCCGCCTCCCCTCGCGGCCACCACCACTCCTTCACCTTTGCCCAGGCGACACCGCCCGCGTCGGCGCTGGCGGGGCGGGCGCTCTGGCGGCGCGCCCTGGCCGCCGCGACCGCGGCCGCCCGCGGCGGCGGCGGCGGCGGAGGGCGGGCGGCAGGCGCGGGCCTGGACCCCTGGGCCTCCACCCGCCTGTGGGCCGGGCTCCCCATGCGCCGGGCTACTCGCCACCGGTATGACGCGGGGCGGGGGGCCTGGACGGTCGACACCGTCTTGGTCAAGCTGGAGGCCGCCCCCTTCGCCGCCGGCGCCATGCGGGAGTGCCGGCGCATGGTCAAGCTGTCGACGTGGGGGTCGGCCTGGGCATCGTGCGACGCTGCCGCCGTACCTGGGGACGGCGGTGCCGCCCCGGCGCCCGCCTCCACCACAGACCCGCTGGGCTGGTCCCGGGCGCCGCCCTTTGTGGCCAAGCGCTACCGGCCCCGCGGCGGCGGCAATGCCAGCACGGCCACGGCCGCCTCCACCTACCTGACGGACGTGCGCTTGCAGATGGACGCCAAACGCTTGGCGGAGGCGTACGACCGCACCGACCCGCCCAAAAAGGTGGACGTCATCGCGGCATGCGCGCTGGAGGTGCACCCTCTGCGCGGGGAGGGCGGCGGCCCGTCCCTGGCGGGGTTCTACGCGGCTGAGAACGCGATTTCAGGTGCGCGATTGAGAGGGGAGGAGAGAGTAGGCGGCCTGTCTTCTCAGATATTTCTCTCTCTCTTGGACACTGTTTCCCTCATTCCATCTCTCTCCCACCACAACCAGGCGAGTACGTGAAGTACAACTCGAATTCGGGGTACGTTGCCGGCGGGGAAGGTGACGGGTGCCCGGCCGACATGCGGGCGGCGTCGGGCAGCGCGACCAGCGCGGCCAGCGCCGCCAGCCGGGCCTCATCATCTTTCGACCCCGCGGCCGCCGCGCGCTTCACTCCGCAAGCTTTCTCGCACTTCACCTTCGAGGCGACGGGTGGGGACCGGATCGTCGTCGACATCCAGGGCGTGGGCGACTACTATACGGACCCTCAGATCCATACCGCTGACGGCGCCGGGTATGGGGCGGGCAACCTGGGCGTGCGCGGGATGGCGCTCTTCCTGCTCACCCACGCGTGCAACCCGCTCTGCCGGCGCCTGGGGCTGCCCCCTTTCCAACGGTGCGACGCGGACGCGGTCGTGGCCGCGGGTGGTGGAGGCGAAGAGGTGGACGACACCGCCGTTGGTGCTGCCGCTGCTGTTGCTGCTGCTACCGCCACAGCCCGCGCCGCCCGGGCCGCGGCCATGTCTCGGGCCCGGACGGGGTTGGACTCCGACGCGGCGGCGGCGGCGGCGGCGGCCGCGTCTGCCACGGCCGTCGTGCCCGTCGGCGGCGGCTCCACCTCATCCCCGCCCTCCCCGCCGTCGGCCGAGGCCGCTGTCGCCGCCGCGTGCGCGGCCCCGTTCCCGCCTTCCCGCCACGCGCGTTTCCACTTTGAAGCCGCGCGAGCCGCCGCGGAGGTTGTGGCCTTGGCGGAGCTGCACCCAGCCAACCTCGTGACCGCCGCCCGGCGGGCGGGCCTCTTCCACCTGCGCCGGGCCGCGGCTGGCGGGTGGCCTCGCGCACTGGGCATCCTCGCCCGGGCGGCGGCGGGCCTCCCCCCTGAATCAGCCCTCATGGCCGGCCTGATCAAGGCCGGCCTGGAAGCCGGCGAGGTGGTGGAGGGCGAGGAGGCAGGCAACCCGGCCGTCGCGGCCGCCCTGGCGGGCGCGGGCGCGCGCGCAGGCATCCGCGAGGCGGCCGCCGTCGCGGCGGCGGCCACGGCTGAGGCCGACCCGGACGCGTCTGCGGATTGGCTGGCTGCTGCACTGGCGCCTCCCGAACCCCGCCCTGCGCTCGCGGCCGCGGCCGCGGACTTGGAGGCCGCAGCGGGAGCTGAGTTCGCGTGCCTTGAGGGCGGCGGGCGGGCGAGGCATGAGCTCCTCTCGGCGGGCGCCCTGCTGGCCGCCGCGCGAGGGGATGCGGCTGCCGCGGTGGCGGCCTATGAAGCCGCGGCGGAGGAGGCAATGTGCGTGGGTGCGGGCAGGGCGGCGGCCCGGTATTTCGAGGCGGCGGCGTGTGTAGAGTAAGTGCATGATCCATGGTCATTTTTTTTCCACCCCATCGCCCCCAGCGTCGCCGCCGCCCGCAGCCCCACCGCCGTGGACGCGGAGGAGGGCGAGGGAGGGGGGCCGCCCCCACCACAACCCATCAGCCGCTCAACCTCAGCGGCCACCGCGCGCGGCCGCCCGGCGGGCCTTGCCCGGCCGTTTGGCCGCCCCACCCCCGCCGCCCTTCTTCCGGCCGCCGCCGCCGCGGCCGCCGCCGCCAAAGCCACCGCCACCGCCAAAGCCACCGCCACCGCCCCCACTGGGGCCCCCCTTTTTGTAGCGGCTCCCCCCGCCGCCTCCCCCGCCCTTGCCCTTGAACCCTTCATCAAAGTTGCCAGGCTTGTATCCCCGCATGTCTGCCGCGCTCGCCGCATCATTCCGCCGCCGCCCGGCATTGGCCCGCCCGCCAAAGCCATACTTGGTGTCGTGGGCGGCGCGCTTGGCCGATGGTTTGCGGGAGGCGGTGGCATCGTACCGCCGCCCCAGCGCCGCCTTGGCGGAGGCGTCCATCAGGTCCAGCGCGGCCGCGCCCGCGTCCATGCCCGCGTCGAACCCGCTCCGCTTGCGGTCTGCCCGCAGCTTGGACACGCCCGCCACGGCGGCCTTGCGCGTCGCCGTCTTCTCCTTCTTCCGCTCCGCCTGGACCTGCTTGGAGAACTGCTTGGCCTCCCGGGCTTTGCGCCGCTCGTCCGCGCCGTCGATCTGGCCCCGCTCCCAGTCCAGCTGGGCCCGCACGCGGCCCATGTGCTCGTCCGACTTCACCATCTCCGCGTAATAGTCGGCGGGGCGGGCCCAGGGGACGCCGGCGGCCGCGGCAGAGGTGGTGGCGGCGCGGGCCGCCGCCAGGGCCTGGGCGTGGAAGGCCAGTTCCCGGGCCAGGTCGTTGTCCGGGTCGGGGACCTGTGAGAGAAATGGGGCGGGGGTTGAGAACGAGACGCGCGAGCGTTTTGTTTTGTTTTGTTTCGTCTCTCTCCGTCTCTCTCCCATCTCTCTTACCTCATCCACGCAGGCCGACGTGATGACCCGCCCCTCCGCCCACGTGGCGCCTGCCGGCCAGGCGATGTCTTCCAGGGCATCCGCCATGGCAGGGGCGTCGTAGATGGGGGCGCGGTCGGCCGGGCGGCCGCCGCCGGCATGTGGCGCGCCGCCCTCCTCCTCGCTCGTCGCCTCCTCGCCGCCGCTATCGGCCTGGCCGGTGGAGGCTTTCAAGGCTTTGATCTGTGTGGGGGTGAGGGTAGATGAGGGCATGGATGCGTGAGATGAGGTGGCGTGAGGGGCCGCTCCCTTTCTTTGGCTAGCCGCCGGGCGTCGGGAGAGAGCAAACGCGTCTCTCTCCCTCCACTTACTTCATCCTCCAGGGACGATGCTTCGGACACGTCTTCCTCGTCGGATAGGTCGGACGAGGACGGAATGGGCGGGGCGGGGGCGTGGCGGACCATTGGGTGAGGCGGGAGGTTTGGGCGTGCGTTCGCCTAGTTTTTTGGGAGAGTATGAAAAGGTCGGTGCATGCGGCCAGACCTGCCAATTCGTTTGTGCTTTTCTCCCTCTCCCGCGCCCGCGCACAGGCACGCTGACGCCCTCTCTGTCCACTCTCAAACCAGCCCGTCTAGCCCAGCGCACTGCTCTTGGTCCTTGGAGCCCGCACACATCCAAAGCCCACGCCCTGACCGCACCCTCCCACTCAAAAAAAAACAATGCCTCTCCTCCAACTCAACCTGGCCCGGCCGCCGCTGTCGACGGCCCGACCTGGCCTCGCCTCCGCCCCGAACACCCCCGCCCGGGCACCTACCACCCCTTCCCGCGCCATGGTCGGCGGGGCGTCGTCACCACCGGACTTAGCGGCGCCAGCGACATCCAGCAGCGACAGCGACAGCAGCGACGCCGCTGCCGCCAACCGCCGGGCCTTGGTTGACCTGACCCGCAAGGTCGGCGCGCTCGGCCGGTCCGGCCGCGCTGCGGAGGCCCTGGACACCGTCGCCGCGGCCGCCCGGGCGGGGCGCGTCACGCCCGACACTCGCCTCGCGACGGCCGTCCTGGACGCGTGCGCGGGGGCGGGGCGGGCGGACCTCGCCCTGGCGGCCTTCGACTCACTCTTTGGCTCCCCCCCGGCCGCCCTCGCCCCCGACGGCCGGGCCTTTGAGGCCCTGGCCCGCGCGTGCGCGTCGTCCGATCCGCCCGCCTGGGCGGACCTGGGAAAGGTCATGGCGTCCATGAGCGCGGCGGGCCACCCGCTGACACCGGCCGTCTTCAACGCGGCCCTGGGGGCGGCCGCCCGCACGCGCGACCTGGACCGGGGCGGCGCCATCATCGCCCAGATGGCGGGCGCGGGCGTGGAGCCGGATGCGGGGACGGTGGAGGCGGTGCGGCAGCGCAAGGCGCTGCGGTCCCTGCTCAAAAAGGCGTTTGGTGGGTGATGCGATGGGGGGAGATGGGGTGTGCGTGTGTGTGCGTGTGTGTGTGTGTTGTTGGTTGGTTCTCATGACCTGTTCTAATGGGGTGTGCTACCACATTCTCTAATCATTTCGGCGGCCCAGGCTTGCCCTTGCCCGCCATCAAGAAGGCCGCCCCGAGGCTGGCCTGGCGCGGGCCCGCAGGCGTGCCCTTGGCCCGCTTCTGGGGTGGTAGGTCGGCCGCGGTGGCGGCGGTGGCGGCGGTGGTGGTGGCCGCACTCCCGCTCCCCCCCCCCCTCCCCGCCTGCGCGGCCACCCAGATGTCCCGCAGGATGCGCCGCTGTTCGGCGACGTCCACGCCCGCGAGCACGAGGTCGTCAGGGTGGGGAGGGGCGTCGCCATCGCTGCCGCCGTCGCATGCTTTCTCCTCCTCCGGGGCGCTGTCGTCGCTGCCGCCGCCGCGTGCTCCCCCGTCCTCCTCCCCTCCTCCCATGCCTGCCCCCCCGGCCAGCGGTGCTGGAGGCGGGCGGGGCTCTTCGCCGGACGCGCCCCCCTCCTTCCCTGCCGCCCCACCACCACCCCTCCCAGCCCGGGCCATGAAGGCCGCCAGGGGGTTGGGCTTTGCAGCGGCGGGGGGTGGTGGCGGCGGCGGCGGGGGCGGCGCCGCGGAAGAAGGGCACCCGCCCGCCGGCCCACCACCACCACTACCACCACCACCTTTTTTTCCGGCGACCAGGAACCGTGTGATCGCCGCCCCGCCCGCCGCGGGCGCGTCCGCAAAGTCGCAGGCCGACAAGGCCAGGCGGTCGCACGGCATCACGCCCGGCCCGGCCTTCGTCAGCAGGGCCAGGGCAGCGCTGGCGACCGTGTCCGCCGGCGGCGACGCCCCTCCCGGCCCGCCGGCTGGCATCCCGCCCCGCACCGACCGTTCCCCGCTCGCGTGGCCCTCGCCCGCCACCCGGTTGGCGACCGCGCGCCAGGTGAGGACCAGGACTCGGGCGCGGCGGCCATCGGCGGCCAGGCGGGAGGCCAGCTCGTCCGCCAGCACGCCGATCCAGCCGGCCAGGACGGCGGGGGCGGCCGAGGCCGTGAACGATTTTGCAGACAGCAGGGATTTGGGGGCGGCCTTCTCGACGACGGGCGAGTCGTCGATGCCGGCCGCCCGGTCCCGCACCGCGCCCGCGCGGGCGGTGTCGCCGCCCAGGGCGGCCACGAGGGACGCGAAGGGCAGGGCCAGGACCTCGCCCACCGTGACGGGGGGTGGTTCGCCGCCGCCGCCACCACCACCGCCACCACCACCGCCGCCACCACCACCGCCACCACCGCCGCCACCATTCTTCCTGCCCGCCAGGACGGCCCCGCCCACCACCTCCCCTAGCTTGCCGCCAAACCCCGGGAGTTTGGACAGGGGCAGCGGCTCGAGGAGGGCGGGCACGCCCCGGGCCGGGATCACGGTCTGGGAGGCCGGCTTCCTGGCGGCGGACCCGACCTTGGCGACCAGCCTGCAGTGTGCGATGCCGGCGCTCGTCCCGTACCCGTGCGCCTCCGCGATTGCGGCCCGCCACCGCGCGGCCAGTGCAGCGCCCGCGGCGAGGCGGGCATCATAGACGGTGGCGCCGGGGTCCAAGGGCGTGGGCCCGACCGTCCAGGCGCCCGGGGCGGCGGCCGCTTCGGATGCCAGGGCGGCCACGGCCACGGCTGGGTTGGCGCTGCTGCTGAGCAGCGCGTCCACCGCCGGCGTCGCGTCCACGTACGCTTCATCGATGGACGCCTTTTCGACGGTGCACTTGGGCCCGGCGGACGCGCGCAGGGTGGCCATCACCGCCCGCGACGCCGCCCGGTAGAGCTCCAGGCATGCCTTCCGCTCCTGTTTCTCGGGCAGGGCGACCGCCGCGCTGTTGCCGCCGGGCCCCGCCGCACGGACGAGCTGGGCGGCCAGCGCGACGGCAGACGCGCCCGATAGCACGCTCCCCGGCGCGACGCCCCCGTCCGCCCCGATGGTGGGGACGTGGACAAGGGTAAGGTCCGGGCAGGCGCCCAGCGCGGCCGGGATGCCCATGAACCGGGACACGCCGCGGGCGCGGGCTGCGTAGGAGACCGCAATCAGGCCGCCCCACTGGCGGACGGCGAGCGGGGCGCTGTCGGGCAGGCCCAGGCGGCGGGCCTCGACGGCCGCGTAGAAGCAGTCCAGGTCCAGGTGGATGATGACGCGGGACGGGTCGGAGGCGGCCGGCCATGGCGTGCGCGGGGTGGCGGAGGTGCTGGCGGCCTGGTGGTGCCCGCGGGCGCCTGTCGTGAGTGGGGAGGTCGACAGAGCGGCGTGCGCGCCGCCGCTGCTCGCCTCCTCGCCGGTGGCGGCACGCATGCGAGTCGCACGTCTGCTCCGGCGGCGTGTATGTATGTGAGGCGTGCCTGCGAGGGCCGGGTGTGTGTCAGGTCGAGGCGGGCGCGGTCAGAGGTGTGTGCTGGCGCCGTGCGGGCGCGTGCATTTGCTCGCCCCACGTCAATCGTGTAATGACGCTCTGCACCTTTTATGGGGCGCGACCAGTGCGCTGAGTGTTGCATGCGTCCCCGCCTTCGCCCCCACACATCTCACCCCCCACACACACACGCTGACCACACATCACCTGCCCCGGCCCCGGGCCCCCCCCCCGCCCCCGCGCGCCGGGGCCCCCCCCCCGGCGCCGCGGGGGGCCGGCCCCCCCCCGCCGCGCCCGCGGCCGCCCCGGCCCCCGCCCCCGAGCGCCGCGTCCCCATCGGCCTCAATGGCCTTCCCCAGGCCGGCAACAGCGAGTCCGAGAAGACCGCCAAGGACCTCGGCCTCAACTTCCTCCACGAGATGGCCCGCTGGGAGGAGCCCGCCCCCGGCGAGTACCCCTGGCCCAAGACGGGCGAGCCCGACCCCTGGGGCAAGCGCCTCGCCGACCTCAAGGCCGACGGCTACACCATCTCCGTCACCCTGGCGAACGTGCACATGGACCAGAAGCACATGCCGGCCTACCTGGGCGGCGCGCCGTTCGACGATCCCCGCGTCCTCGAGCGGTGGGCGGCCTTCCTGACCGCCTTCCTCGAGCGCTACGGCGACTCGATCGACTTCCTCAACATCGGCAACGAGGTGAATAACTATTTCGGCAAGTTCCCGGCCGAGTGGCCCGCCTACGTCAAGTTCATGGCCGTCGGGCGCTCGGTCACGAAGAAACTCAAGCCCAGGATCCGCGTCGGCACGGTCCTGGTGGAGGACGGGCGGGAGAAGTTCTGGGCGTCCATCGCGCCCTTGTGCGACCACCTGGCCGTCACCTACTACGTCCCGTGCAGCATGTTTGGGAAGATGCCGGCGGCCGACGCGCTCGACCCCGAGAAGCCGGGCCACTTTGGCCGCACGCTCGACGCCGCGCTGGCCCTCGCCAAGGACAAGCCCGTCCTCGTCACCGAGATCGGCTGCGCGACGCACCCGTCGCTCGACTCGTCGCCCGCCATCCAGGCCCGGTTCATCGCCGCCCTGTTCGACTGGCTGCAGGCGCGCGGCGGCCGCGTGGCCGGCCTGTCGTGGCTGTCGGAGCGCGACTGGCCCTACGAGGCCACCCGCAAGGCCCTCGCGGGTCAACTCGACGCCGCGCTCCTGAAGCACGAGCCCTTCATGCGGTTCCTCACGTCGCTGGGCCTGCGGGACGAGAACGGCAAGGACAAGCCGGGCTACGCCGCCTTCAAGCAATCCATCGCCCGCTACCGTGCCGCCGACTGATCCTGGCGCGAGCGACGGGCGGCGGTGCCACTCGCGAGCACGTAGGGCGGGTGCTCCCCACCCACGCGGCATCTTGCCTGCGAGAGCCTTCCCCTCGCGCGCCTGTCACCCTGAGGCCCCGCAGGGGCCGAAGGGCCTCGCCGTGGCCGTTGCCGGTCGTAGGGCCGCGCCATGGCGCCGTCAGGCCACGGCACGGCCCGTGGCCGCGCCCGGCCGGCCACCGCAGGACCTACGCGCCCGGTCTGCGCGAGGGATCGCCTGCGTGCAGACACGCACCCTACTTGTTGCGTTTTCTCGAGCGGCCTGCCTTGCCCTTCCGCGCTCTGTGCAAGGCGATCTTGACGGCGTTGGGGGTTACGCCCAGTAGGTGAGCGATTTCGGTATTCGAGAACCCGCAGCCGTTCAGACGCAGGGCCTTCAGCTTCTGGTCTAGGTCACCCATGCTGGAAGCATAAAGAGCCCCTAGCACGAGCCCGATCCTTTCTAGAGAGTCCGCAGCACGTCTGAAATCCGCGTCGTTCATGTCTTCAGCTCCTTACGCAGGAATCTCTCAAACGTGCTCGAATCCGAACACGCCCGGAAGCACCCCTTGAGAGCCTTGGCCCACTTGCGGCGGACCGTTACCCTGTCTACAAGGAAAACGCGCTTGAACAGTTGGCCGTGCTGCTTTCGCGATTTGCCTATGCGGCTCAGTAGTGCGCGCAGGTGAAAATCTGTGTCAATAAGGGAACACCCAATGACAACGAGGATGTCGGCGTCCAGCAACGCCCCATGAGCCTTGGTCCAGAGTTGTTGCCATTGGGCGTGTCCGAAGAACTTGCCGTAGATCGGGGGGATGATCTGGCGGATGTGCCCCTTCATCTCGTTTTTTCTCGGGGCGCTGACCTTGGAGGGCTTCCTGTCAAAGACCCTGGCCAGGTTGCCGAAGGAACCCCGGACATACCAGTTCACGGACCCATGCAACTTCAGGAGGGACACCTTGGCCATATTAGCATCAGGCGGTTTCCTCTGGGGAGCCCATTGGACCTTCCGTTTGCCGCCGGTCAAGCAGTAGCCGACCGCGGGATCCCATCCCCGCCGCACTAGGGCCGAGTCCATCAAGGTATCGTAGTTAAGCGTGATAATCGTGTCCCCAGGGCTGAGCATCTTCGCCAGCCTATCGTAGGCGGTTCCCTTCTCGGACTCTTGGTCCAGAGCCGCGAAGATCCCAAAGGCGAGCCGAAGGAAGTCCTCAATCTCCTGTCGCTCACCCGCACGGGGTTTCCGCCCAGGCCCAGTTCCGTAAATGCCTGG
>Ga0315274_10015534_pt1 | contig 10784 bp, 7 predicted proteins | sample YL17G02_20_MG_FD_203700 | JGI IMG/M metagenome (GOLD analysis project Ga0315274, IMG submission 203700) | Sediment microbial communities from Yellowstone Lake, YNP, Wyoming, USA - YL17G02_20 | ecosystem: Environmental > Aquatic > Freshwater > Lake > Sediment | place: USA: Wyoming | collected...
ATGCACACGCAGTTGGATGCGTGGCATTCGTCGCAGCCGAGGCTGTCTCTTGACGGGAGATTTTTGGGGGCGTCGACAATTTCAAAACTGAACTTTTTGAAAAATTCGGGGATGATCGTGTAGAGATAAATATCTTTTTCGGCGCCACCCAATATTTTTTCAAGGAGAGCCCTTGCCGTTCCATTGTGCCTTTGGCCCTCCACTACGCCTACAGAGGAGAGGAAATAGAATTCTTTGTAGTCGGTAAGGCAGCTGACGCCGGCGATCTTGCCATCTTTTAGAGCGACCCAGAAGTCATCGGGTATTCTCACTGGATGATAAAGATCAAGCGAATTCAGTATCGTGAGGATTTTTTCTGCGTCTTTTTTCTGTGCCTTTCGGATTTTTAACATGATTTATATGGCCGCCGGGATCGGCAGGGTACTGTAAACAATAGCAGGAGGCATTTCAAGTTCAGTCGTATCCGTTTCCTCTTCACCTGATATCAATTCCTCTTCAATCGCATATTCAGAATCAGAATCTATGGAACCTATCTCTTCCGCTTCATGGCTTTCCGGTGCAGGGCTGGTGGTATATTTCCGCGTCGCAAATGACGAGATGGAGTCCTCTTCGCTTAACCTTCGTGCTTCACGACAGACACCTGAATTATATGCCGGCCTGAAAAATGTGGTGGCTTGAGGATCGGAATTCGGTTCAATCACTTTGAATTTTACAAAACCCCGCCGCATATGATCAAAAAACCATACCCTGCCTAAAAGCCCGGTAACAAATAAAAATGCACCTGCGGTCAGGGCCGGAAGGGAGGTCAGGTCCTCTCCGAGAAAAGAAGAGAGACCCACATCCAGAGACAAGCTGGCAACTACGGAGCCCGTCCAAAACGTCGTGATAGGGCCACGGAGTTTTTCCCAGAAAGTCTCCCATTTTCCGGCCAGGGGAAGCGATGTGCGAAATGACCGCCACTCCGAAGTGCCAATAAACTCCCTGAACTGCTCCTCGTTCAGAGCCGAACCGCAGGAGCGATTGACTTCGTGGCGGACATAGCCAAAATTATGCTGATTCACGCGGAAGAGGGAATCAGAAATGGCGTGGGCCATTACAAATCCGCCGACCGCGCTGCCTAGGATGCCGACTGCTACTCTGTCTTTACCGTCCATAATTACAGGCCGATCGCGTGGCGGCCGATTTGAAGCATCTCATCGACGCGCTCCATCGTCGGCGCTTCAGCATAGACGCGGACGAGCGGTTCGGTTCCCGATGCGCGGAAGAGCAGCCAGCTTTCGTCTTCAAACAGGAAATGAATTCCATCCATGGTTTCCCGGTGGATCATCTTGAGGCCGTCAATCGATTTAATATTGAGATCCTTCATCTTCCCGCGGGCAGTTGTGATCTGCTCCAGTGTCAGATGCATATCGATTCTCTTGTATTTCGTCGGGCCCACGTCGCGCTGGAGATCGGCCACAAGCTGGCTCAACGATTTTTTTGTTGAGGCCATCAGTTCCAAAAGCAGGAGGCCTGAAAAGATCCCGTCTCGTTCGGGGATGTGGCGCGGCAGACCGAATCCGCCGCTCTCTTCGCCGCCGATCAGGACACCCGGTTCCTTCATCGCGGGGCTGATATATTTGAAACCCACGGGAACGGTTTTGACCGGCAGGCCGTATTTGTTCCCGAGGCGGTTGATCATCATCGTCGTTGAGATCGATTTTATGATCTTGCCGGTCCACTTTTTGTTTTCGACGCAATGTTTGATAAGAAGCGAGAATATCTCGTGGGTCGTCACGTTACTCCCTTTTTCGTCCACCGCACCGACGCGGTCCGCATCGCCGTCGGTTATGAGGCCGATATCATACTTACCGCCCTTCATCTTCTCGATCAGCTCATTTATGTTGGGCGGGATAGGTTCCGGATTTATGCCGCCGAAGGTCACGTCGGCATTGTTATGGATCTCAAGGACCCCCTGACCAAGAAGGCGGGGGAAGAAACCGGTGCCGGCACCAAAGAGGGGATCGACCAGGATTTTATACCCCTGTTTTTTGATGAGATCGAGGTCGACAAGCTTGCCAAACTGGTTTAAATAGTCTCCATAAGCATTGAATAATTCGAGTTTTTTATTCCCTTTAACCGTGGACGTTTTGGGAGCCTTTGACAGGCCGTCATTTTCTACAATTCTCTCTTCAATGGGCCGGACGTAATCCTCTGAAGCGGCGCCGCCATAGCTCTCTTTGAACTTTATTCCGTTCCACTTTGCCGGATTGTGGCTTGCCGTGACCATGATGCCCGCGGCGCACCCCTTTGTCTTGACGAGCCACGAAACCGTGGGTGTGGGGCAAAACGTTTCGGATAGTATAGTCGGGATATTGTTGCCCAGAAGGACCGAGGCGATGATCTCCGCCGACTCGGGCGACTGGTTCCTGCGGTCGTAACCGATCACGACGGGTTTTCCCGCTTCGGGCATAGTGGTGTATAAATCCGCAAATGACTGGATCACTTTTTTTATGTTTAGAGGGACGAAGTCCTCTCCCACGACGGCGCGCCAGCCGTCGGTGCCGAATTTGATGTGTGTCATGAAATCCTCCCCAATAGATAGTCTGCCATTTCGATTGCGGCTATCATGCCGTCTTCGGACGCGGAGCCGCGCCATGCGATGTCTTCAGCCGTCCCGTGCCCTGGCGAAGTCCTGATGAACGGCAAACCGAGCGTGATATTGACCGATTTTTTGGGGCAGACAATCTTCATGGGTGTCAGCCCCTGATCGTGGTACATCGCCACAATACCGTCAAAGTCGATGTCGCCCGCCCTTGAAAAGACCGCATCGGAGGTCAGAGGCCCAAGACAGGCAATCCCCTCTTTTCTGGCCTTCGCGATCGCGGGGACGATAAGTTCTTCTTCTTCAGATCCCAGGGCGCCGCCTTCTCCCGCGTGCGGGTTAAGGCTCAAGACGGCGATCCGCGGCTCGGGGCAATTGAAAAAGCGGATCAGCGCGTCGTTTGTCATTCGAATGGTCGTGAATATGCGTTGCCTCGTAATACGCGAGGGCACGTCTTCCAGCGCAACGTGGCTCGTGACGAGGCTGATGCGCAGAGATTCGTGTTTCGGCTGATTTGGAGGGCACGAGAACATCATCACTATATCTTTCACGCCCAACGCCTTTGCCAGACGCTCCGTGTGCCCGATGAAAGATGGATCAATCAGCTGGGCGCGGTGCTTGTTTATGGGTGCTGTGACCAGCGCCGCTGTCACACCGTTTTTGACGTCTGCAATCGCCGCATCGAGCGCTAAGAGGGCGGCGCGCGCCGCGTCCGGATCCGATGCGCTGCCGATCGGAGCCGCGATATTCGATGTGATGGCCAGCTGCTTCGGGTCGTATGAAACGCCGGTGAGGTTCGCGGCAGCATCGAGCGCGGTGCGGTCCCCGTAGATGCGCAGCCTAGCGCGCACGTCCGCGGGCAGGACCTTCAGCGCCTTTGCAATCACTTCGGGGCCGATCCCCTTGGGATCGCCCATTGTCACTCCGATTCGAATCATAATCTAGCGAATGTCGACGTATGCCTTCTGCCTTTGGCCTAAAATATAATTGTGCAACAGCTCCTCCACCTTCTCGTCGTAGAGGGCCTCGTAGACGTTGTCCCTTGCCGCCTCGAAAGTTCCGGAACTCCCGCCGAACCTTTCCCTGTTGCGGTCGTAGAAATCGCGCAATTCGCGGTCGGACAATTTTATCTGCGAGCCGATTATCTGGTTCGTGAACTTGACCATGCGTATCTGTTCTGCAATCTGGCGCGTGTACATCTCGTAGCTCACTCCCTTTGCGGCAAGATCCGCACGCAGCTGTTCGAGCGTTATCCTGTTTATGCGGAGCACGTTAGAGATCGCCCGCGCAAGGTCGTTGTCGTCGACGGTGATCTTCGCCTTGTCGATCGCGCTGCGGAGCAGAAGATCATCTATCATCTTATCGAGCACTTCGCGGCGGATCACGTCGGCATCGCGTGTGGCGGTAGGCCGGTTATCCCTCTGATACATCGTCAGTGCAGCGCTCAATTCGGATTCGGTGATTATGTCGCCGTTCACGACAGCGGCGATACGGTCGACGGTTGTCGCCATTGTGTTAGAGAAGCAAAAAAACAAAGAGGCAAGAAGCAAAGAAAAAGCCAATTTTTTATACATTTACGTCCTCCAATACTTTGTCATAAATTGTTATTTTCGCGTTGTCACGCTGCCCCCTGAACCAGCCGTCAAACGCCTTTTCGAGGCGCTTTTCCATGAGAAGCGAACGGATATCCGCCATCGCCTCTTCAAGCGGACGCTGGCGGGGCTGCCTCTTCTCTATGAGGTTGAAGATCTGAAAGCCGTAATCGGTTGCGACCACGCCGCTCGTCTCGCCGGGTTTGAGTTTTCCGCATATCTCGGAGAATATAGGCGGGAACGTCGTCGCGTTGAAAAACCCCAGATCTCCTCCGCGCTTTCTGTCGGGCGAGAGTGAAAATTCCTCCGCCAGCTTCGCAAAATCCTCCCCCTTGGTGATCCGCGAATGGATCTGGTTCGCAAGCTCCTTGTTGTCGACCACGATCTGCCGCGCATGGTACTGCGTCGGCTGGTAAAATTCCTCGCGGTGCTCTTTGTAGTAACCCTGGATCTCCTCGGGAGTTATCGGTATCTTGTCGGCCAGCTCCTTTTTGATGAGCTTTGAGATGATGATGCGCCGGCGCTGCTTTTCCTTCCATGTGTCGTCAACCGTGTCGCGCGCTTTTAGAAGTTCCTTTTTGAGCTCTTCGTCCGACACCGTGATGTCATCCTTTTTTGCGATATTTAGAAGGACCGCCTCCTGTATGAGGCTTTCCAGAACCGCTTTTTTGAGCGCCTGTGAATTCTCCGCGGTCTTTAAAATTATCGGGTCGTATTTTTCCTTTTCGATTCTGATCGAGGCCTTGAGGTCGCCGGCCGTGATCTTATAGCCGTCGACAGTGGCTACGACCGCATTGGAACACGAAGCCAAAAATAAAATTCCAATTAGAAGTGTCATTGCGACCCCGAGCTTGTCGAGGGGGAAGCAATCCCAAGTAATGCCATGAGATTGCTTCGTCGTCCGCCTAAAGCGGACTCCTCGCAATGACTTTCTTGGATGAGCTTGGAATTTCATGTTAAGATGGCTGGCTAACACAGGAAGCAAGCCTACTCAAGAAGTTTTTGGCCTCATTTATAACGTTTTCAGGGCCTTCCACGCCCGCCGTTATATAAAGGATGCGGTCTGGGGGGCGCAGCTTGAAGTGGCCGCCTTCTTTTTCGACGAGCTCCGCAACACGCTGTAAATCCAGAGGGTTAGAAGGATCCATCTGGCAGGCGAATGTCATGCCCTCAAAAGAGAGCCGGCGGATCTTCAGAGACTTCGCCAAGACCTTGATTTCCATAACGCCGACGAGATTTTTCGCCTCCTCCGGAAGGGCCCCGAAGCGGTCCGCTATTTCCTGCCCGAGATCTTTGACCTCGTCCACGGTTTCGCGCGTTGCCAGACGCCTGTAGATGTCTATGCGCGTTCCCGCATCAGTGATGTATGATTCCGGGAAGAAAGCGGATATGGAAAGATGCAGCTCCGGATCGATCTCCTCCTCCACCTTTTTGCCTTGCAGCTTTTTTATCTCGCGGTTCAAGAGCTTCGTGTACATCTCATAGCCGATAGCCGCCACATGGCCCGACTGCGCGCGGCCCAGAATGTTTCCGGAGCCCCTGATTTCAAGATCGTGCATCGCGATCTGGAATCCGCTTCCCAGTTCCGTGAAGCGCTGCAGGACCGTGAGGCGTTTTTTCGCGATGGGGCTTATGGAACCGTCGGCCGGAATCAGCAGATAAGCAAACGCGCGGACGTTCGAGCGCCCGACACGGCCGCGTATCTGATAGAGCTGCGCCAGCCCGAACGTGTCGGCGCGGTTCACGATGATGGTGTTCGCAGAAGGTATATCGAGGCCCGATTCGATGATCGACGTCGTCAGAAGCACATCGCACTTTTTTGTGAGAAAGCGGGTCATGACGTCTTCAAGGTCGCGTTCGTGCATCTGTCCGTGGGCCACGGCGATCAACGCCTCGGGGACGAGTTTTGTCAGATGCTCCTCCATCGATTTTATCGTCTCGACGCGATTGTGGACAAAGAATATCTGCCCGCCGCGCGCGATTTCATTGATGACCGCATGGCGGATCACGCCGTCGTCAAACGGAACGATGTGCGTGGAGATCGAGAGGCGGTCCACGGGCGGCGTGTCGATGACGCTTATGTCACGGATACCCGTGAGCGAAAGATGGAGAGTGCGCGGTATCGGCGTTGCGGTGAGCGTCAGGCAATCGACCGTGGCGCGGAGCTTTCTGATCCTCTCTTTATGCGCGACGCCGAAGCGGTGCTCCTCGTCGATGACCAGAAGCCCCAGATCCCTGAAGGCGACGTCTTTTTGAAGGAGGCGATGGGTGCCGATGATTATGTCTATCGTCCCGTGCTTCATCTCGTCGATTATCGCGGCCTGCTCCTTTTTCGTGCGGAAGCGCGAGAGCATTTCGATGCGCACGGGCGTATTTTCAAAACGCCTGGTGAAGGATTCGAAGTGCTGGAGGGCAAGGAGTGTCGTGGGCACTAGCACTGCGGTTTGCTTGCCGGCCATCGCAGCCTTGAAGGCCGCGCGCATCGCGACCTCCGTTTTTCCGTAACCCACGTCGCCGCAGATGAGCCTGTCCATCGGGCGTTCGATCTCCATGTCGCGCGTCACGTCGTCGATTGCCCGCTCCTGATCGGCGGTCTCGTCGTAGGGAAACGCGGCGGCAAACTCTTCATAGACCGTATCCGCGGAGGGGAAGGGATGGCCCGGATAGACCTCGCGCTCCGCGTAGATTTTCAAAAGCTCCTTGGCGATCGTCAGTATGTCGTGCCTTGCCTTTTTGTTTGCAGTCTCCCATCGCATGCCGCCTAAGCGGTCCAGAAATGGAGGGGCGTCTCCGGGCCCGACGTATCGCTGCAGGAGATTCAGGCGATACACGGGCAGATAAAGTTTGTCGCCGCCCAGATATTCCAATAACAGAAAGTCGTTGTTTATCTCCCGGATAGCGAGATTCTTGAGGCCGACATACCTGCCGATGCCGTGGTGCTCATGGACGAGATGGTCCCCTTCAGCGAGCTCCGAAAATGCAGTGAAATGTTCGATCGGCGGGCGCGCCTTGGGTTTCTTTATGACCTTCAAGCCGAAGATCTCGCCGTCGGTGATGATCGAAATTTTTTCATCGGGCCATCTGAAACCGGCCGACAGACGCGCAAGTTTCAAACGAAAAGCCGCGGAGGTCATCTCCCTTAGCTGATCGAACGGGGCGTCAAACTCGGAAAGTGAGAGGCCGTGCCATCGGAAAAGATCGCGGAGCCTGTCGGCCTGAACCTTCGTGTGACACGTGAGAACAATATGTTCGCCGCCCGACTGGCGCTCTTTGAGCAGATCGATCACGGGCACGAGCGGGTCCTGATCTTTGATGTGGCCCTCCATCCGGGGCTTCAGATCCGCGTTGCCGAATGTCTCCACGATAATGGGAGACGCACTCAATGTATTCCACGACATCTTCTGAAAACGCGAAATGATTCCGCCCAACTTTTCATAAGTCAGATAGAGGCGGTCCGTGGGGATCAGCCGCTCGAGGCTCGTCGTGTGCGCCGCAAGGTCTTCAATCGAAGCAAGATGCCGCTTTGCCGCATGCAGGACGGCGTCCGGATCATCAAAGATTATGAGCGTGTCGGCGGGCAGGTAATCGATGAGACTCGCAGTGGCTCCGTGGAAGAGCGGCATGAATGTCTCTATGCCGGCGAACGCGATGCGCTCGTTTAACATCTCCAGCAGGCGCCGCTTTTCGCCGACTGGGAAATCCCTCTCCTCGGCAAGTTTGATTATTGTATTTGCGGCGAGGCGGCACGCCTCTCTTGAAAAAGGGACGTCGCGCACGGGGATGATCATTACCTCTTTGATCTCGCCCTCCGATCTTTGCGTCGCAGGATCGAACTTTCTGATCTGGATGATCTTGTCTCCTTCGAGCTCGATGCGGGCCGGATCGTCTATAGCCGGAGTCCAGATATCCATGATGCCGCCGCGGACCGCAAATTCCCCCTCGTCCTCCACCACACCGGTATCCGCGTAACCGATTTCCGAAAACCACGACAAAAGATCGTCCCGGTCTATCTGCTCGCCGGCGCGAAGAATGCGCGCCGAGTTTGCGATGAAGATCTTCGGCGGGAGGAGGCGAAGACACGCGGCGACGGGCGCGATGATGACTTTTTGACGGCCGTGCGCGAGCTCAAAGAGTAAGTTTATGCGGTCCGCCCACATCCGGTGTTCCGGCGAAAGCTGCGAGTAGGGCAGAACGTCGGGCGCCGGAAATAATATTAGGCGGTCCCTATGATCCGGCTTCCAGAAGACGTTCGCATCCTCAAAAAAATCCTTGGCGCGATCGGGAGAGGAAACGATGACGAGCATGGCGCGCGCCGGATTTTTTTCGTGGATTTTCGATGCAAGATAGACGGATGACGAGCCCGCAAGTCCTGTGACGTCTATTTGCGGGTTGCCCTTTTCAATTTCGCCCAGAATATCGGAAACCTGCGCGGGCATATTCCGATTCTTAGGCTAGAGATGCGAGAAAAGCAAGCAAAGCAAACAAAGCAAACATGGCAATATAGTCTCCCTTATGCGACCCGAACATTTGCGAATTTCCTTTCGGGGAAGAGGGTGTTGGAGCTGCGCGCCTCCCTTCGTCTACTCGTCGCGAAAATTTTGCTGGATTTCAAAAGCGAATTAGGTGTCTTACCTCCGTCAGCCCCTAATTCGCGAAACCAGTCAAAATTTTCACTCCTCATACGACTGCGGTCGTCTCCGTTATAACCTTTTTTAAAACCGGGCTGACACTGCGCTTTATGCTCCAACACCCTCATCCCCTACGAAAATTCGCAAACGTTCGGATCTTAAGGCCGACGGTGATGTTGCGGATGGCGTGGGGGTCAAGTGTCGCAGGGCGACTTGCGTAGAGAGCCGTTTTTGTCGGCGAAGAGTTGCCGGTCGCGAGGGAGAGAACCGTGTCTCGCGCGACGCCGACAGTTGTTTGAGCCCGTGAAAGCCCAAAGGGACCTTTGTGAATTCTCTTTTAGGCTTTCGCGGGCGAGTTCTGGAGGCGAGGCAACTCGAGTCCGATACAAAAACGTGCGAACGGAGCACCGGAGCCATGCGACACTTGCCTCCATGCCATTCGCAGGATAGTCGCATAACGGACATTGTGTTGGGCTGATTTTGTCACAATGTGCACTAGCACAAGGCAGGCAAGGGTTGTGCTTTATGGAAAAGAAGCGTAAAATTAAATGTAATTGAAGGGTTTTTCGAGTCACGAGTCACGAGTCACGAGTCACGGTCTTTAAAGGGGGAAAAATGGGGCAGCAACAAGGCCCGCAGCCGGTCACGCAGCAAGTTTCCTCCGAAGACCGGGCGGCCAGATTCACGACGCTCATCAATCTGATCGAGACGCATGCGCCGCAGGAGCAGATCTTCCAGGCGCAGCAGGCGGTGGCCGAATCCATAGGAGGCGACCAGTTTCAGGTGATCCAGATGCTGCCGCAGTTCATGCAGGCGGCAAAGAAGATGCTGGACGCCGCGACCGTCTATGAACACTTCAGGCTCCCTGGCCGCGAACGCATCGTCCACGACAACAGGGAAGGGGGAAAGCCCGAGAAGGCCGAAGGGAAAGAGTCCGCAAGGGGCGGGGCGCTTGAACTGGAAATCCAAGACGGAAAAGTCGTCAAACAAAAGGAGAAGTCATACGAAAATTATCTGGGCGACCGCATGGGCCAAAGCGTGATGGTGGAGCACGAAGAGGCGGGGGCGAGGATCGGAAGGCTCCTTTCTGCGTTTGAGCAGATGGTCGTGGCGCGCTTCGAAGGGGGGCGCGAAGTCGCAACGGAGAGCGCCGACGGGAAGGCGAAATTTCTGGCCAAGACGGAGGCGCAGTGGAAAGAGTTTTTCTCCAAATTCATCGACCGCATCGTCGCCAAAAAAATTTCGGCCGAAGATATCCGTGAATTTCTCTTCCGCGGAGTCATACCGAAGGGAAACAAAGGGATCGTGATATCCGATATGGTATTGAACGACGGGAGAATAGAGAAGTTCATAAGATTCAGCGTCATTGCGGACGCGCTTGCAAGGCTTAGGGCGATGACGCCGGGAGACGTGATCGGCCGCGAGAAACTTGCGGGCATGCTGGGAGAGGAATTTTTATACCTCGCACTGGCGGTCGCGAGGGGGAAAGATATGGCGACGTCGCCTCTTCCGGCGGCGGGAAAATTCATGCTGGGCTCCACCGAAGAGAAGGCGGCGCAGGAGCTGGGCATCGCGATCGGAGGGCAGCAGGCGGGGAAGGGAGCTCACGTCCGCGGGCGCGGAAGGCGTTCGCCGTTCACCGGACTATTCGACGACAGAGAAGGGGAGCCGGAAGATCTTCCGTATCAATTCATACCATGGTGGCACTGGTCCAACCTGAAAAGACCCACCAAATCGCGATGGGCGACCATCGTGTTCTATATATCGCTGCTGGCAATTTCACTCATGGGAATCGGAGTGCTGACCTATCGTCTACTCTCCGGCGGATTATAATTTTGTCATTCTGAGCTGGAGGCGAAGAATCCCAGATGATGATCTGCAAATTTCCTGCGGGAACGCGGGGTTTGGAGCTGCGCCACTCCCTCCGGCTACTCGTCGTGAAAATTTTGCTGGATTTCAAAAGCGAATTAGGTGTCTTGC
>Ga0315274_10015536_pt1 | contig 10784 bp, 8 predicted proteins | sample YL17G02_20_MG_FD_203700 | JGI IMG/M metagenome (GOLD analysis project Ga0315274, IMG submission 203700) | Sediment microbial communities from Yellowstone Lake, YNP, Wyoming, USA - YL17G02_20 | ecosystem: Environmental > Aquatic > Freshwater > Lake > Sediment | place: USA: Wyoming | collected...
CCAATCACCATTGCTATCCCGATCAAACCCCCCAGGTAAAGCCACCACGCACGAGGTTTTGCGGTTGCTTTACTGGCCAGTTTTATCTCTGCTTCTTTTTCTTTTTTCTTTTCTTCACGAACCTCTTTTTCTTTCACAACCGGTATTTCTGGTTTAATTTCAGCTTGCCGGCCAAGGTTGGTTAGTATAGTATCTGCTAAAAATTTTATGTGTTTTTCCAGCGGTGGGGTCATTGCATCCAGCCAGTGGGTGCGGCCTATGTAATACTTTAGCGCCTTGGATGGTTCAACATTTTCGATGCGGAAGGGGATAACGATGATGCCCTGGTCAAAGGCCTGATTAAGTTCATTCAGGATATGTTCTGACGCATTGGTACTTGCGGACCAGATGAGAACAAAGACTTTACAATTATCAATGGCATCAATGATGGATTCGGCGAAATTCATCCCTGCTGGCACATCCCGCGGGGCTATCCAGACGCGAATTTTGTTATCTTCCAGTTTGGCACAGACAGCATCCGCGATGACCTTATCCTTGTTAGGGTAGCTGATGAAAACATCATGCGACATAATTCACTCTCTTCACTTATCCATCAGGAAAGTTATCAAAACTCACATTGACCTGTTCCTGATTTAGGGAAGTTGGTTGATGCGGTCCCTCTATACAGATGCCTGCATGTATCCAGGCGAGGGGTTTCCTGGATTTGCGTGCCAGATTCACAACCTCACCTGTTCCACCTTGTCCCTTGGTTTCAAATCCATCCCACACCGCCAGCAATATATCACATTGGTCAAGTATATATGTTCCGGCAGACAGGTACGCCAGCTTACGAGTCCTAGCGGGAGGTAAAACTTTTACTTGTCTGGCTTTCTTTAAAAGTGTATCAAATTCTCTTTTCGACGCATCTGAAGCGAAATCCCGAATGTACTTTCCCTCAGGAAGCGGAAGCACGGCAAATAATTCCCTATCGGGTTGCTGCAGGACCATCTCTGCCACCATTCGGTCAGCACCTTCCGCCAGGGAGGAAAGACAAACCATGCGCTGGTCAGGAAAATGTGCCCTGATTTGGTTCAATGCTCGGTCAATTCCCTGTCTGACCTTCTTCTCCCCGATCAAAACGCGATGACCAGTGACCCCAACGACGATGGCCGGGCGGTTTTGCCAACCTGCCACCTTATACTTTCTCAATGGCATACCCCGCCCTGGCCAGAATGGCGGGGATGCCGCGCACCATGGCACGGTCTTTTTCCTTCTCTGCTTCTGGCAATTCTTTCCACTCACGGATGGCGGAATGCAATTTCTTGGCTTTATCAGTTTTGGAGCCATATTTCCAGCCAGCCGCCTGCTTCTGGCGCATCCAGCGTTCATGTTCCATTTGTGCCAGCAATTCCAGCGCGTCGCCCGGAAAACCGAAAGGCTGTTCATTGCTGCGGGCAGGGCGCATGATGTAACCCACGCAGCTCAACTTGGAAGCAATATCGCGCACGTTGCTGCGGTTCTGTTCCTTTTCATCTTCCGGCAATTGATCATAGGCAAGAAGTGAACTGTGGGTCTTATCCTTATCATTGGAAACTGGTCCATAGCGATATCCTTTGGTTTTCAGGCCTTCACAAAAAATCTCGTGGGCAGCCGAAGCAAGTTTCTCCAGCAATTCGCCATCCAATTCAATTTGCTGGACTAAGGCCAGAAAGTCACGCGCATCCACGTGCAGTTCCAGCTGATCCTCAGGTGGCAGACTGGAGCGCTCAAAAGTGGATTTGCCGGTCAGGGTGCTCATGGCCAGGATGGATTCCATCGAGCGCACGCCATGTTTGTATTGATGAGTCTTAAGCAAGCCACTCAGCACCCCCAAGTCGATTTTCACTTTTTTATTTTGAATTATGCCAGGCACATTGCGCTCAATTAGAGAACGCAGGGTGATCGCCCGTCGCAGAATGAAATATGGGTCACTTCCATTGGTTTCAATAGGATTAGGTCCTAGGACATTCAAAAATCCTTTCAAACGGCTGGTGAAATCCGGCAGTTTAACTAACCGCTTTTTCTCGTCTCCAAGGGTTGCTCCAAATTCTTCCATGGAGTGGCTGGTACCGCCGGCGAAGACAAATATACTGCGTCCGATGGGATGCATGATCTGCCCTTGCTGGAAAGCGCCATCCTGCATTGGCGCCAGGAAGTAGCGCATCCAACCCAGAGGTTGGTCTTTAAAGGCTGTATCAAACTCATCCCAGAATACCAGCGGGATTTTGCCCGAAAGGCCAGCGTCCCGAACCTGGTGCAGGGCGTCCAGCAGGTCATCTGTTCCGCCGAACTGGGAGAGGTTGAAATTAAGCACGGCGATCTCGCCCAGGATGGATATGGCCAGCTGCTCCACGCCGAAGGATTTGCCCGACCCGGGTGGGCCGAACACCGCGATGGATAAGGGGCGTTTCTGTGCGGTCTGACAATATTCCAGGATCAGACGCTGAATGCTGTGCAGGGCTTCAATCTCGCGCCGGTCCACAGTAACCAGGGCACCAAACCTCCCGACGGGCACATCGCGAAGCGCAGATTCAAAACCCTCCAGTACGATCTGGCGGGCGACGCTATCCAATTTATCGGTATAGCGCTCCTCAAGAATTGCCCAATAGCCGCGCTTGAGCGGCGGTGGTTCACTGGGGCGCGCTTCAAGCAGATAACGGGTAGGATCTTGTATGGCGACCACCGACATTGGGAAATTCTCTTTATTTATCTCTTGAGTAATGTGCTCCGTCGGAAAGCGCAAAGTTGCCTGCGGAGGTGGAGCGCCGCGCACACCATATCCTTCGGTGTGCAATGCGCGCATGGCGGCAACTCCGCGCTGGACGCCGCCATTGAAATCTGGCTCTTTAGGATTGAGCATGATCAGGCGTGCCACGGCCGCGGTCAGGCAGGTGGTGTAACCAATCATTTGCCCTGGATACTGGCGCTCAAAATCGCCTTCCATGATCAATGGATCGAAGAAGAGGGAAGCGGACGCCCGTTTATCTTTCCAGGAGAGCAATATTACCCCGGCAGTGTAAAAGGAAATGATCACACAGGCGCAACGCGAGAGGGCATTCACCTGGGGATTATGAGTTAGTTCCCAGACCACATCCTGGGCGGTGCGTTCCCATGAGATCTGGCGGCTGATCTGCACCGCGGTGCGACGCAGGTCATCGATGGTGGTGATAACAATCAATCGATCTGAATGAGTGCTGATCAACTCCTGCCATAATTTGCCCTGGGCGACCGGTTGAGGCATTTTCAGAACAATCCAGGGCTGCTGTCCTTTGGTACTGAGCGCCCGCGGCCAAAGCTCGTGCTGCTCACGGAAACCCAGGTTGGCATCATCCAGCACCAGTAGGTTGGCGTTGGGGTCATCATCCACTACCTGCTGCCAGTTATATTGATCAGGAGAAGCAGACAAAGCGCAATCAAGGCCCAGGAAATGGTCCACCCGCCAGGCAGATTTTTCCTTATCCAAAGGCGGTTTTTCACCATATTTATGTGGCGCCCACATGGCATAGGAGTGGGCAAAGCGGTGGTCACAAGGGGAAATTTCCTGCCGAGGAGCTCCGTTCTGGCGGATTTCAAACCTGGCATCATGTGGCAAAGTCGTAGCGATGGCGGTCATCAGGTCAGCCAGCATGGCGGCTCCGCCGCGCTGCCAATAAGCGCGGGAGCAGGGTTCCAAATTCCAGTTGAGAGTGCCGCCTTTAACACCCTGGGAAGTGGCGATATTCCAATCCATAGTCACGTCACCGGTGACAATTGCTACCTTTGAGTGTTTCCTTTTTTCAGTCATGCCCGCCCTCCATTGTGACCCGACTTCCATTCTCTGTTTATTAATACAACCGCTTCATTTTAAAAATAAAGCAAATCTCATGAGGAATTACAAGTTGAATCTATAAAGGGATCAGTGTTCAACCTATCCATTGTGTCCTTATTGTATACCATGTCTACACAAATCTCACTCGTATTAGGATAGGCGACCCCATAATCCTCGGTCTAAACACTCCTGGGGATGGTGGCTCGATTGCAGCCCAGGCATCTCTATCTTAAACCCTCTCCCGAGGCGGGAGAGTTTAGGTGAGATTGTTGTAGCCCAAGCATTCCTGCCTGGGGTTAAAGTCTGTCATCCTGAGCCGAAGGCAAAGGATCTCGTGATAGCCCACAGACATTCCTGGCGATGCACGCTTATCGGCTCTGGTCGGCTGACTTCCACCACAGATAGGTTGCGACCATCCCGGCCAGACCGGTCAGAAATACAATCCAATAGCTAATGGGTGCGAGGGAGCTTTTTGCCTGTGCATATAACCCTGGAATTGCCCAGGGGAAATATTTGCCCCATCCAAGTATCATCGCCAGGTTTGTCGTCATCAATGTGAGTACCGCCACTCCCATAGGTAGCAGGTAACCCCGCCCCATGCTGGCGATAAGTGCAAATGGCATGATGACCGCAACAGTCATACCGGCAGTTATCATAATGAGGCCAAAGCCTTGAAAAATACCATTCGTCGAGTATTCCGGGATTTTAATTATCGCTCCCATGATTAAGCCGGCAATGAGAATAACCAGTGTCATTAATACAGACCAGACCGCCACCAAAATGAATTTTGCCAGGAGTATGCCTGAACGTTTAACTGGCACTGCAAGCAAATCCTTCAGAGTACCATCGGTAAATTCACGGCCAAATACCCAGCTGATGATCAGGACAAATAGAAAGAATCCGCCCGCTGCTATTAACTGGCCATACAACCCCAGGTAAGATGGCCAATCTGTTGCGGCGAATGCCATGAGATCCGCTTTGGCGCTGACCACGCCAAGCTTTTGTGAGATCTCCGGATTCTTGGAAACGAAAATTAAAAAAGCGATTCCGAAAGGTATAAACAGGGATCCCAGGGCAGTCCACAGGGGTATTCTGGAGCAGATTGCTTTTCGAAACTCTATCCAAATCATGTCTGAAAGGTCATTCATTTTGCAGTCCTCCATCCATCCCAACCAGCCTGAGGAAATACTGCTCCAGCTCCTCTTCCTCAACCATCAACTGCAAGGGTGGAACACCAACCTGAACCAGCAGGCTGGCGATATCATCAGGATGTTCAATAGCCGCCGAACTTTTTATCTCGATGGAACCATCCGGGATGATTTCAGCAGGATGTCCCGCTGCGATCAGCCTTAAACGGGCTGCCTCCAAATCGCGTGTACGCAATAAAAGCCGCCTTTGCCGGTTTCTTTGCAGTTCATCAATACTTAGTTCCTTAAGTAGACGGCCTTTGTGGATGATCCCGACTCGCCGGGCAAGTCGGGAAACTTCGGCAAGAATATGGCTTGACATGAAGACTGTGACACCTTGTTCACGGGTCATCTTAAGCAGGAAATCACGTATCTCGACGATCCCGGCTGGATCCAGACCGTTGGCTGGCTCGTCCAAAATGAGCAGTTTGGGATGGTGCAGCAGAGACTTGGCCAGCCCCAGGCGTTGCGCGTTGCCATGCGAGAGATTCCCTGCCCGACGGTTGGCGTATTCTGCCAGGCCCAGGCGCTCGATGATCTTGCCGATAGCATTGGGCGGGGTACCAGGGTGCAGGCGGCGGGCAACCTCCAGGTTTTCATAAACCGTCAATTCCGGATAGGCATGCGGCGTCTCCACCATGTACCCGACCGATGCCCAAGGTTCCTGGTTGCCAAGCTGGATCCGGGTTTGCAGGACGCGGGCAGTACCGGAAGTGGGTTTGATCATCCCCAGCAGCATGCGAATGGTGGTCGTTTTTCCCGCGCCGTTCAGCCCCAGGAAAGCGTATATCTCGCCTTCGGCCACTTGTAAGGAGAGGTTATCGACGGCGGTCACGTCCCCATAATGTTTCACCAGATTCTGTGTTTCAATCGCCAGGTTCATTTTAGTGTCCTCTATCAGGCTTCGGAGAATGGAACGGGTTTGATTTTACGCCTGAATCATACCTTCGCAAATCATATCCCGGATATCTCTATCTTAAACCCTCTCCCGCCTGCGGGAGAGGGCTAGGACTATTGCACATCGCGAAGCACTATAGTCCAGAGTTTTTTTACGCGGGGTCAAGTATGGAGAGCGTCTTTCGCGCCTGCCCAGAGCAAAGTATGGGGTGGGGTGGTGGTGAGGGTACTTATTGTAAAATAACCTCATACTCAACAGGAGCCAAAATGAGCAATAAAAGAATGCCGGTGTTATTCGTCGGACACGGCAACCCGATGAACGCGATTGAAGATAACGAATTTTCGCGGGGCTGGCATGAGGTGGGCAAATCCTTAACCAGGCCGAAAGCCATCCTGTGCGTCTCCGCCCACTGGGAAACCTGGGGCACGCTGGTCACCGCCATGGAAAAACCCAAGACAATTCATGATTTTGGCGGCTTTCCGCCCGAACTCTACGTGGCGCGCTACCCCGCCCCCGGCAGTCCCTGGCTGGCGAATGAGGTGAAAAAGCTGGTGCGCTCGGTTGAGGTGGGTCTGGACGCCGATTGGGGGCTGGATCATGGCTGCTGGAGCGTGTTGAAGCAGATGTATCCCTCCGCGGATATCCCCGTAGCACAGCTCAGCCTGGATTACACCCAACAGGGCATTGCCCATTACAACCTCGCCAAAGAACTGGCGCCCCTGCGCGATCAGGGCGTGCTCATTATTGGCAGCGGCAATATGGTTCACAATCTGCGGCGTGTGGTTATCCCCGGTAACGATTTCAGCAACTTCAACCAGCCCTTCGCTTTGGAATGGGCGAAGGAAGCCGACGCGATCTTTAAAAAGCTCATCAACTCCGGGCGCTTTGAGGAACTCGCCGATTACCACGCGCTGGGTGAAGCCGTGCAGCTGGCAGTGCCCACGCCTGAACATTACTTCCCAATGCTTTACGCGCTGGGTCTGAGGACCGAAAAAGAGACCATCACCTATTTCAACGACAAGCCGCTGGCTGGCTCGTTGACCATGACGTCATTGTTAATTCATTAATTTCAATTTTTATTCAGGGAAGTTGCTTAAGTCTGATAAAATTTCAAATTAATGAAACTTTTTTATAATTTTTTTACTTACTTTCTTCAAAGTCCTGATCCATCGACTCTTGACAACATCTTCAAAATTTGGTAATATGTGTTTATCACGATGAGAGGGCACACCTAAGGTACGTCCGAAGGTTACTCCCTCTTTTTATTTTGTGGCATTCCTTTCTTCAAGTTTCCCCTTTAGATCAGAAATAAATTCAATATAGTGTCTAAATTCTTTAAGTAGTGATGAGTAACTATATTTATTTGGAATTAGAATATGCTTCAATTTGTTTTGGTTAATTAAATATTTAATCAGGCAATGATAATCTCCATCCCCGGCAACAATAATTGCTTTATCAAAATTTGATAATTCGATCATGGTTTGAAGAACTAATTCTGCATCAATATTCCCTTTTGTACCTGTTCCATGATCACCATCTGAAAAGTCAATCGTGGGCTTATAAACCATTGAATACCCGGATCTTTCCAGATATTCATATAAACCTTCATTCCCTTTTTTCTTTCCAATAAACAAGAATGCTTTGGAAACCCTGTATTTATCTTTTAGGTAAATAAAAAATCTTTTATAATCTAATTTCCAACCAGAATAAATTACTTTGCCTGTTATTTTATTTTTCTGATCATTCCTGATTGATAAATTTAAATTCTGGCTATCAATGAATGCATAAATAACTGGTCTGTTTTCTGTCATGACTTCCGCTCATATTGAATTTTCATGTTGAAGTATTTAGTTATGAATTTTCTTATTTTAATCAATAAACACAAAATAAAATAATATTACCGTTGAAATAATGCAAATTAATTAAAAGCATAATATCTCGAATGCCAAATACCTAGAAGCAAATTCACCTTTTCCGTGCTATAATATGCCGTCCGGAAGATCCACCCGGATAAGTTATCGTGCTTGGAGTCAAACGCCTTGCCGGTTTCAGCAGGGCGTTTTATATTGAAATGGAGTAAATGAATGGCATCTGATTTTGAAAATTTGGGACTGGACGAGAAGATCCTCCGGTCCATCGAAAAGCTCGGCTTTGAGACCCCCACCCCCATCCAGCTGCAGGCCATCCCTGCGCTGCTCGCGGGGCGTGACCTGATGGGACAGGCGCAGACCGGCACCGGCAAGACCGCCGCGTTCGTGCTTCCCCTGCTGCAGCGCATGCAGCGCGGAACCAGCGTTCAGGCGCTTATCCTCGCTCCCACCCGCGAACTGGCCATCCAGGTGACCAAAGCTGCCGCGCTCATGGCGCAGGACAAGGCTATCCGCGTGATGACCGTCTACGGCGGACAAGCCTATAACCTGCAGATCCGCCAGCTCAAGGCGGGCGTGGACGTTGTTGTGGGCACCACCGGCCGCGTAATGGACCTCATCCGCAAGGGGCTGCTGGATATCAGCCAGGTGCGCTACCTGGTGCTGGACGAAGCTGATGAAATGCTGGAAATGGGTTTTATCGAGGATGTTGAATCCATCCTCAAGGGTATCCCCGCCGGGCGCCAGACCGCGCTCTTTTCCGCCACGCTTCCCAAGGAGATCCGCCGGCTGGCAGACCAGTACCTGAGCGATCCGCTGGAGATCACCATCGAATCCAAACAGCGCACGGTCTCCGAGACCGATCAGCGCTTCTGCCTGATCCGTCAGGATAACAAACCCACCATACTGGTCAACCTGCTCGAAATGGAAGATATTTCCGGCGCGCTGATCTTCACGCGCACGCGCGCCAGCGCCCAAAAACTGGCCGATGACCTGAAAGGTCGCGGTTATGCCGCTGAAGCCCTGCACGGCGATATGGACCAGACCAAGCGCGAGAAGGTGATGGGCGCCTTCCGCAAACACCTGATCAACATCGTGGTGGCCACGGATGTGGCCGCGCGCGGGCTGGATATCCAGGGGCTTTCACATGTGATCAATTACGACGCGCCCAACGACGCGGACGATTACCTGCACCGCGTGGGTCGCACTGGCCGCGCCGGAGGAAAGGGCATCGCCATCACCTTATTCACCCCGCGCGAACGCGGGCTTCTGAGAAGCATTGAAGCCTACACCCGCCAGCCAATGACCGAGCTGCCTGTGCCGACCAAAGAGAACGTCATTGACCGGCGCGAAGAACGCTTTATGGAAAAGCTGCTCGCAACCCTTAATGACCCTGCTTCAAAACGTGACCGCGAACTGGTTGACCGTCTGGCAGAATTCCCCTTCGGTTTGGAAGAGATCGCCGCTGCGGCCATCAACCTGGCGCGCGGAACTGAAAAAGAGATCGCCCTGCCCGCGGCGCCCGAAGTGGCGCGCGTGGACTCCAGGGAGTTCTCGCCCCGTAGAAAGGGTTATCCCAGATCCGGCATGACTGATACCCCGTACAGTTTTAAGAAAAAAGAGCACCGCAAGGGACAGCGGCGCGATGAGGGCATGGTGCGCCTGCAGTTGAACCTGGGCAGTGCCGACGGCATTCACCCCAACGACGTGGTGGGCGCCATCGCCGGCGAGACCGGTATCCCCTCGCGCTCTATCGGCAAGATCGATATCTTCGACCGCCACGCCTTTGTGGACGTCTCCGGGAACGACCTCTCGCACATCCTTAAAGCCTCCGACGGCAAGTACAAGCTGCGCGGTAAATCGGTCAGGCTGAAGCTGGCGTCTAACGCCTAAGCTTTACTGCTTTCTTGTTTTTCTGAGCCCTGCGTTTGCGGGGCTTTAAATTTAATCCGGAAATAATTATGAATGATCCCGCCGTTGGTCCTTTTTCTCTCTCCAATTCAGGGAGTGTGTAGGGCGCCCACCCTTGGGCGCCATCGCCGGCGAGACCGGCATCCCCTCGCGTTCCATCAGCAAGATCGATATCTTCGTCCGCCACGCCTTTATTGATGTCTCTTCGCAGCACTCCTCGCTCATCCTGCAGGCTTCCGACGGCAAGTACAAGCTGCGCGGCAAGCCTGTCAGATTGAAATTGGCAACTAATTAATCCTGTTTGACATGTCATGTTAGACGTGATATACTACTCTTGTGATTAAAAGTTTCCGTAGCAAGGATACAGAATTGATTTTCAATAAACAAAGGTCTCGAAGAATACTACCACCAATCCATCGAGCAGCATATAGGAAACTGATCATATTACATCATGCAAAGGAAATACGAGATCTAAAAGCCTTGCCGGGAAATCATTATGAAGAATTAGAAAAGGAACGAAAGGGACAATCAAGTATCAAAATTAATGATCAATACAGAGTTTGTTTTAGATGGGATCAAGGCGATGCATATGAAGTAGAAATTGTTGATTATCACTAACGAATAAATCATGAACCTTATTTAGGAGTAGAAATGAAAGAAATAGATGCCTTTGCCCCAATTCATCCGGGAGAAGTGTTGCTTGAAGAATATTTAAAACCATTAGGGATTAGCCAAAACAGGCTAGCCCTCGCCATGCGTGTTTCACCTCAGCGCATAAATGAAATAATTAACGGAAAGCGGTCAATAACTGCAGAAACTGCCATCCGTCTTGCGAAAGCCATTGGCACAACGCCAGAGTTTTGGCTCTCGCTGCAAGCTGGGTATGATCTGCAAATTACTGAATCAAATATTGGTTTACAAATTGAAAACGAGGTAAAACTCCTCTATGCACAGGTCTAAAACAAAAAAAGTAACAAGCGAAAACCCATCTCTCTTTATCCGCTTACTCTTGAAGAGGCATTGTTAAGAGAATTTGGTGACCAGTGGCAGGCATACTGCAAGCGTGTCCCGGCATTTTTTACGGTTGGGAAAGG
>Ga0315274_10015538_pt1 | contig 10783 bp, 10 predicted proteins | sample YL17G02_20_MG_FD_203700 | JGI IMG/M metagenome (GOLD analysis project Ga0315274, IMG submission 203700) | Sediment microbial communities from Yellowstone Lake, YNP, Wyoming, USA - YL17G02_20 | ecosystem: Environmental > Aquatic > Freshwater > Lake > Sediment | place: USA: Wyoming | collected...
TGCTGATCATCCTTTCGGCCTCCCGTGGTTGTCTAACCACAGGAGTTTACCCGGTTTCTAGCGGGGGGTCAATTTTGGTGAGAATCTACAAAATAATCAAAATATGGGTAGTTAGTTGGATCGAGAATAAAGTGCAAACGCCTGCACCCTATTAATTATTGACTTTAAGAAAACTGCAAAAACCGCAGTTTAAAAATTATTGACATTTAGATAGAAAAAATAGTGCAAATTTGCAGCCGTTTTGTTAACCAAATCGTCCATTAGGGTTTTTCATAATTATTGAAAAGAATTGAGTGTTGAATTATTCCGATTGAGTATGTGTTGCACTCGATAATTTTTATAAAACATTGACATTATTTAACATAAAAAGTATGTAAATAAATATTTTATGCACTTTTTTTGTGCATATAATTATTGATATTTCAGCGTATTGATCATAAATTTGAATTCTATAAAATTTTGCTTTCGAACGATGATTTTATTTTGAAATATCGTATGTTATTAAACGCTTATATTTCGACAAGTTTAACGAAAGCATTGAAATATCATAAACCGGTGCGCACGTATATGAGAGGGAGTGATTGGGAGCGGTTCAATATAAACCGGAACACCCAATACCCCACTTGTAGCAAAGAATTCTTTAACTAGATGGAGGTTTGTATGCGTGATTATAACTGGATCAAGCTGGGCGATGTAGATGTATCTTCAGATCGTAATGGAAAGCCCCATCTCGATGAAAATGGTAAGATAAAATCTATAACGGTTGATCAATGTAGTAGTATACAAGTGCGAATTGAATCAAAAATAAATCCAGAAACTAAAAAAACAGAATACTCCCTTTATATTTCAACCCTACCCTGGCAAATGGTCGGTATTGGTAAATTTATATCGGGCGAAAAAAGGGACTAGTCCATGACAAAATATAGAGCCATACACACTAAGATCTGGGATGATGGTGATTTCCGGCCCTTAACCCCACATGAAAAATTGCTCTTTATCTACTTACTTGCTAATGAGCGCACATCTGAATCGGGAATCTATCAAATAACCTATGAAAGAATGGCCTTTGATACGCACATATCGATTGGGAAGATTCAAGACATTATTAAAAGTGGGAAGTTCAAGAATATCACTTACGACGACCTCAACGCGACCGTATTTATTCACAATTTTCTAAAATATCATGGTGGAGGGAAGAAGGAGGTTCTTTTCAAATCACTCTATTACGATTATAAGTTCAACATGAAAACACCCCTATGGGAAAAATGGAAGGAAATATATTTGGGTTCTTATAGAAAGGCATTAGAATCACCGGATGAAATAACTAAAGAATCAACAGATCAACCTTCCCCTACTCCCCAAGCTAATCCCTATACCGATCCCCTAAATGCTAAACACACACCTATACCTAGGGAGGCTGATTCCGAGCAAAACACTCCCGAAATTCCGTATGAAAGGATGCTAGAGATTTTCAAAAATCACTATCGAATTAAAAATGGTGGAGATTATGCAAATGCTAATGAAGATTTAGATAAAGAAAATGCCAGGTTGATATATCATTGGTGCTATGAACAGAACCCGGATTTTCCCCTTGAGCTCTTTGATGAAAGGGTGCAAATATTAGTTTATGAGAAAGATATTAAAAACTTCTTTGCATTGTGGAAATTTTGGAATGGTAGTGGCAGTAGATACGAAGAATGAGAGGTATATATGAAATTGATGACCATTAATCAATTGTCAGAACTACTAAGTATCAGAATTAAGACAATCTATGACTGGACGCATAAGGGGGAGATCCCTTTTATCAAAGTGGGCCGGTTGCTGAGGTTCAACAATGATGATATTGAGAAGTGGTTGAGGGAACGGAAACACCCCCGGCCAGGCCGGAATTAGTAAAAACCTTGACTTATGGACCTACTCAGGTATAATAACCTGGTATTTAAAACTGGGAGGCGCTTATGAGAATATACCAGCGCCAAAATATATGGTATATCGATTACACCTCCCAAAATGGCAAGAGAATTCGGAAGCGGGTAGGCCATTCTAAGGATCAAGCCCGGCTGGCTCTTAAGGCAGTTGAAATTGATCTAGTGAAAGGCAAATACCTGGGAATTTCCGAACCAGAGAAAATGATCTTTGAAAAACTATGCGGAGAATACTTAACCTACGCCCGGACGAATAAGACTGCATCATCATTTCGCCGGGACCAGGTAAGTATTAACGCCTTGCTTAAAACCTTCGGTAATTGCCAGATCAAGGACATAACAGCCCATGATATCGATTACCACATAAATCAGCGCAAGGTTACTTTGAAAAACTCAACCGTCAATCGGGAAGTTGCCTGCATTAAGCATATGTTCAATAAGGCGGTTGAATGGGGGTATCTTTCCAATAATCCTTTAAAAACCGTTAAAAAGCTTAAGGAACCACCGGGAAGGGTACGTTACCTCAATGCTGAGGAGATTGAGCGTCTAATGGAACAATGCGCCGATCACATTAAGCCAATGGTGGTTATGGCCCTAAATACCGGCATGCGCAAGGGGGAGATCCTAAATCTGACATGGGGGGATGTGGATTTTAAGAACCGAATACTCCATATCCGGCAAACGAAGAACAATGAACATAAAACAATCCCCATTAACGATACCCTCCTCAACTGCCTGCAAGGATTAGGTCCTCAACTCGGCAATCAGTATGTATTTGCTAATCCCGAAGGCAAGCCATATACCGATGTTAAGACGGGTTTTAGCAGGGCAGTACAAAGGGCAGGGATAACCGATTTTCGGTTTCACGATCTGCGCCATACCTTTGCCTCCCGGTTGGTCATGGCCGGAACGGACCTAAGAACGGTCCAGGTTTTACTCGGCCATAAGGAGATAAAAATGACCATGCGGTATAGTCATTTATCCGATACGCACCTCCGGGAAGCGGTAAAAAGGCTCGAAAATGGCACAAATCCGGCACAAGAGGAAAACGAAAAATCGGTGACCTCCGCAAAGGTAGGATAGTTCTATTGCCCCTGTAGCTCAGTTGGATAGAGCGGCGGTTTCCTAAACCGCAGGCCACCCGTTCGAATCGGGTCAGGGGTGTTTTATGCAGATGACGGATAGCGGATGGCAGTTAAAAGATGAAAGAGTACAGATAAAAGATGGCAAATAGCAAATAGTTAAAGACAAACAGAAAAAAATAAAGGAGATTTATGAGAAATATCGAGCGTGGGCACGTTACCGAAGATGAATTCCGGTCTTTGATGCAGAAGGCCATCAAGTATATTGTTAAGCACCGCGAAAACGTGATCTGGGGCGCGGCGACGGCCATTCTTGGCGGCGCGGCGCTGATCTATTTTTTATCGCGCAACGAACCGCAGAAACCGGAAGCCGACCTGATGCATATCCAGGCCGTAAGCCTGATCGGAATGGGCCGGATGGCCGATGCCCAGAACATGCTCCTCCAACTATCGGAAAAACACGCGAACACCCGACCCGGAAAACTGAGCCTTTATTATCTGGGCGTCATCGATTACCACGCCGGTAAGTATGACGAAGCCCTGAACTATTTCACCCGCTACCTGGGCAAGGACAAGGGCGACTATCTGCTTAACGGTTCGGCCCTGTACGCCGCGGGCTGCGCGTCCGAAGGGATAAAGGAGTACGAGAAGGCTCTCGGATATTACCAAAAGGTTGCCGCGAATAAAACATCACCTTTTTATCACCTGGCCCTGCTGGCCCTGGGCCGGATGGACGGCATGCTGGGCAACAAGGAAAAAGCCAGGGAAACATTAAAAGCATTATTGGAACTGAATCCAACCCAGGATATCGCCAACGACGCCAAATTCTACATCGGTTACTTTAATTAAACAAACCGATTGATTACGGTGATAAAGATAATTCACCGGTTCAATAGCGGTCATCCGTCATCTCCGATCTGATATCCGTGTCCAATCTGTCCGTCGCACTTTTCTGGCATTTCCACCAACCGCCCTACGCGCGTCCCGGCGACAACGTGCTGCCCCTGCCCTGGGTCCGGCTGCACGCCCTAAAGGACTACCTGGACATGCTCCGGCACGTGCGAAAATTTCCGGAATTGCGGATGACGTTCAACTTCACGCCCTCCCTGCTTATGCAGCTTAAGGGCTACCAGGAAGGACGGTTGACCGACCGGCAGTACGTTCTTTTCCAGAAGAAGGCCGAAGATCTGACCGTCGAGGAGCGCGTTGAAATTCTGAAGGATTTTTTTCTGGCCAACTGGGACCGGATGATCGAACCCTACCCCCGTTATTTTTCCCTGCTTCTGAAACGGGGCAAGATCATCGTCGACGAGGAGCTGCCGGCGATTGCCCGGGAATTCACGGCGGAGGAGATGCGGGATCTGCAGATCTGGGCGAACCTGGTCTGGATTGATCCCTTATTCCGGGGCGAGGTCCGCGAGCTTTTTGAGCGGGGCAAGAATTTCCGGGAAGCGGACAAGGAAGCCGTCACCCGGCTCACCGCGCGGATATTCCAGGACACGATCGCCGAATACCGGGCCGCTCAGGAAGCCGGTCAGATTGAATTGACCACATCGGCCCTTTATCATCCCATCCTGCCGCTTCTGATCAACAGCGATCTCGCCCGGGAGTCCAATCCGAACCTGGAAATTCCATTTCAATTTCGTCATCCGGAGGACGCGGTCCGTCAGGTTGAGGAGGGGATCCGGTGTTTTGAATCATTCTTCGGCGTCCGGCCCAAAGGTTTATGGCCTTCCGAGGGCAGCGTGTGTCCGGAACTGGCGGAGATCCTGCCGGCCCAGGGTATCGAGTGGATCGCCACCGATGAGGAAATTCTGGCCCGCAGCATCAAGATTTCCTTCCGTCGGGACGAAAACGGGATACCCAACCATCCGGAAAAACTCTATAAACCCTGGCGCATGGGCGGTCTCAAGATTATTTTCCGCGACCACGAACTCTCCGATTTAATCGGCTTCACCTACAACGCCTGGGATCCGGCCGAAGCGGCGGCGGATCTGTTGGACCGGATCAAGCATATCCGGGATCTCCTGCCCGACGGCGACCGGTTCCTCCTGCCGATTATTCTCGACGGCGAGAATGCCTGGGAATACTATGCGCAGGACGGTTCCGAGTTCCTTGACCGGTTTTACGCCGGCCTTCTAACCGAGCGGCTTCCGACCACGACCGTCTCCCAATTCCTGGCCGAGAACGAGGTGAAGGATACCCTGCAAACCATATTCCCCGGGTCCTGGATCGGCGCCAACTTTAATATCTGGATCGGCAAGCCCGAAGACCACCGGGCCTGGTTGATCGTCAAGCAAATCCGGGACTGGCTGACCGAGAAAAAAATCGAGGATCCCGAGGTCTGGGACAAGCTCTACGTCCTGGAGGGCAGCGACTGGTACTGGTGGTTCGGCGACGATTATTCCAGCCTGACGACCGAGGTTTTCGACGAACTGTTCCGTCAGAACGCAATCTGGATCTATCAGCGTATCGGCGAAGACCCGCCGCCCGAACTCTTCGCGCCTTTGAACCGGCGGGACGAGGTCATGGCCAGCCCCCCGATCGACCGGATGACCCCGGTTATCGACGGTCGGGTTACGAATTTTTTCGAGTGGTACAACGCCGGATACGTCGATATCAAGCGGATCGGCGGGACCATGCACCGTTTCGCCGGTCTTTTTGCCGGAATCTATTTCGGTTTCGACGAGCAGAACCTTTATATCCGTTTCGATATCATTAACCACGACATTCTTTCCTATAAGTATGAGCTTAAGTTCTATAAACCCGCGGTCCGGGACCTGACCCTGGAGGTTAAAGACGGCGTGGACTGCCGGTTTGGGACCATCGCCGAGGCCGCAATTCCCCGCAGCCTGGTCGACTGCGTCGAGGATGGAACCGTTGAGTTCGTCGTCCGCGCGCATAAAGACGGCGTGGAGGTCGACCGCACGCCGCTCCTTCGTTTTTCCACGCTTCTGAAGGACGCGGCGCTGCATAACTGGACAGTTTGAGAACCGATCAGAATACCAGCGGACCAGAATTGCGGGATATCAGCAATTAAAAAATTCAGAATATCAGGATACAAGGAAAAAATTAATGCACCGCCGCGAAGGGTTAACCGGTAAAAGGCTGCTGTTAATGGGCAGTAAATCGTTCCGGGCCAAACGCCTGCCCGCCGTAGTCATCGAAAAAATCGACGAAGCGATAGACCGGAAGATGACGATCATCGTCGGCGAAGCGCCGGGCGCGAACCAATTGTATCAGGATTACCTGAAATCCCGAAGTTACGCTAAAGTTATCGTCGGTCATGCCAAGAGCATACGCTATAATGCCGGCAACTGGCCGACCGTGCCTTACGGAAGCGACGTGCACGAACGGGAAACGAACATGATCGGAGACTGCGATTCGGCGATCACCATCTGGGGCGACGCGAGCGGCGTCATCGCCGAGAACCTGGAACTGCTGAAACGCCGGGGCATACCGACATTTCTATACGAATACTCCAGCAAAACCGGCCGGGCAAAATCCGGTTGGCTCGACCCGAAGCGGGTCTACGACCATTATTATTACTGGAAAGAATTCATGAGGGCGGGTAAAAGGAAGGAAGCAAACCGTTAGAACAATCGCCCGGACGTCGATAAATGAAGCGGACGGTGGATATAACCCACCGTCCGCTTTTCACTAAGGGAACGATCGTTTACGGAATTTATTCCGTGATGATCAGTTTTTCGACCGATCGCTCCTCGCCCGCGTTCAGCGCGCAGAAATATACGCCGCTGGCAACGCGGTCGCCGTTCGCGTTCACGCCGTTCCAAACCACGCTGTGCGCGCCCGGTGATTGCGGTGTGCAGACGAGCTGCTGCACCAGCCGGCCCTGGATGTCGTAGATCGCGAGGAAGACCCGCGCTGCGTTCGTCAACTGGTAGCTGAACGCGGTCCGGCCCGAAGAAGGATTGGGCTGGACGTTGAGTTTAATCCGGATCGGGCTCGACGCTTGCTCTTCCGCTCCGACCCCTAAACTCCAGCGGGCCATGCCGCTGCCGTCGGTTCCGACAAACAGGTAGTTGGTGGCATTGATGCCCAGGGAGGTGGTGTTGAGATTCGTTAGACCCGTATTTATCGCGACCCAACCGCCGCCGCCGGTCGTGCTCTTATATACGCCGGTATTGGTCGCCGCGTAAATCTCGTTTTCGTTGGTCGGGTTGATCAGGACCGCGCAAACGTTCGTGCATCCGGTGTTGGTCCAGCTCGCGCCGGCATTGGTCGACTTGAAGACGCCCGACGAGGAACCGGCGAAGAGGGTGTTGGCTTTAGTGGAACCGATCGCGATGTCGTTGACGGTTCCGGTCAACCCGGTCGAGGACAAAGCCCAGGTATTGCCGGCATCCGTGCTTTTGTACATGCCCGTGTAGCCGCCCGCGTAAACCACGTTCGAATTCGTACGGTCGACCGCGATCGCGTAGCACATGCTGTAAGTCGTCGAAAGCGTGTCGCGCTGCCACGTGACGCCGCCGTCCGTGGATTTGGAAACGGTCATGACGTAGGTGGAAACGCCGTCATAGACGTACCCGCCGCTGTAAACCACCGAACTGTTGTTGGGATCTAAAACCAGAGCGCCGCCATCAGTATGATAGCTGTCCAGCGCTGCTGACCAGACGGACCCGCCGTCTGTGCTCTTATAGAGCTCGGCGTTTCCTCAGCCCGATCCTTCCAACCCGTAAAGATTGTTCGGATTGGTCCGGTCCACCGCGAATTCGCAGATGTTGCCGCACGAAACCGGCGTGGGCAGAAGGGTCCAGCTCGATCCGTTGTTGGTCGTCTTGTAGATGCCGACTTCCTTAAAGGAGGTGTAGATCGTGGAGCGGGAAGAGGGCGCTATGCTGAAACTGCCGATCGAGCCGATATTAAGGTTATTATTGGAATCGAACCAGTTCGTGCCGCCGTTGGTGGTTTTAAAAATTCCTTTAGTGTTTCCGTAGAAAGTAAGCACGGCATTGGACTGGCTCATGGCGATGGAGTAGGGGTTTATCCCCTGAAATCCGGTGGACGCGGAAAACCAGGTAACCCCGGCATCGGTTGTTTTGTAAATGTCGCTATAACCGCCGGCATAACAAACATTGGGCGCCGCGGGACTGACGGCCATTCCGTAGTTGTAATAGTGAGTGTTCGTCTGGGTCCAGGTCGCCCCGGCGTCGGTTGAACGATAGATGCCCGACCAGGCGCCGGCATAGACGATGTTCGGATTCGTCGGATGGACCATGATGGAATTGATGTAGTAAGCCGAGGCCGGGATACTCGAGGAGACGAGAGCCCAACCGGTACCGCCGTTCGTGGATTTATAAATAAGCGGTACGTAAGTGCTGTTGTAGTAAGAATAGCCGCAGACATAAACGGTGTTGGGATTGGCCCGGTCGATCGCTATGCCGTAACCGTAACCGGCGCTGTCATACATATAAGTGTTCGCCCAACTGACGCCGCTGTCCGTGCTCTTCATAAAGGATAAGCGCCAATTAGTGTTGTCATATGCGTAACCGGCGGCGTAGATCGTCGACGGCGTTAAGGGATTGACGACCATGCCGTAGGGTTGCGTGTTGGCGACGTAAGTGCTGCTCCAGTTTGCTCCGCCGTTGGTGGAACGGTAAAAATAGGATCCGCTTCCAATGTATACTTTATCGTGGTTCGTGGGATCGACGGCGCCGCAATACGCGTAGCCGCTGACCGAACCGATCGTGGTCCACGACGTTCCGCCGTTGGTGGATTTGGCGATCTGGGCGGGATAGGTGTAAGAAGCGATATAAACGATGTTATCGTTGCTGAACGATAACATCACCGGCCGGATATTGCCTCCATACGGGCCGATCGCTTCCCATGCCGCCGATCCTGCCGTTACTGATACCAGCAGAACCAGGACTAAATATTTTAATTTCACTACGCACCTCCTTATCGAGTAATTGACACTATGATCACTTACCGCTTTTTTTATTATCGACCTCCTTATTTTTTCATTTATCGTGATTTATAATTCTATCAATGAACAAAAAGTCAGGCATGTTGACAACCCGCGTTAATTTGATTATAATCCTCCGCCTTTTCGTACATTTTTTGCTATAAGCCATACGCAATAAGCCGTGAAGCTAAGTTTCACTTGCCGAGATGGCGGAACTGGCAGTAAGCGCAGGACTTCGGAACGTCCCGAGGTCCTATCGAGGGGAAAATCCCATTTTGCAGTCCGCCGGGATGTGCGTTAAATTTCGTAGATGCATAGGTTAACATTGGACACGCCGAGATGGCGGAACTGGCAGACGCGGCGGACTCAAAATCCGCAACGCTGAAAGGCGCGTGGGGGTTCGACTCCCCCTCTCGGCACTCTCCCTCTGAAGGGGGCGTACCCCCTTCTCTCCAAAAAGTTCTGCGATACTTTTTGGAGGCCACTAATCCCCCCAGTCGTCGGTCAGCAAGCGTTGGTCCTTAACCCGGCGCTGGATCATCGACCGGTTCACTCTTTGTCGGACAGGGCTTTTCACCGGCACTCTCCCCCTAAGGGGGAAATCCCCCTTATATCCAAAAAGTTTATACGACAATACTTTTTGGATGCCTTTGATCCCCCTGGCGCATGATCAGTAGTGTATCTGTTTTTCATAAAAGTCATCGCCATAATCTAGAACTCTTACCCCAATTCCAAAAAGTTCTGCGATACTTTTTGGAGGCCACTAATCCCCCCGGTCGTCGTAAATTCATTGGATATCCTTCATTTAGCAATTATTTTCCCTGATGAGACAAATCCCGATACCCGGAAGCGGTAGAAATATATTCCGGGCGTTATATGCTGGCCCTGGTCATCGCGACCATCCCAGGCGAGGGATTCTTCTTTATTCGCGATCAGCGTGCCGGTCAATTTATTTATCCGACGCCCGACCGGATCAAAGATATCTATCGAATACGAGCCGGATGCCGGTGAATTGAAGATGAACCGGACCTGGCGGATAAAAGGATTAGGCGTGGTTCTCACGGTTACCGGTTGGGGCCCAGGGTCACCGCTATTTTCATCCACTCCGATCATTTGCGAGACTTTAATTGTACCCGACTGCCAGACATATTTTGTCTCCGCGTCCGGTTGCACGACCGTATCCTGAATAAAAGTAACAATGGAGCAGTAATTATAACGCCATGTCGGTTGGATGGTAAAAGGCTGGGTATATGTTACCGAATCTCCAGGGAGAATCGTTATCATCTGCCCGTTTGGTCCCGGGATGTAGTCTTTGGCGACATGGTTATGCCAGTTTTTTCCGGATACGTCAACATGATATATGCTGTCTTCAACGACGACGAACATCACTTTGCCCCGGATCGCCGCGGTGGAATCGTTGCGGTATTTTGCCGAGACGGTGCCCGTGCCCCGGAAGTTATTGTATGAGCCAGTCATGGTTATTCTCGCCGGCGACGGCTGGTTCATCCGGCTGACGATCGTATCCTCCCAGAGCCAATACCAAATACCAGTGTGGCGGTGGCCGTCAATGTACAGTTCGGGAAAATATTTGGTTCCGGGATAGAAGGCCCAACGCTGTTCCGCTTCGGCGTTATAGAGTGTGTCGCCGAAGTTGGCGTGCATTTCGATGGCTACGATCCGGCCAGGGTATTTTAAAACCAGTGAATCCAGCTTCCAGCTGGATGGTCCGCATGTGGTTCAGCTGCTCTTGTACGTTTCCTCGCAGACTACAATGCGGGTGGCCGCGAAAGAAACCGAAACCGATAATAGAAACCAAAATATACCCAAACCCAACCGACTTTTATATTTCA
>Ga0315274_10015539_pt1 | contig 10783 bp, 7 predicted proteins | sample YL17G02_20_MG_FD_203700 | JGI IMG/M metagenome (GOLD analysis project Ga0315274, IMG submission 203700) | Sediment microbial communities from Yellowstone Lake, YNP, Wyoming, USA - YL17G02_20 | ecosystem: Environmental > Aquatic > Freshwater > Lake > Sediment | place: USA: Wyoming | collected...
CGGGTGGCTGCGCGCGCGGCCGCGCCCCCCCCCCCCCCCCACTCAATCTCCCTCGGACCTCGCCCACAAAGACCAGCTTCTTGGCGGAGCACTCCAGGCACGTCTCGATCTGCTTGTGGCGGTGCATGACAGGGACGACCGCCGTCTGCAAGTGCGCGTCCCCCGGCGCCGCGTCCGCCTTGCACCCGACCAGGACGACGGGCGCGGTGACGCCCAGGCGGGCGAGCTCGGGCATCCAGAAGGTGGAGACGCGATCCAGGGTGGACTGGCGGCCTAGAGAGGAGGGGGGGATGGGGTGGTCGGCGTCGCGGCAGCGCCCCGGCGCCCCGGCCGCGACCGCGCGGTCGATGTCGCGACGCCGCGGGCGCGCGGCGCGGCGGCGGCGGCGCCCCGCGCGCCCACGCCGCGCGCGCGCGCCCATCCCTTTGCTCCCCTCTTACCCGCGTCAAACGCCAGCACCACCGCGTCCGCCGCCCGAAGTGCGGCTTCCGTCACCGCCCGGTCCTCGTCACGGGACGAGGTGTCATTCAGCACGAGCGGCACGCCCTCGGGCGTCGCGTCGGCCGGCAGCCGTGTCGGGGGCAGCGTCGGCGGCGGCCGCTCGGCAAAAGACTCGGTTGCCGCCGCCGTGATGAGGGCGGTCTTGCCGACGCCGGCGTCGCCGACGACCGCGACGGCGACGGGGCGGGCGCGCGCGGGGGGGGTCGCCATCGCCGCGTGCGTGTCGGCGGCGCGGCGCGGCCGCGCTGGTGGGCGCGCGGGGCGTGTCGCGCGCCGCGGTGGGCGCGCAGAGTGTGGCGCCGCGCCGCGGCGGGCGCGCGCACACTCTCTTCCGGCGCGACCGACTCCCTTCAAAGCCCGCCCTCGATGCTGGCCGCCCGCGCCGGTAAGCGCTGGGTCGCGGGCGGGGTCCGGGGAGGGCGCCTGCGTCCCCGCTCGCGCGCCGCCCTTGGCCGGCGCCCTAGCCGACGGGGACGGCCGGCGGTTGGGGCGTCGCCCCGCGCCGCTCGCGCCCCATTTGGGTGCCAAATATGTCGCCCGTCGGCCGAGAGCCGGCCGAGCGGGTGCCGCGCCGCCGTGGCCCCGCAATGCGCTGCGGCGGCCCACCAACGCGCCGCCAATTTCGCAGGCCCGCCCGCCCGGCCCTCGCCCCGCGCGTCGCGCCTCACCTCAACTACTCCCGGCCGTCACTCCGTGGCGGTCGCGGCGGGGATGAGCGGGAAGGTAAAAAAAGTCGTGCTCGCCTACTCGGGCGGCCTCGACACGTCCGTGATCCTCAAATGGCTCCAGGACACGTACGAGTGCGAGGTCGTCACCTTCACGGCCGACCTGGGGCAGGGAGAAGAAGTGGAGCCCGCGCGCGCGAAAGCGCAGGCCGCGGGTGTGAAACAGATTTTCGTCGACGACGTGCGCGAAGAGTTTGTGCGCGACTACGTCTTCCCCATGTTTCGCGCCAACGCGCTTTACGAGGGCACGTACCTGCTCGGCACGTCGATCGCGCGGCCGCTGATTGCCAAGCGCCAAATCGAAATCGCGATTGAAGTGGGCGCGGACGCCGTGTCGCACGGGGCGACGGGCAAGGGCAACGACCAGGTCCGCTTCGAGCTCGGGTAAGGGGAGAGGAGAGGGAGGGCGCGGTGGGGGGGGGAGGAGGGAGAAAGAGAAAAAAAACGCCGTCGTCGACCCCTCCACCCGCCCTCCCCCTCCTCGCCAGCTACTACGGCCTCAAGCCCGACATCAAGGTCATCTCCCCCTGGCGCGAGTGGGACCTGAACTCGCGCACGAAGCTCATTGCGTACGCCGAAGCGGCCGGCATCCCGGTCCCCGCGTCGAAACGGGGCGAGCCCCCGTTCTCCATGGACGCCAACCTGCTCCACATCTCGTACGAGGGCAACGCGCTGGAAGACCCGTGGGCGGAGCCGAGCGAGTCGATGTTCACGCGGTCGGTCTCCCCGGAGAACGCGCCCGACGTGGCGACCTACGTCGAGATTGAATTCGAGAAAGGGGACCCCGTCGCCCTGGACGGCGTGCGCATGTCGCCCGCGACGCTGCTCACCGAGCTCAACAAGGTGCGGGAGAGAGGAGGCGAGGGAGGGAAGAAAAGAAGAAGAGAAAATGCGTCGCCACGCCCCACCCACCCACCCCCACCCCCACCCCCACCCCCACCCTCCACCCCCAGATCGCGGGCGCCAACGGCATCGGCCGCGTCGACATCGTTGAATCCCGGTTCGTCGGCATGAAGTCGCGGGGGGTCTACGAGACCCCTGGCGGCACCGTCCTCCTCACCGCGCGCCGGGCGGTCGAGTCCGTGGCCCTGGACCGGGGTGAAGCCCATTTGAAGGACGACCTGATGCCGCGCTACGCGGAGTTGGTCTACAACGGGTTTTGGTTTTCGCCCGAGCGCGTCGCGCTGCAGGCCGCCATCGACGCGACGCAAGTCCACATGCAGGGCACCGCGAGGCTCAAACTGTACAAGGGCGGCGCGTACGTGGTGGGGCGGAAGAGCCCTGTGTCTCTCTACTCGGAAAAAATCGCGTCGTTTGAGGACGACCAGGGCGCGTACGACCAAAAGGACGCCGCGGGGTTCATCAAGCTGCAAGCGCTGCGCCTGCGCACGCTGGGGTCGACGCGGCCGAAGGCGTGAGGGGGTCTCTGGAAAGGAAAGGAAAAGAAAAGAGGAGGGGGTTGCTGCCGTGCTTTTTTTCTTGGGGTTGTTGGTGGGGTGCGGGGGCTTCTGTCGCGGCGTCACAGCGATGATTGGAGACGCCAGAGGGGGGCTGTGGTGGGCGGAACGCAGTCGGGGCGGCACACACGCCCGCCGCCCTCTCTCCCCTTCCGGCCACCCGCCCTCCTTCCCTCTTTCTCTTTCTCCCCCTCACGCCGCCGCCGCTTCCGCTGTGCGCCCGCGCGGCGGCGACGCGTCCGTGCGCCGCTTGGCGCGTGCGGGCGACGAGCGGCCGCGCGGCGAGCGGTCGCCGCGCGGCCGCGACCGCGACCGGGACCGCTTGCGGTCGCGCGACCGCGACCGTGACCGGCGGCGCTGCCGGGAGCGGGAGCGGGAGCGCGCGCGCGCGCCGCCGCGCTCGCGCGGCCGCGACCGCGACCGGTCCGACCCCGAGGACGAAGAAGAGGACGAATCCGAGTCCGACGACGAGGAGGACGACGACGATGAAGAAGAGGAATCGGAATCGGACGACGACGACGACGACGGCGACCCCTCGGCCGCGCGCCGCGCCGCCTCGTCCGCTTTCCGCGCCGCCAGCAGCGCCGGCAGCTCGACCAGGTGCGCGCGCGCGTCCTCGGTGAGCGCGCCCAGGCCGCACGACGTGAAAAAGTTGATGGCGAAGCGCAGGTTGCGCGCGGCGTCGTCCGGAAAGAGGCCGGCGAGCGCGCGCGCGAGGCCCGGCTCCCGCAACCGCGCCAGCAGCGCGGCCAGCCCCATCGCCTCGGCCAAGTCTTGAAACAGGACCTTGACAAAGATGCGGGCGGAGGAGGTCGTGTCGTCCTCGGTGAGGCGGACGCACGAGAGGGCCGACCAAGAAATCGCGTCGGCCGCAAAGAGGTGGCCGTACAGCCTCGCCACGTTGCGCAGCTTGTTGGTCTCCAGCCGGTGGATGAGGGCGTACTGAGGGAAGAGGGGAGGGGGTGCACGGTGAGGGTTTGGGCGAGGGGGACGGAGCGACGGAGCGCGCGCGGCGCCGCCCCCTGCTTCCCACCTGCTTCTGAAAGCACGCCTCAAACAGGTCGGCCCACACCCGGCGCAACGCGCAGAAGCGGGCGGCGAGGAGGCCGTAGAAGCGGAGGTAGGTCTTCTCCTGCGACGCGCACTCCAATACCATCGTCACGACCTCGACCTCCTGCCCGGGCGCGAGCGCGATTTTGGCCAGCTTGTGGCCCGCCTCTTCAAAGTCGAGCGCCGACATGATGGTCAGGTAGATGGTGCGGCGCAGGTTGACGAGGTCGGTCTCGGTCGCGTCCGTGACGGGGCCGGCGGCGGCGTGCGCCGGCGGCGGCGGCGGCGCGCGCGCGGCGCCGCCGTCGCCGCCCTCGCTCTCGGACCCGCTCTCGCTCCCACTGCCGCTGCCGCTTTCGCTCTCGCCGTCGCCCAGGATCTCGCGCTTGACGGCGGCCCACTCTGCTTCCTTGGCCCCGAAATCGGGGTCGACAGAAAACGCGTCCGCCGCGGGGTCGGTCTCCAGCTCGTCGTCCAGCCCCAGGGGGTGCGTGATCTGGTCGGCCGCGTCCACGAGGTCGAGCGACGGCGGGACGGGCGGGCGGCCGTCGTACCCGGTCCGCCGCTCGCGGAAGAGCGCCTCGATGCGAAACTGGGCGCGCCGGTCGACCGCGCCCTCGGCGAGCACGGCGCGGAAGCGGTCAAAGGCGACGGCTTCCGCGCGGGGGGCGACGTCGGCGAGGAGGGCGCCCGCGTCGCGCGCGACGGCGACGGCGATGTCGATGCTGTCGCCCGTGGGGGTCTCCAGCAGCAGGGCCAGCAACTGCAGCACCAGCAACGGGTCCGCCACTTGCTGGTTGGCCAGGTGGGCGACGAACGACGCGGCGGCGGCCGCCGCCGCGCGGTCGGACCGCGCGTAGGCCCGTTTCAGGGTCGCCACCGACCGCGCCAGCACCAGCTCCCCAACCTCGGGCAGCTTGGTGTTGACGACGGCCACGAGGGCGGCCAGGACGGGGGCGTAGGACGGGGAGGCGAGCTGGGATTTCAGGAGTGTCCGCGCGAGGAGGCCGCGGCCGCGGACCAGGTTTTCGGAGAAGAGCTCGGGCAGCACGTGGCGCAGGTTGGCCGCGTTGACCTTGTTAACGATGCCGTTGATGGACTGGAGGGGGGGGGGGAGGGGGAAGGGGGTGGGACGCCCGCGCGGCGTGGCCGCCCCCCCATAACCAACACCCCCCCTCCCCCCACACCTTGCGCAGCGCGTCCCACGTCAGGCGTTGGTACGCCTCCGACTCGTGGTCGGCCTCGGCGGCCAGGGCGCGGGCGAGGCGGTGGGGGGGAACGTAGGCCCCCGCGCCGCGGCCGGGCGGCTGCGCGGGCAGCGGCGCCGCGCGGCCCCGCTCGCGCTCCCGGGACGGGCTGCGGCGCGGTGGCGCGTCGCCGAGGGCGCCGGGCGCGCGGAACGCGCCGCGGCCACGCCGCGCGGGGGGGGCGCCGCCGGCGGGGGGGGGAGGCGACGCCGACCGCGGCCGCGCGCCGGCGTTGGACGTGGGCGACCTAAAGAGGTGGATGGAGGGGGGCAGGGGCGTGAGGCGGCCGCTGGGCGACAATGCGCCCCCGCCGCCGCGCCGCCCCCCGAGATCGGCGCACCTCCGCTCGGGTGACCGCGACCGCGAGGCGTCGCGGCTGCCGCTCGTTGCCGACGCGGACCGCGACAAGGACAGGGCCGGGCGTGGGGGTGTCGGCATCGCAGCGACGGCTGCCGCCGGGCGGCGGGCGCGGGCCGCGCGCCGCGGGGTGCGGCTTGGGGGGGGGGGGGGGGGCGCTGGCCGCGCGGGGCCGAGAGAGGGCAGCGGCGGAGAGGGGTTGGTTGTGTCTGGTGCGGCGCCGACCGCCGTCGCCCGCGCTCGTCTCGCGCTGCCCGCCGCCAACGAGCGCCGGTTTGCAGGCGGCCGCCCCCAACGAGAAAGCACAGCTAGAGCGCCGCGGCGGGGCGGTGGGCGCGTCTGCAGCGGCTGCCGCGGCCAACGACACCCCCACCCCCTCCCCCGACGCTCACAACCGGCCCGCCTCGGCTTCCAGCGTGTCCGTGACGCGCCCCAGCAGGTTGGACACGCGCTCCAAAACATCATCCAGGGGGCCGGGCGACGGGGGCGCGGCGGTAGCGGCGGGCCCGGGCGACCGCGCGCACGGCGACCGCGGCGCGAGCGCGCCCGGCGTCCAGCCGTCGTCCGGGGCCGCGGCAGTCGCCCGGCGCGCGACGTCCCACGCGTGGCTGCTGGGAGGCGGCCCCGGCGCGCGCGCGGGCGAGCGCGCGCGCGGCGCCGCGGGCCGCGGCGGCGGCTGCAGCCCCTCGCCCCCGTTCCACGGCTTGCGCGACGCGTCGGCCGACGGCTCGGGCGCGATCGACGCGCGGGAGGGCCCGCGGCACGCCCGCGGCGGCGGCGACGCCGACCAGGTTGCGCGCGGCGCCGCGGCAGCCGCGCGCGCGCACGGCGCCAGCGGCACCGCCGACCGCCGCAGGAACGCGCGGCGCGGGCCGGGGGGCGAGGCGGGGTTGCCGTCGGGGTTGGGGTGCGACGACGGCGACGGCGGAGCCTCCGCCGCCGCCTGCGCGCGCTGCGCCTCAATTTTGGCCACCGCCGCCGCCCGCCGCCGGGCCGCCAGCGTCGCCAGCGCCTCGCCCCGAGTCGGCAGCCGGGTGCGGCCGGCGGCAGGGGGGGATGGCGGCGGCGGCGCCGCGCTCGCGCCCGTGCGGGGCCGACGCGCCCACGCGGGCAGCAGCCCCCACCGCGGTTTGGGCGCTGGCGCGGGAGGCGCGGGCGCGTCCAGCGCGTCGGCCACCGAGAAGAACGAGGCGGCGCCCGCCCCCGCGGCCGCCGCGGCGACCCCCGCCCTTCCCCCGCGCGCCGACAGGCGCCGCGACTCGGACGCCACCTCGTCCAGCTCGGCCTCGACGCGCGCCGCAAATTCGGCAAAGTCGGCGACGCGGCCGGGCGGTCTCTGAGGAGGGAGGGAGGAGGAAAGAAAAGAGGTCGGCGCGCGCAGCGGCTGCCTCCACCCACCGCCCCGCGCGATGGGCGAACGTCGGCCGGCGCGAGGCCCTCGCGGGCGGCGCGGCCGAGGCCGTCCCTCCAGCGCGCGCGGCGCGGCGCGCCGCATGGCGCGCCCGCCTGCGCCCGAAACCGACGCCCCTCTTCCGACTCGCCTGCGCCATGGCGAGAGGGCGTGCGGTGCCAGGGGGCGTCCTCCACGCGCGCTCGCGGGCCGGCGGCTGCCGCGGGACGCCTGGGCTCGCGCTCCGGGCAGGGTCTGTCGCAGACTCCGTTTCGTTTTTTCGCCCCGATGGCCGCCCGCGCCGCCGCCGCCCGCCCCGCGGCGGCGGCCGCCCTGCGCCACCGCCGCGCAGCGGCCGCCCGCGCGGCGCCGACCGGGCGTGAGCCTGCGCCACGCGTCCTCCCGCTCCTCGACCCCGCGGCGAGCGACCCGCTCCCCGCGCTCCCCTCTTGGGACGCCGTCCTCGTCCTGGGCGGCGGCCTAACGCCGGTCGGCGGGCTGCCGCCCTGGGTGGAGCGCCGGCTCGACCTGGCGGCAGCGCTGCGCGCCGCGGCGCCGCGCCCGCCGCCCCTCGTCCTCCTCGGCGCCGGCACCCCCCACAAGCCGCCGCCGCCGTGCGAGATCACCAAGCGCCCGCTCACGGAAGCGACGGCGGGCGCGCGGCACCTCATCAAGCAAGGGGTGCCCGCGGCGGCCATCCTGAAGGAGACGCAATCGTTCGACACCGTGGGCAACGCCCTCTTCGGCCTCACCACGCACGCCGCGCCCCGCGGGTGGGGGTCTCTGGCGGTCGTGACGTCCGCGTTCCACATGGCGCGCGCGCGGGCGCTGTTTGGCGCGGTGTTTGGGTTGGCGTCCCCCGCGTTCCGCCCCGGCCTCTCCCCGTATGCCCTGGCCTACTACGCCGCGTCGGACGATGGCGTGGCATCCGCGGAAGCGTTGGCCGCGCGCCGGGAGCGGGAGGAGGCGTCGATCGCGACGTTTGAGGCCGCGACCGCGTCGCTCGACTCGCTCGCCGCGTTCCACGCCTGGGTGCACGCCACCCACCTCTGCTACGCGACGGCGCGCCAGGATGAGTTTGGGGCGGGGGCGGAAGGGGAGGCGAACGCGGGGGTCGACCCCAGGGCGCTGGAGACTTATTGAGAGAAAGAAAGGGAAGAAAGGGGAGGGGGTCTGGCGCGGGTGCGTGTGTGCGTGTGTTTGCTTGCAAGTGTGGCGGCCCCTCTCCTCGTTTCCCCTCTTCTTCAGAGCCCGGCCGCGGTCGCGGTCGCGGTCGCCGACGCCGGCCCGACCTGCGGCCGCGCGGCGACCGCGCGCCACGCCACTTCCACCCCGCGCCGCGTCGACGCCCACCACGACCGCCCCCACATCGTGTCGGCCGGCCACCAGGGCGGCGCGGGCGCCGCGGAGAAGAGCGTTTTGGGGGTGACGGGGGGGAGGCCGCCGGCCGCCCGGTCGGCGTTGACAGCCACGGCGAGCGCGGCACGCACGCCGGCTTTGGCGGCGGCGGGGGAGGGGTAGTCGGGGAGAGGGAGGAGGCCGAACGGCAGGCGGGAAGCGGGGGCGGGCGTCGGCGTGCCCGTTCCCGTGCCGCCCTCGCCGCCGCGCAGCACGCCCTGCCCCGAGGCGCGCACGAGCATGTCGTTGAGCGCGTTGGGGCCGACCGGGAACGCGGGAGGAGGGGGAGGGGAGGGCGACGGCGACGGCGACGGCGACGCCGACGCGTCCGAGCCGCCCGACGAGGCGCCCGACGACGACGACGACGACCCGCCGGACGATGACGCCGAGTCGGACGACGCCGCCGACTTGGCCGCGGGCGCCTTGGCCGCCAGTTCCGGCGGCGGCGCCGACGCGGCCCGCGACCCGCCGCCGCCGCGCGGCGTCCCGGACGGCGACGCCGACGCCGACGCCGACGGCTCCGACCCCGCGCCCGCGGCCGACGACCGGGCGCGGGGCGGCTTGGAGGGGGTTGTGGCGCCGCGCGCGGGCCCGGGCGCGGGCGCCGCCGCGCCCCCGAGCCCCGCCAACACGCCGTGCAGCGTCGCGACGCGGGCCGGACTGTCGTGCCACTTGCGGTTCCAGGCCATGCCCGCGGGCCACCAGGGCGGCGGCGGCGCGGTGAAGGCCGGGTGCGCAGCCGGTTTCTCCCCCGCCGCCGCGCGGCCGGCGTTCAGGGCGGCGACGAGGGCGGCCCGCACGGACGCGCGGCGGTCGGCGGGCGACTCGTAGGCGGCCAAAGGGAGGAGGCCGAACGGGGGAGGAGGAGCGGAGGCAGGGGCGGCGGGAGGGGGCCCGGCGGAGGGCGGCGGCGGAGGCAGCGGCCGCGGCGCCTCGGGCCGCGCCCGCTTGCCGGCCGGCGCACTCGGCCCGCCGGCGCCGCCGGCGTCGGCGGCCGACCGCGGGCGCTTGGCGGGCGGCCGCGGAACGGCCGCCGGCGTCGCCACCTGCGCCGACGCCGGCCGCCCCCCTCCCCGCGCCTCCTCCACCACCGCCAGCACGCGCGCGTCCTGCTCGCGCAGGACGGCGGCCAACGGCTTGGTGTCGGCGACGGGCCAGGCGTCGTCGCCGCCGCCCGCGGACGGCGTGAGGAGCGCCAGGCGGGCCACGGTCCGGGAGGCGGCTTTGTGGGGGTAGAGCGCGTCCAAGTCGGCCTGGACGTGGGCTGAGGAGGGGAGGAGGGAAGTGAGGCGTCGGCGCCCGCACGCCAGCCGTCGCGGGCCGCGCCCTACCGCCAGCGCGCGGCCACAGAGCGCGCATAAAGACATCAGCCATCGGCTGGGAGGCGCGGCGCGGCCTGCAACGCCCCGCCCGCCCGCCCATCCGGCCCGCCAGCGCCGCCGCCGCCGCCCATGCGCACCCCGCAGCTCGCCCACGGTCGCGCCCAGCCCTGCGGTGGAGCACACGGCGTCCCCGTCGGACGTGCGCACAAAGACGCGCCACTCGTCGGGCGGCGAGGCCATGGCGGCCGGCCCGGGAGTGGCGGCGGGAGAGAGAGCGCGGCCGTCGACGGCGGGCGGCGCTCGGCACTGCACCCCCGAAAACGGCCGCCCCACACCGCGCCGACGCCGCTGGCCGACCGGGCGCGCCATGCACCCCGCGACCGAGTGTACAGTCCGGCTCCGGGTGGGGGCGGGCGCGCGAGGGCGTGGGGTCGGGGGGCCGCGCGGGGGCGCGCGCGGGCCCCCCCGCCGCGCTCCCACCCCCACACGACCCCTCCCTCCCCACTGTAGGACGCCGGCTTTGTCCCTGACCGCCTCACGCTGGCCGCGGGCGGCACCGTGCACTGGGTCGCCTGCCCGCACGAGCCCGGCGCGCACCCGCTCGTCGTCGCGCGAGGCGGCGTGCCCGTCGCGGCGGCCGACGTGGCACCGGGGGCGGTGATGACGAGGTGGGAGGGTGTGGCGGGGATGAGGGGTCGCCGGGAGGGCGACCGTTTTTTTTTGGTGGTCGAGCGGCGGGCGCGCCTGGCGCGCCCGGCGCGCCCACCGCCTCCCGCCTCCCCTCCCCAGCTATTTTGCCGCGCCCGGCGACTATTGCGTCTACTCTGAACTCTACCCGTTTGTCGCGGCGACCGTGCGCGTCGTGGCCACGCGCGGCGGCGGCGGCGGCGGCGCCGCCGCCGCGCGCGCCGCGCTGCCCCTCGCGTCGCCGCCGCCGCCACCCAGGCCCGCGGCGGCGCCGCCGCCGCCGCCGCCCAGGCCCGCGGCGCCGCTCGCGTGCGGGCCCGAGGTGGCGTCCCAGCCGCGGCCCGCGCCTCTGCAGGCGCGCAACCGGCGCGAGGCGGGGGCGGGGGCGTTTGCGGCGTGCGCGAAGAACGCGCGCCGCGCGCGGCGGCCGTCGCCGCGGCCGCCGCCGCCCGCGGACGCCGAGCCCGAGTCGACTCGGTCGTGGGCGGCCGTCGCACGCGCGCCGCCTCCGCCGCCGCCGCCGCCGCCGCCGACGCCCGCGGCGGCGCGGGCGGCTGCCGAGGCCACGGCGGCGGCGGTCGCCCCGCCCCCTTCCAAGAGCAAGGGCCGCCGCCCGGGCGCGCGTCGGGGCGGCACCCCCGACTACAAG
>Ga0315274_10015541_pt1 | contig 10782 bp, 11 predicted proteins | sample YL17G02_20_MG_FD_203700 | JGI IMG/M metagenome (GOLD analysis project Ga0315274, IMG submission 203700) | Sediment microbial communities from Yellowstone Lake, YNP, Wyoming, USA - YL17G02_20 | ecosystem: Environmental > Aquatic > Freshwater > Lake > Sediment | place: USA: Wyoming | collected...
CTCTGGTGGATCTTTCCGCAACCGCAGATGAAAACCTTCTGAATACCGAAGAGATTGAAGATTTGATCACCGAAGACTTGAAATACCGCGACCGCCAGTTGAAACGCCTGCGCGAGGAAGTGCTGGATCTGGAAGATTTTAATGAAACTGTTACCCTGACCGATTTCACACTCGATGACTTCCGGGTTGAGCTGAGCAGGTATATTGAAGCCAACCGCCAATTGCTGGAAGATGCACCTCTGGGACTGTATGGAATTGTGCCCACCACCCCAGAATATCCGACCATTCGACCGGGTGTGATCTACTGCTTAAAGCAGAAGGAAGAGAACGCGATAGGAGATACGGTGAACCCGCTCCAACCGCATTTCCTGGTCTACATGCAGGATGAGGGTGTATTGCGGTTTGGATTTACGCATCCCAAGCAGATCCTCGAGATTTTCCGCGGATTGTGCGCAGGAAAGACCAGCCCTTATGAAGACCTGTGCCGCCTATTCGATGATCAGACAAAAAATGGTACGGATATGTCTTTTTATAATGACCTTCTGGAAAAAGCAGTGAAATCCATCGAGAGCACCTTCCGCAAGCGGGTGATCACACAATTAACCACGGATCGGCGAGCTGTATTGCCGAAACAAGAACAGCAGGTAAACGACAAAACCGATTTCGAACTGATCACCTGGTTGATCATAAGGTAAAACCATGCCTGACATAGACTTGAAAATCGCAATCCAGCAAGCAATTCAGCAATTCGAGAAAAAGCCGCTGGCTACAGCAGCGATAGACCTTTTGGAGACGCTTGGGTATCAAAGCGAGAAAAGACTGGTGCTCACACCGAATACTTCTGACCAGTTTAAGGAGGAGTTCGATCCTTATAAACATTTGAATGTGGATAAAGCCTTCCTGTCTGAATGGTCATCAGTAGACCTGCTGTTCCAGATCACGGATGAAGAAATCCAGGGGGCTATGGCGGGCATGAGTCAACTGTTTGTCAACCAGAAGGTGGACAATACAATCATCAATTCGTACTTGTTCTTTGCAGTCGGGCTCAGGGGTGAACAATATACACGTACACAGCTGGCGGCTATTACACGCGAGATCAACAAACTATTTCTCATGCCGGTGATGGTCATCTTCAAGCATGGTCAGGCAATGACCATCGCCATCATAGCCCGACGGCTGCATAAGCGTGACCAGAGCCGGGATGTACTTGAAAAAGTGACTTTAATAAAGAACGTTGCCATTAACCAACCACACCGGGCGCATGTGGAAATCCTGTATGATCTTTCGGTGGAACGGCTGTCGCATGTACATGGATTCAGCAACTTTGTAGAACTGCAGCGCGCCTGGGAAAAGACGCTGGACACCTCGGAGCTGAACAAGAAGTTTTTCCGCGAGGTGGCGAACTGGTATTTCTGGGCTGTCAAGAATGTTACCTTCCCTGAAGGCGCCGGTGCAGAGGAAGAAACCCGTAACGCCATCAGTGTCATCCGCCTTATTACGCGCCTAATCTTTTCTTGGTTCATCAAGGAAAAGGGCTTGGTGCCGGAAGATTTATTCGATGAGCGCCGTCTGAAAGAGTTGCTTAATTTCAACGATCCCAATCAGAGCACCTACTACAAAGCCATCCTGCAAAACTTGTTCTTCGCCACGCTCAACACCGAGATGGGTGAAGAGCGCAAGTTCCGCGGTGAGAACGAAAAGGGGCGCGACCAGCACTACATGGTGCACAATGTCTATCGCTATAAGCGCTACTTCCAAGATCCAGGTTCGGCTATAAATATGTTTGCCGGCATTCCGTTCTTGAACGGTGGATTGTTTGAATGCCTGGACCGTCCCGATAAAGACGATCCCAAGAATATTTTGCGGGTGGATGGTTTTTCAGATCATGAAGATAACCCGCTACAGGTTCCGGATGAATTATTCTTCGGCGCAGAACGTGGGATTGACCTTAACGACATCTACGACACGAAGAATAAGAAATATAAAGTACGCGGTTTGATACACATCTTCAACAGTTACAAGTTCACGATAGAAGAGAACACGCCCATCGAAGAAGAGATCGCACTCGACCCCGAACTGCTGGGCAAGGTATTCGAGAACCTGCTGGCGGCATATAACCCTGAAACAGGCACTACAGCCCGCAAGCAGACGGGCTCGTTTTATACGCCGCGCGAGATCGTCAATTACATGGTCGATGAATCATTGATTGCCTTCCTTGAAAGCAAGCTTGAAGGGGCAGAAAATGTTCAGGAACGCTTGCGTCATTTGCTGACTTACAATGATGAGAAACCCCATTTCAATGATAGTGAAATTGGATGTTTGATAGATACCATAGACAACATTAAAGTACTTGACCCTGCCTGCGGTTCTGGGGCATTCCCAATGGGCATACTTCATAAGTTGGTTTACGTTTTATCAAAACTTGATCCGTACAATTCTCGGTGGTCCGAACTTCAACTCCAGAAAGCAATTATCGACACAGAGGAAGCTTATAGAATTGGAGACCACGATGAACGCAAAATTCGATTGCTCGATATCGAGGAAATATTTAATGACAATACTAGCGACTACGGTCGTAAACTTTACTTGATAGAGAACTGCATCTATGGTGTAGACATCCAACCGATCGCTGTACAGATCGCTAAACTACGGTTCTTCATCTCATTGGTAGTAGATCAGAGGGTAGATTGGATTAAAGAAAATATAGGCATCCGCCCGTTACCTAACTTGGAAACCAAGTTAGTAACCGCGAACACCTTAATTGCCATCGAAGGACCAAAGACCGGAAAAGAAACTAAAATTTCTTTTGGTGACCATTTGATTTCGGATAAACGTTTTGAATTACAACAGATACGACATAAGCATTTTCGAGATCGTACGTTTAAATCCAAGGAAAAACATCGAGAACAGGACAAACAACTACGCGCAGAAATCTCCGAACTACTCAAGAAGAACGGTTGGGGTAGTACTGCCGCTGCCCAACTGACCGGTTGGGATCCGTATGATCAGAACGCAAGAGCGGGATTCTTTGACCCCGAATGGATGTTTGGCATTGAAGGAGGGTTTGATGTGGTGATTGGCAACCCGCCCTACTTGCGCGTGCAGGGTATTCAAAAGACCCAGGGCGAGTTTGTGGATTACTACCGCAAACACTTCGAATCTGCCACTGGTGGTTTTGATCTGTATGCTTTGTTTATCGAGAAAGGCTATAAACTGCTCGATAAAGGTGGACAGCTGGCATATATCGTGCCTCATAAGTTCTTGCAGGCGTCGTTTGGTACAGGCTTGCGGCGTATGCTCACCGAACGACAGGCATTGCGCCAACTGGTGCGCTTTGGGCATGAGCAAATCTTTGAAGAATCCACAACTTACACCTGTCTATTATTCTTAGCTACGCGCCCCAACCGCGAATTTGACCTGATTGAAATCAAGAGCCTGGAACGAGGCGAAGAAGTGTTGCAAGCAGTGCGAGCACGTGAAGAATACCCCGATTATGCTTATGACACTTTACCAGAGCCTTCTCTATCTGAAAAAAGCCCGAATGAAAATGTGGATTGGGACTTTGCAATTGGTGAGAAAAATCGTGTATTACGTCGTCTCCAGCAACATCCGAAAAGGCTGGAAAATATTATTCGCAAGATGTTTCAAGGTATTCCCACTGGGGCAGATAAAGTTTTTGTTCTCGAATTAATACGTGAAAGTCCAAAATTAGTTACATGCTATTCCAATGCACTTAATAATGAAATAGAGATTGAAAAGGATTTCGTCAAGCCCTTCTTAATGGGTAAAGATGTTCATCGCTATGAAAAACCACAAGCAAGAAATGTTGTGCTGTTCCCATACACGATTATAAACAATTCACCCGTTTTGATGTCACAAACAAACATTGAAAAGAATTTTCCAAAAGCATGGACTTATCTGAAAAAGAACGAACTAACATTAAAAGCAAGAGAAGGTGGAAGATTTACTGCTAGTTGGCATTGTTATAGTCGCCCACAAAACCTTACAGAGTTTGAAAATATCAAGTTAATTACACCTGAAATAGCAAATAGTCCGCAAATGACATTTGATAGTGATGGAATTTTGTATCACACAACCAAAGTATACAGTTTTGCTTTCAAGGATCCAAAAAGAATTTCATTAAAGTTCATGCTCGGTGTGCTTAACTCTAAAGTGTTATGGTTTTTTCTTACCAGTACAGGCTATGTCTTGCGTGGTGGCTATTACACCTTTAAAACCGAATATCTTAAACCCTTCCCTGTCGCCGAGGCTATTCCCAAACAGGAGCGTATTATCGAAAACTTGGTGAATTATGTCCTCACACTCAAAGCCCTGCCTGCTCCCGCCAACAGTGAGCAGAAAGTCGATCGCCGCCTGATGGTTGCCTACTTTGAGCAATTGATTGATGGCTTGGTCTATGAACTCTACTTCCCCGAAGAATTCAACGATGCAGGCAAATCACTTTTCAAACTGCTCCCGCCCTCCGAACTCCCAGCAATGGAAGAACTCAAAGAAGCGCCTGAACACGCTATCCAGGACATATTCCGCAAACTATACGATATTCAGCATCCCGTGCGCCAGATGGTCTTCTTCCTGGATACCATCGAAGCCGTGCGCGTCATCGAAGGGAAAATAAAAGGGGCATGAAAATCACCAAAATCGCCATTAAAGATTTCCGCGCCTTTCGGGGTGAATATGAAATTGACATGACAAAAGCAGGCCACAACCTTCTTGTGTATGGCGAAAATGGTAGTGGTAAGTCATCCTTATTTATTGCACTCGACTTGTTTTTAAGCTCGCAAGCACAGGATTTCTCGAAACACAAACATTTTAGAGTAATTACCAATGATGGGTATGTCAAGATTTGGATTGGCGATGGTACCAACCCTGATAGCCAATTCGATTGGGACGAGACATCCAATCCCTCATCGCAGGCAATCATAATCGAAGCGTCAAAATCAAAAGGATTTCTCAACTACAAATCACTTTTAGAAACCCATTTTTTACAACGCGATGAAAATTGGGTCAATCTTTTTAACTTACTTGTTAAAAATTTGCTGGCGAAAATTGAGAATCCTATCAGTCGCAAGAAATTTGGTGAAGAATTCAGCCAAATTGAATCCACGTTAAGACAGACGTTAGGTGAAAAAAGAAAAGAAAGCCTCAAACTGCAGCTTGATGACTTCAACGATGGTTTAGGATCCAAACTAAAAGAATTAAAAGAGAAAGCGAACGAGATTTTAGCATTATTCGAGCAAAATGTTGTCATCGAAATGACTCCACAAAAGGTAGGTTTTACTACCAAACCCAAAAAGCTAATTAACTGCGTAATACAACTTACAGCAAATTACTACAATACGGATCTTGATGACTATCACCATTTTTTGAATGAAACTCGTCTTTCAGCTATAGCATTATCTATCTACTTAGGCGGAATACTGCTTAATCCTCCTAGTCAACTACAAGTTCTCGCCCTGGATGATGTATTGATTGGGTTGGACATGTCCAACCGTATGCCATTGCTTGAAATCCTGAGTAAGTATTTTGCCCAATGGCAGTTGTTCATCCTGACTTATGATTGGACATGGTATCAAATCGTCTTTCATCGGCTTGGTAACAAGAATAATATCGAAAGAGCAGAATTGTATTGTGTAAAGACAGACGATTCGGATATTCCTGTTTATTATGCCAAAAACGACTATCTCGAACGCGCCGAAAAACATCTTGCCAATGGTGATTTGAGGGCTGCGGTTGTATATTTGCGCACTGCTTTGGAACATATCCTGAAAGTATTTTGTGACCGTAAAAAAATTGCTATTCGATATGAAATTGAACCCAAACACACAGTCAAGGATTTTTGGAACGCAATAAAAGGCAAAAAGAAGGAGTATATACCTATTGCATTGGCTACCAAGCTAGACTTTCATTTATCCATTGTTCTAAACCCACTTAACCATGATGCTTATATCAATCCAATTAGAAAAGATATTGACGACACACTTGCTACGCTGAAAGTGTTGGATGCAACATTGAAAGCGATAAAGTAGTAATTTGGAGAATCAACCATGCAAATGACACTGCTCAAAATTGAAGTCGAGCGCGCCGAGCCGTCGGCGGATACATCTACGCTGGAGGGGGAGATTGACCGTCTGGTATACGGGTTGTATGGGTTGACGGAGGAAGAGATTGGGATTGTGGAAGGAATATCATGAAGCTGGAAACAGAATTTTCGCAGGTGCTTGAAGGTACCATCGATGCCGCTAAAGAGCGCGGCTATGTCCCCACTTACCTCATGCAAATGCTGAATGATTATAGCGGCGTGTCTTACCTGTCCAGCAGTAGACGCTAAGCAAAACCGTTTGGTGCACTTTCATAGAAAGAAATAAGAGTCGAACCGCAGAGCAAGGAAAGAATGAAGGTATGAAAACGGACGATACTTTGGGTGACTGGAGAATACAGGGAGTTACCCGGATTACTAAAGATTTACCTGCTGCATTTCCCGGTGGTCCTTCCCATAAAGCAGGAACACCTATACATTTAGGAACCAGTACACGAGGAACAGGTGATCAGCCTATTGGTTTTGTTACACCGAGTTCAACAGCACTTGCACTCAGTATTGCTATAAATGCGAGTATTCAATCTGTTATTCTCTTCCAACAGATAATCTTCGAAAATGTATCAACGCCAGAAGGTCCAGGCATGTCCGTATTATATAAAAAAATTAGTCCTCTTTTTGACTATTTTGAGTCTTGCATGACAACAGTCACATTCAGCTACCAAGCTCTCGAAACATTTTGCAATTGGGAAATTGCAGATAAGATTCAAGGCACATTCACGGTCAAACGAGATAATGTTGATGAAACATTTACAGTAGATGAGATAGAACGAAGATTGTCAACTGAAGAGAAACTTCATTTAATCATCCCTATGTTATTTGGAACAGCTTCGCCTAAAGGAAGAAAAGCATGGGAAAACTTCAAGAAATTAAAACATGCTAGAGATTCAATCGTACATCTCAAGTCATCAGACCAGTATCCGAATCGAAATCTACCTACCACTGTTGATAAAGATTCCCTATATTTTGTATTCCTCAACAACAAAATGACATATTTTCCTAAAGCTGCAATAAAAATGATTCAACATTTCTACCCAGGTTCTAAAGGTATACCACGCTGGCTAGAAAAGCCAATCGAGTTTGCCGATCAAAACTAAAAGGGTTTTCACTATCAAGAAGCTTATCTAGCGGTCGACGTTCGCCTAACAACACCTCCAGCGGATAGCGTCTCCGCCGCTCGAGACCACGGTGCGTTTTCAGAAATGGCGTAATAATACAAAGGAGTCTCGCCAGTCCTGCCGCTGCCGCTGAGCCAAACCGTAAAGAATCGCTACTCATGAGTATATCAATGCGATAAGGAATCTGATGCATTGGATCCATCGCACTACCGGCGGCTGAACAAATAGTTAGTACCACTGAGGAATAAACTTGGGACCAATATCCCTATTCGATAAGTCCTTTCTCCAATCCCTCAAACTTGATGAGTCTGTCTGGTTTGATCATTTTTTTCTGTCGAACGTGTGCCCTCTCTTTTATGTCGAGACACTTGCTGATCTAGAAAAAACGGGCCGGAGGGGTAGAACGGCTAAAGAGGAAGTGCGAATAATCGCTGGCAAATTCCCACAGATGAATAGCGCTCCGTGCTCAGACCATCACAGTCTATGCATTGATAGTTTGCTCGGATATGACATACCGATGACAGGCCAGATACCGCTTGACCAAGCCAAGCTTGTAATGCATAAGGGTAGTCTAAATGTTTTTGCACAAGAATCTCCTGTCACAACCGCATTCTCGCGATGGCAAGAGGGAAGATTCCATGAAGTCGAGGGTCTCTTCGCTAAGGACTGGAGAAATGCTTTATCTAATCTCGGTCTCGAAGAGATTGCTGAGATGTATAAAACTTTTGGAATTGACCCAAAGTCCTGCAAATCTTTCGCGCAGGCAAAATCCCTAGCACAAACCATCCTTTCTGAGACTGCTTCTCCTGATTTACGGATCGATCTCGCATTCGATGTATTATCAGTCCCGATTGAAGATAAATCGCGCATCTTATCACGGTGGCAGTCTAAAGGCTGCCCTTCATTGAAAGAGTTTGCACCTTACTCAGCGTTTGTTCTTTCAATCGAGCTCTTTTTCAATATTGCCTTGGCAGCCGGGCTCATCTCTACAAAACATCCTTCTAATCTAGTAGACATTGGCTATCTCTTCTACATTCCTTTCTGTATGCTGTTCATTTCGTCTGATCGCTTGCATCGCCAAACGGCTCCCTTGTTCCTTAGAGATAATCAGGAATTTGTATGGGGTCCCGACCTTAAGTCGGCGCTCAGTGAGATCAACCAATACTTCTCCAGCTTGCCTGATAGCGAGAAAGAGAAAGGAATAATGGGATTTGCTGGAGTACCACCTCATGGTGCTGGAATCCTCGTTGAGCAATTGTGGAATCGTCACATCCCAAGATGGCGCATAACAAGTGAAACTCCGCACCCTTCAAGAGGTAAATCCTTTAAGGAAATTGTTAATAAGGTTCGCGAAATTGAACACGCCACCCCTTTCCAGTCCGAACCTACCACCTTACGAGTTCAAGATATCGAAAGCGTCACCATCAAACGTAGAGTTAGTAAAAAAAGAGGGTCTTGGTATCAGATACCAAAGGGAATTGGTAAAGATTGACCGGCTTGTGTATGGTCTGTATGGGCTGATAGAGGAAGAGATCGCGGTGGTGGAAGAAACCGTTAGGAACAATAAGAAGTCAGGAAGAAGAAGTAAAAATAATGTGCCTGTATAGAATTTACATTGATGAAACAGGAAACCACGACATGGATCACACTGATGATCCCAATCAGCGGTTTCTAGCACTGACCGGGGTCATTCTTGAGTCTGAATACATCTCACGTACTCTTAAGCCAGAAATGGATGCAATCAAGCGTGAGTACTTTCAGCACGATCCGGATGTGCCTGTTATATTCCACCGCAAGGAAATCGTAAATCGCCGTCCACCATTTGAGGTTTTACGAGATAAAGGGATTGAAAAGCACTTCAATGATGCTTTGCTTGAGGGTTTAATGAAATGGGAATATCAGGTCATTACAATTGTCATTGATAAGAAAGCACACCGGTACCGATATTTTGTTTGGAGATTTCATCCATATCACTATTGCTTGACGGTCATGTTGGAACGTTATGTCCTTTTCCTCCACTATGGCAAGCATCGTGGTGATGTCATGGTCGAAAGTCGCGGCGGGAAAGAAGATGAAAAACTGAAAGAATCATACCGAAGACTCTATGCAGAAGGTACAGATAATATTCCTCCTGCACGCTGGCAGGAACGGTTAACATCCAGCGAATTAAAAGTCAAATCAAAGACTGCAAATATAGCTGGTTTACAACTAGCAGATCTAATTGCACACCCATCGCGCCGAGAAGTACTAATGGACAACAACCTTCTTTCAGATGATAGAGACATATTTGGCGATAAAATATGTAAAATCTTATCCACGAGTAAATATATGCGATCCCATTTTGGTCAAGTGGAAGGTTATGGAAAGAAGCTCTTACCTTAATAAAGAGAAACGCCCTTACAGGCGCTCTCCGATAGCCAATGGCCATCCACCTCCGCTTTACGGATTATCTATAATTTAGCACATATTTGCAGCTTTGTCAAATACGATTTTCGGAGAGTGTTAAAAAAGTCAGATATGGCGGTGATTTTATTGATTTGTACCTGAAAATTCTGCCATATCTGGGAGTGCCTCATCGTTTTTCAACAGTCTCTTGAAGTCATACTTGACAACACCTATTAAGCGTGGGAATCTTTGATCGTCTGGTTTCGCTGTTTGAATAGTATGCGTTTAATTGTGGAGTAGAAAATGGTTGCTATCGATTATAGTCAAGCAAAGTATCATGGTCTCTTTTAGTATGTTCGATAACTATTGCATCGTATAAGCTAACTATATCATTAGCCAGGGTTGATAATTGCCGAGAATCCATGCACGAGATCGAATCGTGTATATTAACCTGATTGGTTGCCTGCTTGACAATATTCTTAAACCTTAGTCTTAATTCATCGGGTAAGTCTCTCTCCGGTTGTACATATGTTATGTCGTTTGTGACCACACTGATGAGTCTTTCCCGGAGGGAAGCGTCTATTGAAGAAAGTGCCGAGACGGCTGCATTAAATTTTTCCCACGCATACGCGATTGACATAACATGCTCCTTGTTCAAAACTATATTTATTAACTATCAATGTATAATGATTATAGCATTGTTTGTAAATTCGAAGAGATGCCTAGACAAGATATACTTACTGGTTATCTCTTCTTTATAAAAAATGATAAATAACACTAATCCGCTGATAAGTGAAGGTTTATGACCCCACAGGTCTTGTAACCGTAAGGTCTCCACTTGATTGAGCCTGCACGCTGCGTTTATTCGGCATCATCACTACACCCGCCTCCCTCAGAGACATCCGAAGTCTTTGAGACTTCGGATGTCTGGTCTGAGAAGACCCCAATGCCCCGCATAGAAATCCTTTTTTTTTACCCTTCCAATACTATCACTCTGTTCGGTGAGGTTTTCACAACCTCACCGATCCTGTGACCGTATGGTCTCCTCTTGATTGAGCCTGCAATCTGGGTTTGATCGACTTCATCACTACAACCCCATCCCGCCTCCCCCAGATCCATCACCGGAGATTTGGTAAGCATAAAAAACCTACAAATTGAATTTTG
>Ga0315274_10015542_pt1 | contig 10782 bp, 8 predicted proteins | sample YL17G02_20_MG_FD_203700 | JGI IMG/M metagenome (GOLD analysis project Ga0315274, IMG submission 203700) | Sediment microbial communities from Yellowstone Lake, YNP, Wyoming, USA - YL17G02_20 | ecosystem: Environmental > Aquatic > Freshwater > Lake > Sediment | place: USA: Wyoming | collected...
AGAACGGTATCTCATTTAATCTTTACAACAATAAGCACTTCTACTCTTATGCTGTATTGTGCGCTTTAGGGTGGGTTGATTCTCAAGCAGGATCAGGCTACAAAGCTTATTTGCATGATATGAAAAATATGCTTGAGGTAGCGTTCTAACAAGCTAATCAAGCGGACGGCTTACAGCCGCGGCTGAGTTCAGTCGTTGGGCAGGAGACAGATGATCGCCCCAGAGATCGAGTCACACGCTTCAGGAGTGCCGAACGCCAGCAAGATCAGCACCGCAGCATGCCGAATCGCCAATGCTTATGAGATTGACTCGAACCCCTGGGTTGTCGCATATAGCGGCGGTAAAGACTCAACCGCCGTCCTCAAATTGCTATTCCTGGCCCTATCTGATGCCCCCCGTCTACACAAACCAGTGACCGTAATCTACTGCCAGACAGGTGTGGAGATTCCTGTTCTCTCAAAGCTTGCCCTTGACACATTGAATGCCTTCCGGAACGAGTGTAGCAAGAACAGTCTTCCTGTTGAAACTGTCATCCTTCGGCCCCCTCTGACTGAACGATTCTTCGTCAAAGTGCTTGGCCGGGGGTACCCGCCACCCACAGACAAGTTCAGATGGTGCACTAATCGTCTCGCTATCAATCCAGTATCCGCATTCCTCAAGCAGAAGGGACACCAACGTTCAACCATCCTATTAGGCGTCAGAGAAAGCGAGAGCTCAACTAGGAGCCTGACTCTGAAGGAGAACAACGACGGTCAGCGGTTCTGGTCGAAGCAGCGGGGCGGTGTTAAGCGGAGCCTTTTCATGCCCATACTGGACTTCTCCACGAGTGACGTTTGGGCGGCCAATCTCACTTTGACACCACCAGCCTCTTTGAAAACGCAGCAGCTCGCAGATCTCTATGCTAACGCATCACAATGCCCAAGTGATCGGAGTGAGAATGGTGCCCCTTCGGGCAGTGCACGGTTCGGCTGCTGGACATGTACTGTCGCAAGACACGGTACGACTCTGCGCAATCTCATCGCCTCGGGCAGCGATGAGCTGGTGCCTTTGCTGGAGTTCAGGCTATGGATAGAGGCAGAAAGGAAGAAACCGCGTAACCGATGGCGGAGAAGAAGGAATGGGGATCCCGGCCCCGGTCCTATGACGAAGCAGTGGCGCAGACGGGCGCTCGACAGATTGCTCCTTGCACAGCAGGAGTCAGGCTGCTACCTGATCGAGCCAGAGGAGATCAGCGAAATCGAGAGGATCTGGAGGACCGAATGACGAAATCAGACCTTGAGAAGTGGCGCTTCCGAGCGCCGTTCGTGATTGTGAGCAACGCGATCATTCCCATCGTAATCGTGTTCACCAAGAACACGGACCTGGAGACGAAGATCATTCAGACGTTGGTCCTGCCCGTGTCGTGGCTCATCGCCTTCTTCTACTCCGCGATGAAGCTCCGGAACTCAGAGTGGTTTCGCGAACTTGATCGCCATGTTGGAGCTCTGATCCGAAATGAGTTGCTAGCGCTCATTCCGGACGTCCTCCAAGTTACTGAAGAGGAGAGGGAGAGATTGCGCAAGAAAGAGATATGGAAGAAATTGACAGGTGTCTTCTGGGAGGCAATTGACAGTGATTCCGAATTGGTCCGGCAGAAAGAACACTTCTATGCGAATGGTGTTTTCTACACTGCGGCAATTGATCTCTACATTATCTTGCCAATGACTTCCATTGTCTACTCTTGTCTATGGATCTACAAGCATGAGGTCATGTTTCTCATATACTCCTGCATTTGCCTAGCAGTTGGTGTTCTGAGTAGATTTCTCATTCTTCCGAGCTGTCGGCAACGCCATCTCGAACTATCGTCCGAGCAACTTGACCTGCTGAAGCGCAAGAAGCGAGACTTCATTAGCGACAGGTTCCATGATATCGTCATCGAGTGGCGAGAAGGGCAAGCAGCCAAGCCAGCGGATGCAGGCGACGCCTAACAGCGCGCCTGATCCGTAAAGTTAGGCGGTCCATAAATTATAATGCAAGAGGAGGTATGAAATGCCGAGTATTTTAACCCTCTCGGGAACGTCCAGATTTGAATACACCCCTGATGGACATGGAGGTTTTTTCTTAGAATATACAAAGCGCCCGCACATCAAGAGAGAATTAATCCAGAAGATAAAGGTTGATTTTGAAAACAAGTTGGTGCCTGGTGGATTTAACATGACAAATCCTACGCCCCGTGGGTTTGGTGAGTGGATTAAGCAGAACTCTCATTTCACTCCAAGACATGCTTCCCATATCGCAGCCGTATTAAGAGAAATGGGATTAATAAAAAGAGCAACAAATAATAGACCAATAATGCTTCAATTCTAATGAGACAAACGCTCAACAAGCAGATGCAAAAATCCGCATCGTTCACACAGACCGTTAGGCGCATGTGTAGACAATCTTTCATGGAGTCTCGATATGTCAAACCATAACATCGGGAACAACGACAAATCCCTCGAAAAATGGCTGTGGGATGCTGCCTGCTCCATTCGCGGAGCAAAGGATGCGCCCAAGTTCAAGGATTACATCCTGCCGTTGGTGTTCACCAAGCGCCTATGTGACGTGTTCGATGACGAACTCAACCGCATTGCGAAAGAAGTGGGCTCACGCAAAAGGGCGTTTGATTTGGTAGAAGCCGATTGGCGCAAAGCTACTTCAAGTGGCTCTAAACCGATGGTGCGGTTCTACATTCCCCTGAAACCTGCAACTCCCGATGAGCCTATCTGGTCCGTGATTCGCAAACTGGCGGACAAAATCGGCGAGCAGTTGACCGACCACCTGCGTGCGATTGCCAAAGAAAACCCCAAACTGAATGGTATCATTGATCGCGTGGACTTTAATGCCACTACGCACGGCCAGCGCGATATTTCCGACGACCGCTTGAGCGCGCTCATCGAGCAAATCAGTTTGAAGCGGCTAGGATTGAACGATGTGGAGCCTGACATCATCGGACGCAGTTACGAGTATCTCATCCGCAAGTTTGCCGAAGGGAGCGGACAGAGCGCGGGCGAGTTTTACACGCCCAAAGAAGTGGGAATGATGATGGCGCGCATCATGGAGCCAGAGACAGGCATGGAAGTCTATGACCCGTGCTGTGGTTCGGCGGGATTGCTCATTAAGTGCCAGATTGTGCTCGATGAGCAAATGAATTTGCGCTCACGCAAGAACTATGCGCCGCTCAAATTATACGGGCAGGAATACATTGGTACGACTTGGGCAATGGCGAACATGAACATGATTATCCATGACTTGGAAGGCGTGATTGAGATTGGCGACACGTTCAAGAATCCGAAATTCCGACCCAACAACAAACTGCAAACCTTTGACCGCGTAATCACAAACCCCATGTGGAACCAGAACTGGTTCACCGAAAAGGATTACGATGCCGATGAGTTGGGGCGCTTTCCCAAAGGTGCCGGCTTTCCCGGCAAGCAAAGCGCGGACTGGGGCTGGGTGCAGCACATCCTTGCCAGTCTCAACGACAACGGACGCGCCGCCATCGTGTTGGATACGGGCGCAGTGAGTCGCGGCTCTGGGAGTGCAAACATCACCAAAGAAAAGCAGGTGCGTAAGTGGTTCGTGGACAACGATCTGATTGAAGGCGTCGTTTACCTTCCTGAAAACCTGTTTTACAACACTACCGCGCCAGGCATTCTCTTGTTTCTGAACAGGAACAAGCCCGCCGCGCACAAGGGTAAACTTTTTTTGCTCAATGCAAGTCGCGAGTTTGAAAAGGGTGATCCTAAGAATTACATCACAGATGAAGGCATTGCCCGCATTGCCGAGACCTTTAAGGTGTGGCGCGAAGAAGACAAGTTCAGCCGCATCGTGAGCCGGGATGAGATTGTCAAGAACGATTACAACATCTCGCCCAGCCGTTACATTCATACAGGCGACACAGAAGAATACAGACCGATTGATGAGATTTGGTTTGAGTTGCAAGAGACAGAGGAAGAAGGCAAGCAGATTGACGAACAACTCAAGCAAATTATGGCTTTGATTGCAAAGTAACATGGCAGACATTATTAACAGCGAAATCGGCGCTCATCCTGCGGACTGGTCAATTCAGCGAGTTGACTCGTTGTTTGATATTCAACAGGGCAAGTCTGTCTCAAAAGCCCACCGCAAAGGCGACAACCAAAAACCTTTCTTGCGAACAAAGAATATCTTTTGGGGGCAAATTGATACCACCGAACTCGACCAAATGCACTTTACGAGCGCAGAAGAAGCCCGCTTGAAATTGCAAGTAGGCGACCTTTTACTTTGTGAAGGTGGCGATGTAGGGCGCACAGCCATTTGGAATGACCAAACGGAAAGTTGCTATTACCAAAATCATTTGCATCGTTTGCGTGCAAAAGCCGTCAATGAAGTTGACCCACAATTTGCTCTTTATTGGTTTTGGTATGCGTTTGAAGTTGCCAACATTTACATTGGCAGAAGCAATGTAACGACGATTCCCAATTTGTCACAATCCAAGTTGAGTGAGTTGCAAATCCCCAAACCAGAATTTGAAGAACAACATCGTATCGCCCATGTGCTGTCCACAGTGCAGACCTCCATCGAACAGCAGGCGCGGCTGATTGCTCTAACGCGCGAAATCAAATCCGCGCTCATGCGCAAGTTGTTCACCGAAGGTCTGCACGGCGAGAAGCAGAAGGAGACCGAGATTGGGTTGGTGCCAGAGAGTTGGGAGATGTCAATCCTCCGAGAATTTGCCAATGAAATTACTGATTTTACCGCGAATGGAAGTTTCGCAAGTTTACGAGAGAATGTGGAATATATGGATAAAGAAGACTATGCCATTTTGCTCAGGCTTCTTGATCACTCAAACAAGTTTTCAAAAGATTTCGTTTATGTCAATAAACATGCTTATGACTTTTTGAAAAAATCTTGGCTTATGCCTGGAAGCGTTATTGTTTCAAATATTGGCGCAAGGCTTGGCACTGTATTCCGCGCACCTAATCTAGCTAAACCCATGACACTCGGCCCCAATGCACTTGTTGTAAGGGCAGGCGAAGATGATGACTTTGTTTATTATTGGTTACAGAGCGAACAGGCCCAAAAATATATTAAATTTATTACTAGTATTAGTGCGCAACCAAAATTTAATAAGACCGATTTTCGGAATACGCCCGTTCCTATCCCTAACAAAAACGAGCGAGATGAAATCGCAAATATCTTGAGCCAGATTGACTATAAAATCTATCTTGAACAATCCCGTCTAGAAAAATATAGTGAATTATTCCGTTCGCTTTTGCACCAATTGATGACAGGTCAAATCCGCGTCAATGAGGTTGACCTTCCAGATCTTTCGTAAGGGGTTGCCCGTGCCCAAGTCAGGCGAACATAAAACCGTCCAAGCCCGCATTCTCCAGTATGCCCAAGACATCGGCTGGAATTTTGTTCCTCGTGCGGAAGCCGAGCAAAGGCGTGGATTCGATTCGTCTGCCGTCAGTCCGCAAGAAAAAGCGCGTCACGCATCGCTCTTTTTCGACGAACTGCTCTATCAAAAAGTTCGCCAGTTCAACCCGCTGTATGCCGAAGCCCCTGGCGCGCTCGTCAGTCAACTGCGCCGCATCCAAGCCAGTATTTACGGCAACCGAGAGTTCCTCACCTATCTGCGCAACGGCGGCAAGTTCTTTCACGCCGCCGAGAACCGCGAGCTGGATTTGATGCTGATTGATTATGCTGACCCCAGCCACAACGTCTACGAAGTGACAGAAGAGTTCTACTGGCACAACGGGCGCTATGGAAACCGCGAAGACGTGGTCTTTCTCATCAATGGCATTCCTGTGCTGGTGGTGGAATGCAAGAATGCTGATAAAGACGAAGGCATCGCCATCGGCATTGATCAGATTCGCCGCTACCACGTCGAAACCCCCGAACTGTTCATCCCCCAAATGGCATTCACCGCCACCGACGCGCTCGGCTTCGACTATGGCGCGACGTGGAACACTGTGCGCCGCAATCTCTTTCACTGGAAACACGAACAGGTCGGGCAGTTGGAAGCCAAAGTCAAAACCTTCTTCGTCATCCCGCGCATGCTGAAGGTGCTGAAGGATTACATCATTTATGCAGAGAAGGACGAAGAACTTCAAAAGTTCATCCTGCAACAGCACCAGACAGCGGCAGTTGAGCGCGCCATCAAACGTGCCCATGACACCGTCAAAAGACGCGGGCTGGTCTGGCACACGCAGGGCAGCGGTAAGACCTTCACCATGCTCAAGACTGCCGAGCTGCTGTTCAAAGCACCCGCATCCGACAAGCCCACCATCCTGCTGTTGATTGACCGCAACGAACTGGAAGATCAACTGCTCAAGAACATGGCAGCGTTAGGGATGGAGAACGTTGAACGCGCCCACAGCATTGCGCGACTCAATCAACTGCTCAAACAAGACCATCGCGGCATCATCGTCTCTACCATTCACAAGTTCCGCGACATGCCCGCCAACCTGAACCTGAATCGCAACATCTATGTGCTGGTGGATGAAGCACATCGTACCACGGGCGGTGATTTGGGCAACTACCTGATCGCGGCTCTGCCCAATGCCACGTATCTCGGTTTCACGGGCACGCCGATTGACAAGACCGCCTACGGGCAGGGTACATTTAAAACATTTGGCGTGGACGACGCACCGCAGGGTTATCTCCACAAGTATTCGATTCAGGAAAGCATCGCCGACGGCACCACCCTGCAACTCTTCTACAACCTTGCCCCCAACGACATGCTCGTCCCTGCCGAAGTGATGGACAAGGAATTCTTTGCGCTGGCAGAGACCGAAGGTATAGCTGACATCGAAGAACTCAACAAGATTCTGGAGCGCGCCGTCAATCTCAGGAATTTTCTCAAGGGTAAGGCACGCATCAAGAAAGCGGCGCAATACATTGCCGTGCATTACCGCGAGAATGTCGAGCCACTGGGATACAAGGCGTTCGTTGTCGCCGTTGACCGCGAAGCCTGCGCCCTCTACAAAAAAGCCCTCAACGAATTCCTGCCGCCTGAATATTCCGAAGTGGTGTACACGGGCAGCCACAACGACAAGCCCCTGCTCAAAGAATTTCACATTGACGAAAAGAAAGAGAAGGCAATCCGCAAGAACTTCACCAAATACGGGGAACTGCCCAAGATTCTGATTGTCACTGAAAAACTGCTCACCGGTTTCGACGCGCCGATTCTCTACGCCATGTATCTTGACAAGCCCATGCGTGACCACACGCTCTTGCAGGCGATTGCGCGCGTCAACCGTCCCTACGAAAACGAAGCGCAAGGGATGGTCAAGCCGCACGGCTTTGTGATGGATTTTGTCGGCATCTTTGACAAACTCGAAAAAGCTTTGTCTTTCGACAGCGACGAAGTCAACGCCATCATCAAGGATTTGGCTCTGCTCAAGCTGCTGTTCAAGAACAAGATGGAACAGAAGGCGCCCGCCTATCTCGCTCTCATCACGCGCAACTTTGACGACAAAGACGTGGACGGGCTGATTGAGCATTTCCGCGACAAAGACCGCCGCAAGGAGTTTTTCAAGGAGTACAAAGAAATCGAGATGCTCTACGAAATCATCTCGCCCGATGCCTTCCTGCGCCCGTATCTCGGAGACTATGCCACAATCTCAGGCATCTATGCCGTTGTCCGCAAGGCGTATGCCAAGATGGTCTACGTTGACCGCGACTTCCAGAAAAAGACCAACGAACTGGTGCAGCAGCACATCGACACAGCCCCGATTCAAGCCGTCACGCAGTTTGTAGAAATCACCCCCGAGACGATAAAACTCATCAAGGAAAAGCAGGGCGACTCCAATATCAAAGTCATCAATCTCGTGAAGAGCATCGAGAAAGCCGCGGAGGAAGCCAGCGACGACCCTTATCTGGTCGGCATGGCCGAGCGCGCCAAAAGCGTGCAGGAAAATTACGAAGACAGGCAAACCAACACCGCCGACGCCATCGCCGAACTGCTGAAAGAAATCGAAGCCAACGAACGACGCAAGCGCGAGCAGGCTGAAAAAGGTTTCGATGGGCTGACTTATTTCGTCTACGCCACCCTGCTCGATGCCGGCATTCCCAACCCCGAAGCCGTCAGCCAGAAAATCAAAGCCGCCTTTGTCGAACATCCCAACTGGGTAACCAGCGAGAAAGACCTGCGCGAAGTCCGTCAGAAAATGACCTTTGCCCTCAACGCCGAAGAAGACGACTTGGATAAAATCACCGCGACAGTTGACCACCTGCTTACCCTGCTCATGAAAGCGCAAAGACAATGAGCCAGTGGCAAAACAAGGATGAGTTCAAGGCACGTGTCCGCGAGTGGGCGCAAAAACTTGATGTAGAGGTCCGCGTCATTTCCATGCGTGCCATGAAAAACAAATGGGCCTCTTATACCAAAGCCAATGATTTGTTGATATTCAATACTGAACTACTTTACATGGATAAAGATTTAGGCGATTACGTCATTGTTCATGAATTGCTACACTTTCGCGCACCTAATCACGGGAAGTTGTGGAAGAGTCTCATGCGTGCACATTTGGCTGATTATGAAGCATTGGAAAAACGGCTCACAGAATACGGCGCCTAATAGACAGATGCAATTGACACATTTTGTTGGAAATGGAGCTACCTCCAGGCCGCGCCGCTGATCAGCTTGTAGAACATAAATAAGAAACATGAAGAGAAGCCAAAAAGGGATCTATTGCTTAGAAACTGGCGAATGGTTCAACACTCTGAAAAAGAAGAACTCTGTTGAACCACTCTTACAGCTCCTGCACGATTCACCTCTCGCAGTCCAATATATTCACCGAGACATAGCGACCGAGGTAGAACTACGATATTACCTGCGAAAGTGGACGCAAAGCAAGCACAAGGATTACCCCATCCTTTATCTAGCATTTCATGGAAGTCCCGGCTGCATCCATTTGGCTACAGAGAATGGCCGTTCTGCCACCTTTTCTACGGACGATCTTTTTGAGCTCCTTCGTGACAAATGCCATAAACGCGTTATTCACTTTGGAGCATGTAGCGTTCTGAAAATCCACGGACACCAGGTTAACAGGTACCTGCGAGATTCCTGTGCGGTTGCAATATCGGGGTACGCACACGATGTTGGCTGGGTCACATCATCAATTTTCGAAATGCTCTATCTAGCGGAACTCCAAGATAACCAGTTTACCAAGCCTGGAATACGGGCAGTGCGAAATCGTGTTAATAAAATCGCCTCGTCTCTTTCAAAGACATTGAACTTTAAGATAAGAATAAGAAAATGATCATCCAATAACCCGCTGGCGAGGTCTGCTATAGGAGTCCTCTCAATATTGTCTTTTGTCCATTTGGCCTGAGACAAGCACCTTATAGCAATCAATAATGCATGTAGGTGGGGGGCGTGTATAGATTATCAAAAATGTACATGCAACAGGAGCTGAGAGCATACGGCGGCACGTAATCCATATTTCACCCGCACCTTTCACCCTGGCTCATAGAGCATCGATGCAGGCACACCAATATGCCTATGAAAATCTTCAAGATGCTCGCTGCCTGCATCTGTAAGCTTGTGCCCAAATACTGCCAAGCACCAGGAGAAAGGCCCCCAAGTGCCGGATAAGGGCCTCTTCCAGGTCGGTTTCAGAGTATTCATCCTTTAGCCCTAGAAACTCCAGGACATACGGATCCTTGATCTCTTCCTCAGGCCGGACTGCATCTTCCGCCAGGGCCTTTTGTCCCTTGCTCAGCATGGCAGCTTTGTTTCGGGATAGAACTATACGTTCGTAGAACTGGGAATTGATCTGCCGATCGAGTTGCCGCACCGACCAGCCGCCGCGCAGGGCTTCGGTCTCGTAAAACCGCCTGGCATTCTCATTCTTCACTGAGAGCAGCCGGACATAGGCTGACCAGGGGAGAGAAAAGCAGCGGGCAATGCTGGAAAGAGAAGATTCTGCAGACACCATCTGCAGAATTTCACGGTCTTCTGATTATGCAGATGTCGTCTGTGGAATCGGTCAGGCGAGATAGAACGCCTTGATCTGCCAGACATTACGAACAGAGAATCCTCTACCGTAACGAGCGGACAGGTCGCCCGCCAACTGCTCGATAAGCTCTTCACCATATTCTGCCCGCCTTTTTCCCTTTTGTTCGAACTCCACGATGCGGCGGCCGATGAGCCAGTAAGCGGCAGTCATGATGCAATTCACGGAACGGGCTGCCGACCTCCTGGCCGCTTCGATTACATTGGATATATCCTCCAGGATCGACTCGTAGTTGACATCCAATATGTTGTCTTGCTTTTTGAGCTTTTTCGTCATTGATCCCTCTTGCCATAAGGAGACACATCTTCTCGTACCATCATCGGCCGGGTCATGGCTTTCACTTGCAGACAGCAGTTTGCATTACTTGCGATGATATTACCCTCTTTATTACCCCTTCTTAGAGGTATTACCTCTTTTCCGCCAGGTTGCCCCGGGACCACGGCCGTGACATTCAACACGGCCGGTCTTCTGAAGACTTCGGAGGACGCGTCTGATCATGTCTCGACTCACTGCCGGGCAGGCACGTTCCAGTTGACCCAGCGTAAATGCGCCTGAAAAAGCATAGACAGCCGCTTCTATCATCTCCGTCTTGGCACCCCGGGGCGTTTCAATACGCCCGAGGCGTTCCTCAAACCTTTACGGGTTGTTGCCTAAAGCCGTTAACCCTTAAAATGCAAAATGAAGATTCTTCACTTCGTTCAGAATGACAACCAAAAACAATGCCTTAAGATGTCGCCCTGAGCGCAGCGAAGGG
>Ga0315274_10015543_pt1 | contig 10782 bp, 12 predicted proteins | sample YL17G02_20_MG_FD_203700 | JGI IMG/M metagenome (GOLD analysis project Ga0315274, IMG submission 203700) | Sediment microbial communities from Yellowstone Lake, YNP, Wyoming, USA - YL17G02_20 | ecosystem: Environmental > Aquatic > Freshwater > Lake > Sediment | place: USA: Wyoming | collected...
TTTGTTGGATATTGCTCTTGACTTGCCGAGCGTGTTCGGGTATTCATGCCCGGAAATCTAACCGGACGCAGAAATGCGGGGGAAAGCGAATGATGCCGCACAAAGTGTATCACGTGGCCCGCTCGGCGCGGCTGATTCTTTCCGCAGCGCTTCTTTGCTGCGCCAGCGCCGCCTTTGGACAGGTTTCGGGCGACGTCAACGGCGATGGAATTCTGAACCTTGTGGACGTGACAATGATCCGCGACCATCTGCTGGAAAAGGCGCCGCTTACCGGAAGCGCTCTCACTCGCGCCGACGCCGACGGCGACGGGAAGGTGCGCATGGCCGACGTCGTGTATGTCAACACTCACTTCTACAAGCCGCCCGTCAAAAACATCAGCGGATGGATTGCCCTTCCCGCCGGCTGTCCGCTTTCGCCCACCGGCATGAAGATCATCGCCCCCGGCGGCGAAGCCGCCATTGACGCCACGTGGCATTTCACAGGTCTGCCCGCCTGGAACACCGGCTGCGGCCAGTTTGTCTTTGTCGAGGATGCCGCCGGAAGCAGCACGCTCATGGGTTATGTGGACCCGTCCGAAGTCTCAACGGGAACGCTCATTCTCACCCCAACCCATATCGCGCTCGGCCTGATCGCCATGCACCCTGCTTGTTTCAATGTGGACGACCGACAACGGCGAGAAATCCTGGCCATCGCGCGGTCCAACCCCGACTTCCCCACCCTTGTGGCTCTGATCACACAGGCGCTACAGACCAATCCGACGCACCTCGCCGACTACAATACTTTCCCGCAAATCTTTGAACTGGCCGGAGCCATCGGCAACGCCGCCGCCGATGCGTGGACAGACTCGGCAGCGCCGGGAGCTGCCTTGGGCACACAGCCCGGACTTTTCGCTCAGGTCGGCCGCAGCGGCGACCCTCATCTCGAAGACTGGCTCGCCAATGGAATGACACTCGTCAATCCGCATCTTCTGTTCTACGGCGTCAACTGGGGCAGCGCGAGCAACCAGTGGACCATCCTGCGCGGCAAGGACGGCGTATGGCAGCTGATCCCATGGGGCCCGGCACCGGACGTTCGCAAGAATGTCACGCTGGCCAACGGCAACTATACCGTGAATGTCTACAAAGGCCAGGGCGCCTTTTGGTCGCCCGACCCCACTCAGCGCGCCGCCGCGCAAGCCAACGTCATCAAAACGATTCTTCTCGGATTGGACACGTTGGCCCCTCCCGGTTGGAACATCGCCACAGGCATTCTCAACAACAATGAGTTGATCGAGCGAATCGCCACCAATCCCTCGCAGGATAAGGACGCTCTCGTTTCGATGTGGGTCGCGCTGAACCTCAGCTCCGGCGATGATTGGTTCAGGGTGTTGAAGCAAATCGTCGAGATGCTCATCAACAGCGGCGACTACAACGGCAGCGGGATGCAGAAGATCGCTCATCTCGTTTACGGAATGACCGACACCGACGGCCGCGCCCTTTGGCGCTACTTCAAGGCGGCCAACTCCTGGCTCGACACGCTGATCAAGGTCGTCAAAATCTACGATATTCTCAACGAATTCGTTCCCTACTTCGCCCAAGTCTTCTTTTACCAAAATCAGTATGTCTATTCGATCGGTGTCAGCAATGGCATCTTGACCGAAGGATGGAAGCGCATACCGCCAACCGTTGTTCTCACGGCTTCGACGGCCACTCCTCGCGTTAATCAATCCGTCTCGTTCGATGCCACCGCCACCACCGACGATAGCGATCCATTGGCCAATCTTTACTTCCGTTGGGATTACGACGGCAACGGCACATGGGACACCAATTGGTCGAAGGGCGTCGCAATTTCCAATCATTCCTATTCAACCGTCGGGCGATATTGCTGCATTGTCGAGGCGCGCGACAGCCAGAGCCTTTCGGCGCAAGCGTCCTTCTGGCTCAACGTCCAGCCGCAGCCGGGCGCTTCGATCTCGATCAACGTAACGCCCGACACCGGCAGTTGGCGGCTGATCGGGCCGGCGGGTTTTGCGACGCTGACGGGCACGGGCGACCGGACGGGCGGTTCGGCAATCACCAATTGTCCGGCGGGGCAATACACGCTTTCGTGCAACGACAACGTGGCGGGCTACAATCCGCCGCCGCCGGAAACGAAGAATCTCGCTTCGGGCGGCACGATCGCCTTCAATCCGACCTACACGCCCAAGAGCGGGCCGAATGAGATCACGATCAATCTGCCGGGCGGCGTGCCGCTGGTGCTGGTGCGCGTTCCGGCGGGGAACTTCCAGATGGGAGCGCCGGTGGGCGAGCGGAGCAGCTACGACATTGAACGGCCCGTGCACACGGTCACCATAAACTACGCATTCTATATGGGCAAGTTTGAGTTGACGCAGCGGCAATGGCTGGCGGTGATGGGCAGTTGGCCCGATTCGACATACAATCCTCCAAATTATCCGCAATATGGCTTGGGCGACAACTATCCGGCATACTTTGTCTCTTGGAACGACGCGCAGAATTTCATCACGGCATTGAACACACATATTACCAATACGGGACAGGGGCCGGCGACATTCCGCCTTCCCAGCGAGGCGGAGTGGGAATACGCCTGCCGCGCCGGAACGCAGACGCGCTTTTTCTTTGGAGATTCGCTGGGTGCCGATGATTATGGAACGGATGCGCCGGCGGGGACGCTGCCCGGCAATCGCTCGGACTACATGTGGTTTTGGTTCAATTGTCAGGGCAACAGCAACGGTGCATACGGCAGCAAACCCGTCGGCACGAAGTTGCCCAATCAACTTGGGCTGTATGACATGAGCGGGAATCTGTGGGAGTGGTGCCAGGATTGGTATCATTCGGATTATACTGGCGCGCCGACAAACGGGAGTGCGTGGGAGAGTCCGACGGGAAGTTACCGGGTTGTTCGGGGCGGCCCTTGGGACTACGATGCCCACCACTGTCGCTCAGCGACTCGCTACGCCTACTCTCCGGACGCTCGGTTCGACTACCTTGGCTTCCGTTTGTCGCGGACTCCATAGAGGGTTGTATTCTCTTTTCTTTTCTCTTTTGCGAGCGAGCGTAGCGAGCGAGCTCGCGGGTCGCAGTTCGTAGTTCCCACTTCAGTGGGGCTTTTCGAGAGTTCGTAGTTCCCGCTTTAGTGGGGCTTTTGGAGAACCTCCCATAAGCAGGAGCGACGAACAGATTGCAGATGTTCTTGTGGATGGGATTTCTTTTTTGAATGAGGTCTTGGGGAAGAGAAAGAAGAAGAAAGAGCCCCACTAAAGAAGAAAGGGCCCCACTGAAGTGGGAACTACGAACGGAGACGGTGAACGGAAAAGGCAAGAGCCCCACTGAAGTGGGAACTACGAACGGGAAGTGCGAACGGGAAAGGCAAGAGCCCCACTAAAGTGGGAACTACGAGCGGGAACTAGCGACTCATGTATGAATGGCGAAAGATGACTCCGCAGCAGCGACACGAGGCGTTCGAATATCGCCGCAAATGCCGCCTGCCCTGGCATGGGCCACCCCATCCGCAATCTGTCCTGACAACATGCCACATCAGCGCCGCGTGTTACGAGCACCAGCCCATCATCGGAAAGTCGCCCAAGCGCATGGCGGATTTCGAGGCGCAGTTGCTGGAATCGCTCGCCGCATGCACGAAAGAGATTTTCGCGTGGTGCGTCCTGCCCAACCACTATCATGTGCTTCTCGAAACGCCGGACCTCAAGGCAGTATCGCCGGAGATCAAGAGGTTGCACGGGCGACTGGCTTTCCAATGGAACGGCGAGGATGGGGCGCGCGGACGCAAAGTATGGCACCGGTTTTCTGATCGGGCGATCCGGTCCGAGAGTCATTTCTGGGCCACGATGAATTACGATCATCACAACCCCGTGCATCATGAGTACGTTGCGCGGTGGCAGGATTGGCCGTTCTCCAGTGCGGCGGCGTTCTTGGAGGAAGTTGGGAAAGAGAGGGCGGAGGAGATTTGGAAGGTTTATCCGTTGCTGGATTATGGAAAGGGGTGGGATGATCCAGGTTTGTGAACGTTCGTAGTTCCCACTTTAGTGGGGCTCTTAAAAGCTCTCCTGAAGGAGCAACTGCAAACAAGAGCCCCACTAAAGTGGGAACTACGAGCGAGAAAAACAAGAGACCCACTGAGGTGGGGGCTACAGACATTCGCTCCATCTTGACATGAGGTGGCTTTGCGGCAGAGTGTTGTGCAGAAGTTTCGGGAAAGGGGAAAAACAATGGCCAAGGTGCAGTTGGGCGACATCCTGGAAATGAGTATTGCCGAGCGGATTCTTCTGGTCGAGGAGGTCTGGGACAGCATTGCCGCCGAGCCGGATGCCGTTCCCCTGACCGAAGAGCAGCGAGCGGAACTGGACCGGCGTCTGGCGGCCTGCGAGAAAGAGCCTGAAGCCGGAGCGCCGTGGAGCGAAGTCAAAACGCGCTTGTTGAATGAATCATGAGATAGATACTCGCTTATCATCCGGCCGGAAGCGGAGCGTGATCTCCGAGAAGCCCGCCGCTGGTATGAAAAGCAAAGGAGCGTGTTGCAGTGCAAATCAACAAAACGAGAATACTTGCGACAGTTGCGGCGCTTGTTTCTTGTTCGATTGCCTCCGCCCAAACGCTTCGCATCGGCACGGCCTCGGGCAAGCAGGGGCAGACCGTCTCGCTGCCGGTGACGCTGACGGGTTCGACTTCGCTCACCGCTGTCCTGGTGAGGGTGCAATACAATTCGGCGGCGCTCGAAATGCCGGCGGTCACGTCGGGGCCGTTGCTTTCGAGACTCCACGCGCTCGATTCTTACTCCCCCGCGGCGGGGCGTTTCAACGTGGCTGCCTACGCACCGTCGGGAATGCCTTCCTTCACGGCGAAGTCGGGGACGCTCTTCAACCTGACGTTCAGGATCAAACCGACCGGCCCCACCGGCGCGTCGGCGATCACGTTCACGACGGTCGGGACGCCCGCTCTGCCCTCGTCGGATTTGGTCGGCATCACCGGCGGCGTGGTGACGCCCACCGCAACGGCCGGGAGCGTGACGGTGGGCGTGGCCGGCGTGACGCAGCCGTGGTCTGTGTACGAATAGCGGCTCAGCGGCGAAAGTTCTCCTATCTCCCGTGCATCCTCCATCGTTCGATAACTACGGTGCGGGGGTAAGGCCGCTTCTCATGCAAATCGCGGAATGTCCCGTCCGGGAAGAAACTTGACAGCCCCCGCCCGTCTCCGCACGATCCTCCATCGAGAGCATTTCGTTGCCTTTCATGAAGACGAATGTACACCCCGTTGGGACAGGAGGAAGACGATGGCCTCAAGAAAAAGTTGGCTCAAGACGCTTTTGGCGATGGCGGCCGGAGCGATTCTGACGCTGGCCGTGCAGGGACTGGGCGAACGATGGAATCGTCGGGCCGAGGCGGCTTCGATTGACCAGTTTGCGCGCTCGACGATGGCGAACCTGCTGTCGTCGCTGCCGTTCTCGGGCAAAGGCAAGATTCGCGGCGTGGCCGGCCTGGGCGACGGCCGGACGTTCATGGTTTTCACCGACGACAATATCTATTTCTATGGGTTCGGCTACGGCCCCACGGGCGCGTCCTCGTCGGCCACTCCGGTGCGGTGAGAGCGGCGAAAGAGCAGTGTTGAGTGTTGAGTTGTGAGTGGTGAGTTCCGAATGCGGAATGCGGAGTGTGGAAAGAAGTGCTGAGTTCCGAGTGCGGAGTGCTGAGCGGGATCGCTGGCGGCTGATCGCTGACCGCTCTTCGCCCTTTTCTTTTTGACTTTCGCTCGCCGTTTGAGATACCATTTTGTCAGAATGTGCGGGAGGCACGGTCCCATGAAACGCGCAGCAATTCTCGCCGGATTCGTCGCCCTCTTGAGTCTCATCGCGCTTCAGACGGCGCAAGCGCAGATCTCGTGCGCGCCGCCGCCCAAAGCTCAGCCCCAGCGCATCAAAGCCGGCGAAGGCATGCCTCCGTTGCCTCTGCCCGTCACGCCTCTGCGCCGCACCGAGCGCAAGAAACCGCCCGCGCCCCCGACGCTCATGGCCAAAATCAACTACGGCGCGCTCGGCATGGTCGAGGACCAGGGCCGCAAGGTCCGGCGCTACCAGTGGACCATGGCCGTCGGCGACACGCAGAGCCTCTTCGACTACGCCCGCCGCGAACTGGGCGAGGTGGCCAACTACAAGGCCGACGTGATGCGCCTCAACGAGTTCAACTTTGCGCCCGAACGCACGCCCGTCATCTACTTCACCGGCCAGGAAGGCTTCGAGCTGACGCCGCTCGAACGCAACCTCATCCGCAACTACGTTCTCCAGGGCGGCTACGTGTTCGCCAATTCGAGCAGCGGCAAGGACAGCTTCACCGAGTCGTTCAAGAAGGAATTCCAGGCGATGTTTCCCGACCGCCCGTGGTACACGCTGCCGCCGGAGCATCCGCTCTTCCACAGCCACTTTCAGCTGACGACGCTGCGCCACAAGGACGGCGCGTCGAAATACGAGAACCGCTTCCCGACGATTTATGGCATCAACGTCGGCTGCCGAACCGCCGTCCTCTTCACGCCCTGCGACGTGGCGTGCGGCTGGGACGGCCACAGCCACGATTTCGGCCGCCGCATTGACATTGACGACGCGCGGCGCTTCGGCGTCAACCTGCTCGCCTACTGTCTGGCCTACTATCGGCTGGGACGCACGCAGAGCTTCGTCAAGGTTTTTGCACCCGACGAGGGCGCGCCCGGCGACGTCGAGATCGCCCAGCTTCGCCACGCGGGCGATTGGGACCCCCACCCGACGGCGATCAGCAACCTGATGAAGGCCTTCGCCCTTTCGACGAGCGGCCAGCCGACCTATCGTCGCATCGGAGTCGAGACCGACTCGCCCGACATCTTCCGCTATCCGTTCCTTTACCTCACCGGCCACTTGAATCTGACGTTCTCGGACAAGGCGCGCGAGAACTTGCGGCGCTATCTCGACGGCGGCGGTTTCCTCTTCATTCACAACTGCTGCGACCGGCGCGAATTCGATCTGGCCGTGCGCCGCGAACTCAAGACGCTCTTCCCCGACGACGCCCTGGCCGAACTGCCCGCCGACCACGCCATCTTCTCGTCCCACGCGGCGATCAACCCCGCCCAGGCGCCGGCCAACGGAGCGCCCGGCTTCGATCTGGCCAAGCCGACTCTGCTGGGCCTGACGCGGCAAGGCTACACGTGCGTTGTCTATAGCCCGGTGTCGCTGAGCGGCGGTTGGGAAGACGAGCCGCGCCCGCTGGTCGCCGCCGTGGACCCCGACACCTCCCTGAAGCTCGGGGTGAACGTGCTGGTCTATGCGATGACGCATTGACGAAAAGAAGTCAGAGGTCAGAAGTCGGGGGCGAGAGGCTCGAGAGAGAGGCTTGTCTGCGAGCAGGGCACGTTGCGCGAATGGATGAGGAGCAAGAGCAATGAACGTGAAAGCCATCGTGAAAGAACTTGAAACACTGACGCCGGAAGCCCAGCAGCAGGTGGCGGAGTTTATCGCCTTTCTGCGGACACGCCATCCCGTTCCCTCCCGTCCGGTACGACGCAAGGGGAGCATCATGGATGAACCGTTGTTTGGCTTGTGGAAAGACCGAAAAGACATCACCGACTCGGTAGCCTATGTACGCGAGTTGCGCCGCCGACACATGAGAGGCTGATATGGCGGAACTCGTTCTTGTTGATACGAATGTTCTGATAGATTTTGAGCGTGGCAAACGGCAGGCCGGCGAGTGTCTTGATGACATCGAAAGCCGCTCGAAACTGGCGGTCAGCGCGATGACCCAGATGGAGATGATCGTAGGGTGTCGCAACAAGTCCGAGCTGCGAGTCTTGCAGGTTTCGCTTCAGCGTTTTGAAGTCATCCCGATCAGCCCGCTCATCACAACGAAAACGATTGCCATCCTCCAGCAATACAACCTCAGCCATGGTCTCCTGATCGCCGACGCACTCATCGCCGCGACAGCTCTGACCATTCAAGCCCCTCTTCTCACGTCCAACCGGCGCGATTTCGATTTCATTGAAGGACTCGCCCTCTTTCCATATCCGTGATTGCCGCAGAGTGAAGCGGGTTCGGCCCCTGTCGGCGAACCGGGCAACGCTGCGTGCAACTCCGTCGGCTCAGTGTTTGTGTGCCACGCGAAGGGAAATCGCCGTCTCGTGCAAATTCCTGTCGCGCGTCCAGAGGGGCAGGCGGCTGAGCAACGCCGAGGCAAGGAGATGGACGTCCATCCAGCCCATGCCCTTTCCGCAAAGGGAGCGCTGCTCGATGAGTGACAGGACTTCCTCGTGCGTGGCGGTTTTGGCTGCGGGCAAGGCCTTGAGAAGCGGAAGGACCCGTAAGCAGCTCGCCAAACCCATCGGAAGTGGCAGATCCCCTTGACGATGCCGGAAGGACGCGCCACGGTTCTGAACGACTCGGACGCCAACGCGTGCTCGTGCACGTGAATGAGCACGAGGTGCTAACGGCGATGTCCTCCACAACCTCCCACCCCTCACCTCCCACTTCCATTTTCGAGAGAGCGCTTCCCGGAGATCAGCGGCCGCAAGCGTCTTTGCGCGATCAAGTCGCCGCGCTTGAACGCCTGTTGCCCCCCTCTCACCCTTCCGGAACCGTCTCCCAAGAGAGTCTAAAGGAGATTCTCCGCCGTTTCCAGACGATAGACAGTGAAGCGGCCGCTCACAACCTTGCGCCCATCCGCGCCGCCTCTCAGGCCGCGATTCGGTTGCTCGAAGACGCCCGCGAACGCGGCTACAATGCCGCCGACCACGGCTACGTGGCCGACGTCGTGGTGCCTTTCCTCAAGCGCGTCGCGTCGCCCTCCGGCGAGCCGGCGTCCGCTGCAACCGCCGTCCGCGCCGACGAGGCGGTTCTGAGAGCCTCGACCGACGCTCTCTTTCAGAACTTCTACGACTATGTGTCCGCGACCCAGCGGATCAGGAAACGGATGGACTCGTTCAGGGATGCCCGAGGTTACCACGGCAAAGACCTTTTCTATATCCGGCGTCTGCTGCGAAACGGGCCGCGGGTCGCGCGCGTCCTGGACGTGGGGTGTTGCGGAACCGTCTATCCCGAGCTCTTCGATCTCGACTGCGTGGACTATGTGGGAGTGGACGTTTCGCGATTCTCTCTCGACCGCATGGCCGCGATCTATACGGGCCGGCGAATTCGCTGGCTCAAGGATGACGCCACCACGTTGGGCACCGTCGAGAATGGGGCGTTTGATCTGATCCTCGCCACACAGGTTCTCGAACACCTGCCCGAGCCGGACAAGGCGCTTGCTGCCATGGTGAGCAAGCTCTGTCCGGGTGGACGCTTGATGGTCGGCACCGAAAGCGCGCTGGCCCCGAGAGAGCAGCTGCGCGGGCGACTGCGCCGACTGCTCAGCGGGCTTTCGTTGCTCGCGGGCGGCTATTATCTCGTTCACGGGATGTTTCCCTACGTCTTCCCCCACCGCGAACTTCACTCTTACATTGACCTGGCGGGAGAATTCCGAACCGTGTCCGTCCCACATTTTCATTTTCATCCGCTCTTTTTTGAACGGGTCCTGAGGGAGCAGAGTTTGCCGGCGCGAGTCGCCTTTCTGCGCGTGTCTGGCCTGATCAGCCTCGCCCGGTTCTCCGTGGCCTGGCATTATCGGGTCCAGGAACTCAAGGCGAAGCTGCCGGTGCTTCGCTTCCTCGGCGGTCAAGTCTTTGCGGTCATTGAGAAAACCGCCTAAGACCGGCCCTTCGGCCGCCCCCCGCGAATTGTTTCCCCGTTTGTGTACAATTGCCCTTGCGTTGGAGCGGGTGTTGTCCCATATTTTGGTCGTCAAATAGACTTGAATAAGGAGCCATAGAGTGAAAAACATCTCGATCTCCCGCGATATCGTCCCCATCGCCGAGTTTAAGACAAACATCGCCAGGTGGTTTAGGAATCTGCACAATACCCGACATCCGTTGATCATTACGCAAAATGGAAAGCCCGCCGGGGTTCTGATGACGCCGGAAGAATTCGACGAATTGGTCTATCAAAAGGCTTTTCTCGATTCTGTCGGTCGGGGAATATCAGACGCCGAAAGCGGACGTGTCTATGACACGCGCGAGGTCAAAGCCGTTTTGGCCGGCAGGCGGAAGAAGGATGATCGCGGATGAAAGTCCGATGGACCCATGAAGCTCTTGTTCGATTGGTGGAGATCGAGGAATTCATATCAAGAGACAGTCCCAGCCGAGCTCGATCATTCGTTGACCAAATCATTGAGCGCGCGGAATCACTGCCCGCAAGGCCTCGTATCGGACGAGTCGTTCCAGAGGTCTCCAATCCAAACATTCGCGAGTTGATTTTCAAGAAGCATCGAATCGTCTATCGCGTGAGGAAGGACGCTGTCGAAATTCTCTCGGTCTTTGAAGGGCATCGCACGTTGAGAATTGGCGAGATCGAGGAATAGCCCCCTTGCCTCGTTCGTGAGTCTGCCATTGGCTCTCATTGCCCCCGCTTGCGCAGCCGATGGATGCGCCGTTTCCCGCACGCCGTCCTGCTTCGTTTTGCAGTGGCCTCGCAGGAGGGGTAGAGCACTGTCGCTACCGCGCCAGCGCCCCACGCTACCCTCCGTCGCGTTCCTCGCGAGGATTCCCTTGACGCCCCCGCGCAGGTGAACCATAATTCCCTTCTGACAACGTGCCGGGAGTGCACCACTTGACCGAACAACTGACTGGCGAGGCGCAGAAACCCCATCCCCCGCTTGTGATCATGCCGCTGGGCGGATGCGGCGAAATCGGCCTCAACATGACCGTGGTCGAGTGCGGCGACGACAT
>Ga0315274_10015544_pt1 | contig 10782 bp, 5 predicted proteins | sample YL17G02_20_MG_FD_203700 | JGI IMG/M metagenome (GOLD analysis project Ga0315274, IMG submission 203700) | Sediment microbial communities from Yellowstone Lake, YNP, Wyoming, USA - YL17G02_20 | ecosystem: Environmental > Aquatic > Freshwater > Lake > Sediment | place: USA: Wyoming | collected...
TGGACCGACACGGCGCAGATCAACGTCTTCAATCGCGGCGCCCGGCGCGCCATGATCGACGCGCTTCTCGCCGTGAGCGACCAGTGCGACGGCGCGCGGTGCGACATGGCCATGCTCGCGCTCAACGGCGTCTTCAAACGCACGTGGGGCGACCTGTCCCTCCTCGAATACCCCGAGGACGGCCCGCCCGAGTTCTGGGCCGAAGCCATCGCCGCCGTCAGGCAACGCCACCCCGATTTCCTCTTCATGGCGGAGGTCTACTGGGGTCTCGAACCGCAGCTTCAAGACCTCGGATTCGACCTGACCTATGACAAAGCCCTCTACGATCGAATCCTCTCGGGCGAGGGGGAGGGGATTCGCGAGCGCCTTGCTTCCACGCGAGAGTTATGGGGTCGCATGGCGCATTTCACTGAAAACCACGACGAAGCGCGCGCCGCCCGCGCCTTCGGCCCGCGCCACGCCGCCGCCGCTCTCCTCATCAGCGGGCTGCCCGGCGCCGTTCTCTACCACGAAGGCCAGTTCGAGGGGCGGCGGGCTCAAGTCCCCGTCCAACTCGCGACGCGACCCAAGGAACCCGTGGATAGGGACGTCAGGAGGTTCTACTCCAGACTCCTCCGCGCCTGCGCCGAGCCCGTCATGCGCGACGGGGAGTTCCGGGCGCTCGAAGTGTCCCCAGCCTGGGAAAACAACCCCAGCCACCGCGCCATCGTCGCGTATGCGCGCTCGCTCGGGGCGGAGCGGCGTGTCGTGGCCGTCAACATCGCCAACCATCAAGCGCAGGCCTACGCCGAGTTCCCGCTCGAGGGTCTCGAGTGCCGGGTCATCGAGTTGCGCGACATCCTCGGGGACGCGCGCTACTATCGTTCCCGGGAAAAGCTCGCCGAAAAGGGCATCTACCTCGACATGGCGCCGGGGACTCATCACCTCTTCCGCGTGCGTCCCGCGCCCGAGGGCGCAACGCCGGAGGACGTTGGAACTTAGGGCGAGGCGTCTCGGCGCCAGACCCGGCAAAGGAGGCGAAACAGATGAGGAAAGCGCTCATCATTCTTGGCATCGCTATCCTGGTCTCGATCGCGGCCCTCTTCGCTTTGGGACCAACCCTCGTCGAACTGGCGGTCTTCAGGGGTTACACCCCAGAGGAAATGGCGGAATACAGGGATTGGAAGACGAAGAAGATCCTGCTCCCCGCCGAAGCGTTGGAGGCCAAACCTTCCCGCCGCGGTCTTTTCCGCGGCGCGTTACTCGTGCCGTTGCGAGGCGGGTTCGGCGGCGGGGGCCTTGGGCGTGGCGCCCGTGACGGAATCGACCTCGATGCGTTCGCTCGAGAGGACAGCGCGCCCCAGCGCCCTCCTGCTGACCTTGACCGGCCCCGCAATCAGCTCCGGAACGTTATAGAGTTTGGCGAAGGTGTCGTAGAACTTGGGGTCCTTCTGCGGCAGAACAAAGGGTTTGTGCGCCTTGCCCGTCTCATCGATGTAGCTGAAGTAGAGTTTCGTAAAGAGGGGGGTTGTTCTCTTGCTGCTGAAGACGATCCAACGGCTGTTTGTCGACCAACTGTGCCATGAATCCGCCGCGTCGCTGTTGACTGCGTCGAGTTTCTCGTACTTTCCCGTGGCCAAGTCCAACAGATAGAGATCGCTGTCGGGTTGGTTCAGGGGGAAGCAACTGTAGCCGCACATGCAGAACAGCAGGAATCGCCCGTCGGGCGAGATGCGCGGCAGCAAGACGCTGAGGCCGGTTTCCTGGGCCGACAGCGCCGTCTCGACCTCCCCCCACGTGTTTGTCTCCAGATCATAGGGCGCCCGTTTCAGGTCATACTTCAGTTGGAAACACTGCTCGGGGGTGAAGCTGTCGGCATCAGCCCACGGCTTGGGCGCGGAGCAAAAGTAGAGGTATCGACCGTCGGGAGTCCATGTCGGCTGGGCTTCCAGCTGGTCCTTGGCCGAGAGAGGCGGAGCGACTCCCACGTTTTTTTTCTCCAGATCGTAGTAGGCCATTGCGGAGTCCAGTTCCACGAAGTCGCGGATTTCCGGCCGAGAGGCGTGAAAGAACTGCTTGACGTTGAATACGCTGAAGACGGCGAGGCGGCCGCTCGGATGCCAGGCCGTGTACCCGAACTTCGTCCCGATCTTGCTCACTGCGCCGTCACTGACCTGTAAGACGCTGCTTCCGTAAGTCCTGCTGCGAATTCCCAGGAACATTCTCCTGGGATCGTTGTTGAGGAAACTGTGGCAATTCAGGCACGCGCCGAAGGACTCCCCGCTGATCACGAGCGATTCGTCGCAGTTCTCCAGATTGCGCTGGCAGATCCTGATGTCCCGCCACCAGGTGTAAATGGGCTTCATGAGACGGTACATAACGTACCCGTCAATTGACTCCTCGGCGACGCGGTTGGTAACGCGCGCGAATCGCTTCCAGGCCTTGTCCGCCCCCTTCACGCATACATCAACAAACAGCGGCTTGCCGCGGTTCGCTCTCAGCAGAGCTCTCCACGAGCCCGGCGGAATCCGGATCTCAGGCGTCTTGCCGGAGATCTCCACCGGCTCGCCCTGGGCCGAGTGGATTCTGACCCTGTACCTCGTCCCCGGTTCGTCCACGACGAAGTTCAGGGGGGCGATGTTGGGAGGAATCGTTGTCCCCGTATAGTCCGGCCTTAGACGCGGAAGTCGCGCGACCTCGGCATACGTCTCGATACCAGTCCCGGTGCCGCGCCATGAGGCGTACGATAGCGCCGCCGCCCCCGCGCCGAGGCAGATTAGAAGAAGACGCCCGCGCTTCATTGCGTGACTCCCGACATCTCGAACAGGAAATAGAAGAAGTACGTGCGACCGTACTCCGGCGCCCAAGCGGACCTGAGAGCCTTGGGGTCGTTCATGAGGCCCTTGGCCGCGCGATTCATCGCCTTGAAGCGTTCCAGGCTCTCGGCGCTGACGCTTCGCCTGCCCAGGTCCGCCGTCTTGCCGGTGCGGAACGTGTACATCAGTACGGCCTCCTCGTAATGCCGGGGCAGGCGTCCGATCTGGAAGTCGTCCAGCCACGCCAAGTTCTCGACGAACTTGTCCAGTTGGCGAGACAGAAGGTAGTGCGCCGTGAGGTACTCGAAGGCCATGCGGTTATGGCTGTTCACTGCGAGCAGACTCGTCAGGAAGGGTTCCGGCGCGGCGGCGGTGGTGAAAGGGTAGTCGTGTTCCGGCCTCAGCGAGCGCAGGCGCTGAATCCTCGGGTCGCTTGCGAGCCCGGCGGCGTTCTCCGTCCGCCGGAGCATATCGCGAGCCCGCGCGCCGTGAATGACGTCTTTGCTGAGGAGGTTGAGAAACACCCGGGCCGTTTCGACCTCGTTTCTCACGAGGCTTATGACGGCGAGGTCTTCGAGGACGCGCGGGGAATCGCCTTGGACTTCGAGCGCTTCGCAGTCTATCACCTCGGCCCTGGCCACATCGCCCAGCTCCAGGGAAACCTCGCCGGCCTTGACCAATCTCTGCGCGGATCTGGGCTCCGCCGCGGACGGGTAGAGAAGCAGAAGCGCTCCAGGCTGCTGAAGGAAGGAGAACATCTCGTCGCCCAGCCGGCCCGTGTAGTACAGAGCGCGATTGATGTCGTGAGCCAGAAGGGGATGGAAGAGACGGGGCGGCAAGCGCCGGGCGCGGTCGATCAGGTCCGACCACTTCTCCTGTTGGGAGAGGCAGGCTATCGCATTCAGGCGCTTCTCTCTGCCGTCGTACGAAAGGACGAGGCTCGCGACTGTGACAAGGACGAGACCCCCGACCCCCGCCGCGCGCCGCGCGCTCTCGCGGCGGGGACCCGGGGTCGCGGCTTTTGCTGCCGAGGGCTTCTTCCGGGACCGCGAGACAGCCTTCGCCGGCGGCCGCTCCTTCGACCGGCGTCCCTTCCACAGTGCGCCGGCCAAGATGGCCGCCGGCGCGAATAGGCACAGCGCCTGGGCCATGATCCTCGTGTCCGTTGGCAAAGAGCGCGCCTTTCCGAGGAACGGCGTGAGTACGGAGTAAGCTTCCTTCGGGAGAACCCCAAACACCAGCGCGCCGAAAAGCCCAGGCACGGCCAGCCCGATCAGAACATACAACCCGCCCAACAACGGCCGCTTGCGCGCGAAGATCTCCAAGACGGCGACTGACAGGGCGAGAACCAGGCTCGCGGCGCCGGCAACATAATACGACGTCCCGCACAGGACCAGGAACAGGGCCGCCCGGCCCGTCGCGCCGCGCGGCCCCGCCTTTGCGTAAACCACGGAAAAGGCAAGCGCGGCAAAAAGGGCAAGACACTCGGCCAGCGGATGGTCCTGGCGCCCATACATCATGGCCACCAGCAGCGCCGGCGCGTAAAGCAGGACCTTCGGTCTCCCGCCTCCCGACAAGGTCAGCAGCGCGCCGGTGCACCAGCTGATTCCGCACGCCGTCAGCGCGATGACGAGCGCGCCCGGCCAGGAGTAATAGTACCACTGCGACAGGAACCGCGCCGCGCAGTCGGTCAGTCCCCCAGGGCGCGAAAGGAACTCCCGAATGAAGGGCCAGTGCAGGAAGAAGGAAGGATAGCTCTCGAGTCTCCAGAAACTATGATAGATCAGCCTTGGGTCAACGACCAGCCACGCGTACAAGAAGACCAATCCGAACACCGCGGTCCATCGACAGAGGAGGCGCCCGGTCCACCCAAACCATCTCCTCTCGCGAGTTCCCACCGGCCTACCCCCTCGATTGCGCCCCCGCCGGGCCGGATCTCCCCCTCGTCCCGCATCCGCGCCCTCGCGGGATTGTTGCTTCGCCCGGACCGAGAGGATTGTCTCCGCCTTCTTGCTGGGAATCAACCGGAATGTGGCGCCGCTCGCCGGTCGGGCGCATCACGCCCCTTGCCGCGGCAGCCGGCGGCCCCGTCTACTTCTCCACGGGGACGACGATGCCGCGCATGATGACGTTCTGGCAGAGGGCGAAAACGAGAAACGTGGGAATCGCGGCGATGACCAGGGAGGCGAAGACGACGCCGGGGCCGCTGCGCAGCTGCAATTGGTACAGCCACGGCATCAAAGTCCACATCTTCTCGTCCTGGCAGATCAGAAGCGCCATCATGAAGTTCGAGTAGGCCGCCGTGAACGCGTTGAGCGCGATAACGGCGAGGATCGGCTGGCTCAGGCTCATGGTGATCTGCCAGAAGAGGCGGAACTCGCCCGCTCCGTCGATCTCGGCGCTTTCGTACAGCTCCTGCGGGAGCGAATCGAAGAACCCTTTCAGAAGAAAGATCGAGTAGCCGTGGGCGAGACCGGGCAGGATGAGGGCCCAGAACGTGTTGAGGAGATCGAATCGCCGGAGCATCAGGAAGACGGGAATCTGGGTCACCATGGGAGGGAACGCCATCGTGAGCATGAGGAACAACAGGACCTTGTAGGCCGAGGGCGGCTTGTAGCGGCTCAAAGCGTAGGCGGCGAGAGGATTAACAATCAAGGCGGCGAGGATGGCCAACGAGCAATAGATGCAGGTGTTGAGGATCCCGCGACCGTGGAGAACGATGAAGTCGATGACGGTCGCGTAGTTGCGGCGAACGAACTCCCACCGCAGCCAAGCCCTCTGTTGCCCGAAGGCCAGGCAATGGAAATCGCGTTGCGGCGGGCAAATGTCCAGCCAGTCTCCGAAGGAAGCGCCCAGCGCGGAGTTGGCGCTCTCCAGGGATCCGTGTTTCTCTTTCAGGTTATCGCGGAACAGGAAGTCCACGCTGTGGATGCGGATCATCTCCGCGGGCAGGACATGCAACCCCCCGGCGTCGGGGTCGTTCCATCCCTGAACGAACGCGTCCCAATCGGACAGAACGAGCCCTTCGCTCGGGGGGGCCTTGATCAACGGGACGTCGTCGAAGGAACGGCAAGCCGTTCCATACTTCTGGTTCAGAGTTCCGATATCCCCGTATTTGGCCTCAAGGAACCGGCGGTAGATCGGCTCCGCGCCGGCGTCGGCGCGAATCCACAGAAGATTGAGAATCGTCCGGACGAAGATCTCCCAATCGTCCCGTTCCCGCTGTGTGCGGCCGGGCCCGGTGGGGAGGCGGCGGTCGAGGTGGATTTCCGCCCACGAGGAGTAGTGCGTGTTGTGGGTTTGGTTGTAGGCGGCAATGTCCTTTGTGTACTGGGACTTGAGGAACGAGTTCTTGTAGAACCCTTCGGCGCTGAAGTAGATCCGTTCCTCCAGCGGCTGGGATTCCTTGAACTCGCGGAAGGCCAGAGCCAGGGGATCGTTCTCCGGTTTGTTGCGTCGCAAGAGGTAATCCTCCGGCAGCGCCCAGAAAGCGTTCCAGTTGAGGAAATCGGTGTTGAACTCCTGGTTCAGGCGCTCGATCCGCCCGTCGAATCGCTCGATCAAGCGACGTTTGAAGGCGCGAAGCAGATGGGGCAGAACCCCTCGCGAGACCGGCGAGCGGATGTAGCCCAGAGTGTAAGAGTAATGCGGGGGCTTCGTGTTCTCGAGGAACTCCCGCCATGCCTCGGCCAGCCTGCCGTTAAGGGCCGTCGGCCGTTCGAGAGTGCGGAAAGACAGCGCGGTCGTATCGTAAGCGATCTGCATTTGGTCGAAGGACTCGTTGAACAGCCCCTCGATGTGTTTGCGGTAAAGAGCGCCGTCCTCCACCAGGAACCGGGGAATCGCGTCCGAATCGGCGACGTCCATGGCGCTCTTCGTGCTCCCGGCCACCATGAGCAGGAAGGGGTAAACCATCGAAACGCCGCCGACGATCAGGACGAGGTAGATGCTCCCGATCAGAAACCGGACCTTGGGGCTTCTGCGGCCGATCTTGGAGATGATGGGCATCCGCGGCGGTCTCCTGACGGTTGCTTCCTGTGTCTCGTCGTCTGGCTGACGCCTTCTCCGGCTTCCCAGCCCGCGCTCACTCGCGACTTCCGGCCGCGCGGAACTCGACGCGGGAGAGAATCCGCAGCTGGTGAACCGTGAACCCGATCAGCATGAAGCCCAGCATCCACGCCATGGCGGTCGCAGGGCCGAATTTCAGGTACGTAAAGGCTTTGTACCAGATGTGGAGATCCACGACCTCGGTGTTGGCGGCGCCGGCCGTCATCACGAGGATGTTGCCTGAGGCGGCGTACCACGAACCGATGAAGGCGCCCACGAAGTTGATGATGATCAGGGCCTTGAGCATGGGGAAGATGATGAAGATCACTTTGTCGATGAAGGTCGTGCCGTCGATGTCGGCGGCTTCGTAGTAGTCGTCAGGGATGCCCTTGAGCGCGGCGAGGTAAATCAGGCATCCCGGTCCCATTCCCGCCCAGACCATGGGGATGACGCACGCGATCATGGCCGTCCGGGGATTGCTGAGCCACAGGTACGGTTCCGGCGTCGTCGCGAAGAGTCGGGGGGCAATCTTCGCGAGGCTGGCCGCAAGCGGCTCGCCCAAGGGGAAGAGAATCGGGCGCGCCAACCCGGCGCAGGTGGCAAAAAGGAGGACGCCGGCCAGGAGGAACCCCCACGCGGCCGGATTCATCTCGTGGTACCAGAGACGCCGGGCGAAAAAGAAAGCAACGACCAGAAGGACGAGGCCGGTCCCGAGAAACGCGATGGCCGGGATTTTCAGGATCAAGGCGTTGAGCGCCCCGCGCTCGGAAGGCTCGTAGAACTGTTTCCACAGGAGGACCGTCACCAGCCCCGTGATCACGGCGGGCAGGTAGTAGATGGTCCGAAACAGGATTTTGCCTTGGGGGATTTCCTGGAGCAGAATCGCCAGGATAATGGGCGGGAAAAACGTCAAGGCCAGAACCAGGAAACTGTAGCGCAGGGAGTTCCAGATCGACGTCCACCAGTACCGGTCGAAGAGAAGGTCCCCGAAATTGTCAACCCCCGCCCATTCCGAGTCGCCAAGGAGACGGTAATCGTAGAAGGCCATCACGGAGCCTTGGAGCAAGGGAGTGTACTGCCACACGAGAATGGTCAGAACGGCGGGGAGCAAGAGCGCGTAAGCCCACGCGTATTTGCGGAAAGCCCACTTCTGCTGGGGCTTGTCCCCCGTCGCGGCCGGCGGCGAGAAGACCCGGGAGATCTTTCGAAGGACAAGGCCGAACGTGATGATGATCCCCAGGAGGACGACCACGGCGGCAATGCGCCGGACTCGCCGCTCGCCGGGAGTCACGATGCCGATCATCTCCGCGTTCGCGCGGGCGCAGCCTTTGCGAAGAACCTCCTGGATGGCGTTGAGACGTTGCTCCGGCTCGTCGGGAAGCTGCCCGTTCAGGGACATCTGTTCCGCCTCCTGAATGGGCAGGCTCATCAGGTTGTAGGCGAGGTTGCCATTGCGTCCGCACGGTTCGGGCTGTCCGGTCTCGATGGCGGTCTCGAAGGTCTCAGCCCAGCCCTTGGGCGAAAGGCGTTCGATTTCGGGGTAGCCGAACATGCGAAGGTACTTGGGGTTCACGAACCGCCCCAGCCCTCCCTCGACCATGACGCGGGTCTTGATCGCGGCCGCCTCCTCGCCGTCGTAGAAACGGATGTACTCCCAGGCCGCGTCGCGCACGGCGGGCTCCTTGATGTCCGAGAAAAGACCGAACATGCGGCTGTTCAGCTCGGCGCCCCGAATCCCCGTCGGCCCCAGAGGCACGGGGACCATGCCGGTCACTTCGGGATTGATAGTGGCGAAGACCCTCTCGTCGATGTAGGCCATCATCATGGCGATCTCGCCCCGCTCCCACTTCGCGAAGGAGTCCGGGATGTCTTTCGATGAATAGCCTCGGCGGATGTTGTCGTCCTCGTCGATCCATTTCTCCGTGCCCAGGCGGATGTAGTAGTCCAGAGCGACGGCCGCCTCGCGGCTGTCGAACGTGCAGCGCCACTCATCCGTCTCCTCGTTGTAGACCATGACCTGGCCCCCCGCCGACCAAAGGTACGTGATCCAGAACCAGCTTTCGCCTGGGCCGCGCCCGAGCAGGAGTCCGTAGATTCCCCGCTTGGGGTTGGTCAGTGTGCGGGCCGCGTCGATCATGTCGTCCCAGGTCCAGTCGGCGGTGGGATGAGCGACCCCTTTCTCGTCAAACAGGTCCTTGCGGAAGATCAGGACCGTGCCGAGCGCGCCGCCGTACGGGACGGCCCATGCGTGCTTCTCGCCGTCGGGACCGCGGCGGCGGATCACGGGCCAGAGTTTGGGGTTGATGCGAAAGTCGATCTCCTCCCGCGTCATGGAGGTGAGATAGCCGTCCTCCGGTTTGTCGAGGGGATAGAGAAAGCCGTTGCGGACGTAGTTGTCGGACCTGCGGAAGTTGACGTAGATCACGTCGGGCGCCATGCCGCCGGCGATGGCAAGCAGATCGCCTTCGACCCCCTCGACCGAGATGCCCGAGAATCGCTTCAACTCGATCTCAACGTTGTCCCAGTTGTGGCGGCCGTACTTCCCCGGGTTGGCCTTGCATTTCTCGCGGTATCTTTCGGCGAAAATCTCGGGGAAGCGTCGTTTGAACGCCTGAACGCCTGCGATCTCGGCGCGGTTGAAAGTGCTCGTGTCGCTTGGGTCGGGAAGGCCATGGAGCGTGACGTGGATGATCGTCCTCCCGTCGCCATCCTCGATCCAGCCTGCCTCCGCTGACCGCGGACTGCCGACCGTCGCGGCGCACACCGCGAGGAGGAGCGCGAGGGCGTCGCGCCGCAGCCTGCTGATTTGGGGCGGAACAACAGACATGTCACGAGCGTCCAAGAGCGCCGCGTTTCCGGGGAGCCCCAGAACGTTTCCCGAGTCCTGGTGGCCGGCCTTCGAACGCCGAGGAGACTGCGGGTGGGTCCCAGGCAATCCCCCGTTTGCTTGTTCCACCATGGAAATCAGAGAATATCAAGCAATTGCACGGTGTCGCGGCGAATTCCGGCGAATTCTTCTGTTGACAAAACCAAGAGCGATGCCTTTAATCTACGGTGCCCGGCGTGGGCCGGAAAACACGCTTCAAGAGCACGCCGGAGCCGCGGACGAGGAACGACGCTCACCCAAGCGCTTCCTCGGGCGGCGTTGCGTCCCCGCGCGGGGGCCAGGGGGAGCGAATTGAGGATCCCTCCGTGACCCCACGAAGAAAGGTGATCGAGCGATGAAGAAACACCCGTTCCTGCTGATCCGAGTCTCTGCGGTCCTGTTGCTCTTTGCCCTCCTCGTTGCTACGACCGGCTGCGCCGGCCGCCTGTGGTACGCTCCCTGGAAAAAGAAGTCGCCACCCATCTATCCCGACACACTGCTCGTCAATCCTCCCGACAGCATCCCTCCACCGGTTAGCCTCGACACGACCGGGCTCCCCGCTACGGGAATCCCGGGTGGCAAGCGTCCCGCCTCCCCCGACCAAACGCGTTTGGAGGCGGACCTTTGGACGGTTCATTTCGCCTACGACAGCTATGAGATTACCCCCGAGATGCGCAAACGACTGGAGCACAACGCGGAGTGGATCAGGAAACGCCCGGGAATCATGATTCAGGTCGAGGGGCACTGCGACGAGCGGGGAACCAACGAGTACAACATGAACCTCGGCCAGGAACGCGCCGACACGGTGCGTGAGGAACTCTATCGTCTGGGAGTGGAGCCGGGCATCATCACGACCGTTTCCTGGGGCGAGGAGCGGGCCCTGCCCGACGCCTTGGGCCACGACGAGGAGTCTTGGGCGAAAAACCGCCGCGCCCAATTCCTGATTTACTGACCCGCCGTCCTTGCCCGCGCAAGGAGGATGGCGGGGGTGGGAAAGGGATAGCCCAATGCCATTTCGCAAAGAACCCTCATCTAGGACTCTTCCCCCTTCGACCGACCGTCTGGTTCACGCCG
>Ga0315274_10015546_pt1 | contig 10781 bp, 22 predicted proteins | sample YL17G02_20_MG_FD_203700 | JGI IMG/M metagenome (GOLD analysis project Ga0315274, IMG submission 203700) | Sediment microbial communities from Yellowstone Lake, YNP, Wyoming, USA - YL17G02_20 | ecosystem: Environmental > Aquatic > Freshwater > Lake > Sediment | place: USA: Wyoming | collected...
TCGAATTTCATCCTCCTGGAGCTGCAAAAACTATAAACTGGCGGCAGAATTCTCCGTAGAACTCCGACTGCGCCTCCCGCTTGACCCATCTTCCTTGTGTCAATCCATGCTTCTGCCAGACCAAGCCCTCGACGCATCCCGGCAGGAACTCGTACTTCTCGACCAAGTACCGGCGCAGTTCCTCGGCATGCTGTCTGGTGAGCCCGGCCATCTGGTCGCCGATCTCCTTGACCGCTTCGGCCTCGTCCCCGATACTTAGTCCTGGCTTTGACTCGATCATGATCGCTCATCCTCTGGCCAGACGAAAGGATCGTACTTCCCTGTGAATACAAGCCATGCTTCTCGAAGGCGCTCGAACAGGGACCGATGCCTGTAGTTGATCGGCCTAGCTGGAACCCACATGCCGTTGATGCATGCTTGCGGACCGTCTTTCAGGTCTCTGAGTGTAACGATCATCGTACGGATCCTCCTACCTCGACGGTAACTTCCATCTCGATCTTCATGGCTTTCCCCTGAGGTACTCCAGCGTCAACTTCTCGCTGTGTACCGTCACGTTGAAGAAGTAGTCCCTTTGCTTCTTGTATTCGGACAGGCACTTCTCGTCGCAGGCTATGTCTCCGTCTGCATTGGCTACAACCGACAAGATGCTCTCATCTGGGTTTTTCGTGCATTTCTCGTTTACGCATTTGATGGCCATGCTGGACTCCTTACCATTGCTCGTCGATTCCGTTACAGCCCGTCACAGAGGAACCCATCCCTGGACTTCCCGCCATGCGTCCCATGCTCATGGCAGGCGTCGTACTCCGAGATCGTCCCCCAGACGTTCAGTCGAATCCGCATCTCGGCCTTCTTGTCGCATCCCTTGCGGTCGCATCTCCCATCTGGAGCCCTGGTCTTCTTGACGTACGCCGCCCACCCCTTGAACTGAGTCATGGAACGCCTGTTGCACTTGGACTTGTGAAGCTTCTCTTCTCCACATTCGGGACAGGGGCTGTCCCACTCGGAGACGCATGGCGGGTAGAACAGGTCGGCCATCGACTCGAAGGCCAGATCCTTCTCTTCTTCCGTCCTCTCGTTGCTCATGTCTTCCTCTTTTTTGAGGGGCTATACGATCTTGACTCCGATGTCGGACTCACGGAATCCATAGCGAATGGACGCAATCCGCTTGGCCTCGGACTCGGAACTGGCGCCCTCAAGGCTGTAGATGTGTTCCCCGTCATCTTCAACGCAGTAAAACTCCCAGGAGCTGATGCGTACAGGGTTTTCGATGGCTCCCCATATTCCTCTGCTCCGGTACCCCTGAACGTATGGCCTGTCTGGCATGGATCCTCCTAAAAATAACTTGGCGGTACGAACCGGGGTTTCACCGGCTTTATTCGCGTTGGCCTCGTGGGTTTCCGCCTTCGGGCGTCAATCGTCCGGACGACGAGCCCGCCGTCGCACCGCCAATGTCTTCTTCCCATTCTCGCCATTGCCGGACGCATATGTCGCACATGGTCTTAGCCAAAGAGGCAGGAAACCAAAGGGGATGCTTGATGCCCGTGTTGAACATGAACATGCTGCCCCTCTTGGCGAGCACCTTCTCCCAACGCACGCTACGATCCATCCAGGCGCAAGCCTGATACCTGGCAAGAATCCTCCGGTTGAAGCCGTACTCCGTGTCGAACTGGCTGCAATCAGACTCGGCGGTGACGAGGTACAGGACTCCCATCGCCTGTCTGAACTCGTCCATTGTCTTTGGGCAAAGCGGGGGCATCCAGCGCATACTCTTGGTCCTTGACTTATTGAGGCCATTCGTTGTAGAAGGCATCCGCATTTACCCACACGGTTCCCTTGTCGTACGGTATCTTAAGCTCGTCACCGAGTTGGAAGGCGAGCTTCCCATCCTTGCCCCGGCGGATGTCGGTAATCATGATCATCCCAACGCCCCCGCCGGTCAGCCAAGGTGCCTCGCATGGCAACGTATTGACGGTCAGGGCCGAGTTGACCCGCAGCTCATGCCTCTTCAGGTCTGGAACCCTCTTCTGGAGCTCCGAGAACCACAAATCATCATCCGAGACCGTTCCTCCGTACATGATCGCCTCCTTGGTCATGGCTTGACCGAACTTCGCAACAGCACTGGCGACTTGCATCAGCAGCCAATCCTTTTCGCTGACTGGACATGGGCCACGCAGTCCTGGTTCATCGAACATGATCGTCCTCGGTTACCTTGGGAATCTAAGCCTTCGCTTTCGTCCCGGCCATCGTGGAGGAATGTCTATTCCATGATCTTTAAGCAATACCTCCAATTGTAGAATCCTCATTCCCGAGTCAACTTGCGAGTCGACCATGTGGTCGAACCTGCGTTTCCACTTGCGCCAATCCTTGCTATCTCGCAGGCAGCTCATCTCGATTGCTCCAAAAAAAGTAGTTGGACTTACTCCTCCTTGGCCAAGTACTCTGGTGAACGTTGTTTCAAAAAGAGGCGCCCCAACTTCTGGTCCGTTTGCTCCTTCATGGGCTTGATGACGATGCCCTCCCGCAGGACGTCCGCCAAACAGGACTTCCCGTTGGACGCCTCCTTGATCGTCTTCCCCCCCAGCCAGCGGGACAGGGGGCCGCCGACATCGCCAAGGATCGGAACGGAAGCGGTAAGGTCCCCGAAGAATCCTTGAACAGCGAACATGAACTTCTCCGGGTCAAACCATTGCCTGTTGGCCATGACGTCGAAGAGCAGGACCTTGTGCTTGGCCAACTTGTAGATGTTCTTCTGGATGCCGGGCCCCAACATCTCGCCGTAGACGACCACGTCCCTCTTGGTACTGTCGGCGGAGGAAACCGACTTGGCGAAGTCAATGATCCCCTGCTCCTGAGCGACCTTCCAGAACGTGTGCTCCGCCCCTTCCTTTGGGATGATCGTGTAGTTGTGCTGGTTGACCATGACCTCGCCGCTAGCCGTGACGAGGACGGAGAAGTTGGACCCCTCTACCTTCTCGGAGACCATGACATCCTGCTCCATGAGCCTGGCGGCGACCTCGACGTATCGGTCCGCCGACTCGATGTCGTAGACCGGGACTCCGTCCGGAAGACCCTTCAGGATGGCATTGTGGCAAGGAACTTCCGGTGGGTCGTACTTCTTGACTCCGAGGCAATCCGTGATCGCCTCCGGGCCCTGTTCCATGATGTGGGCCGGGACCAAGTCAAGTACGGCCACGATGCCCTGGGATATCTGGCCCCTCAACTTGATGGTCTTGACCCTGTCCTTGTTCTTTCCGGACAACTTGCCCTCAAGGCCCATCTTTCTGGTCACGTCGATGGGGATGATGCTGTCAACGGGAAAGTAGAGAACCTTGTCTCCGGCCTTGAACTGACCCTTCCCAACGACGAACGAGTAGTCCATCCCTGCGAGGCTGGCGACCTCGATCCGGTCAGCCCCGTCAATGGGCCCGACTTGCTTGATCTCCTCAGCCGTCACGCCAAAGAATGACATTTTGACCTCCTCAACCTTGTTGGCTTACTTTGACTTTGGAACAGGAGCCGCTGGCTTTACTACCGTGACAGGAGCCTCTACGACTGGAGCTTCCTTCTTTACCACGACCTCCTTGCGTCCAAGCTCGTGCTTGAGCTCCTGGGTCAAGTTGGCGTTTGCCACCATCTGCCTGACTTGGTTTGCGTCCGTGTTGTACGGGTACAGAATGAAGCAGTTGTTTGGTCCTCCAGCCGCCTCGCCCATGACCTTGATCTGGTGCCACATGAGGTACTCGGGGCATCCGGCCAGGCGCCCGCTTATGATCTCGATGGACTCACCAATGGCCTCAGCCTTTTTCAACTCGACGAGCTTGGTAGCCTCCGCCACCTTCAGGTCGCCCTCTGCCTTCTTCAAGTCAGCCCGAACCTGTGCCTCGGCGGTGGCCTCCTTGAGTTGAACCTTGACAAGTTCCTCCTGAGCCTTCGTAATGGTCTCCGGCCAGTCATAGTTCGTTACCTGGCAGTCCTCGACGAACATCGGGGTTTCCTCCGCCTCTGTCATGAGTTGCTTCTTGAACTCTGCCTCCAGCTTCGTGGCGCTAGCGACGGCCGTCTGGATGTCTGGCTGAACCTGGTAAAGGGCTCGGGGTATGCTCAAGACCTTCATCTGCAAGAAGGTAACGTACATCTTCTCGGAGGATATCGTATACGACTTGGCGTCAGCCCCAACGGTCTCGAAAATCTTCCTGATCTTGGCTTCGTCGTCGGATACCCTGATCCTGACGGTCACGTCAACCTTCAGGTTTACCTTGCCCCCGATCAGGATGTTCATCGTTTCCTTGTACGAGGACGAGGTAGTGTCAATGAGGTACATCGTATCCCGCCCGTAGCAGGTATGCCGCCCAGGCTTTAGAACCTCCTGAGTCCACCCTGCCGACGTGGTGATGCGCCCACGCTTTCCTGGCGGAACCTCGGAACCACACCCGGCAAGCAGCAGCAGCGTAGCTGCAATGAATAACGAAATGAACTTCCTCATTTCACGTCCTCCTTTTTGTTGGCATTGAGCGACCTTTGGCGAATCTTCTCCGCCTCATCCTGCATGGCCTTGTCGAACGAACTCAAGGCGGTGGCATGCGGCTTCTCGTCAGCCCGGTCCTTCAGGTTCGCCTTGGCAGCGTCGAGTTCGTCTTGGGTTGGTACCTTCGACTGCTGAATCTTCTTCCTCGCCTCCAGCTCGGCTGGGTTCTCATACGACGACATGTTGCTTGTCACGCCCATGATGGCGTTCCATCCAAGCGTCATACAGACGACGAGACCGCCGACGACGCAGATTGTGGCGATGGTCGGAGAGACCCACGAGGGTGGAGGAACAATTCCTTCGGAGTCCTCGCTGCACTCCCATGCAGACAAGTATCCATGCCAAATATGAGACAGTATCTTGATGACGAGTACGACGCCTATCAAGGACACGATGACGAACAGAGGTCCCCAAACGTTTGTTCCTGGCATGACTGAGCCTCCTTACCTGATTGCCTTTTCTCGTGGAGACCCAACCCCACACGAGCACTTGCCCATGAACGACGCCCCATGACCGCTTCCAAGCATGGGCGTCTTGTGGACCGGGCACCTGTACCACTGATGGCCGTTGGAGCACGTGAAGTCCCCCGTCGGGCACCGGCACCTCTGCACGGCGGGGGTCCCGCAGGCCGGGCATAGGGCATCGTACGGATTGTCCTGCTTGCGCTCTTCGCTCATCGCCTTGTCCTCGCAGTGAATCCAACCCAGCAGCACTCGAACCCGAAGCATACCAGAAGGAAGGCCGCAAGTCCATTGCAATCCCAGCTCCGCCAAGCGTAGGTCGCCATGACACTTACGGCAAGCCCGAAAACGATCATCCCGATCTTGGCCAGGACGCACATCCTCCTCTTCCTGCCAAGCTCCTCCATCTTCTTCGCTCGCCACTCATTCAGAACGGGCATCAGACGCCCCCCGCAACCAACTCCCAGAGAGCGTCGTGACGAAGGTCGACGGTAATCTCGTCCTCCGGGAACGGGGGATGAGCAACGCCGAACCCCCACTCCCCCTTGCCGTAGACGAGCCGCCCCCTAGCCCACGTAGCTATCTCCGGGTGGAGCATGCATGCCGCCGCCGTAGGGTCGTGGAACTTCTTCCCGTCCGAGTGCCCCTCCAAGTAGAGGGACATGCCCTCCCTGAGGAGCTGACCGCCGCGCCCCTTGGGCGGCTTGGACATGACGAGCCGATGGACCTCGCCGTCGTAGACCACCGTATGGCAGACGTTCTTCGAGACGAACCTACGACTGATCGGAGCCGCCATGAACAGCTCTGCCCCCTTCCGATCCCCGTTCAGATTAAAGGTCGGGCAGGTTTTCTTTCCCTCAAACTTCTCCAGCCTCTGGATGGAGGTCTGGCAGAAGTCGTACGGGCAGAACCCTCCCTGCATGGTGGCCCTCTTGAACGGGCATGAGCCCCTGGCCAGAAGGGCTCCAACGCTGGTCAACGGTCCGATGACGAACAGGTCGCATTCGCCGGCGGACGCCAGGACGTCCGCCCCGACTCCGTCGGGCTTGGAGCGGGCCGGGTACTTGTACCTCCTGAGGAGCTCGACGTGCATCCCCGTCGCCGAGGACTTGTCCCTGCCGGGCTTGCCCTGACCCACCGGGACGTGCCCCAGGCCAAGCTCGGCCAGGAGGAACTTGGCTACGGATATCTGGTCCGGGTCCCCCGGCGACACGGTGACGGCCGCGATGTCGACTCCGGCCTCGGCCAAGTAGCAAAGGGCGAAGAAGTCGTCCGGGTCTCTGCCAATGTCTGTCTCTATGGCCAGCCTCACTCGTCGTCCCCCCATGACATCAGCCTTGGCCCCTGGTTGCGCATGGCCATTTCAAGCTCCTTCTCCTGCCGGGCTTGCTCCGCCTTCTGCCACTCCGGAACCTGCTGCTCGTCGTCGTTGCTACCGGAGAGTACCCCCTTGGTCCACCTGAGCCCCGTCCTAGGAATCTTTCGCAGGGTTTCCCACTTCTCCGCCAAGGGCCGGGCCCATTCCTTCTCGGCGAACGCCCTCAGGTCTTCCTCGATCTTGGCTGCCAAGGCCGGGTCCATCGAGGCGTCGAACGACAGGACCAACTTTGGGTAGCCTGGGGAGCTTGACGTCACTACGCAGGCATCCATCCCGAAGACGACCTTGAGCCTAGTCCCGATGATCTGGGCCATCCTGGCGGCGTAGAGTGAATTCCTGATCGGCCAGAGGCTCGCCCCCGGCTCGTCATCCGGCCTTGGAGGAGACTCCCAATGCGGGCCCTCCCCGACGCAAATCCAGACTTGTCTGCTCATGTTGCCTTGTAAACCTTCAATTGGCTCAAGGAGATCATCCCTAGTTGGCAGCATCTCGTGTTGCTCCGGTATGGGCCCAAACGAGGGAGTGCATCCATGGCGAGCAGCTCGCAGTTCTTGTAGAACAACTTGTTCTTGGGGTCTCCAAGGCGCTCCTCGTCGATGGCGTACAGGAGGGCTTTCATGGTCGGGATGTCGTCGAAGTATAGACGCAGCTTGGTTGACTTGCGCTTGTATGGGCCGTCACGATTAAAGGTTGGCTGTATCACTACCCTGTACATAAGAAATCCTCCGCAGGCCATATCATAGACCCCGGAGGACGAGTGCGCAACTGCCTTTAGCTAGGAAATTCTAGCGGCGGTGCCCAGAGGACGAGTGCCCTCCATAAGAAGAGCATCCTCCACGAGAGTATCCGCCAAACCCGAACGAGAACCCGAACGTCGGCCTCGGATACGAATACGTGGAGTAGAAGAACGTCGACGGCCGGGCCACGTAGACCGGGCGAACCTGCCTGACATAGTAGCCCTGCCTGACCATGACCGTGTAGACGTTGCCGTCCTCGTCTACCCTCGTCTCGTATGCCGGAGGAACCCAAACCAACTCCTCCTGCTGGACGATGGTCACAGGAGCCGGGGCGAAAACCCTTGGGCCAATCTCTACCCCAAAACGGAAGTCTGCGGCAAAGGTAGATGAACAAGCGAACAACAAGGCGAGCAGCAAGTATCTCATGGTTGTTTCCTTCCTCCTATTGCATGACTCTTCGGTAGGGCAGTTTATTCATCCTGCTCAGGAACAAATCTGAAGTGATCTGGCATCCGCCCCAACGAGGGACAAATTGCCTACAAGGTACAATCCCTGCTTGGTCTTGCAGCGGCTCAGGGCGACGTAAGTCATGCCGCAGGCAAAGTGGTTGTCCAAGTCGATTCCGACCCTGTCCAAGGTCATGCCCTGCGCCTTGTGCGTCGTCAGGGCCCAAGCCAGCATCATGGGAAACTGACTGATCGTCAAGTCGGGCTCCTTGCCGGCACTGGAGAAGATTTCCTCGTTCACCGACCTCACTTCGACCTCATATCCCCTGTCCAGCTTGACGACGACCTTCTCCTCGGAGAACGAGACGACCTCTCCGGTCGAGCCGTTGACCCAGCTCCCGTTCGGGTCGTTGTTCAACATGCAAATACGGGCGCCTTCCTTCAGCGTGAGAACCCTTGGATACCTAGCCTTCGAGGACACCTGGGCGAACATGGCGTCGTCGTCGTCCTTCTTAGGGTTGCGCCATTGGACGACGTCCCACTCGAAGCTGGACTCCTCGCCAGGAAGTTCCTGGAGCCTCATGACGTTGACGTCTTCGACCTTCGCCTTGTGTGGGAAGAGGAGGGTGCAGTCCTTGGGCAGAGCCTGAACCCTGCGCTCCTCGACCAGCTTCAGAACCTTGTCGGACGCCGCTCCAACCCTGAGGTCGTTCAGGGCGTCTACGAAGCCCGGGTCCTTCTGTCGGTGGATGGTCGTCAGCTTGATGATCCTGATCTGCTCCCAGAGGGGATGCTCGTAGATGAACTTCCCGCTGACCGGCGGCAACTGCAACAGGTCGCCGACCAGGACCAGCTTCGGGGCGTGCTCCGCCTGCTCGAAGCGCTCGATCATCTGGCCCAGGAGCTCGCTGGAGGCCATGCTGATCTCGTCCACGACGAGGGTCTTGGTCCACTTGACCCGCTGGTTGGCCTTGTAGCTCTTGAAGACGCCATGCGTCGGGTGGATGCCAAGGAAGGAATGGACCGTCATCCCATGGACCAACTGGGCGGCGATGCCCGTCGTGGCGCATACCTCGACGCCGCTCCCCCGCCTGATCTCGTCGATCAGGAACGACTTGCCGCATCCGGCGGGCCCGGTCACGAAGAACGGCCCAAGCTCCTTGGAGATGACCTGGAGAGCCTCGGACTGGTCGACCGAGAGCGACGGCCTGTCCAGCGGACGCAACGAGACTGGCTGGGGCTTGGCCCCGGAGTTCTTTGGACGTCCCTTGTGCCACCTGGACATTACTCGGACTCCTTCTTCTTGCCCTTCTTCTTGGACTCGTCCTTGGGCGGGGAGTACATGGTCCCCGGCTTGGGCCACTTCCCGACATGGTTATGGCACTTGGGGTTGGAGCACCCGCAGCCCGAAGGAACCAGCTCGGACTGGCATTGCAAGCACTTCATGTCCGCTTCTCCGACTTGTTCTTCCTCGCCGGACGCTTTCTGGTCAAGTAGCCTACCAAGATGGTCAGGCACTGCTCGCATACGAGGACTTCAGTCTCTGGAGTACTCTTTGAAAACCCAATCAAGTGCCTTGGCTTGCTTCCGCACTCGTCGCATCTCTTTCCTTTGGCATTCATTATCCGCATTGCTCGTCCTCCTTTTCCCACTTGCGCCATGCCTCGGCGTTTTGCCGGCATTCCGTCTCCCGGTCGAAACATCTCTCGGCGAAGGCCGTCCCCTCGTTCAGGTTTGCGTAGCTCCCGTACCGGCCAGCCCTTACAGACCCCCATCTCTCGGCCCGATCCATCCAAGCGCAATGTTGGTACCTAGCGATGAACCTCCGGTCGGCGGGGATGAACGAGGTCATCGTTATTGCTTTGATGTGTCCCATGTAGACGACGTCGGGATAGACGTCGTCCTTGAAGAATACCTCCTTCGTCCTTGGGCAAAGCACTGGGACTACCATACTAAACCTTCTTTCCCATTCCCCCAAAAAAGCTCGGTCAACTGGGCAATCTTGACTAGAGTCATCCCATCTGGAGGATTGCGCCCGTTCAGCTTCTTCACGAAGGCTTCCCACTTGTCCAGCAGCTCGCACTCGTCGTCATATTCCTGCTTGCTGAGATAGCACCTGCCTGGAGAGGAATAAGCCCCTCCATCTGCAAGCCAGTCAGACAGGTCTATCCGGGCTTGGTTGTCGAGGGTCGCCCATTTTCGTCCTACCTTCAGGACGGTCACCTCTTCTGAAGACCTGTACTTCTGGTGCGCCAAGAAGTACAGCTTGTCACCGGCCTTCAGCAATGGCTTCATGGAAGTTCTCCCTTCAAGCCTCGTTCTTTCGCATACGATTTCAAGTTTCTCAGTTCGCTATACAGAGAGGCATAGAACAACGAGTATACCGGACCCATCCGCCCGACGGTCCTAACAACCGGACCCAGCTCGGCAATAAGAAACATCAACTCCTTGTCCTCAAGAGGAGTATCTCGTCGGTACGAAGCCCATGCTTCAGCAAAGTCATTCAATTGCTTGTCGGTCATCTGGTCCTCCTGCTTCATCTTCGCTCTCCATCCTCCTGCATACTACCTCCAAACAACTCTTTTGGCAAGGCGAAAAAGAACAAGACACAATTTTTTATAGTGGACATTGGAACGAGTACGGAGTAAGATGCTAGCGAGATGAAAACAGGAGGACGAGTCCATGGCATGGGTCACGATTACTTGCCTCGGCAGTGATGCCAAGTTGTTCAAGGACAAGGGGTTCAAGAGGTCCAAAATCGACAGGGACCTCAATCCCTTGGTGATGCTCGAAGCAAGAGGGATTAAGTTCATCAGCAAGGATGGACCAAATGGATACGACCCCTTGCGTCCTCCAAGCCAGCCCGACCAAGATTGGCCCAGAGTCTCATGCTTCGGAACTGATACGACGGGATGGGACAACGGAGTCCTTTACTTCGCCTGCGACGGGAAGAAGTACGTCTGGTTCACGGGGATGACGAGAAACGAATCCGAACCAGGAGCGGTACAGGAATACCAGCGCATCAAGGAAAAACTACTCAGTCTTGGAAAACTCCCCTAGAACCACGGGGTTAGCATCCGCTCGAACCCCTCGACGACGACGAGCGCCAGTGGCTTCTTCTGGAAGTTGTCGCAGCGCATGCGGCGGGAGCACCTGGGAGGTCGCTTCTCCTCGGGGTCAAGACAGGTTCCGTTGGCGTAATGCCAGCAGTGACGGCATCTCTTCTTGTTCATG
>Ga0315274_10015547_pt1 | contig 10781 bp, 9 predicted proteins | sample YL17G02_20_MG_FD_203700 | JGI IMG/M metagenome (GOLD analysis project Ga0315274, IMG submission 203700) | Sediment microbial communities from Yellowstone Lake, YNP, Wyoming, USA - YL17G02_20 | ecosystem: Environmental > Aquatic > Freshwater > Lake > Sediment | place: USA: Wyoming | collected...
GTCATTCCGTTCGACTTTTACAACCCCAGGTATCCCATTTACACCCGTCCGCGCTTTCTGCCTTCTTCGCGCGCCGATGGATGTGACCTGGAGCGGACGGTGCTGGCCGAGGGGTGCCTGCTGCAGGGCTCGCTCATCCGTGAGTCGGTGATCGGGTTACGCAGCATCATGGGGCCGGACGTGCGGATTACGCGGATGGTGATGATGGGGGCAGACTTTTACGAGACGGCCGAACAGAAGGCGGAGAATCGCCGCCTGGGCCGGCCCGACGTGGGCATCGGGCGCGGCTGCACGATCGAGGGAGCCATCATTGACAAGAACGCCCGCATCGGGGAGGGGGTCACCATCCGGCCTCGTACGCTCGGTGTACTCACCGACATAGACGAGGGTATGGTAGAGACGGAGAATTACGTCATCCGGGATGGCATCGTCGTCATCCCCAAGAACGCCGTCATCCCCGACGGCACGATCATCTGAAACGCCCTGACGTCCCGTCGTGCGGCAGTGAAGGATGGGGCATGGCGGGTGGTCCAGTTTGCGTTGGGGAGGGTCTGGAGTTATACTACTATGCGTACTGACTGACGTCGCCCATTCCCCTGGTCAGAGGAGTCCAGCATGCCTAAACGAGCGCCAGCGAAAAAATCCCCCACCGCTGCCAACCTCGGCTTCGAAGTCGAACTGTGGGCCGCTGCCGACGCCCTGCGCAGCAACATGGACGCCGCCGAGTACAAGCACGTCGTCCTCGGCCTCATTTTCCTCAAGTACATCTCCGACGCCTTCGAAGAACAGCACACCCGGCTGGAGGCCGAGCGCGCTCTGGGCGCTGACCCTGAAGACCCCGACGAATACCGCGCCGTCAACATCTTCTGGGTGCCGCAGGAGGCGCGTTGGACACGCCTGCGGGCCAATGCCAAACAGCCCACCATCGGCCAGGATGTAGACGATGCGATGACGGCCATCGAGCGCGACAATCCCTCGCTCAAGGGGGTGCTGCCCAAGGACTATGCCCGGCCAGGGCTGGACAAGCAGCGCCTGGGGCAACTGATTGATCTCGTCAGCAACATCGGCCTGGGCGACGCCGAGAGCCGCTCCAAAGACGTCCTCGGGCGGGTGTACGAATATTTCCTGTCCCAGTTCGCCAGCGCCGAGGGCAAGAAGGGCGGCCAATTTTACACCCCGCGCTGTGTGGTGCGCCTGCTGGTGGAGATGCTCGCGCCGTACAAGGGCCGCGTGTACGATCCCTGCTGTGGCTCCGGCGGCATGTTCGTCCAGTCGGCAGCGTTTATCACCGCGCACGCCAGCGGCAATGGTAACGGTGGCAAGGTCAAGAGCCAGATCGCCATATACGGCCAGGAGTCCAACTATACCACCTGGCGGCTGTGCAAGATGAACCTGGCCATCCGTGGGCTGGACGCGCAGATCGCCCACGGCGACAGTTTCCACAACGACCGCTTCCCCGACCTGCGCGCCGATTACCTGCTGGCCAACCCGCCCTTCAACGATAGCGACTGGCGCGGCGAACTAGTGCGCGAGGACAAGCGCTGGCAGTATGGCATCCCGCCCGCCGGCAACGCCAACTTTGCCTGGGTGCAGCACTTTATCTATCACCTCGCTCCCACCGGTCAGGCCGGCTTTGTGCTGGCCAACGGCTCGATGTCGTCCAACCAGTCTGGGGAGGGCGAGATCCGTAAGGCCATTGTTGAGGCCGACCTGGTGGACTGCATGGTGGCGCTGCCGGGGCAGTTGTTCTACTCCACCCAAATCCCCGCCTGCCTGTGGTTCATCGCCCGCAGCAAACTCCCCTCTCCCGCGCGCGGGAGAGGGGCCGGGGGTGAGGGGCGCGACCGGCGCGGTCAGATGCTCTTCATTGACGCGCGCAGACTCGGACGCATGGTGGACCGCACCCACCGCGAACTGACCGACGAGAACATCACCCGCATCGCCGCCACCTACCACGCCTGGCGGGGGGGCGATGGTAGGGGCAAGTCGCCGGCCCACTCCTACGAAGACGTGCCCGGTTTCTGTAAATCCGCCATGCTCGACGAGATCCGCAAGCACGGCCACGTACTCACGCCGGGGCGTTACGTGGGCGCGGCAGAGGCCGAGGACGACGGCGAGCCGTTCGCGGAGAAGATGGCGCGGCTGACGGCGCAGTTGGAGGCGCAGTTTGCAGCGGGGGCGCGGTTGGAGCAGGCGATACGCGAGAATTTGCGGTGGCTGGGACAGGATTACAAGACTGGCATGACGTTGGTTCCCTGCGGGACTCGGAATGTGATAAGTGATTCACTTGGAGGTCAGGTACGGCAATGGATCTGAGCCGGTTGGAAAAGGCGATTGTCTCGCTCGAAGAGGCGCTGACGGCGTACGATAACGCCCAGGCTGCGCCAGGCTCGCCGCAAAAAACATTGATGCGCGACGGTACCATCCAACGGTTTGAGTATACGTTTGAGATGTGCTGGAAGATGCTCAAGCGCTACCTTGAGGAATATGGGCTGGAGCGGGTAGATACGTTTACCAACAGAGAACTGTTCCGGGTTGGAGCGGAGACAGGTTTACTCGCCGACGCCGAGTTGTGGTTCGATTATTTGCGCCGCCGGAATCTCACCAGTCATACTTACGACGACAAAACGGCTCAAGAGGTTTTCCAGGCGGCTGCGGCATTCTCGCATGACGCGCGCTTTCTGCTGGAGCGGCTCAAAGAAAGGGCGGTATGATTGACCTGCGTCCGGATCACCTGGAGGCTGTGAAAAGGATACTGGCCGAACTCGCGCCGGAGTGTGAAGTGCGCGCCTTTGGATCACGGGTCAAGTGGACGGCGAAGGACTATTCTGACCTGGACCTGGTCATTGTAGGCCAGGACAAATTGGAGCGTGCACACCTCGACCGAATCCAGGAGGCTTTTGAGGAATCCGACCTGCCTTTCCGCGTGGACGTGTTGGATTGGCGCGCCATCAGCACAGAGTTCAAGGAGATTATTGAGCAGGGATACATAGTGATTCAAGAGAAGCCTGCGGGGCGGGGTGTGGCCGGTGAGTGGTCTCTTGCGCCCTTTGAGGATATCATTTCTGTTCCCCTGAGAAACGGCCTTACACGCCCCAGATCCGTGCGCGGTAGCGGCATCAAGATGGTGAATATGGGGGAGCTTTTCGCCCATTCGCGAATTGGCGACATTGACATGGAACGAGTCTCTCTGTCAGACGATGAGTCTTCTAGATACCTCCTTGAGAAAGGTGATTTGCTTTTCGCTTGGCAGTCCCTTGTTCTGTCGGGTGCTGGGAAATGTTCAATATTCTTGGGGGCTACAGAACCTGTGACTTTTGAGGGACATCTGATACGGGCGAGAATAGACCGTCGTAAAGCACAACCCGAGTTCTATTATTACTTCTTCAACTCGCCTGGAGGGAGGCAAGCCGTAGAGAGCATTGTGGAACAGGTGGCTGCGGCTGGCATAAGAGGAAGTGACCTTGCCAGGCTTCAAGTACCAAAGCCCCCCCTCCCCGAACAACGCGCCATCGCCGCCATCCTCGGCACGCTGGACGACAAAATCGAGCTGAACCGCCGCACGAACGAGACGCTGGAGGCCATCACCCGCGCCATCTTCAAATCCTGGTTCGTGGACTTTGACCCCGTGCGTGCGAAAGCCGAGGGCCGCGCCCCCGGCCTCCAGCCTGACCTTGCGGCGCTCTTCCCCGATGGCTTTGAGGAATCGGAGTTGGGGGAGATTCCAGCAGCGTGGAGGGTGATGAAGTTGTCGGATCTATGCACGACCCAGTATGGCTATACTGCAAGTGCTACGAGCGAGCCTGTTGGGCCGAAATTCCTTCGGGTAACTGACATTAACAAGCAGAACTGGATAGAGTGGAGCAGCGTTCCACACTGTGAAATCAATGAAGAAGCCAAGAAGGACTATGCACTCAAACTGGGCGACTTGGTGGTCGCGCGTATGGCTGATCCCGGCAAATCAGCTATCATCGACGAAGATACTGACGCCGTGTTCGCATCCTATCTAGTCCGGCTGAAGACTCAGTCGCTGGCTCACAGCTACTACATTTATGGGTTCCTGAAGTCGCCTCTTTATGCCGAATACTCAGAAGGCGTGAAGAGTGGCTCAGTTCAAGCGAACATGAACGCTAGAGTTATCGTCGGTGCGTCACTCGTGGTCCCGTCTGAACCGCTGCTGGAGCACTATCTGAAGGTTGTGCTCTCACTACGTCAGCGTATTGTAGCAAATGTCCGAGCATCCCGCACCCTCGCCGCCATCCGCGACGTGTTGCTGCCCAGGCTCATTTCCGGGCAGTTGCGCGTGCCGGAGGCGGAAACCTTTGTCGCGGAGCGTATGCCGTGAAGCCGGGAAAACACGATAGAAAGTATTCTGTCCTCATCACCGGCCCTGAATTGGATGAACTACGGAATCTCACCGGCTGGATGGCCGAATCCTTCGGGCTGGACCGGCGCATCGCGGCCTACCGGGGCAAGCGCCCGATTGGGTTGTATCGCTGGGACCTGGAGTGCCTGCAAGATGTGATTGCGATGGCGTTGCAAGACCCCCAGGAGTACCCCGACCACGCCGCGCCCGGTTACGCGGCACTCCGCAGCCTCTACGAGCGCGTCCGGCGGCTCTGCGCGGAGGCGTTCGACGAGCCGTATACGCTGGATGAACGCATTGACTGACTTGCAGCGTGCTATTTTCTCGAATCAGGAGGCGGCATAGTGAAAAGAACACCCGATACTGGAACCCAGGACGCTGTCCGCGAGTCCCATCCCCGCATCGAGTATTTGCGGGTCGAAAACTATCGCGCGCTGCGGCGCGTCGAACTCAAAGGGATTACGCCGCTCACGGTGCTGCTCGGCCCCAACGGCAGCGGCAAATCCACCCTGTTCGACGTGTTCAGTTTTCTGTCCGAATCTTTCCAGTTTGGTCTGCGGCATGCCTGGGATCGCCGCGGGCGGAGCAAGGAACTCAAAACGCGCGGGCAGGAGGGGCCGGTTGTCATTGAATTAAAGTACCGCTGTCATACGCTGAAACAGCAATTGGAACAGACGGCCGAATCTGCCGGGCTGATGACGCGCACAACTGCCGCCAGCCGATCCTATGCCGTGCTGAACCGTATCGTCATTGAAGAGTTGGAATCGTGGTATTTTGGCGACTGGTACGCAGTGCGCCTGGCTTATCCGCATGCACCGGCGGACATTCCGGGCAAGAGGGTCTATCGTGACCCTGACGCCATCGCGCCGCACCTGGAACCGGCGCGCAACCGGTCACGCAGTTTTCAAGTATTTCGTGACGCGCTGCTGGAGATGGCGGCAGAATGAGTCGCTTTTTCACCGAATCCGAGGTCGAATCCTCTGCCCTGGCCTGGCTGGAAAGCCTCGGTTACGCGATCCGGCACGGCCTGGAGATTGCCCCCGGCGAGCCTGACGCCGAGCGCGATGACTACGGCCAGGTGGTGCTGGAGCGCCGCCTGCGTCACGCCCTGGCCCGGCTCAACCCCGGCCTGCCCGCCGAAGCGCTCGACGATGCCTTCCGCAGACTCACCCGCGCCGACGCGCCCACACTCGAAGGCCGCAACCATCTGCTCCACCGCCTGCTGGTAGATGGCGTCACGGTGCCGACGAGGCCCACCGCAGCCAATACGACTTTATTGACGGCTTCGCCCGCCACATGCGCGACGCGCTGCCCAACGCCTCGTTCATCGGCTGCACCGGCACGCCCCTCGAGCTGACCGACAAGAACACCCGCGCCGTCTTTGGCGACTATATCAGCGTCTACGACATCCAGCGCGCTGTGGAAGACGGGGCCACGGTGCCCATCTATTACGAGGGGCGGTCGGCCAAACTGGTGCTGGACGAAGCCGAACGTCCCAGGATTGACCCTCAATTCGAGGAAGTGACTGAAGGGGAAGAGGTCGAGCGTAAGGAGCGGCTCAAGACTCGCTGGGCGCAACTGGAGGCCATCGTCGGCGCGGAAAAGCGGCTCAAACTCGTCGCCGCCGACCTGGTGCATCACTTCGAGCAGCGGCTGGCGGCGCTGGACGGCAAGGCGCTGGTGGTCTGTATGAGCCGCCGCATCTGCGTGGAGTTGTACAAGCAGATTGTGGCCCTGCGGCCTGCCTGGCAGCACGCGGACGACGACCAGGGCGCGCTCAAGATCGTGATGACCGGCTCGGCTTCCGATCCGCTCGACTGGCAACCGCACGTCCGCACCAAGGAGCGGCGCGAGGCATTGGCGCAGCGCTTCCGCGACCCGGACGATCCGCTCAAAGTCGTCATCGTGCGCGACATGTGGCTCACCGGTTTCGATGCGCCCTGCCTGCACACGATGTATGTGGACAAACCGATGCGTGAGCATGGCCTGATGCAGGCCATCGCCCGCGTCAACCGCGTCTTTCGCGACAAGCCCGGCGGCCTGGTGGTGGATTACCTCGGACTGGCCGACGAACTGCGCCAGGCGCTCGCCACCTACACCGAGAGCGGCGACACGGGCAAGACGGCGATTGACCAGGCCGAGGCCGTAGCGGTGATGCGAGAAAAATACGAGGTCTGTTGCGGCCTTTTCCACGGCTTCGACTGGTCCCGCTGGATCGCCGGCGCGCCCCAGGAGCGGCTATCCCTGCTGCCGGCGGCACAAGAGCACATTCTGGCCCAGGAGGATGGGCAGACGCGCCTGCTGCGGGCGGTGACCGAGCTCTCGCAGGCGTTTGCCCTGGCTGTGCCACACGAGCAAGCCGTTCGCATCTGCGACGACGTCGCTTTCTTCCAGGCTGTGCGTTCCGTGTTGGCCAAGCGCGCGCCGGGCGAAGCCAAGACCGACGAGGAGCTGGATCACGCCGTCCGCCAAATCGTTTCCCGGGCAGTGGCGTCGGAGGAAGTGGTGGACATTTTCACCGCCGCCGGGCTGAAGAAACCCGATATCTCCATCCTCTCGGACGAGTTCCTGGCCGAAGTGCGTGGCCTCTCACACCGCAACCTGGCAGTCGAGTTGCTACGAAAACTGCTGGCAGGCGAGATCAGAGCACGCGGCCGCAGAAATGTCGTCCAGGCGCGCTCCTTCGCCGCCATGCTGGAAGAGGCCATCCGCCGCTACCAGAACCGGGCCATCGAGACGGCGCAGGTCATTGAGGAGTTGATCGCCCTGGCGCAAGAGATGCGCGCCGCCGACCGTCGGGGCGAGCAATTGGGCCTTTCGGAGGAGGAACTGGCCTTCTACGACGCGCTGGAGACGAACGACAGCGCCGTCAAGGTGTTGGGCGACGAGACGCTGCGCACCATTGCGCGGGAACTGGTCGCGGCTGTCCGGCAGAACGTCACCATTGACTGGACTGTGCGCGAAAACGTGCGCGCTCAACTGCGCGTCATCGTCAAGCGTATCCTGCGGCGGCATGGCTACCCACCGGACAAGCAGGAAAAGGCCACCCAGACCGTGCTGGAGCAGGCGGAGGCATTGTGTGCCGGTTGGGTGATCTAGTGTCTACGTGTTCGAGCGGGGTGAGCCACTCCTGGCGGTTAGCCGGGAGTTTTTCGTGTATTGCCGTTTCGTGCTGGGTGCTGGGTGACTTCTTGACATTTCTCCCATTCGGCCTATAATGTGACCCTGGTCATATTTGAACTTGGGTCACAAATGGAGAGACAGGATGAAGCGTAGGACGCTCTACATGATTCTGGGCGCTGCCGTGGTCGTGATCGTGATTGGCGTGCTCGCCTGGCGGGTGTGGCTGGCGGCGCAGCCAGCAGGGGAAATTCGCTCCGCCGTCGTAGAAAGGGGCACGCTGCTGGTGACGGTGTCGGTCAGCGGCAGGGTGGAGCCGCAGGCGCGCGTGAGCCTGGCGTTCGAGACCTCGGGCCGGGTGGCCGAAGTGGCGGTGGAGATGGGAGACGCGGTCCAGGCGGGCGACGTTTTGGCGAGGCTGGACGACCGCAAGTTAGCCTTGCAGGTGCAGCAGGCGCAGGCGGCGGTGACGCTGGCCGAAGCGCAACTGGCCCAACTACAGAGCGGACCTCGCGCGGAGGAGATCGCCTCAGCGGAGGCGAGCGTGCGTGCTGCCCAGGGGCAGGTGGGTGCGGCGGCGGCGAACCTCGACCAACTCGAGGCCGGGCCTGAGGAGGCCGAGGTGGCGACCGCCCAGGCTGACCTGGCCGCGGCGATTTCACAGCAGAAGGTGGCCCAGGATATGTACGACCTGGTGTTGACGTGCGTGGGGTTCCGCCTGCCGAACGGTGAGAAACAAGAGATCTGCCCGGCCCTGGGAGCGCCGGAGGAACAGGCGCGCTACAACTTGCAGGCGGCGGACAAGGCGCTGGCGGCGGCCCAGGCACGCTTCGATGAACTGGTGGCGGGCACGAACACCGACCAGGTGCGCGCTGGGCGGGCCAACGTGGCGGGCGCGGCGGCCCAGCGGGATGCAGCGCAGGCCCAACTGGACTTGCTGCGGGCCGGTGCGACCGACGCGCAGATCGCCGATGCGGAGGCGCAGGTGGCCCAGGCGCAGGCCGGCCTGGAGCAGGCCCAACTGGCGCTGGAGCGCGCCACGCTGCGTGCTCCTTTCGATGGGGTCGTCGCCCAGGTCAACGTCACGGCCGGCGAGATGGCCTCAGCCGGGCTGCCAACCGGCGTACCCGCCGGCATCGTCTTGCTCGACGTGTCCAGGTTCCACGTGGCGGCCCGCGTGGATGAGATCGAGGTGGGGCGGCTGGCCGAGGGGCAGGTCGCCCAGGTCACGCTGGACGCGCTCCCAGAAGCGGTCCTGACCGGCACCGTCGAGCGCATTGCGCCGGTGGCTACGCCGGAGAGTGGTGTCGTCTACTATGACGTCACCATCGGGCTGGCCCCTACTGACGTCCCCGCCCGTGCCGACATGACGGCCAACGCGACGATCATTGTGGAGGAACTGGCCGACGTGTTGACGATCCCCACCTGGGTGGTGCGTGTGGACCGTAGCACGGGGCAGGCGTACGTGGACCGCTGGGTCGGGGACAGCGTCGAGCGGGTGAACGTGCAGTTGGGGGTGCGATACGAGGGGGTGGCCCAGGTGCTGGATGGTCTGGTGGAGGGAGATGAGGTCGTTCTAGTTCCGGATTCTATGCTGTTCGATTCCAACCGTCCATTTCGGAGAATAGTGAGACAGTGAAAGTGCGAGGCGGGAAGATAGCAATGAAGCGAAGAGTACTTGTCGTGGTTTTGGGTGCCGTCGGCATCGCCGTGGTGATCGGTACGTTGGTCTGGCGGACACGGCTGTTAGCAAGGCCAGATGAAGAGGTTCGCAGTGCCACCGTGGAGCGGGGCACGCTCGTCGTGGCCGTTTCGGCCAGTGGCAGCGTGGAGCCGCAGGCTCGGGTGAGCCTGTCTTTCGAGGTGCCCGGCCGGGTGGCAAAAGTGCCTGTGGCGGTGGGAGAAGCAGTGAAGGCTGGCGACGTATTGGCGCGGCTGGACGACCGGCCGCTGGCGTTGCAGGTGGAGCAGGCGCAGGCGGCGTTGGCGCAGGCACAGGCGCAACGGGTGCAAGTGCGGGCCGGGCCACGGCCGGAGGAAGTGGCGGCGGCGGAGGCCAACCTGCGCGCTGCCCAGGCTCAGGTGAACGCGGCGGTGGCGAACCTTGACCAACTGGAGGCGGGGGCGGGGAACGCACAGATCGCGACGGCGGAAGCCGACCTGGCGGCGGCGGCGTTGCAGCAGAAGGTGGCACAGATTTCGTACGACCGGATGGACGAGAGGAATGAAGAGCAGAGGGAGCAGGCGCGCTATAATCTCTACGCTGCCGATGAGGCGTTGGCCGCTGCGAGAGCGCGCCTGAGCGGAGTGCAGGCAGGCGCGAACGTTGACCAGGTGCAGGCGGGTCAGGCCAACGTGGCGGCGGCGGCGGCCCAGCGCGATGGAGCCCAGGCGCGGCTCGACTTGCTGCGGGCAGGGGCGACGGCGGGGCAGAGCGCCGCTGCGGAGGCAGGGGTGGTTCAGGCGCAGGCTGCGCGGGATCTGGCCCAACTCTCTCTGGAGGATGGTACGCTGCGGGCTCCTTTCGACGGCGTCGTGGCAGAGGTCAACGCCACGGCCGGCGAGTTGGCCCCGACCGGCCGTCCGGCGATCGTGCTGGTGGACCCTTCTAGGTTCCACGTTCACGTTAGCGTGGACGAGGTGGACGTGGGACGGCTGGCCGAGGGACAGACGGCGCAGGTGACGCTGGACGCGCTGCCGGACGCTACCATCGTGGGCACCGTCGAGCGCATAGCCCCGGCGGCCACGGTGCAGGGCGGCGTAGTTGACTACGAGGTCACCATTGGGTTGGCGCCCACCAATGCCTCGATACGCACCGGCATGACGGCCAATGCGACCATCGTAGTAGAGGAACTCACGGACGTGCTGACCATCCCCACCTGGGTGGTGCGCGTGGATCGCAGCACCGGTCAAACCTACGTGCAGCGGCGGGTGGGGACGACCCTCGAGCGAGTGGATGTGACGCTTGGCGTGCGGTACGAAGGGGTGGCCCAGGTATTGGGTGGCCTGGCTGAGGGAGACGAGGTCGTCTGGGTTCCCGAGTCGCAGCCCTTTAATATGGGAAGCCAATAGAAGTCGGTAGGTGCAGGTGCAAATGGCAATTTCAGTCATGAAACAGGAAGAAACAGAAGAAACCGGTCATTCCGAGCGCAGCGAGGAATCTCCACCCGTCATCGAGTTGCAGGACATTTGTAAAGTGTATCAGATGGGCGAGGTGGAGGTGCGTGCCCTGTGCGGCGTGTCGCTGAAGATCGAGGCGGGGGAAATCGTGGCCATCATGGGGCCGTCCGGCTCC
>Ga0315274_10015549_pt1 | contig 10780 bp, 7 predicted proteins | sample YL17G02_20_MG_FD_203700 | JGI IMG/M metagenome (GOLD analysis project Ga0315274, IMG submission 203700) | Sediment microbial communities from Yellowstone Lake, YNP, Wyoming, USA - YL17G02_20 | ecosystem: Environmental > Aquatic > Freshwater > Lake > Sediment | place: USA: Wyoming | collected...
CAGCCGCCAGGGCGCGCAGGGTGAGGAGCCGCTCCTTCACGCACGCATCACTCCCGCTCGCCGGGACGCGAGGCCGCCGGGCCCCCATCCTCGTCCCCGTCCTCGTCCCGGCCCGGCGTAACCATGACCCGTCCCAAAAGCCTGGTGCGCGAGTTGCCTACGATCAGGGTCGAGTACGGGTGTACCTGTGGCAGTACCATCCGCTCGAACTCAGATAGGGTGGTGACCACATCTTCGCCGTCGAGCGTGACGACCCCTACCGGCGTCTGGGGCCCGCGGTGGCGGCGCAGGCAGGAGATGGCTGAGACGAGCCGCGCCCGGCTCCGTTCGGCGATGGGATGGGCCTCGGGGTAGCGCTCGGGCGGGTAGAGCCCGGGGAACGCCACCGCCTCGTGCACGGGCAAGTAGAGGACGATGACCATGTCAGCGGCGGCGGCGGCCTCGATGCGGGCTACGGCCACCGCCTCGGGCAGGTGCTGGTCGTAAAGCCCGATCACCGCGAAGGCGTCGCGCAGGGGGGCGCCCAGCCGCGCCGCCACCGCCGTGGCGGCGGTGATCCCCGGCACCACCCGCGCCCGCACCCCGGCGGCGTGAGCGGCCCGCAGCACCGGTTCGGCGTAGCTATAGACCCCCGCATCCCCTGAGCAGACGTAGGCCACCTTCCCCACCCGCCGCGCCGCGTCCATGGTCCGGGCCAGCCGGTCGGCCCGCAGCGCGGCCAGGTCGGCTGCTCGTTCGCGGCTCTCGGCGTCGGCCAGTACCTCGACCCCCGGCGGCAGGTGGGCGGCCACGGTGCGCAGCACGCGTTCGTGACCCATCACCGCCCGGCACGACCCGAGCTCGCTGGCCGCCTCCGCGGTGACGTGGCCGGGCGCAAAGCCGACGCCGATGATCACGACCTCGGGCGTCCCGACGCGTCCCGGCCGGCCCGGCTTGCCCTCATAGAAGCTTGACCCGGAAACCTCGTCCAGGGCCCGCGTGTAATGCGCGTAAAGCCGCTCAAGCTCCCCCGCGGGCAGGCCGGGCAGTTCGATCATCGGCTTGGTGCGGCCGTAAGCGTCCCAGTTCCCGCGCGTTCCCTCGACCCACCGCGCGCCGGCCTCGCCCCGCTCGACCATCCGCCAAAGCTCAGTCTCGGGATAGGCGTCGACCAGGTTGTAGTAGTACTCGACGCCGTAGGTCTGGCGCAGGTGGCGGGCGAAGGCGAACGTGCGCTCCGCGGATGCGGGGGTTTCGCCCGGATGGCCGAGGATGAAGCTCACCTTCACCGTCAGCCCACCCTCGACCGCCGCGCGCACCCCCTGCTCGGCCTCGGCCACGCCGTGCGGCTTGCGCATGCGCTTGAGCATCTCGTCATCGCCGCTCTCCAGGCCGAACGACACCATACCGCAGCCGGCCGCGCGCGCCAGATGGAGCATCTCGGCGTCCACCAGGTGCGGCCCGGTGTCGATGTTCCACGACACGTTGCCCGCCAGCCCCCGGTCGATGAGCAGCCGGCACAGTCTCATGAATCGCGGGCGCACCAGCGTGGCGTTGCTGTCGGCGAGATCGAAGTGCCTGGCCCCCCGGCGCGCCAGGTTCACCGCCATCTCCTCGACGATGCTCTCCGGGCTGCGCAAGCGCACCCGCCCGCCGTGCACGGGGGAGCAGAAGGTGCAGGAGTAAGGGCAACCCCGGCTGCTGTTCAGGTGATACAGGTGGATCGAGCCCCACCGCGACGGGATCGCCAGGTAGCGTTCGTAGTCGAGGAGGCCCCAGTCAGGGAACGGCAGGCGGTCGAGGTCGGCGATCGGCCGGGGCGGCGGTGGTTCGGGATGGCCGCGCAGGTGCATGCCGGGCCGCCCGGCGAGGGCGGCGACCCCGCCCCCGTCGAGGGTGCGGGCGATCTCCACCACCGCCTCCTCGCCCTCGCCCGCGACCACGACGTCGGCGGCGGGGCATTCCTCCAGCGTCCGCCGCGGCAGCAGGGTGGGGTGGACCCCGCCCAGCACGATGAGCGGCGGCGGGTCCTGCTCGCGCACCAGCGCGGCGGTGCGGAACGCCGCACCGGCGTTGAAGGTCATGGCCGTGATCAGGACCAGGTCCGGACGCAGGGCGACCGCCCGCTGCGCGGCGGCCTGCTCGTCGAGCCCCTCCAGGGCGGCGTCGATGACCGACACGCCCAGTCCCTCCCGCGCCAGCGCCGTGGCCAGGTAGGCCAGGCCATTGTGGGGATAGGGCTTGGCGATGGCGCGGTCGCGTTCGAGATACCGCCGGCCGGGGTCGATCAGCAGCGCACGCATCGCTCGCGCCCTCCTTTACGGTCGTGTATCCGCCACGGTCGTGTGTCCGCCGTCACTGGTAGTACGTGCGGGCCGGCAGGGCCCGGATCGCGGCCACCCGCCACTCGAAGGCGTCGGCCAGCTCCGCCGGGGAGAGGTCGCCCAGAGCAAGGCTGGGGACGGATCGCAGGACGACCGCCCAGTCATCGCGCTGCCCCGGGCACCAGCGCGCCCCGCCCTGGCCGCGGTCGGCCATGGCGTGGACGGGGGTGGCCGGGTAGGGGTCAACGAGGTTGAAGTACAGGTCCATCCCGTAGGCTGCGCGCAGATTGCGGGCGAAGTCCAGGGTGCGCTCCAGCGAGGACCGCGTCTCGTAGGGGTGGCCGATGATGAAGCTGGCCTTGGTGCGCAGCCCCGCCGCCGTCGCCCAGATTACGGCCCGCTCTGTGGCCGCAACGGTGATGCCCTTGCCCATTCGCGCCAGAACCGCGTCGTCGCCGGACTCGGCGCCGAAGCACCATAGCTCGGCGCCGGCCGCCCGGGCCGACCCCAGGACCTCGGGGTCGACGAGGTCAACGCGGCTCTCGAAGTTCCACGACAGCTCGCGGTGGAGGCCTTGCGCCACCACCTCCCGGCACAGCGCCAGGAAGCGTTCCCGGTCCAGGGTGGCGTTGGAGTCAGTGAAATCAAAGTGCCGGGCGCCGTGGCGGTCCAGGTTGAGCCCCATCTCGGCGACGACGTTGGCCGGGGGGCGCGGCCGGAAGCGCCGCCCCTGGGACGGAAAGCAGAACGAGCAGCGGTACGGGCAGCCCCGGCTGCCGGCGATGGGGTAGAGCCAGATGCGCTGGCGAAAACGCGGGCTGGTGATATCCACGTAGCGGCCGTACTCGTACATGCCCCAGCCGGGCGGGGCGAGGGTGTCGAGGTCAAGGCGCCACGCGCGGCGCGGGGCGCGGGCCAGGGCGCCGCTCTCCGTGCGCCACACGGCGCCGGCGACGCGGGCGAGGCCGTCGTGGAAGACGCGCCCCCCATCCCCGCCGCCGCGGGCGACGCGCCGCGCCAGGCGGGCCAGCTCCGCCAGCTCAACGATGGCGTCCTCACCCTCGCCGCGCACAACTGCGTCGACGATGCCTGGCGCGGCCAGGAATTCGCGCGGGACGGCGCTGGCGTGTGCGCCGCCGACTACGATGCGCAGCCCCGGGTCGGCGGCCCGGCAGGACGCGGCCAGTCCGAGCGCTTCCCCGGCGTGGAACGCGACGGCCGTAATGCCCAAAAGGTGCGGCCGCAGGGCGAGGACCCGCGCCGCCGTCTCGGGCCCGGACAGCCCCGCGGCGGCCTGGTCGATGATCGCGACGCCGTGGCCCGCCCGCTCCAGGGCGGCGGCCAGGTAGGCGAGGCCGACATGTGGATAGGCCCGCTGCGCGACCTTGCCCTCGATCCAGACCGCACCGGGGTCAACCAGCACGACCGGCACGACCGGCGCGCGCGGCGTCATCGTCCCGTCCCCTTCGCCTCGGCCGTGAACTCCTGGTACAGGGCGACCAGGCACGCGGCGTCGAGGTCGTCAACCTCCACCATGGGCCGGCTGCGGCAGTAGCCGGCCCAGTTGCCCCGCTGGCCGGCGATCCACCGCGTGCCTCCCTCCCCCCGGTCGACCATGGCGAAGAACTCGGTGCCGGGGTAGGCGTCGATGATGTTCAGGTTGACCGCCACGTCGTGCTCGGCGCGCAGCCGGCGGGCGAAGTCCAGGGTGCGCCGGGCCGCCGCCTGTGTCTCGTGGGGCAGGCCGATGATGAGGCTGATCTTGACCTTGAGCCCGGCCGCGCGGCTCAGCCGCACCGCCGCCTCGGCGTCGGCGCGGGTAGCGCCCTTGGCGACGCGGGCTAAGACCTCGTCGTCGGCGCTCTCGACGCCGTAGCAGACCATCTGCGCCCCGGCCCGGCGGGCACGGTCAAGCAGCTCGGCGTCCACGAGGTTGACCCGGGTTTCGAAGTTCCAGCTGACCTCTTGGCTCAGGCCGGACCCGATAAGAAGGTCGCATAGCTCCAGGAAGCGGGGACGGTTGACGGTCGCCGTGCTGTCGGTGAAGTCGAAGTGCCGGGCGCCGAAGCGCTCGTGGACGGCGGCCATCTCGTCCACGACCGACCGCGCCGCGCGGTGGCGGAAGCTCCGGCCGTGCAGGGGGAAGCAGAACGAACAACCGAAGGGACAGCCGCGGCTGCCGGCGATCTGGTAGAGCGGGGTGCCGGGGCCGAAGCGCGGCGAGTCAACGCGCGCGTAGCGCTGGTACTGGAATGCCGACCAGTCCGGAAAGCTCAGGCGGTCGAGGTCTTTTATCGGCGGGCGCGGCCCGCCGTTGCCGCGGCGCGTGTACACCCCGGGCAGGCGGGCCAGGCGACGGACGGCCTCGTCGCGCGTCAGATCGCCCGCCTCGTTCAGTCCCTGCGCTGCCACCCCGCAGATGTCGGGGAAGGCGATCTCGCCCTCGCCGCGCACAATAGCGTCCAGGGGCGCGACCTCGTCCAGGGTCGCCTCCGGCAGGGCGGTGGCGTGGGCCCCGCCGAGGACGGTCAGAGCCGCGGGCGCCAGGCGTCGGGCGGCATCGAGGACGCGGGCGGCCTCCCTCAGGCAGAAGGTCATCGCCGTAACGCCCACGACGTGCGGCTGATAGGCCGTCAGTGCCTCCTCGACCGCCGCCGGCCCGTCCACCGTCTCGTCCACCGCGCGCACCTCGTGGCCGGCGTCCCTGCAGGCGGCGGCGATGTAGGCGAGTCCTATGTGGGGATAGGGTTTTGCCGTCGCCTGGTCCTTCTCCAGGAAGCGGGCGCCGGGGTCGACGAGCAATACACGACAGGGCACGGTCACGTGCGGCCCCCCCTTGTGCAGCGCGGATCAGCGGCAAGCAAGTCGCCGGTTGTGGCGTACGCCCGGGCCCGGCAACCGCCGCACGAGTACCGGTAATCGCACCGGCCACAGGAGCCGCCGAGCTCGTCGCGCCGGCGCAGGCGCTCGAGCGGCGGCGAGAGCCAGATGTCGGCGAGAGGCGCCGTCTCTACGCTCCCCAGGGGGAGGTGCATGAGGTTGCAGGGGTGCGCTATTCCCCCAGCGTCGATGTGAAACCGGCTGAAGGCGGCCAGGCAGCGGGAAACCACGAGCGAGGCCTCACGGTCCGGCGGCCGGTCGCCCTGGGCCCCCGCCCCCTCCCAGGCCAGCTTGATGTGATCGCCGTGGCGGCGGCGGAGGTCGGCGAAGAGCGCAATGAGGCGGTCGTAGGTCGGCTGGTCCACCGGGCCGGGTTTTCCGGCGCGGGCGCGGCCGGTCAGGATGAGGTCGTTTATCGTGAACGCGGGGACGCCGAGTTCCAGCGCCAGCTCCACGGTCCGGGCGACGAGGTCGGCATTGGCCGAGGTGATGGTCATGGTGGCCACGACCGGGATGCCGGCGCAAAGCAGCAGCTTGATGCCGGCCACGGCCGCCTTGAACGCCCCGGGGGTGCCGCGCATGTGGTCGTGGACGCCGGGGGAGGGACCGTCCAGGCTGGTCTGTATCATGCGCGTGCCCAGCGACTTCAGCCTGGCGGCGATGTCGGGGGTGACCAGGGTGGCGTTGGTGGCGACGGTGAACCCCATCGCGCGCCCGGCGGCGGCGGCCAGGATGTCCATGAAGTCGCGGTGGAGGAGGACCTCACCGCCGGTGAAAGCGATGCGCTCGATGCCGAACGCCGCGAGGTGGTCAAGGATGACGAAGGCACGGTCCCGGCCCATTTCCTGGGCGGCGGCCGACCCGGCGTCGGAGCTGCAGTGAGCGCAGTTGAGGTTGCAGCGGGCGGTGACATCCCACGTCACCCGCCACGGGGCGACCACCGGGCGGCTAAAACCCCAGCGGGCGATGCCGCGGGCGATGGCCCGGCGCCGCGGATCGGGGTCGCCTGCCAGGTCGGCCACGCGCCGCGCCACTTCCCCAGGCATCCCGTCACCGGGAGCGGGCATGTCTTGCGTGCTCATCCCCTCACCCGCCGAACGAGGCTGCATGCCGTTTTTGCCGGCATGCACCCTCGTTCTGGTCTGCGGCCTACAGGCTGTCGATGCACACGACCTCGGCGACGTCAATGCAGACGACCTCGGCCATATCCATACACTTCACCCCCTCTCTATCGATCAGCATACAACAATCCGCCAATTGTGTCAATCCATGCAAACCCCATAATCAGCCCGCAAGCGCCGCCTATATCAGTCCCGGTTTGGGTCGCGTGCAGGCGCAACCGGACCGCTCAGGGAACGACCGGCCGGGCAGGCACCCGCCTGGGGCGCCACGAACGCCGGTCTGGCACGGTGGCGATCAGCCCCGCCTTTGACGGCGCCCGCGCCTTGTGCTATACTTTGTTACAGGCATGCGGGTGTAGCCTAGTGGCAGGGCAGGGGCCTTCCAAGCCCCTTGTGTGGGTTCGATTCCCATCACCCGCTCCACCAGGTATTGTCCGTCCGCCCCGGGATCGCGGGGCCTCCGCCTCTGCGATGCCGACAGGCCGCCGGCGGGCCGGAGGGCGAGCGGTCTGATGATGGCGAGCGCCCGTAGCTCAGGGGACAGAGCGCCGGACTTCTAATCCGAGTGCCGCAGGTTCAAATCCTGCCGGGCGCGCCATGATTTCGGCACAAAGCTTTTGTGGTGGATGTAGCTCAGTTGGTTAGAGCGCCAGGCTGTGGCCCTGGAGGTCGCGGGTTCAAATCCCGTCATTCACCCCAGGTTGCGGCGCGGGAGGAGCGCCAGGTCTTTTGGGGCGTCGCCAAGCGGTAAGGCAGCGGCCTTTGGAGCCGCCATCGTAGGTTCGAATCCTACCGCCCCAGCCAGATGCGGGCCATTAGCTCAGTGGCAGAGCCCCCGCCTTTTAAGCGGGCTGTCGATGGTTCGATCCCATCATGGCCCACCAGTCTTAAAACCTAGACGCCCACGGGCCGGCGGGCGCCGCGTTAGCGCGCGGCATCGCGGGGCGCCCGTGCCCTAGGTGGTCGGGCAGGAGCGGGCGTGGCGGAACGGCATACGCGCCAGACTTAGGATCTGGTGGGCAAACCCTTGGGAGTTCGAATCTCCCCGCCCGCACCATTACCAAAGACAGGGCACTTGCGGCCCTGTTTTTTTGTGACAATTGTCCGCGTCGGGCTTTGTCCGCAAGTCTCGCACACGGCTGCTCCCGCCCGCCGAGCGCGGGTGAGATCCCGGTCGTCCTGGGATACGCAAAAGTTCCAGTGTGTGCACGGAAAGGAAAGAGCGACCCTGGCGACGAACCTCGATCACGTGAAGCTTCCTGGCCTCCTTGACGCTCAAGAAAACATCTCTCCCCATGGTGACATTTTCTCAGGCCGCTTACAGGGTGACAATATCACAGGCCGACGACACACCCCCGCCGCCCCTGTTGCCCGCCGCGCGCGCCGCGTGATATAATATAGCAGTCCCTGAGCGCGCCCTACGTCGTCCCGCACATCGCGCCAATGCCCCCTCAGCCGGGGGGGCCGGTCGGCCCTCAGCCGGGGGGCCGGTCGGCCCTCAGCCGGGGGCGCCGGTCCAGGGAGGAGCTGGATAGATGCAGACCCAGGTGGAGAAACTCGAAGGTAGCACCGCCGTTCTCGCCGTCTCGCTGACGCCCGACGAGGTCGAGAGGGGCATGGACCGCGCCTACCGGCGCCTGGTCCAGCGCGTGAACATCCCCGGCTTCAGGCGCGGCAAGGCGCCCCGCGGCATGCTGGAGCGGCACGTGGGAAGGGCGAGGCTCCTGGAGGAAGCGGTTGAGATGCTGATCCCCGAAGGCTACCAGGCCGCGGTGGCCGAGGCGCACCTGGAGCCGATCGACCGCCCCCAGGTCGACATCACCGAGCACCCCGAAGAGGCCAACGCGCTAAAGTTCAAGGTCACGGTCGCCGTCAAGCCCGAGGTCGAGCTGGGCGACTACCGTTCGGCGCGCGACGGCGTGCCGCGCGAGGAGCCCGAGGTCACCCCGGCCCAGGTCGATGAGCAGGTGGAGGCGCTGCGTGAACGCCTGGCGCGGCTCGAGTCGGTTGAGGGCGGCGCCGTGGAGAAGGGCAGCTTCGCCATCTGCGACATCAAGATCGTGCGTGACGGCGACGCCGGCGACAAGGGCGACGCCGTCGGGAAGGGCGACAGCGACGGCATCACCGTCGAGGTCGGCTCGGGGACGCTCCTGCCGGGCATCGAGGACGCGCTGATCGGCGCCCACGCCGGCGATGTGCGCGACGTCGAGGTCGACTTCCCGGCCGACCACCGCAACCGCGGCGTGGCCGGCCGCCGGCTGCCGGTGCGCGCGACGGTGCGCGAGGTCAAGCGCAAGGTGCTGCCGCCGCTCGACGACGAGCTGGCGAAGCAGGCCGGCGACCCCCAGACACTGCAGGAGTTGAAGAACGATCTGGCGAATAGGTTACTGCGCCTGGCACAGGCAAAGTCGCGCCGGGAATATGAGGATCGCGTCGTGCAGGCGGTGGCTGACCAGGCGCGCCTGGAGGTTCCCGGCGTCATGGTCGAGCGCTACGTCGAGGCGCTGTGGCAGGAGACGCTGCAGGCCCTCAAGACGCGCGGCGTGACCGTCGAGCAGTACACCGCGACGCGCGGCAAGCCTGAGCCCGAGCTGCGCGAGGAGATGCGGCCGCGGGCCGAGGCCGCCGTGCGGCGGGAGCTGGTCCTGGAGGCGGTCGCGCGGCGCGAGGGGCTGGAGGCGACGCCCGCCGACCTGGAACGCGAGGCCAAGCGGCTTGCCGCCGTCTATCAGCAACCGCTAGACGTGATCAAGAAGGCGCTCCTGGGTTCCAGCGACCTCGACGCCACGCGCGATAACATAACCCACCGCAAGACGATCGCCTTCCTCGCCCATGGCACGGCGGATGAGGCGTGGCCGCCCGTGGACGATGCTGAGCCTGCCTCCGCCCCGCGCGATGACGCCGCTGCCGCTGCCGCCGACGCTGGTGCCGCCGCTGGTGCCGCCACGGACGCTGGTGCCGCCACCGCGGGCGATGAAGGGATCGGCGATCAGAAGGCGGGCGACGACAGTCAGGGAGGGAATTCACGGTGAGCTACCTCGTACCCATCGTTGTCGAGCAAACCAGCCGGGGTGAGCGCGCCTACGACATATACTCCCGGCTGCTCAAGGACCGCATCATCTTTCTCGGCTCCCAGATCGACGACGCCATCGCCAACCTGGTCATCGCCCAGCTCCTGTTCCTGGAGAGCGAGGACCCGGAGCGCGACGTGCACATCTATCTTAACACTCCGGGTGGGTCGGTCGATGCTATGTTAGGGATATACGACACGATGCAGTACGTACGCCCCGACGTGTCGACGATATGCGTGGGCCTGGCGGCCAGCGCCGGCGCGCTGCTCCTCGCCGGGGGCGCCAAGGGCAAGCGCTTCTCGCTGCCGCACTCGCGCATCATGATCCACCAGCCGGCCACGCACGGCGTCGGCGGGCGGGCGACGGACGTCAAGATCTACGCCGACGAGATCCTGAAGCTGCGCGAGGTCGCCCAGCGCATCCTGGCCAAGCACAGCGGCCAGCCGCTGGACCGCATCGAGCGCGACACCGAGCGCGACTACTTCATGAGCGCCGAGGAGGCCAAGGCGTACGGGCTGATCGACGAGCTCCTGGTCTCGCGCCCGCCGATCGTGAAGCCGGGCGAGCGCAAGTAGACAGCCGCGACCGGCGGGCCGCCCGGCCCCAGGGGCCGGGTGCGGCCAGGGAGGGGTGGGAGGGTGTTCAAGTTCACCGACGAAAAGGGCCAGCTCAAGTGCTCGTTCTGCGGCAAGTACCAGGACCAGGTCCGGCGCCTCGTCGCCGGGCCCGGCGTGTACATCTGCGACGAGTGCATCGAGCTGTGCAACGAGATCATCGAGGAAGAGCTCTCCGAAGACGCGGAACTTGACCTGAAGGACCTCCCCAAGCCCCAGGAGATCAAGGACTTCCTCGACCAGTACGTGATCGGCCAGGAGCGGGCCAAAAAGATCCTGGCCGTGGCCGTCTATAACCACTACAAGCGCATCAACATCAGCGGGCACGCCGACGACGTCGAGCTGCAGAAGAGCAACATCGTCATGCTCGGCCCCACCGGCTGCGGCAAGACCCTGCTCGCGCAGACGCTGGCGCGCTTCCTGAACGTGCCCTTCGCCATCGCCGACGCCACCTCGCTCACCGAGGCCGGCTACGTCGGCGAGGACGTGGAGAACATCCTGCTCAAGCTGATCCAGAGCGCCGACTACGACATCGAGAAGGCTGAGAAAGGCATCGTCTACATCGACGAGATCGACAAGATCGCGCGCAAGTCGGAGAACCCGTCGATCACGCGCGACGTGTCGGGCGAGGGCGTGCAGCAGGCGCTCTTGAAGATCCTCGAGGGGACGGTGGCCAGCGTGCCGCCGCAGGGCGGCCGCAAGCACCCGCACCAGGAGTTCATCCAGATCGACACGACCAACATCCTGTTCATCTGCGGCGGCGCCTTCGACAGCATCGACAAGATCATCCT
>Ga0315274_10015550_pt1 | contig 10780 bp, 12 predicted proteins | sample YL17G02_20_MG_FD_203700 | JGI IMG/M metagenome (GOLD analysis project Ga0315274, IMG submission 203700) | Sediment microbial communities from Yellowstone Lake, YNP, Wyoming, USA - YL17G02_20 | ecosystem: Environmental > Aquatic > Freshwater > Lake > Sediment | place: USA: Wyoming | collected...
GGCCGCATGGACCGGTATGACCCATTTCCCAGAAGTTATCCTTTCTGCCGAAAAATAAGACCCTCTTTTTCGAGATTGAAGTTACCTTTGTCCAGAGCTTTGCCGCCTCGTCGTCCGGCGGCAGGCCGTCGGTGCTGTCGCCCGCAAAAACCGTTGCCGAGAGTTTGTTCGGGTCAATGCCCCAGACCTTTGTGAGGAGCTGCCATGCCCACTCGATTGCCTCGGCCTTGAAATAGTCGTCGAAAGACCAGTTGCCGAGCATCTCGAAAAAAGTGTGATGGTACGAATCTCTGCCGACCTCCTCGAGGTCATTGTGCTTTCCGCTTACTCTCAGACATTTCTGGGTGTTGGCAACCCGGCGATACTTAGGACTGACAAGGCCGAGAAAGATATCCTTGAACTGATTCATGCCTGCATTTGCAAACAGAAGTGTATCGTCCCCGCTCGGCACGAGAGGCGAGCTCGGGACCAGGGTATGGCCTTTGTCCCTGAAAAAATCTATAAAACCGTTGCGAACCTGTTTTGCGGTGAACATTTTCGTATTTGCCGAAATTATACAACACCCTTAGCCTGGAGAATTTTATCTTTTATTTCGTCACGAATGTCCGGATTTTCTTTTAAGAACTTTTTCGTATTTTCCCTGCCCTGACCGAGGCGTGCAGGTCCGTAATTGAACCAGGCGCCGCTTTTATCAATAATGCCGCAAGCCGAGCCGAGGTCAACCAGGTCTCCTTCGTAGCTTATGCCGCTGTCGAACATAATATCGAATTCGGCGTCTCTGAATGGCGGAGCGATTTTGTTTTTGACGACTCTTGCGCGAACCCTGCTGCCGATAGTATCGGTGCCTTCCTTGATACTGCCAATCCTTCTTGTATCGAGCCTGACGGAGCTGTAGAATTTCAGGGCCTGTCCCCCGCTGGTAGTCTCGGGATTGCCGAACATAACGCCTATCTTCATACGAATCTGGTTTATAAAGACAAGACAGGTTTTGCTTTTACTGATAATGGCGGTAAGCTTTCGCAGCGCCTGACTCATCAGTCTTGCCTGGAGACCTACGTGCGTTGCGCCCATTTCACCTTCTATTTCCGCTTTCGGGGTAAGGGCTGCCACCGAATCAATCACAATAACATCGACGGAATTTGACCTGATGAGCATCTCTGTGATATCGAGGGCCTGCTCACCGGTGTCGGGCTGGCTTATAAGCAGGCTGTTGACATCTACGCCTACCTTTCTTGCCCAGCTTGTGTCGAGCGCATGCTCGGCATCGATAAAAGCGGCGACACCGCCTTTTTTCTGGGCATTGGCTATAATATGAAGCGCCAATGTGGTTTTGCCTGATGATTCGGGGCCGAATAACTCGGTTACTCTACCCCGCGGAACGCCTTTGCCGCCCAGGGCTATATCCAGTGACAATGAGCCGGTGTTTATGCCCTCCACCCTTGCATACAAGTGCTCGTCCATTTTCATAATGGAACCCTGGCCATACTGCTTTTCAATCTGGGCAATCACCTGCTGAAGGATAGCATCTTTACTGCCTTCTTTTACCTCTTTTTGTGTCTGTTTGGTTTTTACCATTTTGCACTGTCTCCTGATTGTATTTTAGCATAAATATTTCAGGTCAATTTATAGCTTCCCAGCACTGTATAGACAGGGCCCTGCGGTGTTAACTGGCTTTGATAAATCCTTATCGAGTCAATAAAGACAGTACCCGCCTTGAAGTCCTTGTAATCTTCGACTAAATTTATCAGTTCGACACCGGCTTTGAAACTCTTTATTCTACACAAAGTAAGATGGGCAGTAAAGAGCCTTGCCTCCCTCGAAAACCCGATTTTTTCAAGGCGCTGGTCGATATCCTGTGCGATGGTTGTTATCTGGTCACTGCCTGCGCCGGAGCCGACCCACAGAACTCTGGCACTTTTACCGCCGAAAGAGCCCACGTTCTCAATATCGAGGTCAAATCCCTTGTGCTCTTCGGAAACTTCCTTGACGGCGTTGCAGACCCCAACGAGCAGATTGTCGTTGATTTCGCCGAGGAATTTCAATGTGAGATGCATTGCATCAGGCCTGACCCAGGCAATATCCTTGCTGCCGGTACTTGTAGCGTCTATCAAACGCTTTTGTAACTGTTTAATAGCGGCCTTTGCCTGCTCATTTATGTCAACGGCTATGAAAACTCGCATTAAATGTTCCTTAAAAACTTGTCAGCTCTTTAAGTTTCTTAAGCCTTGCGTCGATATCAGACCTGCTTATCGGTTTCCACCCTTCGAGTGAAAAATCGGATATGGTGAAGGAAGCTGCAACCGTTCCGTATCCAATCGCCTCCTTGAGAGTGGCAAAGTCACTTTTGCCGACCTCGGCAAGTCTTCCCATCATCGCTCCGGCAAAGCTGTCCCCGGCACCGGTCGGGTCCTTTACTTCGGTGGTCAGGTATGCGGGCAGGGCAAATCTGGCGCCGTCCTTTGCGCAAAGAAGCGAGCCTGACTCACCCTTTTTTATTACCAGAATTCTTGGTCCCATCTGCAGAATCTGTTCAGCAGCCTTTGCAAGATTGCTCTGGCTGGCCAGCGCCCTCGCTTCCTCGGCGTTTATTACGAGGCAATCGATTTTAGCCAGAAGCTGCCTTAAATCATCCGGCCGGCCGTCTATCCAGCAGTTCATTGTGTCGGCTGCAGCAAAGGCCGGCGAATCAACCTGCTTGAGAAGCTCCATCTGCAGGGCAGGTGCAGTATTTGCAAGGAAGACAAATTTGCTGTCCTTAAACTCATCGGGCAGCTTCGGCGGTTCTTCTGTAAGGACATTAAGCTCGAGATTTTCGGTTATTGCCTCGCTCATTGTATTGTGGTATGAGCCTTTCCAGCGGAAGGTTTTGGCTAATTGCCTTACCTCAAGACCGCGCAGGTCAACGTTTCGGCCCTCGAAAATCTTATGGAGATTAAAGGGACAATCTGCCCCGACCACGCCGACAAGTCTGACAGGCGTAAAGAAGCTTGCGGCCATACTGAAATAAATAGCCGAGCCGCCCAGACAATTTTCACTTACCCCGAAGGGCGTTATAACCGTATCTATCCCAATCGAGCCTGTTACTAATAACGACATCTGTTGTCTCCTTTATATGTTCCCGAATTTTTTCAGAGTTATATCGATTCTTGCGAGGGTGGTTTTCCTGCCCAGCAGTTTTATTGAATCGAATATCGGCGGGCTGACTGTCGAGCCGGTAATCGCCACGCGCAAGGGCTGTGCGACCTTTCCCAGCCCAACATTCCTTTCCTCAGCCAGCTTCCTTAACATATCCTCAACAACCTGTTCGGTAATATGTTCCGCAGTAGATAGTCTGTCGCGTATTATTTGTAGTATTTCGATGGCGTTGTCTTTCAGCAGGACTTTTTTTACTGCCTTGTCATCATATTCTATCGAGGCATTATCCACGAATAGAAATGTGCTTTTTCTCTCAATATCCCCCAGCGTTCTGGCGCCGGCGTTTATTTCGAGCAGCCTTTCGAGCATATCGTCGTCGGCTTTAATAACGGGGGAATTTACCTCTTTAAGATACTCCTTGAAGCAGCCTAATAACCTGGCCTTCGAAACCATTCTGATGTGCTCGGTATTGAAAGCTACCAGCTTTGAGCGGTCAAAGAGACTGTTCGATTTAATCAAACGGTTAATATCGAAACTATCGATAATTTCATTGATTGTCATAATTTCTCGCTGGTCGCCGGGATTCCAGCCTAAAAGAGCCAGGAAATTGACCATCGTTTCCGGCAGGTAGCCGCTGCGGAAAAAGTCAACCACGTTTATTTCAGGCAGGCGCACTGCGAGAAATTTAGCCATCGCATCGACAGCAGGCATATCGGGTATGGCTTCTCCCTTCAAAAAGGCATTGAGCTGCTCGGTGGTTATATTGCCGGCCTGTGCAAGATTATCGAGGTTAATATCGCCTGCTTTTTTTATAGCGTCTTTGAGCACTTTGGGCCTTTCACGCTTCGACAATTTGCCGCCCGATTCGCTTATCGTTACAGACATATGGACGTATTTGGGCAATTCACCAAAATTAAGAGCCTTCCACAATTCCTGTTGGCCGGGCGTATTCATCAGATGCTCCTGGCCCCGAATGATATAGTTTGCGCCCATAAGAGCGTCGTCGATAACGACCGCAAAGTTGTATGTAGGGAAGCCGTCGCTCTTAATAATTATAAAATCGCCGAGGTCTGAGCCGTTAAATTTTACATCACCCCTTATTAGGTCATTTATTACAATCTCTGAATCGGGCATTGCGAAACGTATTGTTACCGGCCGGCCCTGCGCGTGTGCCTTTTTTACGTCGTTTTCATCGGGGAATCTTTCGGGCCTGGGATAAACGATATTTTTCTTTTCGGCAGCGGCCTTTTGCCGAATTGTCTCAAGTTCTTCGGGCGTCTCGAAGCAATAGTAAGCTAGGCCTTTATCTATCAGTTTTTGGGCGTAACGGCGGTAGATGTCTATTCTCTGGGATTGAAGGTATGGCCCGTTCGGGCCGCCGACGTCGGGGCCTTCGTCCCAGTCGATTCCCAGCCAGCGAAGGTCGTTTATGACCTGTTTTGTGGCCGTGGGCGTATTGCGTTTAAGGTCGGTATCCTCGATTCTCAGGATGAATTTACCCTTGTTTTTCCGTGCCCACAGCCAGTTAAAAAGGGCGGTTCTTGTGCCCCCGATGTGCAAATATCCGGTCGGCGACGGCGCAAACCGTGTTATGACCATAATTCAGCCTCTAAAAATGCAAAATTTACCTGTTAAAAAGCAGATTAAGTTAAATAAATGGTATTGTCAAGCATGCAGAAAAAACAACAGAGGGGGCGTTTTTTCAGCGGTCTTTCCAGAATAGTTTTGCAATCCTCCCGCTGCGACCTGCAGCCCAGCAGGCCTTGCCGTCAGGTGATGCCGCAAGGGTGTGAAGCCCCATACCCGAATCAAACCTCGTAAAGTTTTTGCCTTTGTCGTAAGAAATGTCAGAGCCGTTCGGGCCAACGGTTATAACAATATCAGAGCCGGGCAGGTATTTTACGCACTCTCTGAAACCGGAAGGTTTATTATTTTCGACGAGTTTCCAGCTCCTGCCGCCGTCTGTTGTAAAGGCTGCGTTTGTTTTTGATTCGTTTTCATTTTTATAATCCCCGCCGACAATAATTCCTTCTTTGTCATTTTTCATAGCTATTGAAAATATGCCGTTCGAGCCTGAGCCGCTCTCAAGAGGAGCATACACATAACTCCAGTTAGCCCCCTTGTCAGTGGAAATAAATACCCTTGCAGCGGTGCAGCCGGTGACAAAGATAATTTTATTTTCATCGGGCATAGCGATATTCGTCCCGCTGGCAGCGAAGATACCCTCGCCCTCGATTGCCCCGGGGAAATTTTGTTCATATAGTTTTGTCCAGCTATCGCCGCCGTCATTTGTTTTGACAATAAAGAATTTGCTGTCAACAGGGTCGCTTAGGGCTATTGCCTCTTTTTTATTGTAAAAGCTTGCCGCGCTGAAAAAGATGCCCTTTTCGTCGTTTTGGTAAACCAGTTTCCAGTTTTTACCGCCGTCGGTTGTTTTGTAGAACTTTGCAGGCGATTCGATACCGAAAACAATAGCGGTGTTTTCATCGAAGGCTTCAATGTCTCGAAAATCGGTATCGTCAGCCCCCGGCACCTTGGCGACCTGCCAGGTCTTTCCGCCGTCAATGGTCCGAGCAAAGGTGCCGCTGCTGCCCGAAGCCCAGGCCGTTTTCGAGTCAACGGCACAAAGCCCGCGAAAACTGGTGTCGCCCCCTTCATTTTGAACCTGCCATTGAGGGTGTGACAATTTTTTAATATTACTGGAGCAGCCGGCAATGATAGTCGCAGCTAATATAATCAAAAACTTTTTCATATTAGTCCCCGCAAAACAAGTGTTCAAATTGACGGTTCGGTTTTTCATCAATATAATAAACGGCAAACAAAGGTAAAAGAAAATTCTGGCAGGGCATAGGCGATGGCTGAGAATAATAGTGAAACGAGGCTGGATTTTATCAGGCAGATTGTTGCCGATGATATAAAAAGCGGAAAGTGGCAGGGCAGGGTGGCGACACGCTTTCCGCCGGAACCTAACGGCTTTCTGCACATCGGACATGCAAAAAGTATCTGCCTGAACTTCGGTATCGCAAAAGAGTTCGGCGGAACCTGCAACCTGCGGTTCGATGATACAAACCCGGAGAAGGAAGAGCAGCAGTACGTCGATTCGATTATTGAGGATGTCCGCTGGCTCGGCTGGGACTGGGAGGATAGACTATATTTTGCATCAGATTACTTTCAGCAGATGTATGATTACGCAATCCAGCTTATCAAAAAAGGAAAGGCCTATGTCTGCGACCAGACGGCAGAGCAGGTCAGGGAATACAGGGGGACATTAACCCGGCCCGGAAAGGAAAGCCCATATCGAAATCGCAGCATCGAGGAAAATCTCGATTTGTTCACGAGAATGAAAAACGGCGAATTCCCGGACGGCAGCAGGACACTGCGCGCAAAAATAGATATGACCCATCCCAATATCAATATGCGAGACCCCATTATGTATCGCATCCTGCGCGCAACCCATCACCGAACAGGTGACAAGTGGTGTATTTACCCGACTTACGACTGGGCGCACGGCTTGGAGGATTCGATTGAAAGGATTACACATTCAATCTGCACGCTCGAATTTGAAAATCATCGGCCGCTCTATGATTGGTTCCTCGACCAGCTCGGTGTCTTTCATCCGCAGCAGATAGAGTTTGCAAGGCTCAACCTCACTTATACCGTGATGAGCAAACGCAAGCTGCTAAAACTTGTCCAGGAGGAAAAGGTTTCCGGTTGGAACGACCCGAGAATGCCCACCATTTCGGGAATGAGGCGTCGCGGTTATTCGCCGGCCTCAATTCGAAACTTCTGCAAAATTATCGGCATGAATAAATTCAACAGCACGGTCGATTTTGCGTTACTTGAGCATTGTGTTCGTGAGGATTTGAACAAGACAAGCCCGAGGGTGATGGCGGCCTTGAATCCTCTAAAGGTCGTAATAGATAATTATCCCGATGATTTAACCGAGCAGATGGAAGCGATAAACAATCCTGAAGACCCGTCGGCAGGAACGCGGATGGTGCCTTTCTCGAAGCTGCTTTACATAGAAGCGGATGATTTTATGGAAAGCCCGCCGAAAAAATTCTTCCGCCTTTCACCGGGCAGAGAGGTTCGGCTTCGCTATGCTTACTTTATTAAATGTAACAGCGTTATTAAAGATAAAGCCGGCAAAGTAGTCGAGCTGCACTGCACTTACGACCCCGCAACAAAAGGCGGCGACGCACCCGACGGCAGAAAGGTAAAGGCCACGCTTCACTGGCTGTCGGCCAAGGATGCGTTAAAGACAGAGGTTCGGCTTTATGATAATCTTTTTACAAAGGAATTTCCCGACGAAACCCAGGAAGGTCAGGACTTTACACAAAACATAAATCCTGACTCACTGAAGGTTTTGAAGAACTGTTTCATTGAGCCGAGCGTAAAAAATGCAAAGCCGTTAGAGCGTTTCCAGTTTGAAAGGCTGGGTTATTTCTGCGTTGACTCCGACAGCAGTGACGGCAAATTGGTCTTTAACCGCACCGCCACTCTTAAAGACACCTGGGCAAAAATCAAAAACGCCGGGCAATAAGAATGATTATTGAGAAATAATGAATGATTCTTGTTTGCTCTTATATTCCTGCCTCTACTTATAAAAAATCATTTTTAGAGATATTAGCAGCAGGGCGACGCCGAAGACCTTCGTCAGGATGGCGTCGGAGATTGTCGTTGCGAATTTTGCGCCGATAAGGCCGCCGATAAAGAACGTTATGCACATAAGGCTGGCGGCCTTCAGGTCCACAAAACCTTTTTGGTAATAAGCCCAGGCGGCCAGCAGTCCTATCGGCGGGACCATCATTGCCATCGTCGTTCCCTGGGCGGTATGCTGAGACATCCCGAACAAAAAAACCAGAACGGGAATAATGATTGTCCCGCCCCCTAAACCAAATATGCCGCTATAGATTCCAGCGGCCAGTCCGAGCAGTAAATAATAAAGTGCGTTCATAATTTAATTCATCCTAAAACTTTTCATATAGTTTTTATTAACCGAATAACTCTTTGTATTTTTCTTCGATGCTGCTGCTTTCACAGAGTGTCTGGCCGACAAGGACGGCACGGACGCCAAATCGTATCATTTTTTCCACGTCGGCCCTTGTTTTTATGCCGCTTTCAGCAACAAACTCGGTTGTTTCATCGAGCAAACCCATGAGCCGGCCGGTGGTATTAATGTCAACTTTCATAGTGTTGAGGTCGCGGTTATTTATGCCCAGAACGCTGTTGCCCTTCTTCGGAAAGCCTATCAGACTTCGGACAGATAAAAGAATATCCGCATCGCGCACCTCCAGCAGGATGGTTAAAGTCAGTTCTGTGGCAAGTATCATAAGGTCGGATAACTGGGCCAGCTTTAAGCAGTCGGCTATTAAGAGTATCGCATCGGCCCCTGCTGCACGCGATTCATAGACTTGCCAGGGGTCGATTATAAAATCCTTCCGCAGGACCGGCAGGCTGACCGCCTCTTTGACCTGCGAAAGATATTCGAGTTTTCCCTGGAAGTATTTTTCGTCGGTAAGCACGCTGATTGCATCGGCACCGCATTTCTCATAGGTTCGTGCAATAGCTGCGGCGTCGAAATTCGCTCTTATAAGACCTGCCGATGGCGAAGCTTTTTTTACCTCTGCGATGACATTGAGACCCCGGCTGTTGGTTTTGGTAACAGCCTTGTAAAAATTGCGGCACCGGTCAAGCGAAGAGATTTGCTGTTTTAGCTGCTCGATACTTTTAAGGGATTTCCTTTCGGCAACTTCCTTTTTTTTGTCTTCGATTATTTTGTTAAGAATGTTTGACAATTTTGAAGTCCTGTTATCATTGCTTTGAAAGCTGAACAAAAGCCATTCTCAGCTGATGCAGAGAATCTTCCAGCACCTTTTGTTCCTGATTTGAGAGATTGTTTTTTGTCTTTTCCTGCAGGGTCTCGAGCATATCGATATTATATTTGGCAAGTTCGAGGTCCGGCTCTCTATTCTCCTGACCTTCTATTTTCAGAACACCCAGAGAAAAGAAGGCCTGAGTCACCAGCATACTCACAAGGGCTGCAAAGTCGCCCGGCGGCAAAGGGCCTCGCTGAGCTTTAGCGCCTTCCTTTTTCTTTTCCGTCTTCTCCTGTGCAGCCAGTATTTCCTTTTCTTTTTGTGCCTGCTGTTTCCAGTCCTCATCAACAATAATCTTTTTTTCTTTCTTTTCTTCCTCAGCCATTGTAAGACACCCCTTTTTTACTTTAACTTTATTTATATTTCTTCTTGTCTCTGTCGAGGTCTCTTTTATGCTGCCGGTCCGTGATGGAACGGCGTTTGTCGTATTGTCGTTTGCCCCTTGCCAGTGCGATTTGGACCTTGGCAAAGCCGCGACTGCTGAAATATATCTGAAGAGGCACCAGTGTAAAGCCCCGCTGTTCGAGCTTGTTTTTGATTCTTAGAATCTCTCTTTTGTGCAGCAGCAGCTTTCTTTTTCTCTCGGGCAGATGATTGAAAATGCCGGCCTGTTCGTACTGGGCAATCTTTGCCCCGACGAGCCAGCACTGTCCGTCGGTTATACGGGCAAATGACCCGGTCAAATCACAGGTTCCTGCCCGAAGGGATTTGACCTCGCTTCCGGTAAGGCTGATGCCTGCCTCGAACCTTTCGACCAGCTCATAGTTGTGATAGGCCTTTTTATTGACGACTGAAGGCCCATGTTCCTTACCCTTTTTTTCCGATTTTGCCGCCATCAGGACTATGATAGCTTTCGGCAGGCCGTTTTGCAATAGAGCAAAAGGGCATTGCAGGCAGATGCGGGAAAAGGCAAACATATTAAAGGGTTAAGGAAAGTGCCTTTACGGCTTATTTAATTAAGCGAATGGCTATCGGATACCTGTAAGCCTCGCCTTTGTTTGCCTTTATTGCCGCTATGATGCAGAAAACAATATTGCATACACCCACAGCGATCATCAGCGGTATTCCCACACAGGCGGTGATAACTATTACCGTCAGAATAAACCCGGCCATGGCTGCTATCATTAGAGTAATTTGAAAATTCAAAGCCTCTTTGCCATGGTCATCGACAAACTTATCCTCATCCTTCTTTATCAACCAGATAACCAGTGGTGCTATGATGTTTCCGAAGGGTATTATAAAGCCTGCCAGCCCTCCTAGGTGACAGAGCATTCCCCATGTCTTTGCGTCCTTACTGACCTCCGCTTGTCCCTAGCTTTCTTCGACATTTCCGCCTGTTTGGTTTACGTCAGCCATAATCTGACTCCTTTCCTTCCAATTCAATTTGGAATCGGTTTGGTAACAAGGTTTATTTTAACCGAAATCTTTTTGGTCCGGCAACAAGAAAATTTTTTTTACACCGCCTTATTGGGCCCCGCGAGACATTTGTTTATGAGCTTAAAAAGCCCGAAATTTTCCTTTTCTGTCAGCACAACCCAGGCACGCCAGTCCTTTTTGTTTATCCGGACAGGTTCAATTCTCTTCACATCGGTAAGCCTTACCAGCGTTGCGAACCGGCAGTCGAGAGCGCTTTGCCAGAAATCTTCGTCACCGCAGATAAGGCTGTTAAACTGTTTTTTTATTTCCATAATCAGCCGACTATTTATATTTTCGTAGAACCTTACCTTTTCAACCCTTGCCGTGGCACAAACCGGGCTGCTGCTTTG
>Ga0315274_10015551_pt1 | contig 10780 bp, 10 predicted proteins | sample YL17G02_20_MG_FD_203700 | JGI IMG/M metagenome (GOLD analysis project Ga0315274, IMG submission 203700) | Sediment microbial communities from Yellowstone Lake, YNP, Wyoming, USA - YL17G02_20 | ecosystem: Environmental > Aquatic > Freshwater > Lake > Sediment | place: USA: Wyoming | collected...
CGACGAGGGGTATGTGGGTCATGCTGGGGGCGGGGGGTACCGCTTCGCTGATGTGGTGCGCCGGTATCTCAAGCCCGAGTTCGTGGGCATTGACCCCTTGATGACCGAGCACATCTGGCACCGCATGTGGGAGCTGCATCGCCTCGGACTGCAGGAATTGGTGGCCATGGACCTGGCCTGTTGGGACATCAAGTCCCAAGCGGCGAAGCTACCGCTCTACCAAATCCTGGGGGGCAATAACCCCAAGGTGCCCGCTTACGCCTCCACGGTGACGTGGGACACGATGGGGGAGTATGAGCAGCATATCAAGGAGTGTTGCGATGAGGGCTTTTTAGCCTTCAAGCTGCACGCCACCGGCGATGCCAAATGGGATGCGCAGCTCTCGCACAACCTGCGCACGTGGGTGGGCGATGATGCTGACCTGATGTTCGATGCCTCGGGGGGCTGGGATTACGTGACCTCGCTGTGGTTCGGGAGGCAGTTGGAGGAGGCCAACTTCCTTTGGTACGAGGAGCCGATGCGCGAGTATGATCTCCCCAGCTATGCCGAGTTGTGTGCCTCGCTGGACATCCCCATCCTGGGTGCCGAGACTTGTGAGGGCGCTCACTGGAACATGGCCACGTGGATCCAGCAGCGCGCCCTGGATATGGTGCGCATCTCGGCAGGCAAGGGTGGCTACACAGGGGCGCTCAAGATCGCGCATATGGCCGAGTCGTTCGGCATGCGCGCCCAGGTGCATGGCGCGGATCCGCACCTTTGTGCTGCCGTGCCCAACAATGACTATTGCGAGATCCTGGTGATCAATACAGAGCAGATCAAAGAGCTCAAGGTGACGGGCGCCGGACAGCCGCGCGTGGTGGATGGGTATATCACCGTCTCGGATGAGCTGGGCACCAGTCCACAGCCGGATTGGGCAGAGATCGAGCGCAAGGCCGTTTTGATCGTATAAAAGGGAGTGCCTATGGCCAAAGGAAAGTACACAGCCAGCGTGGTGGGCGGGGGAGCGGGCGGCAGATTGAGCATGGATGCGCTCGTCGCCTCCGAGCGCTTCGAGCTGCTCGCCGCCACGGACCTTCGAGAGGATGTGCGCCAGGAGCTGGCCAGCCGCTACCCGGGGATCCGGCTATATGACGATCATCGGCGGATGTTCGCTCAGAATCCCACGGATGTCGTCTGTGTATCTACCTGGCCTCCATCCCATCGCGAGATTGTGGAGGATGCCCTGCAGCTTCCGCTACGGGGCATCCTTTGTGAGAAGCCGTTGGGTGATAGGGCGGCCGCTGGGGCGGCGATCCTAAGGGCCATCAAGGCCAAGAACCTGCCCGTGGTCGTGCCTCATGGCCTGATGAAATCAAGGCATGTGGAGGAGATCCTGGCTCGCGTTTGCGGCGGCGAGATCGGCGAGTTGGAGCTGGTGGAGATCGAATGCGGCAAGTGGGACATCATCAATGCGGGGATACATTGGCTCAACTTTTTTGTCAACCTGGTGCCCGACGACCCGCCGGCCTGGGTCATGGCTATCGCTGAGGCCTCGACCCGCACCTGTCGCGATGGGATGCAAGTAGAGACCACGGCCGTCACCTACGTGCAGACAGCCAGCGGCGTGCGTGCAGTGATGCACACCGGCGACGAGGTGTTGATCCGGCGTCCTGGCAAAGGGGTCCTCTTTCGCCTGGTAGGCACACGGGGACAAATCGAGTTCTGGGCGTGGGAGAGCGCCTATACCCTCCTGAACGCCGCGTATCCCGATGGCCGACTGTTCCAGGTGGAGCGGTATCGCCAGGGGGGCCATCAGCGCTATCTGGAATCTCTGGCCGAGCAGATGGATAACGGCCAGCGCGACTATGCCATCCCCGAAAGCTCGCTTATGGCCCTGGAATTGTGCGAGGGCGCGTACCTATCGAGCGCGCATCGCTGCAAGGTGACCTTGCCGCTAGTTGAGTTCGTCATCCCCGCTGAGCCGGACTGGCATCCTGGCAAACCCTATGCCGGGCATGGCGGCGGACGCGATGGGCGCAAGCTCTAGACATAAGGAGCGTCGAGGCGATGAAAACCATCCATTATGCCCTGGTCGGCGGCGGCTGGCGTGCGGAGTTCTACCTGCGCATCGCCCGAGAGCTTCCGGAGCGTTTCGCCATTGACGGCCTTGTGGTGCGTAACCCGGCCAAGGCAAAGGCACTGAACAAGGCCTGGGGAGTGAGCACCTATCCCACGGTGGAGGCGCTGCTGAAGGAGACAAGCCCGCAGTTTGTGGTGACTTGCGTATCGTGGGAGGCCAATCCGCCGCTCATCCATGATCTGGCAGCGCGCGGGGTGGCAGTGCTCTCGGAGACGCCCCCTGCGCCCGACGTGGAGCGCCTGGGCCAGCTTTGGGCGCTGGTCAAGGGCGGGGCACGCATTCAGGTTGCGGAGCAGTACATCTATCAGCCTCATCATGCGGCACGGCTGGCCTTGGTGGCGTCAGGAGTGCTTGGGAAGATATCACAGGCGCAAGTCTCGGCGGCGCACGGTTACCATGGTGTCAGCCTCATCCGCCATTTCCTGGGCATCGGCTGCGAGAACGCGCGCATCACGGCGCGTCGCTTTACCTCTCCTCTCATCGCCGGGCCAGACCGCAGCGGGCCTCCCAAGGAAGAGCGGCTGGTTCAATCGAGCCAGACCATCGCCTGGCTCGACTTTGGGGATCGCCTGGGGGTCTATGACTTTACCGGAGACCAGTATTTCTCCTGGGTGAGGGGACAGCGTCTGCTCGTGCGGGGAGAACGGGGGGAGATCATCAACGACCGGGCGAGCTACCTGCGGGATTACCTGCAGCCCATCGAGATCACCTTCAGGCGCGCCGTAGCCGGGGCCAATGGCAATCTGGAAGGATTTTACCTCAAAGGGATCCTCGCGGGGGATGATTGGCTCTACTGCAATCCCTTTGCCCCTGGGCGTCTGACCGATGACGAGATCGCCATCGCTACCTTGCTGGCCAAGATGGCCGAATATGTCGAGGGCGGCTCGGAGGTCTATCCGCTGGCCGAAGCCTGCCAGGATCGGTATCTGGACATCATGATTGAGCAGGCCGCCAAAAGCGGACAAACGGTGGAGACTCAAACCCAACCTTGGGCCGGCCTTCACTGAAGTTATTGCCGAGGAGATCTCGATGCCAAGGGCGTCAGTTGGGATCTAGGATCAGCCCCTCGGCCCAAGCTAGAACGGCCTCAGCGATCTGTACGGCTTCTCGATATTCGTCATCGGTGACTGCTTCGTACTCGCCGGGGTAGCGGCTCATGATTGCATAGTCCGTCAAGGCAACTGACTTGGCTACAAGCCCTGGCACCGGGCACGAGACCGGCAGAAGCTCCAGCAGAATCCGGAGGTTATGCGTTCTTGGAAAGGCGATTCCATATTGGACGAGCATGGCTTTGATGCTCTTCTCAACTGCTTGTTGGGCATGGTAACAGAGCGTTTCCAGCAGCACACCGGCTGAGGATGCCATGCGTGCCAAGACGAGATCGCTTCTGGCATAGCGCAGCCAATCGGCGGCGGTTCCTGGTTCAGGTCGTTCCGGCAGCATAGACGACCCTCCCCTCGCGCAATATGGTCCGGTAGATGAGGCCGATGTTGTCCTTGTGTTTTTCGAGGTCGTTTGGGGTGGCCACAAGGAGATCAAAGGGGACCTTGACCCCACTGATCGTCTGATACAGGTATTGCGCTGTGTGCCGACGATGGGTGCCTTCTGGCATTACGATCAGCACGTCAAGGTCGCTCTCGGGTGCGGTCTCGCCCCGCGCTGCTGAGCCAAAGAGGACGATTTGCAGCGGGTGAACGGCCGCGACGATGCGCTGAATCAACTCCTCAAGGGCCTTAGCCTCAGCTTGCATTCCTCTTTCCTTCCGACCTTCTGCGAAAAACCTCTTTCAGTGCTTCCGCAGCCGGCTTGGGCCTGCCGTCAAAGTCCACGATGGCCGTGTTGGATGAGCAGGGGTAGATGTCGTGCCCCATCCAGAGGATCACTCCGCCACAGCGCGGGAAGCGGCGCTTGCAGCTCGCGGTCATGTAGACCAAGGCCCGCGCTTGCTCCTCCTGGCTCACAGCGACATAGCGCTCCAGCTCTTCGCGGTCGGCGTCGAAACCGTGCGGCTCGGCTAAGTAATCCCACTGTATCCACCAAGGCGAGCGGTAGCGCCAGAAGGGGTTATCTATCGAGGGCGGCCAGAGATCCATCCCGCCAGAGTAACGGCGCAGGATATCCACGGGCGAGGCAGAGGGAGCGCCCACCTCGGAGACGAAGAGCGCATCATGCTGGTCCCAATGAGCTTTCCATTGCTCAAAGGTGCCGCGGTTTTCCCAGGGGCCATGGGTGTCGTGATGGAGGCCCTTGCCTGCTTGGGCAGGATCGAAGCTGAAGCTGGGGCCGCTGGAAGATGTCGAGAGGAAGCGTTTATCCGGCGAGAGGCGTGCACTGACTGCCGCCAGGGCGGCGATGGCCGGATGAGTCTCGTCCACAGGGGTGATGCGGGCGTCGTGCCAGGTGAGCTCATTTCCACCACACCAGAGGAGATGCGAGGCGTGACCGCCGCGCCGCCAGATGTAGGAGGCAGCAATTTCCGCTAACTTGGCGATGGCCACGGGATCGCTGGGCGGGGTATTCTCCACACCCGACGAGGAGAGGGGGAACTCCTGCCAGACGAGCAGGCCCAGCTCGTCGCAGAGGTCGTAAAAGACCTCCTTCTCCGGTATTGAGCCGCCCCAGATACGCAGGATATTGAGCCCCATATCAGCATAAAGCTCAAGCCGCTGGGCATACATCTCGCGGGTGGCGCTGCCATAGGTCATTCGCGGGGGGACCCAGTTCACCCCTTGCAAGAAGATAGGCTTGCCATTCACCTCGCAAATCCAAGGCTCGGCGTTGGCCGGAGCACCCTCGCAAGGAAGCCAGCGCACCTGTTTAAAACCGACACGACCCTGCCAGCCATCCAACACCTCGCCTGAAGGCGTCTCGAGTTGTGCGGAAAGGCGGTAGAGCTTCTGTGGCCCCAATCCATTCGGCCACCAAGGCTCCACGACGAGGGGCACCGATAGCGCCAGTTGCGTCTCGCTATGCCCAGGGCCAAAGGCGCAAGGGAGCGCCTCCTCACAGAGCAAGCGCTCGCCATCCTCCACGCACACCCGACAAAGCAACGCCATCGGTTCAGGCGTCTCCACATCGAGGCGGAGCGACAGACTGCCCCGGTCAGCGGCAGCGTCGTACTGGGCGCAAGGGAGGCAGCCGTGGAGCCGCGTCGGTCCCACAGCCATCAGGGTGAGCTTATCCCAGATGCCCAATGGAACCATTCGCGGACACCAGTCCCAGCCATAGGCGTAGCGCGACTTGAAGAAATGCGAGCGCGAGGTGTAGCCGATCTGCCCTTGCTCGTGAGGGGCCTCCTCGAAAAGGATGGACAAATGCTGACGCGCGCCCGGCTTGAGCGCCTGCGTGAGATCGAATTCGTGGGGCATGAGCATCCCCTCAAAGGAGGCGACGACCTTGCCATCTACCAGGATATGCCCGACATAATCCAGCCCCTCGGCACGCAGGATGATACGCTGCCCGGTCCACTCGGCGGGGACCTCAAGGGCGCAGCGGTACTCCCAGTGGCGATGTTCGACCCACTCGCATAACGGGGCGTTCAAGCCAGCGTTCCAATCCGGCAGCAGCCCCGCACGCAAGAGGTCATCCTGCACCGAGCCGGGGATCTGGGTGGGGATCTCCGGGGTGCATTGGTGTTTGCGGAGATCGGCCGTGGGTGAGGTGATGTCCTGGCCGCTAGAGGCCAGCCAGGTCCAGGTGAAGGGCACCCAGCCAACGAGGGTCCAGGATTGCGCGCTCAAGTCCAACTTCATTCGAGAGCCTCCTTATACTCAGTATACGAGCCTGCTACAATCGCCGCCGAAAGCGGAGGGCATACCACTGTAGACCTCTGCCGAAGTATACCCAACCCTCGGCGCGCAGTTTCTCGACCAGCTCGCGGAGGGCCCTGATAGCCTTCTTGTTGCCCCTGCTAAGCAGCCGGACGCCATCAATCCACCGCGATGACTCACTAATGTTGTAGGCTGCCCAAGGCCCTTCCTCTCTGGCCACAAACCAGTGTTCCAGCGTCAAGTAATCCCCAAAGCAGCGGTAGGCATGTAGGATGACGCAGGTATGTGGCTCTGTCTCCTCTTCCTGGGAGTCTGGCGGTGTCTGTAACAGGCCACAGTTTGGGCAGAAAGCAGAGCCATCTGGCAACTGGTAGCCACAGCGCAAGCAGAGCACATGGACCTCCTTTCTTACTTGGTCCAGGGCCATTTCTCTGCCGCTCATTACCGTGTGCGCATCATCTCAGCTACAGATTAGTGTGCTGTTTGATGTCCGATGGAAAGCTCTAGTCTCGGCTTGGTGAGCCAGAAGAAAGGCGATGGTTGGTTGCGGCAGCCAACTGGCTTGCCAACCATTCCAAAGCACCTGCCGTCTTCTGCCACGCTGAAATGGCATCCATAACGTAATCCACGGCCTCACTCTCGTCGCCAAGACCGATATACTCTGGCAGGCGCTTCGGCAGTCTCCTCCTCCCAAGCAGGTAAGGGGGGACAAATGGGTTTGCATCCAGGGCTTTCTTCAGGGCCCTGTTTGCCTGGAAACTTGCTCCCTTCTGCCGAAAGATCCAGAGCGCGCGATTGTATGACCAGGCAGCGGCCGCGTCGTCTTTGTATTGTTTCAGCAGCTCTCCGAGGGCCTCGTCGGCCCCCTCCTCCAGCAAGGCGGTGGCCAGCGTGTAGCGGAGGCCTTGATTGTCGCCCGGGTTGAGACGTAGCATGTCGGTATAGTGCTCTATGGCCTGCTGTCGCTCGCCGAGTTGCCACAGACATGCGGCCAGCCCGGCGCGTGCCCGCATGTAAGGGCGGGTCTCCATCATGCCCCAGAAATAGCCGACATTTTCCTCGAATGTTTGGGGGCCGAGCGCACGTTCGCCAGCCTTGACGCCCAGTTCATACAAGTCTTTGGCCTCGTTCAAGCTACGGGCTGATTCTTCGGCCAAGAGCACATAGGCGTCAGCGCAGTCTTTCGAGATCTCCAGAGCCTGGAGGGCTAACTTCACCCTTTTCTGCCCTGTCGAATTCCATGCCTCGTACATGAGATCCTGAGCCTGCTCGACCGGGGTGCGCGGCAACGTCGCCGGCGGCTTTCCGGAGGCAAGGGCCTCATTCAGGAAGGCGTTCATCTCCTCTGTGGAGTTGAACTCGTGTTCGCTGAGCAGTCTGCCGATATCCGACATGGCCTTTTCCATCGCCCGGCGGTCGATGAAAGCAGGAGGCTGGCCAGTTTTGCCGTCCGCACTCGATCTTTTCTTACTCATTTCGTCCTCCTTCTCAAAGGATCCACAAATGCGCAATCTGCTTCAGTCTAGTATCTCCTTCACCTTCCTGGCCACAGCCACGCCCAGAGCCTTGTGCCCCTCGGGGTCGTAGTGCAAGCCGTCGGCTTCGCTGCAAGCCAGGGCCTGGCCAGCATCGAGAAAGGCACAGCCCCTTTCCTGAGCAACTCGCCGGAACTGGGCCGAGAACTCCCTGGATTTCTCTGCGCCACCCTTGAACATCTCGGCAAAGTCGGTCATCTTGCCCAAAGGGGGTGGGGCAATGAGCAACACGGCAGGCGAGATGGTGCCTCTGCCCGCCAAACTGGCTTTCACGATATCCACCAAGGCCCCAACGCTATTGGCGATGTCTGTGGCCGTGACCGAGAAGCGGTGCTTGAGATCGTTGGTGCCGAGCTTGATGATGACCAAATCCAGGGGTCTATGGCTTTCCAGACAGGGGATGAGGTAGGCCCGCCCGTTCTTGGAGCTCCCCACTCCTTCAATGGGGTCATCCCAGACGGTGGTTCGGCCGTTGAGGCCCTCCTCGATCACGTGATAGTCTGGCCCCAACTGCCTTTGCAGGACGCCGGTCCAGCGCACATCTCGCGGGTAGCGATCAAAGGTATGGGGACTATAACCCCAGGTGTTGGAATCGCCGAAGCATAGGATCTCTTTCATCTCGAATCTCCTGCCCCCAGGGTCTCCTAACGCAAAGGCGGGGCCTGAATCACGCCGTGTTCGATCAACCAAGTCACGGCCTCGTAGGTGGCTTGTAGGGAGGTGTAACGCGGTTGATAGCCCAGGAGCCGCTGCGCTTTGGCGATGCTACAATTCGGGCTGTGGGCGATGTGATCCCAGGTGGACGCTGCTTCCTCTTCGGAGACGGCCTTCTTCCATTCTTCCCAGGGCAAAAAGCGCGGCCGAGGTGGCTGGCCGAACCAGGCATAGGCTGCCTCTGCGTAGCCTCGCAGGCTCAATGCGGCGGGCGATACGGCGTGGAAACTCTGCCCCACGGCAGTGCTCCAGTTAGCCAGGGCGCGCATGAAGAGCTGGGCCACGTCGTCCGCGTGGACGTGGTGCACGGTCTCCAGGCCCAGGTTGGGCAGGGGCAGCTCCTCGCCGCGTGCGATGTGCTCAAAGGCGCGTGGGTTGAAATGGCCTTGGGGGTTGAGGGGGGCCCAGCCCGGCCCGACGATGTGCCCTGGATGGATGATGGTGGCGGGGAACCCGCAACGCCGCGACTGGTCGAGCAGGTAGGCTTCGATGGCCGCTTTCTGAATGCCATACTCGCCAAAGGGCCTGCGCGGCTGCTCCTCGGTAGTGGGCACTTGCACGCTGGGACCGTGGACCCAGATTGTGCCACACGAGAGAAAATGCTGCACTTTACCTCGTAAGGTCTCCACCAGGTGCTGGGCGCTTTCCAGGCGAAAGCAGATCATGTCAATGACCACGTCGGGCTTCAGCTCCAGTATCCGTTGGCCGAAGGAGTTGGACTTTTCCTCGGTCAGGCGGTCCAGGGCGACGTGCCGCACCACGCGCCAGGCGGCATGTTGCTGATAGGGCTGGCGTTGGCCCCGGCTTACCTCCACCACCTCATAGCCAGCCTCAACCAGGCGGGGCACCAGATAGGTGCCCACGTGGCCGGTTCCACCGATGATGACGACGCGCATCGTAGCCTCCTTTTAGCTGTCTGCCATCAGCTGTCAGTTATCAGCCCTGGCCGTAGATAGCTGCCCATCTCGAACTAACCACCGACCTTAGGTCGGGGCCGTTTCTGTGCCCGGGCCAGATCTCTCTTGTTGCGGAGGTCGGGGGCCAAGGATAGCCGCGACCTGCTCGGCATTCAATTCCTCTTTAGCCATTAACTCCTGCACCAGGGCTTGCACTTTGTCGGCATGCTTGTGCAGGGTCTGACGGGTAAAGTCCATCAGGCGGTGTAAATAGGCATCCATCTCCTTGGTCAGCTCGGGGCTGGGCTGAAGGGAATAGCCCAAGGTGGAGAAGACGCCGTTCTCGGCCAGACTGAGCAGCAGCCCCCGCACGGCCATCATGTCGGCGCTCCCGCCCATGTGAGGCTGGCCGAGGAACTCGAGCTCGGCAGCGCGGCTCGCCAGGCTGATGCAGATATTCTTGGCGATGTCACTGGACTTGGCCCCCACGCGCTCCTTTTCGGGAACGTGGTAGATGTGGCCGAGGCTTGCACCGCCGCTGGGGGGCCGCCGCTGTAGCGGATGACCGAGGCGCGGGTGATCCGATCCTCGGTGAGCGCCCAAGTGGCCACAGCATGGCCGGCCTCATGATAAGCGATGGCCAGTTTATCTTCTTCGGGGATGGTGGGGATCGGTTGGCGCAGGCCCATGCTTTGTTCTGCCAGGGCAGCGTGTAGATCGGCGTTGGTGATCCCCTCTCGGCGGCGCATGAGGGCCATCGCTGGGGCGCGGCGGATGATGATAGACATCAGGTCGGCGGGGGTGAGGCCGATGGTGTCGGCAGCGAACCCTTCCACGTCAATGGGCTCGAGGCTCTTGACGCGGGCAGTGTAGCCCTTGATCACCTCAATGCGGCCCTGCTTGTCGGTGGGGTCTACGCGAATCTTGATGTCCAACCTGCCAGCACGGGTGAGGGCGGGATCGAGCACATCGGGGCGGTTGGTAGCCCCGATGGTCATCACCCAATAGTCTGGCGAGGGCAGCTTCTTACCCAACAGCCGGTACCAGCGAGTTCTGAGCAAGCCGCGCTGTTCGTTGATCCCGTCTAGCTCGGTGAGCAAAGTGTTCAGCACGCCGGTGCCCGCGCCAAAGCCAGGGATACCACCGAGCACACCGGCCTGTGTCTCGCCGGTGACGCCCCCACGCGTGGTGCCGATCGAATCCGGCTCGTCAACAAAGACCACGCAGGCTCCATAGCGCTTGGCGTACCGCCGTGCCGTGGCATAGAGGCGCATGACTTTGATCGAGCCGACGCCGAGCCACATAGAGATCAGGCGTGAGCCATCCAGCCCCAAGAAGGGTACCGCGGCCTCGCCGGCCAATGCTTTGGCCAGATAGGTCTTGCCTGAGCCGGGAGGGCCGGCCAGGAGGACGCCGGTCACCGGTTGGCCGCCCATGCTGCGTAATTGCTCAGGATGGCTCAACAGCTCGACCCACTGGCGGGCCACAGCGAGCAGCTCCGGCTGGCCCCAGTAGTCCTCGAAGGTCACCTCGCCGGCTTCGCCAGGCATGATCTTGATTGTCTTCACCCCGCCGAGATAGTACATCACAAAGCCGAAGTAGAAGACGACCTGCACGATCATCAATGCGGCCAGAGAGGCCACATTGAAGGCCAGGCCCATGAGGCGTGCTATCACTTGCATGACGCCAGTGCTTACTGCGGCCGCCAGCAGGATGAGCAAGACAAGGCCTAGGCGGACTACCCAA
>Ga0315274_10015552_pt1 | contig 10778 bp, 8 predicted proteins | sample YL17G02_20_MG_FD_203700 | JGI IMG/M metagenome (GOLD analysis project Ga0315274, IMG submission 203700) | Sediment microbial communities from Yellowstone Lake, YNP, Wyoming, USA - YL17G02_20 | ecosystem: Environmental > Aquatic > Freshwater > Lake > Sediment | place: USA: Wyoming | collected...
GGGGTGTGGACCGCGGAATAAAGCAGGACGAAGCCGGAGGCGGCCAGCACGAAAACGACGTATGTCCTCTTCCTTCCCGCCGTGTCGCTGATGTACCCGAACGTGAGATAGCCCAGCCACATCCCGACCTGCATAAAGATGACGAAGGCCGACATGAGGCCGGGGCCGAGGCCGATTCCTCCCTGGTCTCGGGGGAGGGAGAGATACCCCGGGATCCAGAGATTGAGCCCCCACCAGGCGAACATCGTGAACGCGTTCATCAAGACCACGGCCACGGAGATGCGCATGAGCCGGCCTGAGAGACGCGGCCGCAGAGCGCCGGGCTCGCCCCGAGTCTTGATGCCCCGTTGGGTCTTCCAGATCTCCGGTTCCTCGACCTTGGCCCTGACCCAGAGCGTGAAGAGAGCGGGCAGGACGCCGACGAAGAACACGGCCCTCCAGCCCCAGCGAGGCAGGATGATGGCCGTGACGAGGGCTGCCGATGCGTAACCGACCGCCCAGAAACTCTGCATGAAGCCGAGTGCCTTGCCCCGGTGCTCGGCCGGCCAGGTCTCGGAGACGAGGGCGGCGCCGCTCGCCCATTCACCTCCCATCCCCAGTCCCAGGCAGATCCGGAAGACGGCAAGCATCGGGACCGTCCGGGCAAGGCCGCAGGCCGCGGTGAAAACGGAGTAGATCAGGATGCTGGCCCTGAGTGCCCGGGTCCGGCCGGAACGGTCGGCCACGACGCTGAAGATCATTCCCCCCGCCGCCGAGGCCAGGAGCGTCAGCGATCCCAGCATCCCGGCCGTGCTCTTGACCATGTGAAGGTCCTTCATCAGGGCGGCGAGGACCATGGCGTAGAGCATGACGTCGAAGGAATCGAGCATCCAGCCCAATGAGGCGGCCATCAGCGACCGCCGGGCGGCAGGCGAGGACTCTTTCCACCAATCGAAGAGATGCGTCATTCTTAACAGGCCGTTGTTCTTAGGTGATACCATGCCCGATTCCGTCTTGGAGTTCGCCACCTGCTCAGGAAATTTTTCAATTGAGACAGCGCCCGCGTTTGGCCTGTTTTCAAGCCGTTTTCAACTCTACTTAGCTAGGGCCGGAGCTCAGACGAAAATCTCCTTGTCGTAGCCGATCTTGACGAGCTCGATCTTTTGCGGGTCGGCGGTGCCGAGATGGTATTTGCTGTCGGCGATGGCGATGTGCTTGGCCGGCGGGTTGAGGGGGCGTTCCTCGCCAAAATATTCCCGGCGGATCGCCTCAATGATGCGGAGTCCGGTGGCGTCGACGGCGACCGGATCGAATCCCAGCATGAGGCCGTAGTATTTCCAGACATATTTGGGATTGAAGCTGTGGGGGCCGAAGCTGTGGAATTGGGGCGTGAACATCACCAGAACATTCAACCGTGTCTTGCCCTTGACGACCGGAAGGTCCCAGATCGAGGCCAGGTCGGCGCAGGAGTCGGGGTGGATTGTGATCGGCTCGGGAATGAACATGATGTAGTTTTTGATCAGTGAACCGACGCCGGCCCAATGGTGCGAGCGCATCGGCCGGGCGTTGATCAAGGCCGTCGCCTTCTGGAAGACCGGGTTTTGCAAAACGCCCAGGTCATCGACGCTGATATTGGCTTCTTTGACTCCGACCTCCATGATCCGCTTCTTGATGGAGTTTTCGACCTCGGCGGTCGTGCGCAGATAGGACCAGCGGTTGTTTTTGATGCCGACGATGTCGTTGGGCTTGATGATCGTTTTCCAGGCGCTCTGCGGATCGGGCATGCCGGTCAAGGCCTTGATGCCCGTATCGAGCATTTCCTCTACGACCGCATATTGAGGATTGCCGTTTCCATCCAGGACGTTGAGGTCGCGCACCAGGACGACACGGCTCCTCCCGCTCTTGACGGGAGCAGTCGTCTCCTGCCCTGAGAGCAGCAGTGTCGTGCCGATGGCGGCGGCCGAAGCGCTTTTGATGAATTGCCGTCGGCTGATCGATTTTCTTGGCTTCATCCTTTCCTCCTTTTCATGTCTTGATCTTAGCTAAAATAGCCCGGACGGTTGCTGTATCAGGGGCGTTGAAAACGACGCTGACGAGATCGCCCCGGCACTGAAGGCCCGTCCAGCGGCCCTCTTTCGTCGGGCGTATCTCATCCTCCGCTCCGTCCAGCAGCTTTTGCCGGAATTGTCGGGCGGCCGCTTCGGCCCTGGCGGCATCGGGGTAGCGGACCAGCAGCAGGAAAAAGGTGGCGCCGTCCTCGCGGTACTTGCCTAAAGCCGCCGGCGTGTCGTTGCCGATGTTTAAAACATTCTCGTTGGAGACAAAATAGAAACTGTTCAGCCAGATGTCGTGGTGAAAATAGCGGACGGTTTCCGGGAGCAGGTTTTCCGTCGGGAGGAGTGCAATGATCGGCGGCAGGGCGCCCACGTTCTTGACCGCGTCGGCGATCGCCTGGCCCAGCTTGAAAACGACCTCCCTTTTTTCCGCCGTTTCCGGATAGGCGAGGATCGAGACGTAATAGCGGTCCTTCCAGAAGGTCAGGAGGCCTGCGGCATACTCGCTGCCTTGGCCAAAGCGGTCATCGATCGTTTCCCGCGAATGGGCGAAGACGCCGAAGGCGTCAGGGGCGGAGCCCATATCGAAGATGTCGACGACGATCTCGTTATCGGCTGGATCCGTGTATTTCATCGACAGGGCATTCTTGAAGTTATAAGAGATGAAGAGCTCGGCGCCGCCGTCGATGTAGGTCGACAGATTCCCGGGCGTGTAGAGGTTGGGCGGATCGGCTTTCTTCCAGCCGGCGATCGTATCCGGCAAATTTTGATAAAACTCGTTGATGTTCTCCGGCATGGCGGGGATCCTCATGAAGTTGATAAAGAGAATAAAAAAAATAAACCCGGCGACAGGCGAGCGGCTCTTGACGATGGACAAAGTGATTTCTCCTTCAACACCCGTTAGTGTAACAAATTTAGAAAGAAATTCAAAAACTAGGATTCTTTCTTCTCACTCACGTCCTATCGGCAATTTTAGGCGGCAATGACCGTATTGTAAAACGGTTTGTCTTTCCTTAAAATGGAGCTGGTGGATATCTTGTGAGAGAGGAACCGATGAAAAAAACCTTTATTTGGGTCGCGACGTGTTTGATCCTGCTGTCCCTTTTCGCTTTTGGCCAAAACGCCGATAAAAAAGAAAATCCTTTATCGCCGAATGCGAAGATGGATAAGCTGTTCGATTTTTGGAACCGGCAGGACCAGCCCGGCTTTGCCGTGGTCGTGGTTAAGGATGGCCAGGTCGTTTATCAGAACGTGTTCGGCCTGGCTTGTCAGGAGCACGGCGTCGCCATTGCCCCGAAGACGGTCTTCAATATCGCCACCGCGGCGCAGCCGTTCGTCGGCCTGGCCGTCGCTTTGCTGGAGAATGAGGGCAAACTGTCGCTGGACGATGATGTCCGCAAATACATCCCGGAAATCCCCGATTTCGGGACCCCGGTCAAGCTGCGCCACCTGCTTTATCAGACCAGCGGACTGCGGGACTGGCTTTCTGTGCTCCAGCTTAGCGGCCGGGACAAAGAGGAGGTCACATTCGATCAGGTGATGAAAATCGTCAAGGCCCAGAAGCAGCTTGCGTTCCCCCCCGGTGACCGCTTTCAGGACTCCAATACCAATTACGACCTGCTGGCGGAAACGATCAAGCGCGCGACCGGCCGACCTTTCTCCGACTGGGCCTGGGAAAATATCTTCAAGCCCTTGAAAATGACCAGGACCCAGTTTCGTGACAACTTCCGCTCGATCTTTGACGACCAGGCTTTTACCTATAACTACACCCGCCGGGAATACCTAAAGGGCATCGACAACTTGTCCCTGACCGGGTCGCATTCGCTTTTCACCTCGATCGCCGACCTGGCCAAGTGGCTGCTCAACCTGGAGACCGGACAGGTGGGCGGCAAAGACGTCTTCACCAAGATGTTCACAGCCGGACGGCTGAACAACGGCCGGAGCTCAGGCTTCGGCTATGGCTGGAAAGTCGAGGACACGCCGGAGCGGCGGCAGGTATCGCAAATCGGGAGTTGGGCAGGCTCCGGGGCGGCCCTGGTTTATTATCCCGACCTGAAGTTCGGTTTCGTCGTGCTCGCCAATTGGGACTATACCCCGGTTGAGGGATTCCTCCAGGACATCGCCGATATTTATCTTCCGGCCCCCGTCGAACCGGTAACGACCGTAAAGAAGAGCCCTCCGGCAGCTCCGAAAAAGACGGTCAAGGTCAGCCCGGAAATCCTGGATTCTTATGCCGGCGATTTCCGGATGGGGCCGGGGCAGGTCTTTACGATCAGCCGCAAGGGCGACCAGCTGATCTTGAGCGTCCCCGGGATGAGCTTTCCTCTGGTTGCCCTGTCGAAAACCGAATTCCTTTTGGGCTTCGCCGATGCCCGGATCGCTTTCCTAAAAGATAAGGAAGGGAAAGTTCAACAATTTGTCTGGAAACAGGGCGGAGGCGAGCAGACCGCCCCTAAGATCGTGCTGGTGAAACCGACCCCCCAGGAGCTTGAGGAGTTTGCCGGATCCTATGTCAATGCCGAGCTCGACCTCCGCTATACCGTTGAGCTACGCGGCGATACGCTGATCGTCAATGCCCCGGGGCAAAATGAGATCCGGCTGGCGCCCGACGAAAAGGATCGTTTCACCACCAGCTCACGCGTTTTCCCGATGGTGATTTTTCAGCGGGACGGGCAAAACCGGCTGACCGGATTCATCATCGATAGCGATCCTGTCCGCGATCTGGTTTTCAAGAAGAATGAAAAATAACGCGGGTCACCCTATCGGCCTCTCGTTGCCACCTTGAAAACTCATACATAACATTTGACTTTTCAACCCTATTGATTGATATTTGCTGGGACTGGAAATATTGGGGGGCAAAGGATATCCGAGTATGGGGAAAACGTTCGATCAGGGGAAAAACGACGTCGCCAAGTTGTGCCGGTATTTCGAAACGAACCGCCAGCTGTTCCTGGCTCCCGGCGTCAAGGAAGCTCACATCCGGCAGTCGTTGATCGACCCGTTCTTCATGGCCTTGGGTTGGGACGTTCATAACGAGTCCAAAACGGCGCCCCAATACCGCGAAGTTATTCCCGAAGACAGCCTCGATGTCGAAGGTCATTTAAAAGCGCCCGATTACACCTTCCGCGTCGGCTCCCAAGCGAAATTCTATACGGAAGCCAAGAAATGCGGCATCAATATCGACGCCGATCCGGGCCCGGCTTACCAGCTTCGCCGATATGGTTGGAGCGCCAAGGTTGTCCTCTCTCTCCTGACGGACTTTGATGAATTGGGTGTCTATGATTGCACCCTCCGTCCGCGCCCATCCGATAAGGCAAGCCACGCCCGCGTCCAATACTTTCGATTCGAGGAATATCCCGACCGCTGGCAGGAGCTGTGGGATATCTTTTCTCGCGAGGCGGTTTGGTCGGGGGCCTATGACCAGTTCGCCGCATCCAAGCGGAAGCGTGGCACTTCCGAAGTGGACGCCGAATTCCTGAAGGAGATCGAGGGCTGGCGCGACGAGTTGGCCCGCAACGTCGCTTTACGAAATCCAGTTATTTCTCTGGACGATCTGAATGCCGCCATCCTGCTGACGATCGACCGCATCGTGTTTCTGCGCATGGCTGAAGACCGAGGGATCGAGCCCTATGAACAGTTGCTCAAGCTGTGCGAGCGGCCCGACATCTATTCCCGCTTCATGCGCGATCTGTGCCGAAAAGCCGACGAGAAATACAACTCGGGCCTGTTTCATTTTCAAAAGGAAGCCGGCATCCCCGACGCGCCCGACCGGATTACCCCGAATCTCTCGGTGGATGACAAGGTGGTCAAGCCGATCCTGCAGAGCCTCTATTTTGAATTTGGGTCGCCCTATCACTTCGGCGTGATGCCCGTCGAGATCCTGGGCACGGTTTATGAAAGGTTCCTGGGCAAGGTCATCAGGCTGACCGAAGGCCATCAGGCCAAGATCGAAGAAAAGCCGGAGGTGCGAAAGGCCGGAGGAGTCTATTACACGCCGTCCTATATCGTGGAATATATCGTCAAGAACACGGTTGGGAAACAGATCAAGGGCAAGAGCCCGGCCCAACTCGCGGGCGGGAAGAGCGCACCGCCTTTCCGCGTCCTCGACATGGCCTGCGGCAGCGGCTCGTTTCTCTTAGGCGCGTATCGATGCCTGTTGGATCACTGTCTGAAGTGGTATACCGAGAATAAGCCCGAATCCTACAAGAAAGCCGTTTGGAAAAACCCTCGCAATGGGGAGTGGAGGCTGACGATCGAAGAAAAAAAGAGAATTCTGATCACGCATATTTTTGGCGTGGATATCGACCCTCAAGCCGTGGAAGTCTCTAAGTTGTCACTCCTCCTCAAAGTCTTGGAGGGCGAAACCGACCAGTCCTTCGGTCGTCAAATGCAGCTCTATCAAGATCGCGCTCTTCCGAACCTCTCCGACAACCTCAAGTGCGGCAATTCCCTCATCGGCCCGGATTACTTCACGGGCAAATTAATCCCCGACCCGGAGGAATTAAAGCGGGTGAATCCATTCGATTGGAATCAAGCTTTTCCCGAAGCCATGAAGGCCGGCGGCTTCGATTGCGTTATCGGTAATCCGCCTTATGTCCGGCAGGAATCGTTGGGCCCTCAATTCAAAGAATACGCACAAAATAACTTTGCAAGCTATGCCGGGACTGCGGATCTTTATACTTACTTCATCGAGAAGGCCCACTCGCTTTTGGCGGAGGGCGGTTTTTTTGGGATGATTTGCTCCAATAAATTCATGCGGGCCAATTACGGTAGGCCTCTTCGCTCCCTTATCGCAACGCGAACAACCCTTAATCAAATCGTTGATTTTGGGGAACTTCCGGTCTTTGAGAAAGCGGCAACTTTTCCAACCATTATTCTCACTCAAAATATTAAACCGAAAAAACAGAAATTCATTTATGCGGCGATAAAGAGACTTGATTTTCAATCGCTCGAAGGAGAAGTTAAAAATATCGGCGATAATCTCGATGAGAGATCCCTCTCCGGCGACAATTGGACGCTTGCCAAAGCACAAGAAATCGCTGTCTTTGAGAAAATGAAGAAAAGAGGGATTCCTCTCGGAGAATATGTAAAGGGCAAGATTTATCGCGGGATTCTAACCGGACTCAATGAAGCGTTTGTTATAGACCGTGCCACTCGCAACCGTCTCATTCGCGAGGATAAGAAAAGCGCGGAGATCATCAAGCCGTTTGTTGTGGGCGATGATATCCGGAAATATCGTGTCAATTTTAATGAACGCTATCTCATTTTCGCACGTCATGGAATCCAAATTCATGAGTTCCCGGCTATCGAAAGGCACCTATCAAATTATAAAGATAGGCTAACGCCAAGGCCTAAGGACTGGAAAGGAATGCAATGGGCGGGCCGTAAACCAGGGCCGTATAAATGGTACGAAATACAAGACACAATCGATTATTATGAAGAATTCGAAAAGCCAAAGATTATTTATCCGGTAATTGCAAAGGAATCGCGGTTCGCATTTGATGAAGATGGCCGCTATTCAAATGATAAAACTTTCATTATTCCATTAGATGATAAATACCTTCTGGGACTTCTTAATTCATTGCTGTGTTGGGGATATCTCAGAAGGCTCTGCTCAGTTCTTGGAGATCCTGATAAAAAAGGCCGTTTAGAATTGCGGGCCATCTTCCTAGAAAATCTCCCAATTGTTCCTGTCAACTTGTCTAACCCGATTGAGGAAGATCATCACAAGCGGATTGTAAAGCTTGTCGATTCGATGATTGCCCTGCACAAACAGCTTTCCGAAGCTAAATCATCCGCCCAAAAAGAAATTATTCAACGCCAGATTAACGCGACCGACGCGGAAATTGACCGTTTGGTCTACGAACTTTATGGCTTGACCGATGACGAGATTAAGATCGTGGAAGAGGGGACGAAATGAAAAAGATAAAACGATCCGAAACTGGATTGGTTGTCGAACATCTGGAAAATATCTCCCGGACCGCGATCAAGCGCTACCCGGAGATCATCACGGACTACGCCCGCAGAAGAAGCGGGGTTTAAGCTCTTTATAAGGGAGAAGAACTATATTATGTCGGCCTGGCCAAGAACCTCAGATCGCGTCTCAACGGGCATCTTAAAGATCGGCATGCCGAGGCCTGGGACCGCTTCAGTGTTTATCTGACCCAAGGGGACGAACACCTCAAGGAGCTGGAATCGTTGGTATTGAGAATTGCGGCTCCCAAGGGAAATCGTGTGACCGGCAAGTTTATAGGCGCTCGGGATCTATTGCCCGTTTTCCGTCATCGGATTGCCGATTCGCAGAGGCGTGAGTTGGCGGACATCACGATAGGCGATCCGCCGAGGATTTCTAAGGATCGAACGATACGACGACAACGCGGAGAATATGACACGATCGTTTGTCCCGCCCATCAAGACGGCTTCAAAAAAGAGTTTTTGGGCCGGAATCGGTGGTATGCGATTCGAATTTCCAAGTCCGTCCTGCCGCGACTAAAGTATATCGCGCTTTACGTGACGTCTCCGACGTGTCAGATTACGCATTACGGACGGATCCGGGCGATCAAGCCGTGGCGTGATAGCGGCAAGTATATCGTCCTGCTGAAAGATAAGGCCAAGCGGGTCGGCCCGATCGGATTCTCGTCCAAGATCAATATCCAAGCGCCGAGGTTGGCGCTCATGGCCAGGTTGTCGCGAGCAAGGACTCTGGCCGACGCGCTATAAGAACATTTCTTACGGGGCCGCGCACTAAAAATCAGGGTCGGTGATCTTCTTCTCTTCCCAGGTCCCGCGCACCGACAATGCGAACCACAAGCCCTCCAAACCGGCGGTCATAAGCGTCCTGAATCCCCGGGCAAACAACGAAATTCCGGCCGCGGGGATAGGCCTCGCGGAAAACGGCGAGGGATGCCGGATCGAATCGGTCGGGATTGACTTTGCATTCGACAGCGTCGACTTCTCTCCCGCGGCGGACGACAAAATCCACCTCTCTTCCCGACTTGTCCCGCCAATGATACAGCCCTTCTCCACCCGTCTCCGCCCGCAGGGTATCCAGGACCAGGTGCTCCCAAAGGAGGCCGCGGTCGTCGTCCCTGATATCTTTCCATCCACGGACGTAGGTCACGAAACCGGTGTCGAACCCGTAGACTTTGGGCCGCTTGACAAGCTCCCGCCGCCCCCCGCCATGAAAGGGCGGCACGGAGTGGAGGGCGCAAGCAATGCCCAAGGCTTCCAGGTAGGTTTTGACTGTCGGACGGCTGATGTCGCACTCTCTGGAGAGCGCGGAGTAATCCGCCAGCCCGCCGCTCTGCCTGAGCATGAGGCGGAAAAGATTGAGGAAACCCGAACGCTCGCGGACGGCGAACAATTCCTGGATGTCGCGTGCGTAAAAGCTGTCCATCCACTCGGAAAACAGGGATTCGTCCTTCTCCGAACTCAAGAGAAATTCGGGAAGGCCGCCGTGATGCAGCCGGTGGTCCAGGTCGACGATTCCGAAGTTGTCCTCGCATTCACTCCAGAGGACGGGGGGCAGGTGCAGGATATACTTCCGCCCCGTCAAGGTGTCCCTGAACTTCCGTGTCGCGGCTAGCGTGGATGAACCGGTTGCCAGGATGCGGAGCCCCGGATAGGCGTCTGAGGCGATTTTCAGAACCTGGCTGGGATCGGGCAGCCGATGGACCTCGTCGAGGACGATGACGGCGGTCTTCGATCGGGCGCGGAAAAACATCTCGGGGTCGTCCAGGCGGCGTGCATCGGAGGGCAAATCGCAATTGAGATAGACGGTATCGGGCAGCATGCGCGCCAGAGTGGTCTTTCCGACGCGACGGACGCCCGCCAGCCAGACGATCGGGCGCTTTTTCCACGCGGCGTGGATCCGGCTCAGCCAGTAAGGACGTTCAATCATAATTTTATTATTAACAAATGGACGGCTATTTGTCAACTATAATTATCTCGGCTTTGGACACGGTCCGGGTCGGCGCACTAAAAATCAGAGTCGGTGATCTTCTTCTCTTCCCAGGTTCCGAACTTGGCGAGCAGGGACTTGATATCCGCGGCCTTGCCCACGCCCGCGGCGACGGCCCGGGCCGGCCCTTCTAATGGGCTGAGCGCATTCTCTTCTGGCCTCACTCCGGCTTCAACGTCCACGGCGGCAGGGGCCCCAGGCTTTGTCTGGGGATCCATTTCCGCCGCACTCGCCCGTGGATAAGGACGCGGGCGAGTGGCGAGCCGAAGGCTCGTCCTTGGCAGCCTGGTCCGGGCCAAGACGAAGATCGAGGCCGAGCGGGTGGGGAAATACATGCTCCGGCCGATACTCGCCTTGGATCGGCTGACATTTCTGGAACCTGAAGGCAAAGTTGGTTACCGATATGGCGAGAAGGGTGCCGAGCAGGAGACGATGGATTATCTTGAGTTTATCGCCCGGGTGACCTCGCATATTCCCGACAAGGGCCAAGTGATGGTCCGATACTTCGGCCTTTATGCGAACGCCCATCGGGGGAAGGTCAAGAAGGAGAGCCAAAGTCCGACGGCGCTCCGGATCGTTGAGGAGGAGCTCCGCCGCCTTCCTTCCAAAGGTTGGGCGGCCCTAATTCGGAAGCCTCATATAGGACTGCGAAGCGCTGCCCGAAATGCGGCAGCCTTGCAGTACTCAAGGAGTAGCGTTAGCTGCTCCTTGAGTGGGGCCGGATGAAGGTCGTCGCCTTCATCACGGAGGTTTCCGTCGTGGATCGGATAATGGAGCATCTGAAG
>Ga0315274_10015553_pt1 | contig 10778 bp, 8 predicted proteins | sample YL17G02_20_MG_FD_203700 | JGI IMG/M metagenome (GOLD analysis project Ga0315274, IMG submission 203700) | Sediment microbial communities from Yellowstone Lake, YNP, Wyoming, USA - YL17G02_20 | ecosystem: Environmental > Aquatic > Freshwater > Lake > Sediment | place: USA: Wyoming | collected...
CTACCGCTGCTGCCGGGCAAAAGGTGCGCGTATCCGCTATTTCACTTGATGCTCGCGAAGATCTCCTTGCTCTTCGCCTCGTCGAAAGGAGTAATCAGTACATTTACGATCTGGCCCGAACGCCACGAGATGAGCGTGTAGCCCTGTCCCGTTTCAATCATCCCGGTCCGCTGGCCCGCTGTGAATACTTTCCCTGACCCGAACGTAATGTTTGGCCCCGTGCAGACGCATACCGTGACGGGTTGGCCTTCAAGCGAATACGCCGCGAGAAAGATCGAGTTGCCGGTGCCGTGTCTGTAAAGCGTGCCCCCGTCGACCCTGATCCGGGGATACGATATGTCGGGAATGTGGACCGGCCGCCCGGAGTGCGACTCGAACCACTCCTGGAGGTCTTTGCAGCAATTGGCGTGCGTGTCAAGGACCAGCCGGCCCTCTTGCCGCATCAGGTGGCGCATGACCACGATTGATGCCATCGTCGGCGCCGGCTTCACCAGCGATATGCCGAAAAACACCGCGCACGCTAATACCGCCGCGGCTGCGACCGCCTGGAAAACCCCCGGTCGAAAAAAGCCCTTCGCGAAAAACCCCCTGTACCCCCCGCCCCCGGAAACACCCGTAACCCTCTCAAGTACCGCCTCCGCCAATGGCAGGTCCACCGGCGCGGCCGCCGCACGGACCCTGCTCTTGAGCGCTTTCATCATCTTCTCGTAGGCAGTACAACCGCGGCACTTCCGGACGTGCCCAGTCAATCGTTGTCTCTCTGCATCCCCCAACTCGCCGTCGCAATCGGCGTGAAGCAACTCCTTGGCTTCCCGGCATTCCATGCTATTTCCCCTTGTCCCCCTTAGGCAACAGCCCTCTCTCTCGCGCGTAATCGTAAAGTTTATGAAACAGGATCTCACGCCCGCGTGAAATCCTCGACCTTACCGTACCAAGCGGGCAGTCCAGCACGTTGCTGATGTCCTCGTATGACAGGCCCGATATGTCACACAGCGCAACGGCCTCCCGGAATTGGTCCGGAAGACTGTTCAGCGCCGTCACTATCTCGCTGTCCAAAAACTGCCCGAAGAACTTGTCCTGGGGCTCCTCGTCGCTGCGGCTGAATATCTCGTCGACCTTGTGGTCCAGACCTTCGTCGTACGAGACACCCGCAGGTTGCCTGCGGTTCTTGTGATATCGGTTGATGTAGGCGTTCCGCATTATCTTGAACAGCCATGCGCGGGGTTTCTCGATGTCCTGCGACCTCTTGAAACCCACGTATGCCCGCATCAAGGTCTCCTGAAGCAGATCCTCTGCATCCGCCCTGTTGCCGGTGAACTGCATCGCACCCGCAAACAGGGCGTCCTGGTGCTGCCTCACCAGCGCTGTAAACGCCGCCTGCAGATTCTCCTTGTCGCTCGTGTGCGGCATCGCCTGCTCACCTGACCTCGACGCCGCGCCGAGCCATAGTTACCGGGAATGACACGCCCCACCCTCCAACGGTTCCAGGATAACCCGAAAACTTGTCGAACGAGATATTTGGGACTAATGTCCTCCCATTAGTCCTGCTGGTCTGCCCGGAATTAGATGTGAATTCTATACCGTTGCGGTGGGTGTTACAAGAGTATTCCGGCTTGAATCCGCCGCAGAAAAGTGTCTACCTGCCCGCCCGGCTCGGCCCGGAAATATGCAGCAGGTCTGATTGCGGCAACCCGCTCACAAGAAAGTACGTGATCTCCCCTGTTTTCCACGCCACCAGGTTCATCCGTCCCCTGCTGTCCACCTTCACGAACCCGTCCCCTATCCGCTTCTCTGTGCCGGCTATCTCGTCCAGATCCAACCCCTCGAAAATGAACATCGACACCGTAACCGCTTTGTACCGGAACACGAAGTGCCCCACGTTCATGCTTTCGATCTCCGCAGGGACGGCCCCGACGAGTTCGAACGCCTCGTCGTCCAGCAGCGGCACCGTCGGTTTGCGCACGAACTTTACGAACGCGTAGCCCCGCGCCTTCCTGGCATCGTGGGTCACCATGAAGCTGGGCACCTGATCCCCAAGCCACGCCATGTGCGCCCGCACGGCTCCCTCGTTGAGTGGCGTCGGCGGCGCAAGAAGTACCCCATATACGAGGCCGAAAACAACTATGATGGACGCTGCCACGGCCGACGCTTTCAGCCACTCCGTGCTCGCAACCTCCCGCCATGTCGCCCACGACAAAAGCCGCCGCCCTCCCGCCGCCGTCAGACTCGCCATGATCCTCGCGCGCAGTCCTTCCGGTGCCCTGATTGACTCCACGTGCGCCGCCACAAGGCCCTTGAGTTGCCTCTGCTCCTCAAGCCGCTGGGCGCACGCCCCGCACATCTCGACGTGCTCGAGCACCTCGATGTTTGTCCTCACGTCCAGTTCGCTGTCCATAAACGCCGACAGATACTTGCGCGCCTGCATGCAATTCATCTTCCACCACTCTTCCTCAGAAAACCGATCGAGTGCGCGTATAACCGCAAACTCCGCTCCAGTATCTTTCTTCCCCTGTACAGCCTTGACATCACGGTCCCCAGCGGACACTCCATCGCTTCTGCAATATCCCTGTAAGAAAGCCCCTCAATCGCGCTCAAGAGTACCGGCGTCCTGTACTCCACCGGCAGTTCGTCAAGCGCGCGCACCACGTCCTGGTCCAGAAGTTCCCTGAATCCCCGGTCCGAACTCGACACCTCGGCCGCCTCCTGTTCGGCCTCCCCGATGAATTCCTCAACTGCCTCGAATTCCACCATCGGCGGCCTGTTCGCGTTCTTCTTCACCTTGTTGAGAAAGATGTTCGTCAGTATCTTCAGCAGCCATGCCTTTACGTTCGTCCCCTCCTGGTACCTGTCAAAAAACCGGTATCCGCGCAACATCGCGTCTTGAACCAGGTCCTCCGCCTCTTTGTGGTCGCCCGAAAGTCGAAGCGCCACCGCGTACATCGCGTCAGTGTGGGGCAGGGCTTCACGCTCGAACCTGGCCTTGCGCTCCTCTATACTTGCCTTTGTCAAAGTGGTGCCCCCGATTCGGCGCCTTCTATCACTCTTAACAGTGCGAAAATCGCTGAAATTCCACTATTTGTGCCCGGTTTTCGCGTTTGCCGGCGGCGCCACGCCCCGTCCCGCCCTCAAGAATGCGATCGTCAACAGCACCGCTCCGGCCGTTATGAAAGTATCGGCGGCATTGAACGTCGGCCAGCGGAAATCGCCTGCCCTGAAAGCCAGAAAGTCCCTCACCTGGCCGATAAAGGCGCGGTCGGCCAGGTTCGCCGCCGCCCCGCCCAGAACCATCCCCAGCGCCGTCGCTTCAGCCAGGGATTTCCTGCCGTACCTGTAATAGTAGTATACAACCGCAACCGCCGCAATCACCCCGGCAAGTAAAACCGCTTGCGGCCAGCGCTGGAAAAGCCCCCACGCAATCCCGACGTTGGTCGAGCAATCAAGCCGAAAAAAAACTCCCGGGAGCACTTCGTACTCCCGGGAGTTTACAGGACCCTTGAACACCACCCACTTGGTCGCTTGGTCCAACGCAAACACGGCCGCCGCGGAACCCCAGAAAAACGCCCCCGCCGGCCTTTTCTTACTCACGCCCCGCTTCCTCACGCCTCTTGCACCCTATACACAGCTTCGCGTAAGGAACCGCTGACAGCCTCTGGTAGCCCACGGTCTTGCCGCACACCTCGCACAACCCGAAAGAACCGTCCGCCATCCGCGCCAGCGCTGCGTCGATTTCCCGCAGTTCCTCCTGCTCGCCTTCGATAATATCAAGCGCGAATTCCTTCTCGAACGTATCGGACCCTATATCGGCCATGTGAATTGGCATCACCGAAAGGTCGCCGCTCGCTTCGTCGCCGCGGTTGAGCGAATTCGTCCGAATATTGTTACAGTCCCCCATCAACTGCTTGCGCCGTTCGAGCAACTTCTCCTTGAGCCTCGCAAGAGTTTCCTTCTTCATCCCGCCGCCTCTCCCGCTATGCCGCATGCGTCTCCGTGACATCGTCGCGAACACTTAAATGTACCAAATTCGTTCGCCCAAGTCAAGCATTTTGCGCGCCAAAGCCACCCATATACGCGCTCTGCGACCGCATTCTCGATCCTTGCCGGGCCTTCTTATCTGCCGCCGCACTGGCGGCCTTGGCACGGCGGAACCTTGGTGAAGCCTGCTTGACCGCCGATGCCGAACAGGCACGCCCTGTCGTGCCCAAAATCCCCTCTCCCCCCGGAAGAATTTCGCCTCTCCCCCCGGGAGAGCGCAGGGTGAGGGAGACCGTCCGGTTGCCCGCGTCGCGCCTTTCATTTTCGCCCAATGCGCTTCACCGGAGCGCTGGCGTCCCGCCGGCATATCCCCTCTCCCCCTGCGAGAGGTTTACCCGCCTCGTGCGGGGCACAAAGTCAGGGGGAACGTGCGGGCGATTAGCGTCTCACAGACCCACGCTTCGTCTTCGCTAAGACAACGGTTCTTCTCATTCGCTCCTGCTCTGGACTTGCTCCCCTGCCTCTCCTGATTGACAATGGTCTCCTGGCCCATAGAATGTGTTACATTACCCCTGCACTGTATGGCGACTTCGAGGGGGTGCTATGGCAACAGGACGTGCAACAGGAGTCTTTCTCGGCCTCGACGTCGGCTCGGTCAGCGTGAACCTCGTCGTCATCAACACAAGCGGCGAGATTCTCCACGAAGAGTACCTCCGCCACAACGGCCGGCCTGTAGAGCGGGCCGCGACGGCTTTGGCCAGGGCCATCGAAGCCTATCAAGTCCGCGGGATTGCGAGGGTCGCCGTCACCGGCAGCGGCGGCAAACTCGTGGCTAAGCGCACGGGCGCCGCATTCATAAACGAAGTCGCCGCCGCGGCGCGCGCCGCCGCCGCCCTTTACCCTGACGCCAAGACCGTCATAGACATAGGCGGCGAGGATTCCAAGCTCATCTTCGTCAATCCCGACGGGTCCATCCGCGATTTCTCGATGAATACCAGTTGCGCTGCCGGTACCGGCTCCTTCCTTGACGAACAGGCCGCAAGGCTTGGCTACACCATCGAGGAGTTCTCGGCGGCGGGGCTTCGTTCCGAAATCCCTCCCCGCGTCGCCGGCCGCTGCAGCGTCTTCGCAAAGAGCGACATGATCCACCTGCAGCAACTGGCGACTCCCGATTACGACATCATCGCCGGCCTTTCCTACGCCATGGCCCGGAATTTCAAGTCCAACCTCGGCAAGGGAATGCAACTGGCGCCGCCAATCCTCTTCCAGGGCGGCGTCGCGGCTAATGCAAGCGTAGTCCGCGCCCTCAAGGACGTCCTCGAAGTCTCCGACAACGACTTCATAGTCCCCACACACTACGCCTCGATGGGCGCCATCGGCGCCGTCCTCTGCGCCGGTGACGCAGGCCAGGGTCGAGAGTTCGCCGGGATAGACGGCCTCATCGACCACATCAAGGAGAACCGTCCCAGCGGACTGACCCTCGAAAGACTCTCCTTCCTGCCCGGCTTCCGCCAGAGGCATTACATCGGCCCGCCGGAGGGCATCCCTTCTGGCGCCCCGGAGAGGATTCCCGCCTATCTCGGTGTTGACGTCGGTTCCATAAGCACAAACGTCGTCGCTATCGACGAGGATGGGAACCTCCTTGCCAAGAGTTACCTCATGACCGCGGGCAGGCCCATCGAGGCCGTCCGCGCCGGCCTGAAAGAGGTCGCCGATAAGGTCGGACCTCGCCTCGACGTGCGCGGCGTCGGTACCACCGGCTCCGGCAGGTACCTCACGGGCGACCTCGTGGGCGCCGACACCGTGCGAAACGAGATAACCGCCCAGGCACGCGGCGCAACCGCCCTGGACCCCACGGTCGACACCATCTTCGAAATCGGAGGCCAGGACTCCAAGTTCATCAGCCTCGAGAACGGCGTCGTCGTCGATTTCGCGATGAACTACGTCTGCGCCGCGGGGACCGGCTCCTTTCTTGAGGAGCAGGCCGAGCACCTCGGCGTCAGCATCAAGGACGAGTTTGCCGAACTCGCACTCTCCTGTGAAAATCCCGTTCGCCTCGGCGAGCGCTGTACCGTTTTCATGCAGAGCGACGTCGTCGCCCATGCAAGTCACGGCGCCACCGCCCCGCAACTTGTCTCGGGACTCGCCTACTCCATAGTCCAGAACTACCTCAATCGCGTCGTCGGCCACCGCCGTATCGGCAGGAACATCTTCTACCAGGGCGGCACCGCCGCAAACCGCGCCATCGTCGCCGCCTTCGAAAAAACTACCGGCCGCCCCGTGACCGTGCCGCGCCACCACGATGTCACCGGCGCCGTCGGCGCCGCCCTCCTCGCGCAGGAATACCAGACAAAACTCGGCCGCACAACCACCAATTTCCGCGGCTTCGACCTCGCCGAACGCCCCTATACCCTCGAGACCTTCGAGTGCAGGGGCTGCTCCAACTCCTGCGAAATCAACAAGGTCATCATCCAGGGCGAGCCGCCCCTTTTCTACGGCAGCCGATGCGACAAGTACAACCTCAAGGACAAGAAGCCCCGCGCCGAGGGCCTCGTTGATCTCTTCAAAGTCCGCGAGGAACTCCTCGAGGCCGACTACGCGGCGCCCGCCGCCGGGCCGAAGCTTGGCACGGTCGGCATACCCAGGGCCCTCGTCCAGCAGGACCTCCTCCCGTTCTGGAAGGCCTTCCTGACCAGCCTCGGTTTCGAGGTCGTCCTCAGTCCCCTGACCAACAGGGAAACCATTCGCCTGGCAAGCGAACGCGGCGTCGCGGAGGCGTGTTTCCCCGCCAAAATCGTCATCGGCCACGTTATGCTCCTTCTCAACCAGGGCGTCAGGCGCATCTTCGTGCCCCACGTTGCCACCATGCCCAGGGAAGCCGATAACCAACTCGATAGTTGGCTGTGCCCCTATGTCCAGAGCACCCCCTACATCATGAGGACAACCTTCGACGAAAAGGCCGAGGGCATTGAATTCCTCGCGCCCATAGTTCACTTCCACAGGGGCAAGGGGCACCTCCTGCGCGAAATGCTCGCCTTCGGCAGGCAGTTCGGCGCCAGTCGCCGCGAGGTCGTGGCCGCCCTTGAAGCCGCGATTTCCGCGCAGAGAAAGTTCCGCGCCCGCTTCGAAAAACGCGTCCAGAAAGTGCTTGAGGAAGCCCCGCCCCGCGTCCGCAGGGTCGCCCTCATCGGCCGCGCATACAACGCCTGCGACCGCGGCCTGAACCTGGACCTCCCCAGGAAACTCCTCGACCTCGGCGTCCTGCCCGTTCCGATGGAAGCGCTTCTCTCGGGCGGCGCCGCGCTCTCGGACGACTGGAGCAACATGTACTGGAAGAACGGCCAGCGAATACTCGCCGCCGCCGGAAAACTTGCCGTTATGCCGGACATGGACGCCATATACGTGACCAACTTCGGCTGCGGCCCTGACTCCTTCCTTATCACGTTCTTTCAGCGGGCCGTCGGCGCGAAACCCGTCCTGCAACTCGAGATCGACGAACACTCTGCCGACGCGGGCGTCATCACGCGCCTTGAGGCCTGGCTCGATAGCCTGTCCAACGTGAAATTCACGCCCGCCGCCCCCGAAAGGCTTTTCCCCGAAATCGCCGTCCGCGAAAACCGCACTATGTACATCCCCCACATGTGCGAACACGCTCATGCCGTCGCCGCGGCCTTCCGCAGCGTCGGCATCCCCTCCGAAGCGCTGCCGCCTTCCGACCAGGAGTCCGTCCAAATCGGCAGGCGCTACACCAACGGCAAGGAGTGCCTCCCCGCCATCATCACGACCGGCGATATGCTCAAGAAAGTCTGCGAACCGGGCTTCCGCGCCGATGACAGCGCCTTCTTCATGCCCTCCGGCACCGGCCCTTGCCGTTTCGGACAGTACCACAAACTCCACCGCCTCATCCTGCGCGAAGTCGGCAGGGCCGACGTCCCCATCTTCGCCCCCGTCCAGGGGCGAAACTTCTACCAGCACTTCAAGGGGCTTTCCGGCGACCCAAGCCGCGCCGCCTGGCAGGGCATCGTCGCGGTGGACATGCTCGTGAAGGCCCTCCACCAGACCAGGCCCTACGAGATCATCCCCGGCGAAACCGACCGGGTCTTCCAGCAGTGCATCAGCCGCGTATGCGCGGCCATCGAGGACGGCCACGACCCCTTCGACGCCCTCAAGGACGCCGCCAGGGATTTCAAGGCCGTCCCGGTGGACAGGTCCCGGCCCAAGCCTATCGTCGGTGTGGTCGGCGAGATATACGTCCGCCACAACGAGGCCGCCAACAACTTCGTCATCAGGCGCCTCGAGGAACTCGGCCTTGAAGTGGAACTCGCGGGCTTCTGCGAGTGGATTTTCTACACAAATCACACGCGCCTGCACAGTTCCTTTGCCGAAAAGAACTTCTCAGACCTTTTCGTGACGACCGCCAAGGACGCCGTGCAACGCATGGATGAAAGACGCCTCTGCAGGCCCTTCCGCAAAATCGTCCGCCAGACCGTCGAGCCGCCCACGCGCCTGTTGCTTGAGTCCGCTTCCCCCTATGTACATGAGTCTCTCGAGGGCGGCGAAACCGTCCTCAGCATCGCCAGGACCGTCGAGTTCTACGACCAGCGCGCTTCGGGCGTCGTCAATGTCATGCCCTTCACGTGTATGCCGGGCACCATCGCCGCCGCCATCCTCCGCCGCGTCCACGAGGAGCGCGACCTCTTCCCGATCCTGAATGTCGCTTACGACGGCCAGGATAACGCCACCTACCAGACCCGCCTCGAAGCATTCGCCTGCCAGGTCAGGCAATACCACGACGCCAAAATCGCCCCCGCGCACGCCGCCGCACTCCACAACGGCGCCCTCGCCCACTGACCCACCGTCCCCACAACCCCCTCCCCCGTGTGAGAGGTTTGCCCGCCTATGGCTGGCCTCGACGAAGCCGGCTCGCCGCCCAGCAGTGATCGTCCGGGGGCCTGGCGTGTTGTGCCTGATTCCCAGATCCCCCGAACTTCGGTACGAGATACCGCGCAGGTAAGACGGCGCCGCGCTATTTGGGCTCCTCGACCCAGCGGCCGTCCTTGACCTCTATCTCGCGGCTGACGAGTTCGGACTCGAACGGCCCGGTGTCGAGCTTGGGTGTTATCCGCAAGACCCCCGTCAGGTTTCCAGGCACGCGCCACACGTGCGTCTGCGGCTCACCGCGCCCGAACTTAAACGAGACGGACGGCAGGAGAGGTCTGGATTCGTCGCATATTTCGACGCTGGGTTTGACGACAGAGGGGTTGCTTTCGTACCAGTAGTATTCCTCGCCGGCTGTCCCGAAAATCGCGAGGCCAATCTTCAGTTCGCCGGCGTCGGCCCCACGCGAGATCGTCGGCTCAATCCGAAGGGGAGGGCCGCCGCCGCTGAGTTCAACGGTTTCATTCTCCCGAACAACCACCTCCGGACGGGTGTCACCGGCCACAAACGCGCCGGTGCGCCACACCTTGCCGCTGTCGGACGTTGCCTTCAGGTCTATGGCCTCCAACTGGTAAGTTCCGGCAACGGCCTCGGCCAGGCCATTTGAGAAATCCAACTGACATTGCTGTGTTTTGGAAACCAGGTGCACTGAGGCAATCGAAGGGCCTGCCTGGACCAACCCCAGGGCGGGGGAGGCCGCGGAAATCCTGATTTGCCGGCCGTCGGGATCCGCGACAACCGTGTACCACCGCCCGGCTATCTTTGTATAACCGCCGTACGGATAGCCTGGCTGAGACTCCACGCCAATATCGGATCTGAATCCGCCGTCGCCGTCCAAATCGGCAAAGAATCGGTCGCCGTACATGAGATTCTCGGCGGGGACGTCGCTAAACAGACCGTTACCGTTGAGGTCGGCGATGGCGATCTTGCGTGACTTGCCGCCGAAGAATGCCTCTCCTTCACAATAGCTCGGGTCAAATAGTTGGGCGCGGATTGTCTTCGCGGGATTCTGGGCGTTACTGTCAGGGGAGGCCCTGAAAGCGACGCGATAGGGGTACTTTCTCCCGCCGGACGAGACTTCGATCGTCACCCGCAGCGGCTCTTCATCAACGGCCGAGTCCTTCTGACTCATGCGGAATGAGAAGCGCTCTTTTTCCGGGTCGATGCGGTTGTCGTTGTTGGCGTCCACGTACAGCGTATCAAATCCTTTGCCGGGGCCGCCGCTCTCGTCGATGACAAGCGTGAAGACGTTGTCGGTGGAGTCGCCGTAGACAACGCCGTAGTAGATGCGGCCGCGGGACTTGTACTTCGGCTCAGACTCAAGAGTCTCCCTCGGCGCCAAGAGAGGGGCAAGTCTCCGCCTGGGAAGAAACCCAAGGTCGCTCGAGTTGGATTCCGACAGCGTCATCTCGACAACCTGGGTGTCTGGCACGTCTTGAGCGGCCGCGAGCGGCAGCAGACAGCCGAGGAGTATCGGGAGCGTCAAAGCAAGGGATTTGCGATTGGTTGCCATTTGGGCAGGCCTCCTCTCCTCTTGACGGAATTCACGTGCGACCGGCTGCAAACGATGGTAGCGCCTTCTGAGGGACGTGTCAACGTGTGCGCTGGTCTGTGGTGTATGATCGCAATTGCATTCTCGATGTCTGTTTGTCCACCTATGTGCCACTGGCGGCCGGCCTGCCAGTGCCGTTGGGACAGGGCTTGCCCTGCCCAATGCAGGGTGGGCTTCAGCCCACGCGTTAGAGTCTCCCGACAATCACGAATCCCGCGCCGATTCCCCCTGCTCGACCGTGTCACGCTGTGTGCTCGCCAGATCGGCTGCTGACCTGCTCTGCCGACTGCGCCTTGCGCTCTACTGCTCTACTATC